>ENA-ORVC01000729-ORVC01000729.1-human-gut-metagenome-genome-assembly--contig:-NODE-729-length-33727-cov-4.104597_pt1 | contig 33727 bp, 29 predicted proteins | sample MGYA00242092_ERZ509234 | MGnify/ENA primary metagenome ERZ509234 (study PRJEB26280, sample SAMEA2338800) | human gut metagenome | biome: human gut; feature: human-associated habitat; material: faeces... | reverse complement strand
TTGCCCTTGCCCCCGCGGGTGTTCCGGGACTAGGTGCATCCCCGGGAGTTTGGGCTATATGTCTTTTTAGGCCAAGCAGCAAAACGCCGTCGACAAAACGCACAAAAGCCGCCCATTGCTGGACGGCCTTTGTCTGGCGGAGCCTCTTCGCTCACTCATAGATTCAAAGAAGGCTGTTTTGGCGTCATCCTCCACGCCCGTGCATGCGGTGAGAAAAGACTTTCAGCCATCCCTTGCAGCCGTAAGGAGCTGCGCGAGGCGATTCCCTCTTTAGCGTTTAAAGACCCTTCCCAAACCGCTCTCGAGCGCGGTTCATCAGGCCTTCGCCAATCGCTTCGCGGGAATCGATATCCGTTTCTTTAAAGCGCAAACCCGATTAGGCCTTGGCAGCGGCAGCCTGCTGGGCAGCCACTTCAGCGGCGAAGTCGTCAACACGCTTTTCGATGCCTTCGCCCACGACGTAGAGAACGTAGGAGGCGATCTTGGCATCGGCAGCCTTCAGGAGGTCAGCCACAGACTTCTTGTCGTCCTTAACGAACGGCTGGTTGACGAGCGTGACTTCCTTGAGGAACTTCTTGACGGAGCCTTCGGCGATGCGTTCGAGCATGGCTTCCGGCTTGCCGGCTTCGCGGGCCTTTTCGATGGCGATGCGGCGTTCGGAGTCGATCAGGGCGTGATCGATGCCGGTTTCGTCGATAGCCTTCGGCTTGGTGGCGGCGATGTGCATGGCGATGTCGTGGGCGAGCTCTTCGTTGCCGCCGACCATGTCGACGAGAACGCCGATACGGGAGCCATGGACATACTGTTCAATGAAGCCCTGAGCTTCGACGCGGGCGAAGCGGCGGAACGTCATGTTTTCGCCGATCTTGCCGACGAGAGCCTTGCGGACGCCTTCAACCGTGGTTTCACCGAGCGGGAGCTCGAGGAGCGCAGCGACGTCGGCCGGGTTCTTTTCGGCGACGAGCTTGACGGCTTCGCGAGCCATCTGCAGGAACTCGGGGTTCTTCGCAACGAAGTCCGTTTCGGAGTTCACTTCGAGGATCGCACCGAGCTTCTTGTCGTCGGAGACGTAGACCACCACGACGCCTTCGGCCGTCACGCGGCTGGCAGCCTTCGTGGCTTTGTTGCCGAGCTTGACGCGCAGGATTTCTTCAGCCTTGGCCATGTCGCCATCGGCTTCCGTAAGCGCCTTCTTGCACTCCATCATCGGGGCGTCGGTCTTGAGACGCAATTCCTTCACCTGGGCGGCGGAAATAGCAGCCATGTTCTGTTACTCCAAAATTGAGAACGAAAAAAATCGAAAGAATTCTAAGAAAAAAGGGAGCTCTTGTGCGAGCTCCCTTTCTCATGTCGGAGTGTTCTGCGGCGCATCGAACCCACTAACGGTCTTCAGCGTCCGCTGCACTCCTCTTTGAAGCTCGCGGCGGAATTATTCCGCGGCAGGGGCTTCGGCCGGAGCGGCCTCAACAACCTCGACGAACTCTTCGTCAGCGGCCTTTTCGCCTTCAGCGGCGACGGCGCTGTCAGCGCGGCCGGCGATCACGGCGTCGGCAATGCCGGCGGCGTAGATCTGGACGGCCTTCGAGGAGTCGTCGTTGCCCGGGATGACGTAGTCGATGCCGTCGGGGGAGCCGTTCGTATCGACAACACCGATCACGGGAATGCCGAGCTTGTTGGCTTCCTGAACGGCGATCTTGTGGTAGCCCACGTCAACGATGAAGAGGGCGTCGGGAAGACCATTGAGATCCTTGATGCCGCCGATCGACTTGTTGAGCTTTTCAACGTGACGCTGGAAGTCAAGGGCTTCCTTCTTCGTGAGCTTGGCGGCGGTGCCGTCTTCGAGCTGCTCTTCCATGTCCTTGAGGCGCTTGATCGTGCCGCGAACCGTCTTGAAGTTCGTGAGCGTGCCGCCGAGCCAGCGCTGGTCAACCCAGCAGCAGCCGGCGCGCTGCGCTTCCTGAGCAACGATTTCACGTCCGCCGCGCTTCGTGTCAACGAAGAGGATGCGGCCGCCCTGGCTCGCGAGCTGACGAGCGAACTTAACCGCTTCGTCGAACATCACGACGGTCTTTTCAAGATTGATGATATGAATCTTGTTGCGGGAGCCGAAGATGTACTGGGCCATCTTCGGGTTCCAGAAACGAGTCTGATGGCCGAAGTGGCAACCCGCTTCGAGCATTTCACGCATGCTGACCATTTGAATTTTCTCCAAGGTTTGTCAGTCTGACACGACCTGCAGGAACCGCTTCTTCTAGTGATGAATGAACGGCACCTCGGGCGCAGGCCGCGCGCAATGTACATACCCGGGCCGACCAAGGCTTCCGGGCGCTTATGGAAATGTTCCGGCCCGAAGCAGATCACCTCGAGCCGAATCAAGCGCGCAATTTTACGGGCGCAGTTAAAGGAATTCAAGCCGTTTATCGACTTTTTTCATTCCGAACTTTTATTCCAAGGGCTTGGCGCTCTTCACGTCGAGCTTGGTGCTGTTCCAATCACGGTCAACCTTGGCGCGGATCTCCATGAGCTTGCCGCGATGAACCATTGACCAGTTGCGGTCGTGGTCGAGTTCAGCAGTAATGACGCCGCCCGCCTCGTCCTGGAACTCATACTTGTCACTCTTGATGTGGCTCGTAAAGCGCCCGCGAAGGATGACGTACTCATCATCAGCGCCGTTCTTGATCACATTCTCAACCGTGGTCGGCGTCGTGGGACCAAAGCCCTGCGGCGCCTTGTCCTGCGAAGTCTGCGCAGCGGCGGGAGCATCAAAACCCTGGGGCGCGGCGCCCGAGGCGGCCTGTGCGGCGAGCGGGAGAGCGGCAGCAAGCGCGAGTGCAAAAAGAGCAGTGCGAATATTCATGGTGAAACCTCTCTATGAACATTATGAGTTGTAGGAGCGTTCGAGCCGCCGGAGAAAAGCAGCTGCAAACATTTTTCCTATCTGGTTGAGGTTCAGTTTAGAAAGCATCAATTAGGATGTGCTGAGGCATAGATGAGCGGCGCCTTAGTTTTGCCGAAAAATATCTTGAGCGCAGTAAAATCGCGAACATTGACGCTGCGGCGGCAGGCTTTAGTCTCCTGCGGCAGCGCTGATCAACATAAATCATTAAGCGTCCGCCTCTCTCAGATAAAGAGCAGCGGACTGCCGACACATTCATTTTCTCCGCAGCCCATACGGCAGCTTCAATCGTTTGCCGCCTGATGCCGGAGTTTGCTTTCCAATCATGTCCATTTCCATTAAAACGCCCGAAGACATTGCCGGTCTGCGGATTGCCGGCCGCCTTGCCGCCGAACTTCTCGACTACCTCACGCCTTTCGTCAAACCCGGCGTTTCCACGGGCGAACTCGATCGTCTTGCTTACGACTACACCGTCAACGTTCAGGGCTGCATTCCCGCTTGTCTCGGCTACTGCCCTCCGGGCATGACGCCCTACCCCGCCACTACCTGCATTTCGATCAATCACGTGGTCTGCCACGGGATCCCGAGCGACAAAAAGATCCTCAAGGCGGGCGATATTGTCAACATCGACGTCACCAGCATCAAGAACGGCTACCACGGCGACACTTCGCGCATGTTCGTGATCGGCAAACCCACCATCGCCGGCAAACGTCTGGTTGATCTGGCCTTCGGCACCATGTGGGCCGGCATCGACGCCGTCCGTCCGGGCGGGTGCTTCAACGACATCGGCCGTGCCTGCCAGGCTTACGCCGACGCCAACGGCATCTCGGTTGTGCGTGACTACGGCGGTCACGGCATCGGCAAGGGCTTCCATGAAGAACCCCACGTCAACCATTTCCCCGTCAACCGTCCGACGCCCAAGTTTGAACCGGGCATGGTCTTCACGGTTGAACCCATGGTGAACGCCGGCCGCTACGGCGTCACGATGCTCAATGACGGCTGGACGGTTGTCACCAAGGATCACTCGCTTTCCGCACAGTGGGAGCATATGGTGCTGGTGACTGAAACGGGCTACGACGTGCTTACGGTGAGCAAAGGCACGCTGCCGCCTCCGGCCTTTGTGAAGGGCTGGCATCTGCCGGAAAACCTCTAAACGAACTCAGCGGTCTGCCGCATTCGGCCAGATCCTGATCAAGGCGGCTCGTCAGCGCATGAAGCGCGGCGGCCTCTCCAAGATGATGCGCATGCTCGGCGGCATGAAGCTTCCCGGCATGGGCGGCGGCTTTCCGGGCGGCTTCCCTCCGGGCGGTTTCCCCGGCATGCCTCGCTGATTCAACCGACTGAAGTTTTTGGCAACGCATGGCTGCCGCAGTGCGCATTCTCGGACTCGACCCCGGTCTCAATCACACCGGCTGGGGCATCATTGACACGACGGGCGCCAAATCCATTTGGGTTGCGTCGGGCGTCTTTGACATCCCCAAGGGTGAGACCGCAGAGACTGCAGCGAGATTGGCGCATATCGCCCGCGAAATCGAAGCGGTCATCAAGACACATCTGCCGACAGTTGCCGCCTGCGAGCGTGTGTTCGTGAATGTCAACCCTCAAAGCACATTGCTTCTTGGACACGCCCGAGGCGCTGCAATCTGCGCGGCCAGTCTCGCCGGTCTTGCGGTTGAAGAATTTACGCCAAGCGAAATCAAACAGGCCGTCACGGGATCGGGCAGCGCCGACAAAAAAATGATCCAAGCCATGGTGGAGCGGCTCCTTCCCATGCCGCATCATCCGCGGACTGACGAGGCTGATGCTCTCGCCTGTGCACTTTGTCTGGCCAGTTCCTTAAAACTCCGGGCGCTGGAAAAGTCCGGCGGCACGAACCGAACCTACGCCACGGCAAGACGCGGCCTCGGCAGTTACGGCCGAGGCGCTCGAAGCGCCTGGACAGCCTTGGTTGAAAAAAAGGATCCTAAAAAATGATCGGACGACTGCACGGCAAACTGCTTGAAAAAAATCCGCCGCAGATTCTGATTGACGTCTCCGGCGTCGGCTACGAGGTCGACGTCCCAATGTCAACATTTTGCAATCTCCCGGAAGTCGGCGGAGAGCTCACGCTCCACACGCACTTCGTCGTTCGCGAGGATGCAGAGCTTCTTTACGGCTTTGCCACACTCGCCGAACGCGCTGTGTTCCGTGCGCTCATCAAGATTTCCGGCGTCGGTCCGAAGATCGCGCTGGCACTCCTTTCGGGCATCACGGTCGATCAGCTTAAAGACGCTGTCGATCGGGGAGAGACCGGACTCCTTACCAAAGTCCCCGGCATCGGCAAAAAGACTGCAGAACGATTGGTGTTGGAGCTCAAAGGTAAGCTCGCAGGCACCGGCGCAGCGACAGCGGCAGTGCCGACCTCCGGCGCACGTGCCGACGTTGCGGCCGCGCTCATCGCCTTGGGGTATTCCGAACGCGAAGCCGCTGCCGCGACGAAGAAGCTCCCCGAGGACTGCACGGTGAACGACGGCCTGCGTCTGGCACTCAAGTCACTCACGCATTAAGTCTTATCGGATTAAGTGCACCGCGCCGCTGCGCTATGCTCATCCTCACGACAGCATTTTCATTTTCTCCAAGATGTCCGAAGACTCCTCCGACCGCCTGATTGCCGGCGGCTGCGCCAATCCCAATGAAGAGAACGTCGACCGCGCACTGCGGCCGACGCGGCTTGCCGACTATGTCGGGCAAAAAGCGGTGCGCGAACAGCTGCAGATCTTCATTGAAGCTGCGCGGCGCCGAGGCGATCCGCTCGACCATCTGCTCCTTTTCGGACCGCCCGGTTTAGGCAAAACCACGCTCGCGCACATCGTCGCCGAAGAAATGGGCGTGAACCTGCGTCAAACCTCGGGCCCCGTACTGGAGCGCCCGGGGGACCTCGCTGCCATCCTGACGAATCTCGAAAAGAATGACGTGCTCTTCATCGATGAGATTCACCGGCTTTCGCCCGTCGTGGAAGAGATTCTTTACCCGGCGCTCGAGGACTATCAGATCGACATCATGATCGGTGAGGGGCCGGCAGCGCGCTCCATCAAGCTCGATCTGCCGCCCTTCACACTCATCGGCGCTACTACGCGAGCGGGTTCCCTAACCAACCCGCTGCGCGCCCGCTTTGGCATCGTCAATCAGCTCCAGTTCTACACCACGGAGGAGCTGATCACGATCGTGCGCCGTTCGGCCAGACTGCTCGGCGTCTCCATCGATCCCGAAGGCGCAGCAGAAATTGCGAGCAGAAGCCGGGGCACGCCTCGCGTGGCCAACCGACTGCTGCGACGCGTACGCGACTATGCAGAAGTTCGCCACGACGGCACCATTACCCGGGAAGTTGCCTCCGCCGCATTAACCATGCTTGACGTAGACCCTGTCGGTCTCGATTTCATCGACCGGCGCTTTCTGCTCACCATCCTTGAAAAATTTTCCGGCGGGCCTGTCGGCATTGACAATCTGGCCGCCGCTATTGGTGAAGACCGAGACACGCTCGAGGACGTAGTGGAGCCCTACCTCATTCAGCAAGGATTCCTGCAGCGCACACCGCGCGGCCGCATGGCTGCGCACCGTGCCTGGGAGCATTTCAAGCTCACGCCGCCGGCGAATCAAGGCGGCGCAGTCATGCGCGACGCCACGCTCTTTTAAGCAGCATCGCTCTCAAGCATGAGCTCCGTCAGACGTTTGCGTTTTTAATCGTCTCTATCGCGTTTAAGAGGGATTGAAGGCTCTAAATCACCCTGCCCAAGCGAAAGCCTTTTTTTGCGGCCGCGCGGCGTTTTTGCCTTGATGCACATTCCTTCGGCCAATAGTGACCTTTCGTCACATGATGGCTATCAAGAAGCATACGATCAAGAGCAAGGTAATCGCTAAATCCCCAATTGTTCCATCGATTGTCTGCTTCACAATTGTGAAGCAGATCTAAACCCATAAGCGCCACACTGCCGATGCATGGGTGAATCGCGCCATAACGAAAAAAAACGCGAGATGATCGCGCTGCTTAGCTTGGGAAATTCATCCCGGATGCTGGAAAGTTAGGGATCAGTTATCTGAGAGTATTGACGTCAAACCCTGACACGCGGTGGGCATTGTTCGCCAATTAAGAAAAAGCCTTCCCTCACTTTGAGAGCAAGAGAAGGCTACTTCTTGGAGAGAGAAGAAAATTAGTATTGGTCGAACATGCGCTGGATGTCAGCGTCGTTATCTGTCTCCGTCAGCGCCATCATTAGAAGGATGCGAGCCTTCTGCGGATTGTGCAGCATTGCACTTTGGAAGCCTTCGCGCGTGAACTTGCCTACAGGCGTGATCATGCCAGTCGGAACGCGCGAAGCAATCACTACCTTGATGCCTGCTTTCTTGGCTTCCTTCAAGGCCTCCATCACATCATCAGGAACATTCCCGTGACCAAGACCGGCACTTACGATGCCTTTAACGCCCATCTTGATCATGGAGCGAATGAGACTGCCGTCTTGGCCGAGTGAGGCGTAGTTGATTTCAACGCGTGGAAGCGCATTTAACTTCGAGATATCAAACTCACTATTGGTTGTATGGCGCTTCGTGTTGATGTTGAAGAAGAACGGCTTGTTGTTCTGCATGATGCCCAAGCATCCGGTATCCGGGCACTGGAATGTGGCAACGTTGGTCGTATTAGTTTTCGTCACGCCAAACGCCGACCCGATCTTGTCGTTCATGCTGACCATAACGCCTTTGCCCTTCGCTTCGGGCGAAGCCGCCAAGGCGACGGCATTGACAAGATTGAGCGGACCATCAGCGCTGAGACCTGTAGCGGGACGCATGGAGCCAACCAATACAACGGGCTTGTCGCTTTTGACAACCAGATTTAAGAAATAGGCTGTTTCCTCAAGCGTATCGGTGCCGTGCGTGACGACAATGCCGTCCACGTCTTTCTTTGCCAGAAATTCATTGATTCGCTTTGCGAGCGTCAGTTCGTTAGCGATCGAAAGCTTAGAACTCCCGACGTTGAAGATCTGCTCGCCTGTGATGTTGGCGAAATTTTTGATTTCCGGTACGGCGTCCGTCAGAACTTCAATACCGACTGGTTTGTGGCCGGAACCAACACCATAATCCGTAAGCGAAAGCGAGCCGGAACCGCGGCTCGCGATCGTACCGCCGGTAGCTAGAATCGCAATATTGGGGAGCGACTTGACTTGTTCTGCCTTAACGGGCGCATCAGCCGCAACAGCAGGGAGAGCCGTAAGGCTGGCGCCTGCACCCAAAAGAATACTTGTCGCAAAGGCAATAGCGGTCTTCTTAATCATAGTTTCCTCCATTTGGGTGGTTACTGCGGCAGAATGACCTTGCCAACACCATTCTCAATTTCAATGGTTGTGCCGAGATCAGCAGAGAGCTGTTTTAGGTGCTCAAGCGTCTCTACACTCTGGGAAAGCTTGGGCGAGCCACGATGCGGACGCGGATTTTTCTGACCCAAGTCGATCGGATAAAGCTTCACTTCGGTGAGCTTCCCGTCTTCGATCGTCCATGAAGGCAGAACAGCGCGCCAGATTTCAGGGTTAACGACGTCGCCCTTCGTACCGTTCTTGCTGCGGAAATCCATATAAGCACCGACGTTCATTTCCTGCGGCAGATTCTTGCCATCAAAAGCGTCATAGGGCTGGCGTGCGACAGTTTCAGCTTGAAAGATGAAGTTTCCAAGAGAGTAGAAGATTACGCCGCCCTTCCAGCATTCAATACCGCGAAGCTGATGCGGACCATGACCGATCACAACGCTCGCACCCGCGTCAATGCAGGCTTTGCTGAAGGTTTCAATGAATTCAGGAGACTTCATCGTGTCGCCGCCGCGCATTTCGTGATGGTGGACTGAGACGATGACAATGTCAGCCTGCCGGCGAGCTTCGGCAATTTCATCGAGTGTCCGCTTTAAATCCTTTTTGTTGGGCGATGTTTCATTGCGTTCCGGGCCATCAGTGAGGACAAAATTCATGCTGCCGAGCGGCAGTGTGCCTTCAGGGAACGGCAGACGGTAGCCGCGGGAAATTAGATTGAACGTGCGGGCATTGATCTCCGTGATGTCGGAAAGCTCCTTTGCCATATCGAAGTGCTTTTGATTCACATGATGGACAGTACGGAAACGAAGTGGATTCAAACCCGGACGTCCCTTCATGGTGAAACCTTGTCCGCCAGCGGCAGCAGCCGGATCAAGCGTAGACGTAATGCCGATCATGGCAACGCGGGCATGCTTAGTTTCGAGGTATGCCGCGCCAGAGGCTTCCTGAAGCGTCATGCCGGTGCCAGCAAAAATCATGCCGCGCTCTTTGAGATGCTTGATTGTGGCAACAATCCCGCCCTGTCCAAAGTCGCCGGAGTGATTGTTCGCCGTATTAAAGAGATTGAAACCATAGCGGTTCATATCGTCGAGGAGAGCAGGGTCGCTCATTGCCCACGTACCGCCCGATGTCGCCGCCGGGGCGCCTTCTTGGTCATGAAAAGTAGATTCAAGGTTGGCAAAGCGAACATCATGAGCCTCAATCAAGCACTTCAGTTCGTTGAAACCTTCATAGCCATCATTTGGAATGCGGCGGGTAATGAAGCTGTCGCCCGACGCAATGAATGTCGTCTTCATAGGAAATCTCCCTTTTTTGGTTCTCCAAGCTGCAAGCTCGAGCCCCGTGCGCTTCCACCGCCTGGAGAGAGAAGAAGCGCACGGAACCCTGAAACTTAGCCTCTTGTGCCCTTAGCTTTTTCATAGGTGCGGTGAATGATTTCTGCAGCCACTTGGCCACCCTTGAAGAGATCAGTCATATAGATCTGTTCGGCATTGGTGTGGTTCTTGCTGTAGCCCAAGGCAAGACCAATCGCCTGGATGCCGTTCCAGTTGAAGTGATTGCCGTCCATTCCGCCACCGCCGCGTTCACACCAACCTTCAACTTCCACAGTCTTCAATGCGTCCATTGCTGTCGAAACGATTTCAGACTGCAGATCGACAAAGAACGTGTGGTAAAGCGTCTTGATATTCACGTCGATCGGGGTGTTCCAGCGCTTCGCCGTCTCGGCGAAAGTCGCCTTGAAACCTTCGAGATACTTTTCAAGCGCGGTATCGTCGGTGCTTCGAGCCTCAGCTGTCATTTCGCAGAGATCCGGAACAACATTGGTACCGGTTCCTCCCTTGATGACGCCAATATTCGAAACTACCGTGGGCGTGATGCGGCCTTCCTGAAGATGCATAATCGCGTCTGCAGCAACACGGATGGCAGAGAGTCCCTTCTCTGGCTCATTACCGGCATGGGCCTTGATGCCGTGAACCTTGATCTCGATCTTGCACTTGGTCGGCGCTTGATTGATGATGCGGCCTATGCGGCCAGGCGCGTCAAAGACGAAAGCCTGCTTGCTTTTAAGCTTAGAAAAGTCAAGCTGACCAGAGCCTTGAACGCCGATCTCTTCACAGACCGAGAAAACCACTTCTACGGGGCCGTGAGGCTTTCCGCTTTCTTTGACACGACGAAGTCCGTCCAGAACGGCACATAGGCCAGACACGTCGTCGGCAGCAAGAATTGATGTACCGTCGCTCTTAATCAAGTCCTCGGCTTCATTCACAACAGGATGAATAGCCCCGGAATTCCTCACGCGATCCAAATGGGCAGAGAGAAGAATTGAAGGCACATCCGAGGCGCCGGCGAGGCGACCAATCAAATTGCCAGTATTGCCGCCAAGCTTTTCACCTGCGTTGTCTTCTTCAACTGTCAGCCCGAGATCAATGAGCTTCTGCTTGACGACGTCGGCAATTTTGCGTTCGTCCCGGCTCTGGACTGGGATTTGGACAAGTTCCAAAAATTCCTTAAGCATGGATGCTTCAGACATAACGTTCTCCTTTTCTTTTGTGGATTAGAAGACGTAGAGCATCAGCGTCACGAAGATGAGTGCGCCAGACATCGGGATGATCTGGAACTTCGCCACCGTCATCGGCGAAACCTTCGCGATCCCGGCGCAGATAATCATGGCACCGGCTACAGGCGAGATTGAACGACCAATGCCACCCGAGAGCACCGTCATGGCACCCATATTCATGATGTCAAGGCCAAATTGCGGAGCGTGCGCGCTCACAGCATTGTTGAAGGCGATTGAAGCTGCTTCGCCTGAACCGCAGAGCACAGCGATAACAAACGGACCAACAATCGAAGCACCCTTTGCAATGACTGGCGACGAACTCATAAACTCGATCAGGGCCTGGATCAGACCTACGCTCTTCATGCCGGCCACGAAGATATTGGCCGCAACGATGATGCCGAAGATGTTCCCGAAGCTGTCACCCATGCCCTTGAAGAAGGTCTTGACGAACGTGCCAGGATTCGGACGAACGGCAACCAATGCCACAACTGCACCGATGATCATGGCGTGTGAGACCGGCATCTTGAGCGCCGACACGATGCCGAAGTTCCCAAGGAGCAAGATGATGAGCGGAAGAAGCGGAATGATGGAATAGAGGTAGTTAATCTTGAAATCGGTCGGGATGCCTTCACCGTCAGCTTCTAGCTTCACTTCATCAGGACGCCAGCCACGCTTCTTCATATAGAAGGCTATCAAGACCATCAGTGCGGACGAAATCACTACCGAGCCCAGAATCGGACCTGCAACCATCTGGACGAATTCGATCGAAGGACGCTGTGCAAGGTCGGCGACGATTGTCGGATGCACGTGGCCCGGATTCAAATTACCGCCATAGAGGCCGGCCATCACAGCCGCAGCTGCGAGCGGCGCTGGTACACCTGCAGAAAGAAGCAGCGGAATGAAGATCGTACCCACAGCGGCGGACGTACCAGCCGCAGACGGGATGGCGCTGTTCACGATGGTCGTCGCGAGCGATACGCCAATGATGACAAACGGGCCGGCCTTCTTCAGCAACTTCAGGAAGACAGCAATCAAATGGGTATGAAGACCTGTCATCTTGACCACAGCTGCAAAACCCATCGAAGCGATGATGACTTCAAAGACATTCGCCTGCTTCATCGACTTCGAGAAGGACACGAGGGGTGCAAGCGGGTCGCCTGCCATGCAAGCGAGAATCAAGCCGCCTGCGATAAGCACCAGTCGGGTCTCGTACTTTTTAACGAGCGCCCAGCACATCGCCAGAATGACGACCGCCGAGAGGATCATTGTCATGGTTGTCTCCTTTTTTCCTGCTAGAGGTAGTCTTAGGAATCCAGATGGAATTAATGCCAAACGGCTCTCATACGCTCGCGAACCATTGCGGATGCTTGACGCAGTGGCGCATGCAGACGTCGTTCTGGAAGCTTTTCAGCTTTGGCAAACCGAATGCCTTTCAAGATAGCTGCACGAGCCTTTTTCACATCGTCAGTTGCGGGTAGATCAGGATCGGAAATGTCAAGAAGCTCACTCAAAATCCCGAGCTGCGAGAAATGTCTTACGTCATATGCCATAGGCGGAATCTCGGATGCGAAATGATCTAGTGCTTCAACGGTTCTTAGCGTGATGCGGGCAGCTGATTCCCTGCTCATCGCATGAACCATAACTTCCGGATCGTTGAGTGCAATCAGGTAGTCGGCTTGGTAGCCAAAAGCAAGAAATGCACCCGACATCGCCTTGCCGACAATGAAACCCACAACAGGATGTCCGACTTCGCGCGCTTTAATGAAAGCGGCAGAAGATGCCGCAAGCGCCTGGTGAATGCCGAACGCCTCTTCCCGCCTGCCATAGGCCTGACTCGCAACATCAATGACGAGCACAAGCGGCGTCTTTTCTTCTTGGCTGGACTCGGCTTGGACGAAATCCAAAACGGACTTCGCAACAGCCCAACCTTCGAGAAGACCTACTTCACCGTTCCGAGCGCGTGGATAACGATTCTTCGGATCCAGAAGTACGGCCATAAAGCGAACAGCCCTACCATCGATTTCGCCGTCAGCCGCGGCAACGCTCGGGATCAGCTCCCCCAAAAGCTTGGCCTCCGGATCGAGCGCCTTGAGCCAAACAGCACCCCTGCTCGCAGCCGCGAGGCTCTTCGTCGTTTCAACGCGATTCATTTGCGATCTCCTTGGGAGAAAAGGGCTTTGGTAATTTCGGGAAACACCTGCTGAGAAGCATCAAAACCGGCAAGTCTCGGAAGGTAGAAGCCCACACGGTCTGTGCGAAAAGATTCTGGGCTGCCTTGAGCAAAGCATTTGGCAATTGCCGTTCGAACGGCATCTACGTCATCGACTGCAAGCTCATCGGCAAATCCGGTCTCATAGCGGATTTCTCCGCCCGTCATCGACCAAATAAAAGGCTTATCTTTGGAGTCATATTCTGTGATGCCCGCCTCCTGCTCAATCACCTGCGGACCATTGAGGCCCAGACGAGCTTCTTTAGTCACGACCAAGTAGGAGCAAAGCCCTGCAGCAATCGACATGCCGCCGAAGCAACCGACCGTTCCCGTGATGAGGCCAACAACTGGCGTATGACGGCGCAGCTTGGCAATGGCTGAATGAATATCGGCAATGGCTGCCAGCCCAAGATTTGCTTCCTGAAGACGCACACCGCCCGTTTCGAGGCAAAGGATCACAAGAGGCGGATTCCCTGCCTCAGCGTCTTCGAGGGCAAGCTCAAGCATCGCCGCCATCTTGGCGCCTGACACTTCACCCATGCTTCCGCCCTGGAAAGCCCCTTCAATGGCAGCCACACAGCAAGCTTTACCGCCGAAAGTCCCCTTAGCAATCACCATGCCGTCATCGGCCTGTGGAACGATGTTCTGTTTTTCAAGCCACGGAGACTCAATGAAGTCAAACGGTCCCAAGAGCTCGCGGAAGCTTCCGCTGTCAAGAAGCGTCTTTGCGCGTTCACGAGCACGCAGTTCAATGAAGCTCTTTTTAATCAGCATGACTACGCCTCCTGTTCTTTTGCGGCTTCAATGGCCTGTTCAATCCGGATGCGTGCAACACCTGGCGTTGCGCCGAAGTCATGAATGACCATGATCCCGGCAGGCAAACCCTGCATCACCGACAAGCGTTCAAAAATGGCGCTCCATCGAGCTGCGCTGTTGTCCACAGATGAAGTGATCTTGACGGTGAGATCCCTCTTGTCACTCACACCGTCGTAGAGCACTTCCATGTCACCCGATGCAACCACGCCCATCTGGACTTGAGCGTCCTTGATCGGTTGGCCGGCCGGTATCTTTAATTCAAGCGATTCCATAAATTTCCCCAATGAGTGATTTCTTTCTTCGACCCAGAAAGCCAATAAGCGGTCCAAGAAAAGCGTCGCAGCGAGAAGATCGGCGGAGCCACCCGGTGAGAGCTTTTGTTCCTCCATTTGGCGGCACAGTGCCTCATATGCCGCACTGCCCTCAGAAAGGCCGACACCTCCAAGGTCAAGCACCTGTTTTGCACCGCTCTGTACTGCTTGGAGTCCAGCGAGTCCGCCGCGATGGGCGATGCAGGTATCCGGAAGGGTTGCCATGAGCGCAAGCAACGCATTGATCTGAGAAGCGGCTTCAGAGAGCCCAGCCTTGCGGGACTTCAGGAGCGCAGGGAGCGCAAATAAGCGGACATGCTCAAAACCGCTTTGCGCCTCTTCCCTGGCTCCAGGAAGTCCTAAGCGCTTTCGGACGACAAGACCGTGGCTTGTTGCGGGTGCCTCGAACCCCGGGTCCGGAATCGAAGCAATGCGGCCCGCAAGTGCTGCAACACGCTCTGCAGCTAGAGCGCTTCGCTCCTCAGCAAGCCCTGCTGCCACAGTCAACAGCCCTTGCGCATAAATTGCGCCACGGTGCGTATTAACGCCGCCCGTTGCCTTGAGCATTGCGACCTCCGCCGCACGCCCAATAGCGCCGACTGTCATTCGAAGTGCTGAGAGAGACTCCGGATTATTTCGATCGGCTTTCTTCGCTGCATCGGCCATTGCCTTGAAACTCGAGCTAATGGCGTCCACGGACGCATGCATCATCTCGATCGTCATGTCCGTATGCGACCCGGAACTGCGCCAATTAACAAGCCCCGGTTTTGGGAAGAGATTCGCCTCATCCTTCAAGCTTGCGGCTGCAAGGAGCGCCAGTTCTTCCGCCGTTGGAAGACGCTCAAGCGACTCATCAAAGCGAACGGCACGACACATGGCTACCAGCTCCGGAACTTCGCTGGAGGGTTGTAGAGACCGCCCGACCATTCGACGAGATCGGCAATACTCTTAGCGGCAAGAAGCGAACGATTTGCCTTTGCCGGATTGATCTCAAGGTCTTCCGGGCGAAGAAGCTTCTTTTCAAATCGCAACTTCTTCACTACTGCAGGATCTGCGGCCATGCCGATGTCCGTAATCCCCGCTACGGATGCCACAAGTGCTTTTCGCTCTTCCAAGGATTCTGCACGATAGAGGCACGCGATACCTTCTTCGGTCACAACGTGCGTCACATCGTCGCCGTAGATCATTACGGGCGCGAGCGGTAAACCAGCCTTCTGGGCAACTGGCACTGCATCGAGCGTTTCAACGAACGTAGGCTTCGGACCTGCCTGAAAGGTTTCCACCATTTGAACCACGAGCTTCTTGCCGCGAGCAACCGGATCGGGCTTCGGGATCATTTCAAGCCAGGCTTTCGTTGGGTGCCGACGGCCATGCGGGTCGTGCCCCATGTTGGGAGCTCCGCCGAAGCCAGCCAAGCGGCCGCGCGTAACGGTTGATGAATTGCCAAGCGGATCCATCTGGAGAGTTGAGCCCACGAACATGTCAACGGCGTATTGCCCTGCCATTTGGCAGAAAGCGCGGTTCGAACGCATGGAACCGTCCGGCCCCGTAAAGAACACGTCCGGGCGCGCAGCAATGTAGTCTTCCATCCCCAATTCACCGCCAAAGCAGTGAACACTTTCGACCCAACCCGATTCAATGGCGGGAATCAGCGTCGGATGCGGATTCAAACACCAATGACGGCATACCTTGCCTTTGATGCCGAGCTCTTCGCCGAATGTTGGAAGGAGCAATTCGACGGCGGCAGTGTTGAAGCCGATGCCGTGATTCAAAGATTCGACTTCGTGCGGTGCGTAGATCCCCTTTAAAGCCATCATGGCCATCAGGATGTGTGCGTCCTTGATCTGGCGCGGATCGCGCGTAAAGAGCGGTTCGATAAAGAACGGCCGGTCAGCCTTTACAACGTAATCCACCCAGGAACCAGGAATATCAACACGCTTTAGATCTTTCGGATCGTCAACAATCTCGTTTACTTGTGCGATCACGACACCGTCATGGAACGCGGCGGCCTCGAGAAGCGCTGGTGTATCTTCCGTGCTTGGACCTGTATAAAGGTTCCCTTCTCGGTCCGCCGCATATGCGGCAACGAGCACGACGTTCGGAATCAAATCAACGTAGAGCCGTGAGTAAAGCTCAACGTAGGTGTGAATCGCACCTATTTCGAGCTGGCCGTCTTCAAGGAGCTGCGCAATGCGCAAGCTTTGCGATCCCGCGTACGAAAAATCGAGGCGCTTGGCAATCCCTTTTTCGAAAAGATCCATGTGCTCTGGGAGGCTCACACTTGGCATGATCATATGCAAGTCGTGAATCCTTTCGGAATCAACATTCACAAGCGCACGCGAAAGAAAATCTGCCTGCTTCTGGTTGTTCCCTTCGAGCACAACACGGTCTCCCGGCATAACCAGGGTGTCGATTGCCATTCCGATTTTGTTCGTTGGGATCACCTTCCCAGATAAACCAAGCGCCTTCCTTGTTCCCTCGAGTCGGGCATGCTTTGCTCTTCGCCGGACATCCCACCGGCGAGTGCTTGAGCCTACTACCATAAGGCTTTCTCCTTTATTTCGACCTGCCGCGACTTGATGCGGTCGAAGCATTTGTCAGCACTAAGTTTGTTCACTTAAACCGATCGGATCAATCACATTTTCCGTACGTTCATTACTAAAACCGAAATGGTTTGCTAAGTACTCCTTCTCTTATGCTTCCCTTTAAAGGATTGCAAGTCCCTCTTCCTTATTGAAACTGAAGCGACATGCTCATTCGTCCTCACGATCTTCTATTCCTGACCGGTAAGGCGTCTTTACGAGACAGCCTTGCCCCTTTAATTGACGGCTTTTGGCAACCTGCCTCCATGCCCGTGGTTGTAAGGCGTGATGTGCACAATGCTGATTGGATACCGATTGGCCTCCGCGGTCCGAACCGACAGGACAGACAAGCAAATTGGGCGAAAAAAGGAGATGTGCTGCGTGTACTAACACCTGAAGATCTGGCGTCCAGCTCCATCCTCGAAAATTCGCCTTTACGGGATTGGCCTGCCGTTCAAGCAGCCCTGAAGATCCTGCTTCGCCCTGCTCCGGCCAAATGGGGGATCACGGGAAGCTGTGGGTTTTCGCTCGCATGGGGTTGCTCTGTCATGCGGGCGTCAAGCGATTTGGACTTGGTTGTGAATGCGTCCTTACCCTTGGACAAAGACGAAATGCGTGATTGGCTTCAAAGCTTCAGGAACCTCTTGGTGGGGATAGACGTTCAGATTTCAACGCCATCAGGCGGATTTGCACTTCGCGAATGGCTTCTGCGGGACGCCGTGCTTCTAAAAACCAATTCCGGTCCCGTACTGACTGATAAACCCTGGGGGGACTTGTCATGAGAGTCTTCTTTGCATTTCCGGGCCAGGGTGCTCAACGTCCCGGCATACTTCACGGCTTAAACACTTTTGGGCTAAGCGTCATTGAAGAAATGAGCAATGCCATCGGCTTGGATCTCCTGACGCTCGATTCTGCCGAAGCGTTCGAACGCACAGAAAACGTACAGCTCGCACTTCTCTGTGCGGGAATTGGGAAATGCCGAGAGCTAGAAGCCGCCGGTATTCAGCCTTCACTCGTTGCAGGACTCTCGATCGGAGCTTTCGGTGCTGCAGTCGCTGCTCACGCCTTGTCGCTTACGGATGCTGCTCGTTTGGTGCTACTTCGCGGCCGCTTGATGCAGGGTGCCTATCCTTCGGGATATGGCATGATGGCAATCGGCGGATTGAACCTCAATACAGCGGAAGACATAACGAATGCCGTTGACGACATCTATGTTTCCAATATCAACTCCGAACAGCAAATTGTTCTATCCGGACCATTATCGTCTTTGGACATTGCGGCAAAGCGTGCAAAGGACCGCGGCGCCCTTTACGCAAAGCGCATTCAAGTTACTGTTCCTTCCCACTGCCCGCTTCTCATGTGTCCAGCCAAGGTATTAATGGAAGCATTCCAAAAAGTTGAGGTCAAGCGCCCGAAAGTGCCTTATCTTTCCGTCAACTCGGGCCGTGTGATTTGGGACCCTACCAAGCTTGTAGACGATCTGGCCTTTAACATGGCTAGGCGCACCTCTTGGCTTGATGCCGCACAAGCCGCTAAAGAACGAAGCATCGATGTCCTTATTGAAATGCCGCCCGGCGGCATCCTCGGCTCACTGGCAAAAACAACTTTTGCGGACGGCCTCGTCATCTCGTCATCGACAACGCCCGCAGAAGAAATCATTGAGAGAATTGGAAGACTTCAATGAGGTAGCGGCAAAGGCAACGGCAACGGCGTACCGAACCGGCTGCGGCCGTACATCCGAGCTTCTGCGGCAAGCGCAAGGAAATTGGCTTCGTGCTCATGCGTCTTTTTGAAGACAATCCCAATAGTCTGCCGGATTCGATAGGGTTCTGCCAACGTAATGAGTTTGACGGTTGACTCAAAGACCGGTTGCATCCGGCCTGGCAACAAGGCAAAACCGAGGCCCGCCCGAACGAAGCTCACCATTGAGAAAATGTCGTTCACCTTCGCCACAATCTCCGGCGTCTTTCCAGTCTGCCGAAATGCATCAACAAAGCCGTCGAGCGTTGCAAAGCCTTCCTGCAGCGTGACCCATTTAGCAAAATGGAGATCCTTTAGATCTACATCTTTCTTGCGTCCCTTGTAGTCCGATGGCGCGGCCAAGAAAAGATCATCATCAAAGAGTTTGATGACAATGTTCTTTCGCTCGTCAATCTCCTCTCCGCTCGTCGCAATCACGATAGCGTCAAGCTTGTTCTCTTCAAGTTTCGCTAAAAGTGACTTGTTGCTTCCCATCACAAGCTCAAATTCAAGCTCTGGCCTACGGTACTTCATGCCGAGAATGAGGTTCGGCACGGTGCGGACCGAAAGCGAGTAAAGACTTCCGAGACGCATGCGCTTTTGTTCAAAACCGCCGACGCGCCTCGTCTCTTCCACGGCCTCGTGCATTCTCGCGATTAAATCTTGAGCATATTTTGCAAACTCTCTTGCGGTGGGCAACGGCTGAAGCTGTCGTCCTTTGCGTGTAAAAAGCGGGCATTGAATCGTTTCTTCAAGCGTATGAAGCGCCCTATGGACGCTCACCGCCGCAGTTCCCAGGTCTTCTGCCGTCTTCGCAATATTTTCAGTACGCAAGAAGGCCAGAAACACTTCCAGCTTTCGCAATGAAAGTCGATCGTCGAACATACTTTTTTACCCGCGCCAGAGATCGGACTTTTCGGAAAGGGTCCAATCATCATTTTCAATACTTTAAAGCCCAGAACTAAAGAGGAAATCAAGCAAAAATCCCTGAAGCTTGCGCCGAACGCCACCTCGATAGTGACCGACGCTTACGGGCTCCACACGTCAATCTGTGCCGACCGACAGAATTGTATGGTCGCTAGAGCCTCGGCACACTCGCCAGCAGCCGCTTCGTATAAGACGCCTTGGGGTGCGTCAGCACCGCTGCCGCAGCGCCTTCTTCAACGATTCGTCCGCCCTGCATAACCGCCACGCGGTGGGCTGCGTGCTCCACCACGGCAAAGTTATGCGTGATGAGCAGATAAGCCAAACCGCGCTCGCGCTGCAGACTGCCGAGCAAATTGAGAATTTGCGCCTGTACGGAAACGTCCAAAGCGGAAGTCGGTTCATCGAGCACAATCACTTCAGGCTCAACCGAGAGTGCTCGGGCAATGGCAATGCGTTGACGCTGACCGCCCGAAAATTCATGCGGCAGACGCTCCAGACTTTCGGAATCGAGTCCAGTCTCCTTCAAAAGCGCCTGCATGCGGAGAAGTCGCTCTGCCGGTGTTAATTCCGGTCTGAGCGAAACGAGCGCCTCTTCCAAAATCTGCCCCACAGTCATGCGCGGATCAAGCGAAGAAAAGGGATCCTGAAAAACAATCTGTACCTTTCTTCTGAAAGCCGGGCTGCGAGGCCCGGCAGCCGGCATTGAAATACCGCCGCAGCGCACAGTACCCTCAGCGAGCAGTCCGTTTCCTAAAAGCCCTAAAGCGGTCAAAGCGGCCGTCGTCTTGCCGCTTCCCGATTCACCGACGAGCGCAAGCGTCTCTGCGCGATGAAGTGCGAGCGTGCAGTCGGGCAAAATAGTGCGTCCGACCGCGCGGCCGACAAAAGCCGCGAGCGACTGCGTAAAACCTTTGGGTGCCGTATGCACTGCCGCATGTTGGAGTTCCAGCACGGGCTCTCGTTCGTCTATGGTCACAGCTTCGGGCGCAGCAAACGCCCTGCATTCGGCGACCGTCTTTTCGCCGGCGAAGATGCACCGCACAGTACCGAGCCCATCGCGCCGAGACTGAGGAGCAGGCGCATGTTCAAAGCACTTTGGCTTGGCCCGTGCACAGCGCGGCGCAAAAGCGCAGCCCTTAAGCGGCCCCCAAAGATTCGGCACCGAGCCCTCCACCGGCTGGAGCGGAGCACCGTCCGGCCGCGGCAGCGCACCCAGGAGCGCCTGCGCATAAGGATGCTCCGGATGGGCAAGAAATGCTTCTGTCGGCGCCATTTCGACAATTTCACCCGCATACATCAGTGCAACGCGATCAGCGATCCCTGGCAGCAGCGCAAGGTCATGAGTGATGAAAATGAGCGTCAAACCACGTTCGCGCTTCAAGTCATTGAGAAGCTCTAGAACCTGACGCGCTACAGTAACATCCAAAGCCGTGGTCGGCTCATCCGCCACCACCACTTTGGGATCTGCCGAGAGTGCCATGGCGATCATCGCGCGCTGCTTCAGACCGCCCGACAACTCATGCGGATAAGCGTCATAGGCTTCTTCCGGGCGAGGAATGCCGACTCGGCGCAGCCACTCAACGGCACGCGCTCTTGCCTCCGTGCGTCCGCACGTCGAATGCGTGCGGATCATTTCCGCCACCTGATCGCCCACCATCATCACGGGGTTAAAGCTCGTTGCCGGTTCCTGAAAAATCACGGCAATGCCTGCCCCGCGCACGCACTCCATTTCTTTCTCGGTGAGTGACAAGAGCTCTCGTCCCGCGAGCGTCACCGTCCCCGAAGGCACTTGAGCATCTTCGGGCAGCAGCCGCATCAGCGCCATCGCAGTAAGGCTTTTGCCGCAGCCCGATTCCCCCACAAGCGCCAGTGCTTCACCGCGGCGTACGGTGAAACTCACGTCGCGTACAGGGTGAAGCACGCCGCCCGAGAGCGGCAGATCTATCGTCAGGCGGTCGACCGATAAAAGCGACGGTTCACTTTGGATATTCATCAGCACCCCTCCATCAAGCGCGGCCACGGCCCGCGGCACGAGGATCAAAGGCATCTCGAACGGCAGAAGCAAAAATATTGGCCGAGAGCACCAGCGTCACAAGGAAGAGAAAGCTGGCGAGAAGATTCCACCAAATCATGGGAGAGCGCGAAAGTTCGCTGCGGGCTGAATTAATCATGGTGCCGAAGGAGTGCATGGTGGGATCCACCCCGACGCCGACATAAGAAAGCACGGCCTCATAGAGCACAATGCCGGAAAAGTCGAGCACAGTAACGATCAGAACGATGTGCATCACATTGGGCAGAATATGGCGCCGCATCACCGCAAAGGGCTTCACGCCCAGGGCTTTAGCCGCTGACACGAAGTCGAGCGTGGAGAGTTTCATCGTTTCAGCCCGCAAAAGCCGCGCGAGCGTAGCCCAGCCAGTCATGCCAATGATGACCGCGAGCAGCATCAGCCGCAGATCTGCGCGTTCGAGACTGGTTTGATAGAGCTCTGGGTGCTTATCGAGGAACACCTGCACCATCAGTACGGATGCCGCGATGAGGAGCACGCTTGGAATAGAGGAAATCGTCGTATAAACATACTGAATGACATCGTCCACCCACCCGCGAAAATAGCCTGCGGCAATTCCGAGCGTCAGCGCAAACGGCAGCGTCGCGAGCGTTGCGAGCGAACCGATCACCACCGCCGTTCGGACACTTTTGACCGCTTCATAAAGCACGTCGTTGCCAACTGCATCCGTACCGAAAACATGCCAGTTGGGCCAAATCAGGATAAGCCAGACCATCAGCAGCCAAGCAACAGTAAAGACCAGCATGGCCGGTCTCCACGGGAAACGCCCGTCTCGGTTTCGCATCACCATCAAGGTCTGCGTGAAGGTCGCGTTTCGCCGGCGGGCTATCGCCAAAGCTGTGAAAATCCACGCGAGAAAGGCTGTAACACCGCCCGCGATTGCGGCAATCAGCGTTCCCTTCACCAATTCAAATGTCCTTGTACGGTGTCCAAAGAGTTTCCCCGCATTTTTGAGCGGCTGGAAATCACGTACGGCATGTCCGTCTTTAAAAACCGTCGTCTTGTCGAATTCGCGAAGCGCAAAAGGCATGGAATAGCTGCGCTCATCCCCTGCCGCTTTAAGGCGCTCCAGTATCACAACATCCAAAAGGGACTTCACCTCCGGAGAGTACGCCTGAACGGCACTTGCGGCGTCTGAGGCATCCGCCGGCGGCAGTGCGTCGCGCCAATGAATGGAGTCCATGAGCGCCGTCAGCAGAAAAATCACCAGTACGGCAGCCGAGGCTGCTGCAGAAGGCCTCGCAAAAACCATTCGCCAGCGGCGAGCCAATTCCGGCGATCGGCGAACATGGCGAACGGCCAATATGAGGAGGACGAAAAGCCCCCACGCAACAAAGTCAGTCGGAAGGAAAACAGGAAGCATGACGAATTGAGCGGTGTTCTGACGAGTCCTGAGAGAGCCTTGAGCGCATCAAGCGAGTCGGATGCGCGGATCCACCCAGGCATAAACAATATCGGTAGCAATCAAGCCGATGATGTAGGCAAAGGTGCCGAGAAAAACCATCGTGCGTACGACGGAAAAGTCCTGTGCCCCCAAAGCGTCGATCGTATAGCTCCCCAGCCCGGGAATGCCGAAGAAGCTCTCCATAATGAGGCTTCCCATAAAAAGCATTGGAATCACCGCTACCGACGAGGTGATGATGGGAAGCGCAGCATTTCGGAGCACATGACGCCGCAGTACTGCGCCTTCAGATAACCCCTTGGCGCGTGCCGTACGAACATAGTCGCGGCCGATTTCCTCGAGAAACATCGCTCGATAAAGGAGCGTATCGCTGCCCAAACGCGAAAAGAGCGCAATCAGCACCGGCAGCACCAAGAATGCCGTGCATCCCCAGCCGTCCGCCCATCCTGAAATGGGGAAAAGCCGCATCAGCTTTGAAAAGAGCCACTGGCCCACAATGATGTAAAAGAGCGAGGAAATGGACATCAGAAAGACAGAGAGCCCAATGGCTGCCGCCTCCACCCTCGTTCGGCGAAAAAGCACCACCAAAAGCGACCAGGCTACCATCACGATGAGGCCGAGCAGAAAAGTCGGTACGGCGAGCGCCAGAGAGGGCCACATGCGGGTTGAAATTTCGTAGCCGATATCGCGGCCCGAGTCGCTGCGGCCGAAATCAAAGAAGAGGAGCGGCACGCTTCGCTCAAAGAAAACCGTGTCCGTTATTTTTTGCACACCCCCGGCCGCTGTATTGATGAAGAGCGGTTTGTCGAGACCGCGCGCCGCTTTCCAAGCCTCTATGGCATCAGCCGTCACGCGGCGGCCGCCCAAATTGAGCCGCGCCATGTCGTCGGGCGTATTAACGGCAAAAAAGAGCACGAACGTGATGAGATTGACGCCAAGCAGAATCAAAATGCCGTAGACCACGCGGCGAAGCAAATAGTTGATCATCAGCGGCTCCTTCCATTCGACTTCAGCGGCCGCAGGCGCCTGGCCTGTCGGCGAGCGAGCACTGCAAGAGCTCCCCAAACGAGGAGTCCGATCCCAAGCGCAATAACAGCAAGCGGCCAAAGCACAGGACGATTCCATTCCCGAATTTTCGCCAGCCGAAGATCTGCATCAACGTCGTAGTACTGCAGCGCGTTCTGCACCAATCCGGAAGGCTTGGCATTTTCAACCCAGGACTGATAAGCCGCTGCGGCCGGCGGGAAATAGCCAAAGAGAATGGGGGCATCCTGCTGCAGAATCTCAACCATTCGGTCGATGAGCGCAGCCTTCTGCGGCCCGTCTTCTAAGAGCCGCATTTCACGGAAAGCCTGGTCAAATGCCGGATTCTCATAGTTGGCCGCATTCTCCCCCTCATGCGCCACCTTGCCGTTGGGACCGTAAAAGAGAAAAAGGAAATTTTCCGCATCCGGATAATCGGCGTTCCATCCCCAGAAAAAGATTTGCGCGGCCCCCTTGCTCATTTTTTCTTGGAAGCGGTTGTAATCGGTGGCACGGATCTCAAGCTGAATCCCGAGTTTTTTAAACTGCCGCTGGTACCACTCCAGATAGGCGCTCGACCCCTGCGCGGCATTCTGATAGTCAAAAAAGAGCACTAAAGGCTCACCCGTCTGAGCATTGCGCCCGTCAGGCCACCCGGCTTTGGCAAGCAGCTCTTTGGCCCGTTCAATCGGCTTTCTGATCACCTGCTGATTGTGCTTTTCATACACCACAGGATTAAAAGCTTCCGGACCGTCAGCCCGCCAGCCAAAGAGACCGGGCGGAATCGGTCCATGTGCCGGCATGCCTTGGTTTTTCTGGAAGATGGCAATATTTTCCTCCCAATCGACCGCGATGGAAATCGCCTGGCGCAGCACGCGATGCCGCTCAGCTTCTTCCGGGGTTGATCCGCCGCCCACAACGGGATCGAGCCAATTAAATCCCAGATACCAAAGTCCAGCCATCACGGTTTTAGGAAACTGCAGTCCGCGGCCGCCGTAAAGCGCCGCCTTATCCGGATCGTCATCCATTGCGACCAAATAGCCGAGCCCCGTATCGACACGATCGATAAACGGACTGTCGTAATACCCCGCCAAAAATTTCGACTGCAGCGGCATGGCTTCTTTTTCCACTTCAAAAACCACGCGGTCAACGAGCGGCAGAGGTTTGCCGCAGTCCTTTAGGAGGCCTTTTTTCTCATCGTCGGGCTCACCCGTGCAGGGATAAAAACCGTGCTTATAAAGCGGATTCCGTTCGAGCACATGCAGGCGATTTTCGCGGAAAGTCTGCATACGAAAGGCTCCGGTGCCGACAGGCCAGGTATCGAGCGATACGTTGTTGGCTCGCAATCCCGCCTGTGCATAAAAGCGCTCTGCTTCCTGCGGCATCGGTGCGAAAAAGGTCATCGCGAGCCAATAGGCAAATTGGGGGTCTTTGCCGTGAATGCGGATTTCCAACGTATGGTCGTCAATAACTCGAACTCCCTCAAGGGGCTCTGCCATCAGATCAAAAAATGTCTCTTCAGAGGCGCCGGCATCACGCATGGCCCGCCACTTGGCGTCGAGGCGCTTTTTAAAATCGGGAAAACCCACAATGCGTGAACTCATCGTGCCGTAAATCGGGCTCACCACCTGAGGACTTGCAATACGGCGAATGCCGTTGGCGTAATCTGCAGCCGTGAGCTCTCGTGTGCCCGCTTCAGGCAGATCAAAAGGACTGCGTACGCGGGCTGCCAAGTCCGCATCCAGATGGTGGTAGCGAAAAGCGCCCTGCTCATCTTTGGCAAAGGCCGGATGCGGCGCATAAAAAATGCCTCGGCGGATCTTAAGCACATAGCGGGACTCCGCCACCGCTTCCGGATCGGCATCCGCCGGCAGCTCCTTTCCGCTTTTGTCGAAGTACTTTGGCTCGGCCACCTTTTCAACCGTGCGGGGCTCGAGCTCATAGGGCCGCTTCAGATAGGCGTACTGGTAAGGCGGCTCATAGATGGAATAGGTATAGGCCGTTTCATCACTCGAATATGACCGCTGCGGATCAAGCGTCCGCGGACTTCTGCCGCCAAAAGCTGTAAAAAGCGTCTTTTCGCCGTACTCGGCAAGCGGCCGCGGATTGTTGGTAACATCCGGAAGCGTAAAAAGCAACGCCACAAACACGAGCGCTGCGGCAGCAGCCGCCCTAACGGCACGTCGACTGAAAAGACTGTGCGCAGGATCGGTCTTAGCCGTCAACGCGGACGCATAATCGCTTATCGATCTCCGGCCTTGGGTCAATTTGTGTTCTCCTATCCATCTGAAACAGACTTTCGCAGACCTGCTTCAGTACAGCAATCTTTTGCGATTTTTTGCCGTCGACGCTCCTACAGGTCAACAGCTGCTGAAGAGCACCTATACTACGGGATCACTCGAACGACGGCGGGATAAATGCACTGTGGAACACGATTTGAAGCGCTTCCGCTGATGCTGCTCGTATGGTCTTCGAATCCAAATTTTCCGCTCCAGCAGTCCGAATGCCCGCAAATGCCTTCTGCCAGACTGGAGCCTTCGAAACGCATTTCTCCTCATGCCAGAATTCACAGCCGAATTCCCTGTTGAGGTTTACTGGGAAGACACCGATGCCGGCGGCATCGTCTATCACAGCAACTACCTCAAATTCATGGAGCGCGCCCGCTCGAACCTCCTCAAGGAGCTCAAAGTCGCGCAGGCGAATTCGCTCACCGATCCCGACGGCGTCCTTTTTGTTGCCGTAAGCGTGGCCATCCGCTACCGTCGAGCCGCCAAGCTCGAAGACCACCTGACCGTGCGCACGCGCATCAAGACATTGCGGCGCGCCTCGATCGTCTTTGAGCAAAATGTTTATCGAGGCAGCGAACTCATTACTGAAGGCGAAGTGCGCGTCGGCGCTGTGAGCCGCCGCACGATGGCGCCGGCTGCAATGCCGGAGTCGCTCTACGAAAAAATCCGCGCGCTGCTCGACCTTGCCGACTAAATTCCAGTTCATTCATTCCGACAAAGCTTTCCATTATGAACACCACTGCCGATCTTTCGATCCTCACGCTCATCGCCAACGCGAGTCTGGTCGTGAAGGCCGTTCTCGCTATTCTGATCGTGCTTTCGCTTGCAAGCTGGACGGTCATCTTCCAGAAATTCTTCGTCGTGCGTCGCGCCATGCGTCAAACCGACGATTTCGAGTCGCGTTTTTGGAGCGGCACGGAACTCACGAAACTGCTCGACACGGCCAACCGCTCCCGCGACACTTCCGGCATGGAAGAGCGCATCTTTGCCGCCGGCATGAACGAATTCATGAAACAGCGTCAAACGGCCGGAGCTGCCGATACGGTCAACAGCGTCTCCCGCGCTATGCGGGCAGTCTTTACCCGTGAAATGGACCGGCTTGAAAACGGTCTGCCGATGCTTGCCTCCATCGGTTCCACTTCACCCTACATCGGTCTTTTCGGCACGGTTTGGGGCATCATGAACGCTTTCACGGGGCTCTCGAGCCTTGAAAACGCAAGTCTCGCCGTTGTTGCGCCGGGCATTGCCGAGGCGCTGGTAGCCACTGCCATCGGCCTCTTTGCCGCCATTCCTGCAGTCGCCGCCTACAACTACTACAACAACCGCGTTGGCCGTCTCTCCAACCGCGTTGACGGCTTCAGCGAAGAATTCCTCAACATTCTCGAGCGCCAATCGCGCTGATTCCGGAGGAACTCTCAATGGCTCTCAGCAGCAAAAGCCGCCGCCGCGGCCTGATGGCCGAGATCAACGTCGTTCCCTACATCGACGTGATGCTCGTGCTCGTCGTCATCCTGATGGTTGCCGCCCCCTTTGTGAATCCGAGCGTCGTCAACCTGCCATCCGTCAACAAAGCGTCGAAAGCACCTGAAAAAGTGGTCGAAGTCGTCGTTTATCCCGACGGCCGTCTGTCGCTTCGCGCAGGCAAGGAAATGCAGCCGACTGACATGCCTGGGCTGGTTGCCGCCGTTCGTTCTGCGCAGGCCGGGGATGCAAAAGTTCCCGTGGTGATTGCCGCCGATAAGGACGTGCGGTACGAAGATGTCGTGAACGTCATGAAACTTTTGCAGAGCGCAGAAGTTGAGCGCGTCGGACTTTCGCTCAAGGTTGAGCGGCCTACGGCCGCCCGCTGATGCCCATTGAAGGATCTTTTCTATGAGCATCAAGCCACCCATCAGCGGTTTTAATCGAGAGCATCAGGCGGATCGCCGGGACATGTTTCCCGCCGCACTCCTTTCGGTTGCCGTGCACGGCGCGCTCTTTGTGGGTCTCTTTACTGCGTTCCAATGGAATACGTCCGAGGAGGCCGTTTATGCGGAACTTTGGGCGCCGGAAGAAATTTCCGGCGGCAACGATCCGTCCGGCGTTGCTGAAAAGCTTCCGGAAGTTAAGAGCAAAGACACCGAAGAGCAGCAGGAGGAGAAAGCTGCTGCTCCAGAACCCAACCCGCCCGCAGAGCCTCCGCCCGCTGCCCAGCCCGATCCCGCTCAGCCCACTCCTGAAGACATCGCTCGCGAGAAAGCCCAAGAAGCGCAGCGCCTTGAAGAGGAGCAGATCGCCCGCGCAGCTCAGGAGGAACTTGAAGCCCGCCGCCAAGAAGCCGAACGTATTGCGCAGGAGCGCGCCCGCGCCGAAGAGATTGAGCGCATGCGTCAGGAAGCTATCGAGGCCGAGCAGCGTCGTCTAGCCGAAGAGGCTCGCCGCGAAGAAGAAGAGCGCATCGCTCAGGAACGTCTTGCCGAGCAGGCAAAACGAGCGGAAGAGGAACGTCAGGCCGAAGAAGCTCGCCGTCAGGAAGCCGCGCGCCTGGCCGAAGAAGCGCGTAAAGCTGAGGAAGCCAAAAAGGCCGAAGAAGAGCGCCTTGCCGCTGAAGCCGAAGCGAAGCGAATCGCTGAAGAGTTAAAGCGCGAAGAAGCCGAACGCCAAGCACAGGAAGCCGCTCAAAAGGCTGCGGCGGAGCGTCAGGCTCGGGAAGCCGAACAAGCCAAACGCCGCATTGCTCAGCAAGCGCGTGAACGCGAACTCGCTCGTCTTGCAGCCAAGATTGACCCGAATGCGCAGCGCTCGGGCACCACTCGAGGTGATCAGCGCAACTTCCGCCGAAGCCTCACCGGCTCCGCACTGGCCACCTGGTCCAACAGAGTGCGTGCCTGCATCCGCCCGAACATCTTGTTTGACGTTCCGGTCAATACGCCTCGCGGACGTTATGTCGCGGAATATCAAGTGCGCCTGCAGTCCGACGGCAAACAAATCGGCTCGCCCGAACTCAAAAAGAGCTCTGGGCTCTCCGCTTACGATACCAATGTCCTGCGTGCCATTCGCTTGTGTAATCCGTTCCCGCAGCCCACTGGCGGCGAAGCGATTCCAAGCGTGCTGACCATTACGTTTGATCCGGTGGACGATACTGCCGGCAAGTGACGGCTGCCCGTTTGCTGCGCCAAAAAATAAATCGGCCTGCAGAAACCAAATCTGCAGGCCGATTTATTGGCTGCTGGCTCAGTATGCGCCGATCACATCGGCGCATCATCCCTGCGTTTTAGTCGCGCTTGATACGGCCGACAATGAAGGCTGCCGCATCGGCAACCGGAACCATCGTCTTTTCGGCCAAATTCGTACGCTCAGCGTATTCGATTTCGCCGTTCTTCAGACCGCGGTCACCGATCACCACGCGGTGCGGTACGCCGATGAGCTCCCATTCCGCAAACATCACGCCCGGACGCATGTCACGGTCATCGAGAATCACGTCAACACCGCGCGCCTTCAGGTCTTCGTAAAGCGCATCAGCCGCCTTGCGGACATCTTCACTCTTGGCGTAGTTCATCGGACAGATGACCACTTCAAACGGCGCGATGGCGTCGGGCCACTGGATGCCTTTGTCGTCATGGCGCTGCTCAATCGCCGCCCCCGCCACGCGGGTAACGCCGATGCCGTAGCAGCCCATCTGCATGGGCTTCGGCTGGCCGTTTTCATCGAGGAACGTGGCGTGCATCGGTTCGCTGTAGCGCGTGCCGAGGAAGAACACATGACCGACTTCAATGCCGCGCTGCAGACGCAGAACGCCCTTGCCGTCGGGAGACTTGTCACCTTCGACCACATTGCGCAGATCCATGACGACAGGCTCGGGCAGATCTCGCCCAAAGTTGACGCCCGAATAGTGGAACCCTTCTTCGTTCGCACCGCAGCAGAAATCAGACATGTCGGCAGCCGTCTTATCGGCATAAACAGCGATATCGCTCTTCACGCCGACCGGCCCAAGGTAACCCGGCTTGGAACCAAATGCGGCAAGAATTTCCGCATCAGTGGCAAACCGGAAGCCGTCCTTGAGTTCCGGAATATGGCCAGCCTTCACTTCGTTGAGTTCGTGGTCAGCACGAAGCAGCACAAGCACAATCTTCGCCGGAATCGGCTCGCCTTTTTCATTGGTACGGTCCGCAGCAAGCACGACGCTCTTGACGCAGCTGAGGAACGGCAGGCCCAGATATTCCGCCACGAGCTCGCATTTTTCCTTGCCCGGCGTAGCGCGTTTTTCCAAAGCGGCTGTCGGCGCTTTGCGGCCGTCAAGGACGGATGATGCGTCGGCAAGTTCAATGTTGGCGGCGTAGTCCGAATCCGGGCAGTAGGCAATGACGTCCTCACCGGCATTGGCGATCACCTGGAATTCATGCGAACGCGAGCCGCCGATGGAGCCCGTATCGGCGCGAACAGCACGGAAAACGAGACCAATACGGGTAAAGATGCGCTGATAGGCCGCATACATCTTGTCGTAAGAAAGGCCAGCACCGGCTTCATCACGGTCAAACGAATAGGCGTCCTTCATCGTGAATTCACGACCGCGCATCACCCCGAAACGCGGACGGCGCTCGTCGCGGAATTTCGTCTGAATGTGGAAGAAATTCACCGGCAGCTGACGCCAGCTCTTGATTTCCTGACGGGCGACATCGGTGATGACCTCTTCGGACGTCGGCTGCAGCACGAAGTCGCGCATATGACGATCTTTGATGCGCAGGAGTTCGGGACCGTACTTCTCCCAGCGTCCGGTTTCCTGCCAGAGTTCTGCAGGCTGCACCATCGGCATCAGCAATTCAATCGATCCGGCACGAACCATTTCGTCGCGGATAATGTTTTCAATTTTGCGGATGACGCGAAGGCCAAGCGGCATGTAGGTATATACGCCGGCGGCAAGCTTCTTGATCATGCCGGAGCGAATCATGTACTGCTGGCTGATGACGTCGGCATCGGCCGGCGCTTCTTTGAGAGTCGAAATGAAAAAGGAACGGGCTCGCATATCAAATGGAGGCACCCGCCGCGGCGTCTTCCGCCAGGGTGCTTAAAAAAAAGGAATGCCGCTCCGGAATTTCAAAACGCGGGGAGCGGCTGAGAATCAACGCGTTATTGTACTTTTTCGCACCTTCAGAGGACGACCAAGTTGTCGCGATGGATCATTTCGGGCGCATCCATGCTGCCCAAAATCTGCATGACCTCATCGGTATGGGCACGGCAGATGCGGCGGGCTTCAGTGCTTGAGTACCCCACCAGACCGCGAGCAATCTCGCAGCCGGCTTCGTCAACGCACACCACCATTTCTCCGCGTTTGAATTCGCCCTCCACGGCTTTCACGCCGACCGGAAGGAGTGACGTGTGATCTCGCTTAAGCGCTCTGACAGCACCCGAATCCAGAACGAGTCTGCCAGCCGCCCGCAGATGGTCGGCAATCCACTGCTTCTTGGCATGGAGCACTGAAGAAGCGGGGCTCAGGTGCGTGCCGATCGCTTCGCCCTGGGCGAGCCGTACGAGCACGTTTTCTTCTCGGCCGGAAGCAATGATGGTGCCGGCGCCCGAACGTGCTGCGCGTTTGGCGGCCAGAATCTTCGTGATCATGCCGCCCTTGGAGAGCGTGCTTGCTGCGCCCCCAGCCATCTTTTCCAAAGCCGGATCACCGGCTTGAGCAAATTGGACGAACTCCGCATCCGGATTGGATCGGGGATCCGCCGTGAAAAGACCTCGCTGATCCGTCAGAATCACGAGCACATCAGCTTCCACAAGGTTCGTCACCAAAGCGCCCAGCGTATCGTTGTCGCCCACTTTGATTTCTTCGGTCACCACGGTGTCATTCTCATTGATAACGGGAACGATGCCGAGTCCCAGCAGTTCAATGAGCGTCATGCGGGCATTCAAATACTGCTCTCGGTCCGCCAGATTGGCGTGGGTAAGGAGCACCTGAGCGGTCTTGATGCCGTGACGGCCGAAATGTTCTTCATAGGCCTGCGCAAGCCCCATCTGTCCCACCGCGGCGGCAGCCTGAAGCTCACAGACGCGAGTCGGTCGAGTTTCCCAGCCGATACGAAGCACGCCCTCGGCAATAGCGCCAGAGCTCACCAGGAGCACTTCGCGGCCCATCGCGCGGAGCGCGGCAATTTGACCGGCCCAACGCTCGATCGCACGAACATCAAGACCGCGTCCGTCATTGGTAACCAATGCGCTCCCAACCTTGACAACAATGCGACGCGCCTCTTTAAGAAGCGATTCCTGACCGACCATGGCGTCTTCTCCTATGGAAATTGCACGACAGGAAAGCCGCTCACACGGGGCTTGATGCGGCTTTCGGACTTAAAACTGATATTCGAATCAATGCGCTGCCGGATCGTACGGTTCGGCGTTCTCCCGCTCTTCATCAAAACGCTCATCGTCGAGAAACGCGCGTTCGGCGCGGCGGTCTTCGTCGACCTTCTGAGCAAGCGCATTGAGAAGTGTGGTCAAACCCTCACGCGTTGCAGCTGACACCGCAAACACAGGTTCGCCTTCACGGGCGAAGGCCGAGCGGAACTTCTCAACCAATGCGTCGCGCTCTTCCTCGGGCACGAGATCCATCTTGTTGAGCACTACCCAGCGAGGCTTGGCGGCAAGTTCCGGATCGTACTTTTCGAGTTCAGCCACGAGTGCATGCGCCTGTTCGAAGGGATCGACCGTATCGTCCAAAGGCGCCGCGTCGATGACGTGCAGAAGCACTTTCGTGCGGGAAAGGTGGCGCAGGAACAAATGTCCGAGACCGGCACCCTCCGCAGCGCCTTCGATCAGCCCGGGAACGTCGGCCAATACAAAGCTCTGCTCGGGCCCCACACGAACGACACCCAGATGGGGGTGCAGCGTGGTAAAGGGATAGTCGGCGATCTTAGGCCGAGCATTGGAGACGGCCGTAATGAGCGTGGACTTGCCGGCATTAGGCATACCGAGGAGACCTACATCAGCGAGCACCTTCAGCTCCAGTTCGAGCGAACGGTACTGACCAGGTTCTCCCGGCGTAAATTGACGCGGCGCGCGATTCACTGAGCTCTTGAAATGAAGATTGCCGAGTCCTCCCTTGCCGCCTGCGGCGAGGAGCTGACGTGCGCCATGCACGTTAAGATCGGCCACAATCTCACCCGTATCGGTATCGCGGATGATGGTACCCACCGGCATGCGCAGGACAACGTCCTTGCCGCCCGCACCGTAGCAGTCCGCCCCTCGGCCGTTTTCACCGTTAGGCGCAAAAAACTTACGGGTGTACTGATAATCCACCAGCGTATTGATGTTGCGGTCGGCTTCAGCCCAGACCGAGCCGCCGCGGCCGCCGTCGCCGCCGTCAGGGCCGCCGGCCGCCACATATTTTTCCCGGTGGAAGGCCACCGCACCGTTTCCGCCGTTGCCTGCCCGCACGGTGATCCGGGCCTTGTCGATAAAGGATGTCGCCATAGGCACACCTCCTGAGTCAATTTGATCTTAGCTTGTCCATTTTAGCGAAAAAAAGGGGACTCGTCAATAAGAAGGGCAATGCACCCCCCATTTTCTTTTCGGTCTTGCCGAAAAGAAAACGGGCCGTGCACG
>ENA-ORVC01000710-ORVC01000710.1-human-gut-metagenome-genome-assembly--contig:-NODE-710-length-34166-cov-9.432529_pt1 | contig 34166 bp, 33 predicted proteins | sample MGYA00242092_ERZ509234 | MGnify/ENA primary metagenome ERZ509234 (study PRJEB26280, sample SAMEA2338800) | human gut metagenome | biome: human gut; feature: human-associated habitat; material: faeces... | reverse complement strand
GTAACTATTAACCAGTAGTCGTTCTTGACTACACCATTATTATACTAGGAGGAAATTAATGGATATAATAAAATTAAAACGAGCAACTAAATCTGTTGCTAATACGTCAACCAAAGTACTTGAAAAAGATGAAGTATTAGTAATAACACCAGATTCTGGAAGCGGAAAGGGAAAATGCCAATTAAAGTTTGGTGATGGTGTCACTGCCATCAAAAGTCTCCCCATTGCCATTGATGGTGAAAATGCTGATGAGATGAAGGTACTTACTATCACTACTGCTTCAGATGAAAACCCCGTTTTATCCGCTGGTGAAACCATTAAGGTATTCTTCGGGAAGATTAAAAAGAAGTTTACATATCTTGAAAACTTACTTGGTAATGTAAAAACCGTGACTAATTTATTTGGTAGTAACGATGCAAAGACAGTTGCACAGGGTCTACAGAACTTGGTAAACACCAAATTTAATAAATCGGATCTCTATGATGGAACAGATTCGACCAGTACATCTCTTGGAGCTACGGCTAATGCTCTCAGAAAAGTCAACGAAAAGACAAATAATAATACTTCGAGCATTTCTCAACTAAATAGCAATTTAGCGAACAAGAATATTATCGGGACCTATAATATTCCTAATATTACAGGCGTTTCAACATCGCCGAATAATATCGCAGGCGGATATCATAATGTGGCGAAATATAGTAATGGACAATGTATGTATTCTGCCCTAGTATATGTCTATACATCGGCTATCTCTAACTCCGTCATTGGAACCATATCCAGCCAATATGCCCCAAAGCAGGATATCAGCGCCTATGTATATGATTTTGCAGGAAAACGCTTCCTCATGATATTAATATCGCCAGATGGGACAATAAAACTGCTGACGTTGGAAGGGACAGCAATACCGGAATCTGCGGTTAAATTAAGGGGAAGTGTTGTGTTTTAATAAATAATCATTTAATAGCGATTACAATACCCGAAAAACTTATGTTTGCTGTGCCTGTTGCTTGGTTATTGCCTTTAATATGTACTCGTCCGTTTTGCCATATACAAGTGCTTATGTTTATTTTAGTACTGTTATTTCCTGTAATATCAGATAATATAGGAAATACCCATCTATACGCAGATGTTTCAATATCTACAGGTATATTGGCAAAAAAAATCGTCTCCGGCAACAATAGGGATATTCGCTTTTGAATAAGTCATCACAGTTATTTTGGATGCTAAATTGCTACATTTCAGAATGTAATATACAAATATGTGAATAACTATAAAAAATTATAGATTTTACAATGTAGCAATTTAGCAAAAACTAATGCAAAGGTGACTTTAAACGGCGTCAAGAACATTAATGGGTTTACAGCCGTATATTCCGACCGAACCGACCGGGCATTCCAGCTCTACTATGAAAACGGTGAGATTGCGTCAATCGCATTTAACAACACTGGTATCTGGTATGATTTTTATGACGGTCAAAAATGGAAACAGGTTTGGAAGTTTAATAAGCCATCATAATAATCATTTTGTGCTGAAGGCATATAGGTTCGTAAGGTTTGGAACTTGACTGTTATAACCAATAAATCGTACGGTATCACCTTTACGCACAGAAAACCATATAGGCATTGACGAATTGACTGTGACATCATTATTGACCCAAAAAATATTTATCCCATTTATAAGTACATTACAACCCTGAGCTGAGCTGTTAAAACCAATGGAACCACAAACTATACAATCCTCTGTAGCTGCCCAACTTGTACCGTTAGCAAACCCATCTTTAATTTTTTTGCTGGTGTCTATGTATGGTAAATTGCTACATTTTTAAATAAATAAAATTACGCTTACATAATTATTCATTAATCATACATTTAAATCTAAGTATTAACTTATATTTGAAAGAAAGGAAGTTCATATGTATAATATTACATTTAACAACAATCACGTTTTAAAAATTTATGATAGCCAGGAAAACAAATCTACACAAACACTTATGATACGAATTAGTCCATCTGATTATTCATTTTCTGATGTTAATAACCTTTTTGACAGTCTTACCAAAAACGATTTAAAGAGAATCGTTAAAACAACCCCGTCTGCCGTACATATTACAACTTATGAGAACTATACAGATATTGTAAGTCGTTCAATAGATAAGGTGGCTATTTTAGTAGAAAAAACAGAACAAATTCCTTCAATCGGCGAGGATGGACAAGATATAACAGCTTCTATTATAACTAATGAACCACAAGAAATAGAACTTATCATTGTTGTTCTTAAATATGAAGACCCAACTAAAGTCATTGTGGAAGAGCTTAATCAGCAGATTAACCCAACTATTGACGTGGATACATGTTCTTTGGATGAATTGAAAATGTTTATTCAAAAAAAGAACAGTGATTCGCTCGAAATTTTTCTTGAGAATAATCCATTGCTTTATACTGATGGAAAATATTATGGTGTATCAAAAGTGGATAGAGATGAAATGTCACAGCAGTATTTAGCTTATCAATTAAACAAAGCTATTAATTCAAACACAGAAGATATTGTAAAATGGCACAGTAAGGGCACTAAGTGTACGCCTATGTCTGTATCAGATTTTTCTGCTTTGGCACTCGCTGTATATGCTTATACAGAACCTTACTATGAAGAAATGCAAACAATTAAGGAAGCAATCATGTCTTCATCAACAAAAGATGAGATTTTGTCGATAAAAATATTTAATCAATAATTAATGAATAAGTATGGAACTCCATTGTGTATTTATGAAGTTCCATATTGAAAATATTCATCCATTTATAAATACAGTATTCTGGGTCAATAATGATGCCCTTACCAATTCATATATGCTTTACTACTTTTCAGATGAAAACCGTCTTTCATCGGATTTTTTGTCCGTCTATCACGTATTATTGCGTATTTTTATATATATCATGTCTTTATACCGCATACATTTGTTACATTATTAACATAAACAGAGGAGGATAAATTGAATACAATACTATATAGAGATAGGGTACTGATATGCACCCTATCCTCTCCTATTTATCAAAATGAGAATCGCGCTGATTTACTGAAGTTTCTTATTTCCATTGATGATCTATCTGAGTTTGATATAAAAGCACTGAACTGTATGCTCTGTATCACTCTTCCAAACGGGCAAGAAGGAAAGGTGGGATTTCTTGATTTTGAAGATGCGCTTTATCATGATAAATACTTATTATCATACATTCCAATAACAAAAGCTTTTACCAAACTTCCAGGAACAATTTATGTAAAACTCATCTTTTCATATGAGGACTCTAATAAACTATTTCACTATCTTCCCACAAACAATATTTCATTGACTGTGATAGAATCATCGAAAACTGATGATTTTATTGACCCTGACGAGACTACTAATCCATTTGCTGAAATTGCACAAAAGATTCAATCGTTAGAGAAATCAAAAATATCAAGTGTAGATGTTGATGGGCATACTATTAATTTTTATGCTGACTCAGAAAAATCTACGCTTATAGGAACAGTTACTTTGCCAGATGAGGTTGTCTGGACATCTATGGAGGATATGTGATGTCTGGTTTACAAATTATTACAGATTTGAGTTATGAAGATTACATGTCTCTTCCGCCTGAAAAATTAATACCAAATGCTATTTATCTTCTTACAAACGGAATGATGTTCGCAAGAGGAAACAAATTCGGTAGTGATATGCTTGTTGTTGATCAATTTCCCGTATCGCCTATCTCTAATGTCATATATCTTAATTCAACAACTATGGAACAGAAAATGTGGTCAGGCGGAAAATGGTATACGCTTCAGGAAGAGTTTATACGCTTAACAAACTCTCAAATAGATAAAATGTTTCAAAATGATTTTTGTGATTAAGAAAGGAGGAGCAAATGGCTCTTAAAAATTATTTAGATTATGATGGTCTTCTTTATTGGAAACAAAAATTTCAGGTGTGGATATCAACAAAATTTGCACTTAAAACAGATATTCCCACCACTCTACCCGCTGATGGTGGTAATGCTGATACAGTAAACGGACACACTGTTGCTACTAATGTACCTGAAAATGCGAAATTTACTGATACGGTTTATTCTCACCCTGCTAACCATCCAGCGTCAATGATTACAGAAGATACTACTCACCGTTTTGTCACTGACGCAGAACAGACAAAATATGAAACAGCATATACTCATAGTCAAGCAGCTCATGCACCTACTAATGCTGAGAGAAATATTGTTGTCGGTATTCAGAAGAATGGAACTGATGTATCAGTAGATTCTAATACTAGAAAAGCCAATATAACCGTTCCTACTAAAGTAAGTGAATTGTCAAATGATAGTAAATTTCAAACACAAAGCCAAGTAAGTGCTGCTATTTCTGCTGCTATCGGCAATATTACTGGTATGGAATTTGTCATTCTAAAGGCTGGAGAATTCAATAGTAATGGTGTCCCAACAGTCGCGGGTGCTATTGGCAAAATTTATCTTGTTCCTAAAACTCCATCTGAGACAGGCAATACCTATACTGAGTGGATATATGCTAATGGTGCTTTTGAGAAAATTGGTGACACAGCTGTTGACTTAAGTGGATACATTCAAGAATCAAATTTAATTCCATTAACCAATGATCAAATTGATGAAATCATGGCCACTACCTAATTGGAGGTAGTCTATGAAATTTAATTTTGTATCTTTTGAAAATGCCAAGGAGTTGGTATTGCGAATAAAGACTTTGATTTCCGCACATACAAATAACTCAGTAATACATACATCGCAAACGGAAAAAACCAAATGGAATGCTGTCACAAATAAAGTAGATAAAGTAACAGGCAAGGGGTTATCAACTAACGATTACACTACGACTGAAAAAAATAAATTGGCTGGTATTTCACCAGGAGCAGAAGTCAATGTTCAATCTGACTGGTCTGTAAGTGATGCAGAATCAGATTCCTATATTAAGAACAAACCATCTACATTTCCACCATCTAGTCATATACATGATGATCGGTATTACACTGAAGGAGAAGTAAACACTAAACTTCAAAATCTCAATCCTGCATATATTACAGACGGGTATACATCAAAAGCTTTCTACCTTAATACACATCCGGAAAATGCAGGAGTCATTATTCCATTTATCAACAACGATTTAGCGTTTCTTCTAAAGCGTGGTGGAAGTGCAAAAATAATGTATGATGGTGTTCAAAAAAGTGTTGACATAAGTAATGTATTTGATGGTTCCCCCTCATACTGGTCTATTAATCCTACTGGGACTACTGAAATAGTTATTGAATTGACATTACACAAAACATTTACATGGACTAATACAATATATGTTGATTTCGGTTCATCTAGCTGGAGAGCTAAAAATATAAAAATAGATGTTATGAATACTAGTGCTGGAGAAACTGTTTGGACTAATAAATCCACATTGACAAATTACTCTCTCGGACATTATAAAATCATAATGTCTCATAAAGATGGAACTGGATTCAATAAAATAAGATTTACCTTTAGTTCATGGAAAACTGATACAGTCTTTAGAATATCGGCTTTGGGTGTTTTAAACTATGGTTCCTTAGGGCTTCGTGAAGTATTTTTACCAAGAGATGGAGGAGTTTTATATAATGGAATTACTCCCTATGCCAACGATGCTTATGATTTAGGATCTTCATCGAATAAGTGGCGAAATATATATGGAAATTTGTCTGGAAACGCTTTTACTGCTACCAAATTAGCTACGACACGAAAAATAGGAAATGCCAACTTTGATGGAACTGCTAACATTACATTATCACAGATTGGGGCCGCTCCTGTTAGTCAGGTTAATCAATTACAGGATGTAGTTAATCATATAACCGCATCACATTCTATTGACGGTGGTGATTTAATGGATGCTGGACCAGCAGAAAATGTGTATGATGGTGGAACATTATAAAAATAGGGTAGTTGAGTTTAAATAACTCTTCTACCCTATTTTTTACTTTTCAAAATCTGGTTTCGTCATCTTTCTCTTCTATAATTCTTCTCCAAATAATTTCAAATTCATCTGACTGGGCTTTAGGTATCTCATCACAGAATACCCTTTTCGCACGTTCAAATTCGTCCAGCAGTTCCTCATATGTCATATTAACCTTAAAATCAGGCTCATTGGAATTCTTATCTTTATCCATAAGCGCCACCCCTGATTTAATTTTAACTCTAAACTTTCAAAAAACCACTGGTAATATTTACCATTTTCATCTTCCTATTTCATAGCCCATCTTCAAAATAGTAAGTGCATCTTCATTAATTACTTCATCTGGCTTTAAAATATAGCTAGATATTATTTCCCTCACTTTTTCATCAATGTCCTTACCTTCAATATCTCCCAGACAACTTTTGATACTCTCTTCTATTTGCGTACCTTCTTGAATATTTGGGCATTGAAGTCCTGCCTGTTTATATGCAAATCCAAAAGCACAACATAATTCCTTACAGTTGATTAATCGTGCTGGCGGATTAAATATCGTTGTTTTAATATGTACAGCCTGTACAGTAAGTTCATGATTCATCAGTTATATACCATCCTTTGCAAATCTGTTCACTATCTTATCATGTTATTAATCGTGACACAAGCTAGAAATGAAAGGAATACCCACACTGACACTCTATATCACCATTATTATATATCTCACCCTTATCTCTCCTGATGTGTGCTTGAGAACCACAAATGGGGCAAGTAAAATCAGCTTCTCCAAATCCATCTGTAGGTTGTAGTGCCACCAGTGAGGCGCGGATAAAATTATATAAGTTCTCAATAGATATGTCTTCCTTAGCTGTCAAATTACCATTACCCATTTGTATTCTTCCGTAAAGTACACTAATTTAAAGATCTGTTCCAGTCCACCAATAAATGCTTTACATTTGTATTCGCGGCTTGGTATTCCAGCGTAATTTTTCTCTTCGTCCTCTATGATCAAAATGTCTTTGACACTTTGGCATGAACCATCCTCTCCCATGAATTTAAAGCTCACAGGAATTGGATTATTATTATAAGCTGGGAACCATGCCATACAAGCAATATGAAACATCTGCCCTTTTAGTTCACCATTGTCAGTCTCTTGGGCATTAGTCCCTATGCCAAATATAGACATAACTATTCAACTCCTTAAATAATAATTTCCTTTTCATAATCCACAGTACGCTTTTCACGACTAATTCCACCGCTCATATGGTCAATCAAATTTTCTTTATTCCTGTTTGGAGATTCAATGAACGACGCTCTTTTGATGCTATCAATTCCATATTTCTTTCTGAGCGCATCTACAGCCATTTCCGCGCGTTTTTGTTTATCATAGTCTATTATATCAAATAGACTTATTTGGCGAAATTCTGAGCCATTTACGCGCTCTGTATGGATACCTAAATGTCGTATTGGTATCCCATTCCAAAGTTCATCAAAGCAACGGCACGCCGCATCGTAAATTTCCGTTGTTAAATCAGTAGATACATCCAACGTAATTTGATGCCCACAAAATTGTAAATTGCAGTCACGAATGCTTACCGAGACAACACCTATTTTGACTCCATCAGCTCGGAGCCTTGCGCTTACTGTCTCCGCCAAAGATAATAAGACTAATTTAGCAGTCTTTGCATCAGTTACATCAAAGGCTATTGTAGTACTATTACCATATCCTTTATTTGGCGGTGGTGTGTCAATGACTTCTGACACATCTATTCCATGTGCAAACTGCCAGATTGTCACACCATGCTTATGCATATGAGATTTTAAAATATATGGGTTAAATCTTGCTATGTCACCTATCGTCCTGATTCCCAAGTTTAACAATTTACGTTCTGTTGCATGACCGACAAAAAATAAATCCCTCACTGGCAAAGGCCACATCTTAATTGGTATCTCATCCGGCCAAAGGGTATGAACTCGGTTTGGCTTCTGAAAATCTGATGCCATCTTAGCCAGAATTTTGTTATAGGAAACTCCAATATTTACTGTAAAGCCTAATTCTCGATAAACTGTCTCCCGGATCTCATTTGCCACATCCTCTGGTCTTCCAAATAATTCTTCAGTTCCTGTCATATCCATGAACGCTTCATCAATGCTATACTGCTCTATTTTGTCAGTATAGCGTCGTAGAATGGACAGCAACGCCTTCGAAGACCGTTGGTATAGATTATAGTTGGGTGGAACTACAACAAGCTCAGGGCACTTACGTTTTGCATCTATTACAGGTTCTCCTGTTTGGATTTTATACTTCTTAGCTGGTATAGATTTAGCCAGGATAATACCATGGCGTTTCTCTTGGTCGCCACCTACTACACTTGGTATATCACGTAAATCCAATTTTGCTCCCAAGTGATGTACTCGATACGTTGCTTCCCAGGATAAGAATGCCGAATTTACATCTACATGAAATATAACTCTTTCCACATAATCACCTCTTCTAGTTTCATTATAATCGAATGTATGTTCGGTTTGTAGTGGAAATTAAAGGAACCGTTCTTCTGGTTCCTATTTTATGAACAAAGTAATTCAGGAATACGTTCTTCAAGCCCATATACTCACATATTTCTCTTACAGATGGAGGATAACCAACTCTTTCCTGTTCTTCTACGATAAAGTCATATATTATCTGTACTTTGTTCGTTAGACCATTCTGATTTAATTTTCTTGTGCCTGCCATAGCTAACAACCTCCACATTTTCAGAACATTTGCTCTTTTCTTGATTATATAGTATCGCAAACATATGTTCGTGTCAATGGTAAAAAAATACAGAGTGCCGTTAAGCACTCTGCTGAATTTCATTTTGAGAAGATACTAACTCTTTGATATCTTCCATGGTCATCCCCTGCTCTTCAAGAACTGATTTTAATTCCTTAAACTCTTCTAATTCTATCTGACTTTGAATTGACTTTTCTTTTTCCCTCATCGTCTCCAAGCAGCTCTCATACTGATTAATAGTTGCCTGTACTTCTGTCAGTTCAATTTGTAATTTTTCAAGCGGTGTTTTTCTTACTCCTCGTGCCATAATTATGTTCTCCTTTTACGTATATACTATTTGCTATGGATATGATTAGTATGTCCATATATTTCCAGTATATGCCAAGGAATGATGAATTATGACACTTATATTTGAGCGATATTATTCTATCATAATCGAGGTGTTGTCAAACTGTTGTCACATTTTAGTGGTTTTGAATCATAAAATGTAGTCTTTATAAGGGTTTATCCTGCTTTCAATTGCATTTATTTCAAACAAGACCTTTTTCTACGACTTTGACATTTTTTTCACCAAGTCCTTTTCCCAGCTCTTCCAAAAGCCCTGGCGTGACCTGTACATTCCAGTTGGCCGGAAGGACTTTCTTGGCCCTCTCCTTCTGGAGATAAATGACCACCCGGTCCTTTCCCTCGCTGGACCGCAGAGATGTCAGAAGGCGCTGCTCCCCGGCTTGATACGTCTCCATATCCGTGAACTGGAGCCACAGCTCCTTGGGTACACTGTCAAAGGGAATCACCTGCTCGCACACCAGCTTTCCCACCGGATCGTCTCCGATGGACACTCTTCCCCTGATGAACAGCTTGGAATCCTCGGTAAAAAGATCCCGGTTGGCCTCGTAATCCCTCGGGAACACTATGACCTCCACCGGTCCCAGAAGGTCTTCCAGCGTTATGAAGGCCATGAGCTGGTTGGTCCTGGTGGTCTTTACGGTCTTGCCTGCCACCAGTCCGCCGATGACAGCCCTGGAGCCGTCCTCCACCCCTGCCTCGTCCGTCTCCTCGTCCACGATGAACTGGGCGGAGGTGGCTGTTATGTTCCTCCTCCATGTATCCTCATAGTCATCCAGGGGATGGCCGCTGATGTAGACTCCCAGTATTTCCTTCTCAAAGGCAAGAAGCTCATCCTTTGAGTATTCCCCCACATCCGGAAATGTAATCTGGAATTCGTTTCTGTCTTCCTCACCCGCAATGTCGAAAAGGCTTAACTGTCCCTCAAACATGGATTTTTTCTCCCTGGCCTTCTCCTCCAGCATGGTGGGCGCCACTGCCATCTTCTGCCGTCTGGTTCCGGGCAGGGTATCCAGAGCGCCTGACTTGATGAAATTTTCCAGTGTTCTCTTGTTCACTTCCTTCATGCTCATGCGCCCCACGAAATCCTCCATGGAACGGAAGGGACCGTTTCTCTCCCTCTCTGCCAGGATTACCTCTGTCACAGGTTTGCCCACGCTCTTGATGGCGGACAGGCCGTAACGGATAGCGTCCCCTGACACGGAGAAGCCGCTCTCGCCCTCGTTGATATCCGGCGGCAGCACCGGAATGCCCATCATGCGGCGGCAGGTCAGCACATACTCTGAAAATTTACTTACATTGTCCATAACCGATGTCATGAGGGCCGCCATAAACTCCCTGGGGTAATAGTATTTCAGATAGGCTGTCTGGTAAGACACCACCGCGTAAGCCGCTGCGTGGGACTTGTTGAAAGCGTATTTTGCAAAGTCAATCATCTCATCGTAGATGTGGTTTGCTGTCTTCTCGTCAATGCCGTTGTTCACACAGCCTTTAACCCCTTCCGACTGGTTGCCGTAGACAAAGTTCTGGCGTTCCTTCTCCATGACCGACGTTTTCTTCTTGCTCATGGCACGGCGCACCAGGTCGCTTCGTCCCATAGTATATCCGGCCAAATCACGCACGATCTGCATCACCTGCTCCTGGTACACGATACAGCCATAGGTAGGGCTTAATATGGGCTCCAGCTGGGGACAGTCATAGGTGATGGAAGCCCTGTCGTTCTTTCCCTTCAGATATTTGGGTATAAAATCCATGGGGCCCGGACGGTACAGGGAGATACCTGCTATGATATCCTCCAGGTTCTCCGCCTTAAGCTCCTTCATGAAGCTCTTCATCCCCGCGCTTTCCAGCTGGAACACGCCCTCGGTCCTGCCTGTTCCGATGGATTCAAGCACCTTCTTATCGTCAAAATCAATGTGGTCAATGTCAATGGTTATGCCGTAGTCCTTTTCAGCCAGCCGCACCGCGTTCTGGATAACCGTCAGGGTCCGCAGCCCCAGAAAATCCATTTTGAGAAGTCCCAGCTCCTCGATGGTTGTCATGGTAAACTGGGTGGTGATGGTGCCGTCAGAGGCCCTGGACAGAGGCACAAACTCGTCAATGGACCGGCTGCCAATCACCACTCCGGCCGCATGCATGGAGGTATGCCTGGGCAGTCCCTCCAGACGCCTGGACATGTCGATGAGATAATGGACCTGTTCATCCTCATTGTATGCCTTCTTAAGATCCGGATTCATGGTCAGAGCCTTATCCAGCGTCATCCCCAGATCCCCCGGGATCATCTTGGCAATGGTGTCGCACAGGGAATAGGGCAAATCCAGCACACGCCCCACATCGCGGACAACACCCTTGGCCGCCAGGGTACCGAAGGTGACAATCTGCACCACCTGGTCCTTGCCGTATTTGCGCACCACGTAGTCAATTACCTCCTGGCGCCGCTCATAACAAAAGTCAATATCAATATCAGGCATGGACACGCGCTCCGGGTTCAGGAAACGCTCAAAGAGAAGATTATAACGCACCGGATCAATATTGGTGATTCCCAGTGTGTAGCTTACAATGCTTCCGGCGGCGGAACCCCGCCCAGGCCCCACGATAATGTCCTGGGAACGGGCATAGTTGATAAAATCCCACACTATCAGGAAATAATCCACGTATCCCATGGAGCGGATAACATCCAGCTCATAGTCCAGCCGGCTGCTCAGTGTGCCGTCATCATCCGGGTAACGAGTCTTAAAGCCCTCACGGCACAGATGGTTTAAGTAGCTCCAGGAGTCAAAGCCCTCAGGCACCTCATATTTCGGAAGCTTGGTGATCCCGAACTCAATCTCCACATTGCAGCGCTCCGCTATCATATGAGTATTTTCGATGGCCTCAGGCGCATAGGGGAACAGGGCCCGCATTTCCTCCTCGGACTTACAGTAGTACTGGCCCCCTTCGTAGCGCATCCTGTCCTCATCCGCCACCTTCTTGCCGGTCTGGATGCACAGAAGGATATCATGGGCCTTCTCATCCTCGGCATAGGTGTAATGGATATCATTGGTGGCCACCAGCTTAAGGCCCGTATCCCTGCTCATGCGCATAAGGCCCTGGTTTACTAACCTTTGGTCCGGCAGCCCGTGGTCCTGAAGCTCCAGGAAGAAGTTGTCCTTTCCGAATATGTCCACATACCTTTCGGATGCCCTGACCGCCTCCTCATACATTCCTCTGGTCAGGCAGCGCTGCACCTCCCCTGCCAGACAGGCGCTGAGGGCAATGATTCCCTCGCGGTAGGTCCGCAGCACCTCGTAGTCCACTCTGGGTTTATAGTAAAATCCGTCCACAAACCCCTTGGACACAATTTTCATCAGGTTTTCATAACCCTTGTTGTTCTCTGCCAGCAGCACCAGGTGATAATACCGGTCCTCGCCGCTTACCGTTTCCCTGTCAAAGCGGGAGCCCGGGGCCACATAGACCTCGCATCCCAGGATGGGCTTAATGCCGGCCTCCCTGGCAGCTTTATAAAAATCAATGACTCCATACATCACACCATGGTCCGTGACAGCCATGCTGTCCATGCCAAGCTCCTTTGCCCTGGCTGTCAGCTCCTTGATTTTACAGGAACCGTCCAGAAGGCTGTATTCCGTATGGACGTGCAAATGGGTAAATGCCATTCCCTATTCTCTCCTTATCCTTGCGGTATCATTCGAGTAACAGTTTATCATAAATCCGGATAAAAGAAAAGAGAACCAGGCAAGTCCTGCCTGATTCCCGTTATCTATCTCTCCAAACAAACGGACTGGTAGTTACTGGTTTTTCAGATACTTCTCAATTTCAGTTACAGCTGCTTCCTCGTCCTTTCCGTCGGCTTCCACCAAAATGGATTCGCCTGCGGTCAGACAGAGAGTCATCATTCCCATGATGCTCTTGGCATTCACACGCTTTGCCTCTGCTTCCAGGTAAATCGCGCTTTCGTACTGACTGGCCACCTGCACGAGCATAGCTGCCGGTCTCGCCTCAAGTCCTGATGCCAATTCAACTGTAATCAATTTCTTTACCATAATAATCCTCCTCATTCCTTTGAATGGTGCACAGCCCCTGATACGTTCCAATGGTCATGTTCCAATCTGGCCGCATCCCGACTGCCATTCAGGTGCCCGTACTGATTCGTACTTGATAAAACTATTGCAAACTTGATGTATTACGGTCTGGATACTGCTGCCGCAGTTCCTCAGCCACAAGGCTTAATTTCCTCAAACGGTGGTTCACGCCCGATTTACCCACAGGCGGTTCCAGGGCCTCCCCCAATTCCTTTAAGGTCGCCTCCGGCCGTTCCAGCCGTATGCGGGCCATCTCCTGAAGACTCTCAGGCAGACCCGAAAGACCGGCAACAGACTGGATGAAACGGATGTCCTCTATCTGTTTTACCGCAGCTGACACGGTCTTATTGATATTGGCAGTCTCGCAGTTGACCTGGCGGTTTACGCTGCCCCTCATCTCCTTGACAATGCGGATATTCTCCAGCTCCATAAGGGATACCGGAGCCTCCATCACATTAAGGATGTCCACAATCTGACTGCCCTCCTTGATATAGACCACATAGTACCTTTTCCTCGGCACTATCTTGGCCTCGATATCAAAGGTGGCAATGATGTTTTTAAGCTGTTCCGCCTTCGGCTCGGTGGGACACACGATTTCAAAGTGGTAGAACTTCTCCGGGGCGCTGATGGAACCGGCCGCCAGGAAGGCGCCACGTATGAAAGCCCGTCTGCAGCAGGCATTCTGAAGAACCACATTCCGAATCAGGGAAAGGTTTTCACCAATTTCCCCCTGGGTATTGATAAGCTTCACTGCCTGCAGGACCTTGAGGGCTTCCTCATGTTCTCTGACTGCTACGATGTATGTCCTGCTCCGCCCGTGATTCATTCCACTGCGAATCGAGACATCCGTTCTTATATTAAATGTTTTTTTCAATAATGTAAAGTACTTTCTTGCAACTGCCACATTTTCCGTATGGATTTCAATCCAAAAACGGTCTGAGGCCGATATCTTTACCCTGCCGCACAGACTCAGGATAGCTGCTGTTTCCGCTATCTGGCAGTGGCGAGCCCCGGGCATCTGCCTGGACAGCTCGTCTTTTACGTTGGAAGAAAATGACATGTCCGCTACTTCCTTTTATTGTCTTTGTCGATGTCCCTGTGTTCTATTTTGATGCCGTATTCGGCCTTGGCGGTCAGGTGGCCGCAAAGGGCCCTGGCAACCGTCACGGAGCGGTGCTTGCCTCCGGTGCATCCCACCGCCACCACCAGCTGGTTCTTTCCTTCATTGATATAATTAGGCAGGAGGAAATCCATCATATCATAGAGCTTGTCCAAAAACTGCGCGCAGGTGCCTCCCTGCATCACATAATCCCGGACAGACTGATCCTCCCCTGTCAGCGGGCGCAGTTCCTCCACATAGTAGGGATTAGGAAGAAAACGCACGTCGAAAACCAGGTCCGCATCCTCCGGAATCCCATACTTAAAGCCAAAGGAGAGGACTGTGACAAACATGTTGCAGTACTCCTGGTGTTTGAGGAATATTTTCTCCAGTTCCTGCCGCAGCTCCCTGGTAAGAAGCTTGCTGGTGTCAATGATGAAATCCGCATCCTTCTTGAGAAAGGCCAGCTTGACCCTCTCCTTTTCAATTCCCTTGTCCAGCCTGCCTGTCCCGGCCAGGGGATGGCTGCGGCGGGTTTCCTTGTACCGCTTAATCAGGACCCCGTCATTGGCATCCAGGAACAGAATCTGGTAATCCATCCCCAGTTCCTTCCATCCCCTGAAAATAGCATCCAGCTGGCTCAGTTCCTCGCCGCTGCGGATGTCTATGCCCAGGGCGGCCTGGCTGATGTCACTGCCGGCCGCTGCCAGCTGGGCAAATTTATCCACCAGGGATATGGGCAGGTTATCCACACAGTAAAAGCCCAAATCCTCCAGCATTTTCAGTGCAATTGTCTTGCCTGCCCCGGACATTCCGGTTACAATCACAAGCTTCATCCATCCTCCTCAGTTGCGTAAGATTAGCATTTCAAATCAGAATTCCCCCCAGCGCTTCACTTCCATCTCAAGCTCCACGCCGGATTGTTCCAGCACCGTCTTTCTGATATGTCCGCACAGGGCCATGACATCGGACGCGGTGGCGTTTCCGCCGTTGATCACAAAACCGCAGTGCTTCTCCGATACCCTGGCACCGCCCATGCCATATCCCCTGAGACCGGCATCCTCTATGAGCTTGCCAGCAAAATATCCCTGGGGACGTTTAAAGGTGCTGCCTGCGCTGGGATATTCCAAAGGCTGTTTCTCCCTCCGTCTGGCCGCCAGTTCCTTCATCCGGGCCTCAATAGCCGCCCGTTCCCCCGGTTCCAGATGAAAGGATGCCTCCAGCACCGTATATCCCCTGTCGGGGATACAGCTGGTGCGGTATCCCAGTTCCAGTTCATCACGGGAAAGCTCCAGCACCTCTCCCTCATTTGTCATGACCCTGGCTGATTTGAGGATATTCTTTATCTCAGAGCCATAGGCCCCCGCGTTCATCACCAGGGCGCCGCCGACGCTGCCGGGTATGCCTGCGGCAAATTCCATACCGGTCAGACCGTGTTCCAGGGCCACACGGGCCACACGGGCCAGCAGTTCACCTGCCCCCGCACGTATAAGGTTTCCCTCTGCCCCGGCATGGCACCAGTTTCCTTCCATCGCAATGACCACGCCCTCGATTCCCCTGTCGCTGACCAGGAGATTGCTTCCATTTCCCAGCACTCTCCAGGGAATACCGTGTTCCCTGCACAGGCAGATAACCTTTCCCAGCTCCTCTTCATTGCCGGGGCACACATAGGCTTCAGCCGGCCCCCCGATGCGGAAGGTGGTGTGGCTGCTCATGGGTTCCATGAAACGGCACGCCGCCCCCTCTGATACAAGCACCTCTTTCAACATATGTTCCAGCTTCAAAATACATTCCTCGCTTAAGACTTAATTTTACTGGCCCTTTCCAAGATTGGCCTGTACCCGGTTGTAAAGCTCCTGGGCCGCATTGTAGCCCATCTTCTTCTGGCGGTAGTTGACAGCCGCGGACTCCACGATAATGGCCAGATTACGTCCCGGACGGATGGGAATGGTGTGGCAGACCACCTGGTTGCCCAAAAATTCCGTGTACTGGTCTTCCAGGCCCAGTCTGTCGTACTCCTTATCCTTGCTCCAGTCCTCCAGCTTGATGACCATGTCAATGGACTGGGTATCCTTAACGCTCTCCACACCGAACAGGGTCTTTACATCAATGATGCCGATGCCGCGCAGTTCGATAAAATGCTTGGTGATGTCAGGGGCGCTTCCAATCAGGGTGTCATCGCTGACCCGGCGTATCTCCACCACGTCATCCGTCACCAGACGGTGTCCCCGCTTAATCAGTTCCAGGGCAGCCTCGCTCTTGCCGATGCCGCTCTCGCCCATAATCAGCACACCCTCGCCGAATACGTCAATCAGAACGCCGTGGATACTGATACAGGGAGCCAGCTTCACGTTAAGCCAGCGGATGATTTCTGCCATCAGGGCAGAGGTGGTCTTATCAGACACAAGGCAGGGAACGCCATAGTAATTACAGAATTCCAGAAGGTCTTCATCCGGCTCCTGGTCGCGGCTGAACACCAGACAGGGAATCTGGCTGGATGTGAGCTTATCGTACATCCGGCGCTTCTGCTCCTGGTCCATGGTATTAATATATGCCTGCTCTACGTATCCGATGATTTGAACCCGCTCCCTGTCAAAATGGTCAAAGAAACCCGTGAGCTGCAGGGCCGGACGGTTCACGTCCGGATGGGTCAGCACAATCTTGTCCGTGTCAATCTCCGGCGTGGTGTTTTTAAGCTTCATTTTCTCGATTAATTCCGATATAGTTACTCCATGCATGATAATACCCCCTTGACCTGGTTTTACTTCTCGTTTAACTTCTATCATACTATCATAATTTGATTCGGTTGTCATGTATTTTTATCATTGTGTTTCCAGATTCTGGGAAGTCATTTCAATCCCGTCATCCGGGTTTGTGACGGCCCCGGTTTCAGTCCCGTCCGGCCGCGGATGGAAGTAGCGGTACACGGATTCGGCTGACCTGCGGTTCATCTGGGGCGTCTGCTCCAGGTCTTCCACTGAGGCGCTCCTCACCGCCTCTATATCCTTAAAGCGGCGCATGAGGGCCTTTCTCCTGGCCGGCCCGATACCGGGAATATCGTCCAGTATGGATTTTACCTGGCCCTTTCCCCTGAGGCTTCTGTGGTATTCGATGGCAAAACGGTGCGCCTCATCCTGAATCCTGGTGATGAGCCTGAACCCTTCGGAGTGCCGGTCAATGGGCACCTCCACATTGTTATAATAGAGTCCCCTGGTTCTGTGATTATCATCCTTCACCATACCGCACACCGGAATGGAAAGCCCCAGCTTGCCAAGGACTTCCAGGGCTATATTCACCTGGCCCCTGCCGCCGTCCATCATGATAAGGTCAGGAAATCTGGTAAAACTTCCCAGGCTCAAATCGGCTCCCCTTTCCTTCAGTTCCTCCGTTTCCCTCATGCCATGGGAAAACCTGCGTGTCAGCACCTCTTCCATGGACGCGTAGTCGTTGGGGCCCCGGACCGTCTTGATGCGGAATTTTCTGTAATCGCTGCGCTTGGGCCTGCCATCCTCGTATACCACCATGGAGCCCACAGACTCCACGCCGCTGGTGTTGGAGATATCATATGCCTCCATGCGCCGGATTCCTCCAATGCCAATGAGCTCTCCAATCTGGTTCATTGCCCCGATGGTGCGAAGCTCCTCTTTCTTAATCCGCTCCTTATCCTGGGACAGCACCAGAGCGGCATTCCTGGCCGCCAGCTCCACCAGACGTTCCTTCTCTCCCTTTTTTGGAACCACCAGCCTTACCTTCTGCCCCCGTTTGGCGGACAGCCACTGGCTGATGACCTCCTCATCCCCCAGGGGGTGCTGGAGCCACAGTTCCCTTGGAATAAAAGGAGTGCCCGCATAAAACTGCTTTACAAAGCTGTCTAGAATCTCGCCCTCATTTTCCGCCGTTGCGGCCGATATATGGAAATGGTCCCTGCCGATCAGTTTGCCCTCGCGGATAAAGAACACCTGTACCACCGCGTCCCTCTCATCCCTGGCCATAGCCACGATATCCCGGTCCTCCATGCCGCTGCTGGTTATCTTCTGCTTCTGCGCCACCTGCTTCACGCTGTTTAACAGCTCCCGGTACTCAATGGCCCGTTCAAACTCCAGGCTGTCGGAGGCCGTCTGCATCTTTTCCTGGAGACTCTTTATGAGAGGGTCGTATCTGCCGTTTAAAAAGTCCAGGGCCTGACTGAAGTTGGACTGGTATTCCTCCCTGGATATATATCCCTGGCAGGGGGCGTCACACTGCTTGATATGGTAATTGAGACATGGACGCTCCTTTCCCGTATCCTTTGGCAGGTTCCGGTTGCAGGTCCTGATGCGGTATAATTTGTGTATCAAATCCAGCGTATCCTTCACGGCCCCCGCGCTGGTATAGGGGCCAAAGTAACGGCTCCTGCCGTCCTTCTTCATATCCCTGGCAAACAAAAGGCGCGGAAAATCCTCCCCCATGGTTGCCTTGATATAGGGATAGCTTTTGTCATCCTTTAACATGGTGTTGTACCGCGGCCTGTGCTCCTTAATCAGGTTGCACTCCAGTACCAGGGCTTCCAGCTCGGAATCCGTCAGGATATATTCAAACCACGCAATGTGGGACACCATCTGTTCAATTTTAGCCGTCTTATTCCTGCTGCTCTGAAAATACTGCCTGACCCGGTTCTTAAGACTGATGGCCTTGCCCACGTATATGATCTCATCTCTGTCATTGTGCATAAGATAAACCCCCGGACTGGCCGGGAGTTTCTTCAGTTCTTCCTCTAAATCAAACAATGCCTGTCACCATCCTTTTCATATGGCTTTATGTTCCGCCGTTTTACCGGGCGGTGCTTTACCGGGCGGTGCTTGCCGGCGGGATGTTATCCGCAGGAGTATGCTCCGCAGGGACATTCTCCGCGGGAGTATTCTCCGCGGGAGTATTGTCCGCAGGACCCCCTTCCGTCTCCGCCGCCGCCCTGGACCGGGCTATTCGCTCGTCCTCTTTTGCCGCTTCCTCCGGAGTCAGCAGCCCGCCGTAGTGATAGCTGACACCTGCATCCCAGAGAATCCACTGGTCATAGCCGGCATCGTAGACAGCCTGAATCTGCTGCCTCACCTGTTCGTCGCCATATCTAATATAATGTTCCAGATAGGACGCCGTAAAGTCCTGAAGCCACGGCCTTACCACTGCCTGAGGCGTGTCATCCTTCGCGGATGCGGCCAGAAGCTCCCTGGAACCATTCAATGCATTTAATATTGTATCATAAGGCTGGGTATCTGGATACTCTATTCCAAAATTTCCCGGCCCATAGTGGGATGGATAAATCATGGGACATATATAATCCAGATACTCCGCCATGTCCTCGTATTCCTGGCCTACGGCAGCCGCGTCCTCTTCGCTGCGCATGATGGCGCCGAATACGTCAGCCGACACAAAGAGTCCTTCCTTTGCCAGCTCATCATGCGCATAGCTTATGAATTCCGTAATTGCCTGGGTCTTATTACGCCCCTGGGTATCCCCATCGTCAAACACAACGTCATTCATGGTCCTGTCCACGGCAAATCGGATGTAATCAAACTGAATTTCGTCAAATCCCACCTCGCCTGCCTTTTTCCCCACCTCGACCAGATAATCCCAGACTTCCTTCTTATAGGGATTTACCCATGCGAGGCCCTTATTATCCCGGTAAATTTTGTCATCCGCCACATGAAGGCTCCATTCGGGCTTCTGTTCCGCAAGATAGGGGTCCCTGAAGGCCACCACCCTGGCTATGGTATAGATTCCGTGCTCCTTAAGCTTTGCCATAAGAGCCGGCATGTCCCGGATAAAAACCTGGCAGGCCCCTATCTCATTTACAGTAGGGGAATCCATGGCATAGGTAATCCTTCCCTGGTCGTCCTTTACATCAATGACCACTGCATTGAGCTCCGTCCTGTCGATCTCCTCAATGATTTTATCCATCATATCGCCGGTTCCGGCCACATAGGCGGACACATAGATGCCCTTAACCTTTACCGGGTTCCTGGGGGGATATGAGGAAATGGTAATGACCTCCGAATCAGCCGCCTCCGCCTCCTGGGTCTCCTGCCCGAACTGTGCCTCTGCTTCCTCAGGCCGCGCGGCTTCCTCCTGGGACCTGGTCATCTCTTTTGCCGGTTCATACCGGGAACATCCTGTCAATGCAAGGATTAATATGCCTGCTGCTATCCACCTTTTCATACGTAACCTCTGTCTTTCCCAATTATCTTATGATTCCTGGAAATTCCCATTTCCATTCTTAATCTATATCAAAAAGGCAAATGCCTGTAAGTTCAGTGAATCAGACATAAACATCCGTTCGTTCCCACTATAATACCATATTCTTCCTGCTTTGTATATAAAATATGACTTTTATGTTACAATTTCATTAATTTCTCCCACTTCTTGTAAATACCAATGTCTGCCTTCAGCAGCACAGAACGCCCGGACAACGGCTGTATGCCATTGTCCGGGCGTGCGCCGGGCCGGCCTGGGGCCGGAACTCATATTTTATAAACCCATAATCCTCTAACCCCATAATCCTCTAAATCCGTGTTTTATAAATCAAATATGATTATGCCTCTGCCAGGTGTTTCTGAAGGGCAGCTCTTACAGCACCCCTGCCTGCTGTCATTTCAGTGAAAATGCTCTCCACATATTCGCCCAGCCCTGCCTCATACAGGTCCACTCCGAATATCTTGGCATCGCTCAAAATAGGCTGAAGCACCTCGTGTACATTACAAGGCTCCCCTATCCTCACACCCTTAAGCTTCTCAGCCAGGCCCTCATACATCGGGTCAGGGCTCACGGTGAAGGTATTGCCCTCATCGTCTACCCCTAACAGGTAACGGCACCAGCCCGCCTGAACCATAGGTATGAACTTAAGGGACTTCACATCCAGCTCGGGCCTTGCCATATACTCCCTGATGGTTTCGCCGAAACGGATGGACAGCTTCTGGGAGGTATCGCATGCAATTCTCTGGGGCGTATCAGGCATAAATGGATTGGGAACTCGAATCTGCAATACCTCGTCAATAAATTTCTTAGGAGAAAGGATGCCGGGATCCGTAACCACAGGAAGTCCTTCTTTATAACCGATGATTTCCACCAGCTTCACCAGGTCTGCATCCTTCATCTCCTCGCTGATCTTGGTGTAGCCCAGGAGACAGCCATATACGGCCAGGGTGGTGTGAAGGGGGTTCAGGCAGGTGCACACCTTCATGCGCTCCACCTTTTCAACGGTATCCCTGGCGGTAAACATGACGCCTGCCTTTTCAAGCAGGGGACGTCCGTTGGGGAATGCGTCCTCAATAACCAGATACTCAGCCTCCTCTGCATTTACAAAAGGAGCCACATATGTGTTCTTGCTGGTGACAATGCTCTCTGTATCTGTGAAGCCGGCCTCCTCCAGCATTTTCTTTACGCTGTCATCCGGACGCGGGGTGATTTTGTCAATCATGCTCCAGGGGAAGGAAACATGAGCCGGATTCTCAATATACTCCAGAAATCCCTTGTCAGCCTTGCCGTTCTCTGTCCATGCCTTTGCATAAGCGTCCACGGCCGCGTACAGCTTATCGCCGTTGTGGGAACAGTTATCCATGCTTACCAGCGCCAGCGGGGCCGTCCCATGGGTATATCTCCAGTAACACAGGGCTGCCAGCTTGCCGATATAACTGTCTGCCTGCTCCGGACCAGCCTCAAAATCAGCCTTTACGTCCGGGCGGAAGGAACCGTCTGCTGAAGTGATGCTGTAACCTTTTTCCGTAATCGTGAAGCTGACCATCTGCAGCGTCTTGCTGGCAAAGATATCCTTTAAACGGTTCCAGTCGGCCTCATCATGGCGGTCCACGGTCAGGGATTGTGCAAGGCTTCCAATCACGGTCTTTTCAATGGTACCGTTGGCCTTCAGTGTGACCAGGAGGCTTAAGTCATCCTGAGGCCTGTATGCCTTCTTGATGATTTCATAGTCATAACCTTCCGCCACAATGATGCCGGTCTTTTCAACACCATCGTTCAGCAGCTTCTGCTGACATGCTGCCGGAAATGCGCGGAAGATATTGCCTGCTCCGAAATGCACCCACTGCGGACACTCCCTGGTAGCTGCCTTCATCGCTTCCCTGTCAAATTTTGGAAGTTCTATTCCCGCTGCTTCCCACTCTTCCTTATTCCTCAGTTCACTGTCTAATAAATGCATAACCTTTCCCTCCTGTGCTCGTTGATTTCATGATTTAATATTACCACCCCGCGGGCGAATAATCCATATCCCTTTTTGTTTAATACATTGCAAAACTTGCTGTCAGCATCCCTGTGATTTGTTAAAAACAATGGAGCCTGCTTTTATTGCATAAAAAAAGACCAGCAACCGTGCCGGTCTCTCCTCATAACTGCTGAACTTCAAAAAATACTGCTTCGTCACTGCATCACCGCTGATACATTGGAATTCTCTGTCCGGTCGAACAATTCATCCCCGTCAGCCGCCATTGCGTTCACCAAAATCAGCATTGCCGCCAGCATGGCCCATGCAAAGCCGCCCAGTACCTTCCTGACTTTCATTCTACTCTGCCTCCTGGATTCATAAGCCTGATAACTGAAGATTACACGCTTAGTTTCACTCCGTTATCCCATTATACAAACTTTTATGAAAAAAGCAAGTCCTTTTCCCCTTACACTGTCTTACATTTTCCTTAAAAGCCCTGTATTTCAACGGACTTTCCTGTTTTAGAATTTTTTTCCATGAGGGGGAAATATTCTGATCCCAGCGTTCTTTAGATAGATTCTAAGGAAAATGCAGGGCAATGGATTCTGTCCGCCTGACATACGTCCGTTCCCTCTCCCCTTACGGCTAAAATAAAATTTTTCACCTTTTTTGTAGGCAAATTCTGTATATCCGGAAAATGAGCCATTTTTTTAGGTAAACTAAAATTACCTTATTTTTCTATTTATATAATATACACGTAAGAAAAGAGGATACACCGTGATTACATATGAACCTTTTTGGAACACGCTCAAGAATTCTGATGAATCCACCTACACCTTAATCTATAATCATAACCTGTCAAGCTCCACCATAGACAGGCTCCGGAAGAACAAGCCCTTAAGCACCACGACGCTCAATGACCTCTGCCGCATCCTGGACTGCGACATCAATGACATCATATCCTATAAACGTTCTGAAAACGACCAGTTTTTATAGAAGTCAGCAACCGTTATCAGGAGGCAGGCGGGAGGATCGGCCGCCGTACCAACGGTTATAAGGCCCGGGCCGTCTAAGCTGAAATTGGCGAGGAGGAATCCGGTGTTGCAGCCTGGATTAAGCGGTGGGAAAGCGAAGAAGGCCTTGAAATAGGGCGGCCGCAATCCCGCTGGCTTTAGCGCCCACATCATTTTCGGAGGCAGGCCCACGCCTGAAAAAATATCTTATTACACAACAGAGCTGGCCAACTCCTTGCCCTTCTTGAAATTTATAAATTCCTCAGGGGACAAAAAAACCTCGCTGTATCCCAGTTCATGGCACAATCTGGTGGCTCCGGGCTGCTCCAGATATGCCTGCTCCAGCATATCCTTCTGTCCAAATACAGCCCTGGTATCCCCGTCCAGAAGTACATTCCCCTTTGCAAATACAATAGCCCGCTCAAACGTTTCCGCCACAAAATCCATATCATGGAGAATGGAAATAACAATTTTGTGTTCCCTGTTAAGCGCCTTCATAATGGCCTTAATCCGCTCCTTGCCCATATAATCCTGGGCAATAGTGGGTTCATCAAATATGACTACATCCGTGTCCATGGCTATAATTGCTGCAATGGATACCATTTTTCTGTCGGAGAGTCCCAGGTCATAGGGATTTACCTTTTCGGCTCCCTCCAGTCCCACCATGGCTAACGCCTTTTGGGCTGATGTTTCCGCGGCCTGTCTGTCCATGCCAATCTGCAGGGGCCCGAACATCACCTCATCTATTACCGTATTCTTAAATATCTGGTCATTGGGATTCTGAAACACCAGTCCAATGTCCTTTGCCAACTGAGCTGCCGTAAAACCCGACAGGTCCTGGCCATTAAACAGAATGTTCCCCTGTGTGGGCCGCAAAAGTCCCTTTAACAGTTTAACAAAGGTAGTCTTTCCAGCCCCATTCTGCCCGATGATGGCAGTAGGGCGCTCGTCAATAACAAGATTGATTCCTTTTAGGATTTCTTCCTTTTCCGTATATGAAAAATGCAGCCCCTTTATGTCAATCTGGTTCATACCGTCCCCTCCTGTCCGTATGTAAGAAGCGCGCCTGCCTCTTCCAGGGTAACCGGATATTGGCCCTTCTCTTTTGTCTTTATTCCAAGTTCCCGGCATATCCTTGTATAGGAAGGCGCGATTACACCATGTTCCTTTAAATCATTCCTGGAAAATATAGCTCCGGGTGCATCAAAATCCACCAGTTTTCCGTCATCCAGCAGCATGACCCGATCGCTGTAGGCTGCAATTTTCTCCATCTTGTGTTCTGCCATAATGATAGTGATTCCCTGCCGGCTCAGTCTCTGAACCGCTCGGAACACCTCCTCGCTTCCCTGCGGGTCCAGCTGCGAGGTTGGTTCATCCAATATGATAACCTCAGGCTCCATGGCAATGATGCTGGCAATGGCCATCCTCTGCATCTGTCCCCCTGAAAGGTCAAAGGGCGCCCTGTCTTTAAACCGGACAATATCCAGTTCCTCAAGGCTTCTGTCAATGCGCCGTATCATCTCATCCCTTGGTATGCCGAAATTCTCCAGACCAAATGCAATTTCCTCATAGACAGTCAGTTTGGAACCCGTCACCTGGTTAAATGGATTCTGGAACACGATTCCCACCTTCCGGCATAAGTCATCCACCTCCACATGCCTGACCTCGATGTCATCCACAAAGACCTTCCCTCCGTATGCACCCCTATAAAAGTTGGGAACCAGTCCTGTGAGGGCCTGGCAAAATGTACTCTTACCCGAGCCATTCCTTCCTATAATACCTATGAACTCACCCGCATGGATTTCACAATTGATTCCGTCCAGGGCAAGGCGGTCTGTGTGGGGATACCTGTATTTCAGATTTGTTACTTTTATCTCAGCCATGTCATAATCCTCCAACCAATTGCTCCCACAATACCAAGAATCAGAAATCCCTGAATCACCTTGTCCAGTGTGGTCTTATGCTGTTCATTAAGAAATGTCTTCCTGTTTTTTGCATTAAATCCACGCACCTCAAGCGCAATGGCCCGCTCCTTTGTATCTATAAAAGAGCTCATAATAACTGGTGAAATCAGAGGAAGAAATGCCTTCATCCTCACCAGAAGGCTCCCCTCTGTTTCCATTCCCCTGCTTTTCTGGGCATCCGTAATGGTTGCCATTTTTTCCGTCATCTGCGGAATCAATTGGAACAAGGAAATAAACACATATCCAAATCTGGGCGAAAATCCTCTGCGCACAAAGTTCTCAATCATGTCGGACGGTTTGGTGCAAAGTACCAGTACGCAGAAGCAAAGGATGATATTAAACACATTAATGGCGATATCCAGAGCAAACATAAGACCTTCTTTATAGAAGGTAAGCCCTAAGATGCCAAAGAGCGCTGTTTCGTTCCCAGCCCGGAACAATCCCTGAATCAGCAGCACGGTGAGTACCACAAAACCAGACACACCTAAGATAGGTATGGTTTTTCGGATTACACCGGAACCAAACAGCAGCAATGCGCTTAAAAGGATGAATCCCGTGCTGGCCATATGATTCCCCATGAAAATCGGGATGAAAACAGCGGACAAAACATACAGAATCTTGCTTTCAGGCGAAAGCCTGTTTAAAAAAGAGTTTTTTTCCTCATATAAACTTATACTTTTCATTCATCTTCTCCTTAGTCCAGACTTTCTATTTTGCTGTTGCTCTGATACAGGGACAGAATGCTTTTTGGAAATCCTCTATAGAGTCCCGCCACCAGCAAAAGCACCACGATTTTGTCCGGAAGGTCCACCACGATTTCATCCGCCGTGGATGCAATCCAGGCTGGAAGCCCCTGAGACAAGGCTCCTGCATATACAATGTCTCCCCACAGATTACCTGTTGTTCCTCCCCAAAACATCATGTTCAGGGGGGTGGATACGATAACAGCAGCCAGGCCTGCCAGAACACCGGTTAAGATAGTCCCCCTCAGGTTTTTCATCCGACCATAATACGACATCAGTCCCACCACAATTCCAAGGGCCGCCTGTGAAAGGGCATATACTGTAGATATGGGGTCCATGGTAAGGCCATATATCAGATTGTTGGCAGCTCCTGCAATCGCCCCCACAACCGGACCGGCAAGACAGGCCGCAAGGCAGGTTCCAATGGAGTCCAGCCAAAGCGGCAGTTTCAATACGCCGGCAAACAGCTTACCGATATAATTAATCCCCACTGCAGCAGGTATCAGTACCAGCGCGGCCGTATTAAATTTCAGGGACCAGGGGCTGTTATAATTTTTTTCTTTCATCTTCCCGCCTCCTGTTCACGAACTTTTTCTTCCATTCGCACAATCGTTTCCAGGGCCAGAAGGATTTCATTCTTTTCTCCCTCTGCCGCCTGGTAAATGCCCTCCACGTATCCATTGATTTCCTCCTCAAGATTCCCCTCGAACAGGCTGACCGTATTCAGGACGGACGCTGTCTTGACGCCTCTTAACGCGCCTATGGTGAACAGCGCCGCAGTCTCCATATCCGCACCTAATATTCCTTTTTCATGCCAGTAGGCGTCAATCTCATCCTCCCGGTCCGTATAAAAGCTGTCATGGCTTCTGCATTTACCTATACGAAAGGGAAAATGGAATGTTTTCGCTGTCTCAACCATGCACATAAGAAGCTCCGTATCAGGCACCGCCGGATACTGCTCCTCTACATAGGATCTGGAAGCGCCGTCATCCCGGACAGCCCCATGAATCAGAAGCAGGTCTCCCATATGTATATCCCTCTGCAAAGCGCCGCAGCTTCCAATCCGTATCATATTCTTTACGCCTATGTGATGCAGTTCCTCCACCGCGATTCCCGTGGACGCCCCGCCCATTCCCGTGGAAACGGCCATGACCCGGACCCCCTTATAGATACCGCTGACGCTTTTATGCTCCCTGTTAAATGCAATCTCCTTAACATCCTCCAGAAATCCCTTAATCCGTTCTACCCTTGCAGGGTCTCCGGGAAGGATTGCGTAGGCTGCGCCATCCTGCCTGCTGCATCTGATATGCGGCTGTAAACTATCCATACTGTTCCTCCTAATTTCTTTCTCTGTTCAGGGCATCGTAATCCTTTATGGCAATATTCCCCTTATTCAGTTCAATAAGGCCCTGTTCCTTCAGTTGTTTTAAAATGCGATTCACACTTCGCTGGGTCACTGCCATCTTCTGGCTCAGTATTTCAGATGAGACCACGAAGCGCAGTTTACCGTCTGCTCCCGCATTGCCTACCAGGTACTGGCAGATTCTCTGCTTCAGCGTATAAAGGGTGTTCTGCCCCATATTCGAACACATCCGGTAAGAATTGCTGCACAGGGTCCGAATCATATATTCATTGAAGTTATTGTCCATGCGAATCCATTTGACAAAATAGGTCCGGTCCAGCTCCAGCATGGTCACATCACCCCTGGCCTCCACACGGCTTATATAGCCAACCTGGGAAAACAGTTCCAACTCTCCTATGTAATCCCCTTTTGTGTAGGTACACAATAGATACTTCTTACCGTGCTCAGATTCCACATAGATATCCGCATAGCCAGAGGCTACAATATAAAATGTATTGTATATCTCACCCTGTTTCAGCACGAACCGGCTATCCTTGTATTTCCTTACTTTAAAATTCCGCAGGATCTCATAAGGACACTGCCGCAGAAGCTGGAACAGCACTTTATCTTTTTCCACAAGTTCCAGTAACTTCAATAAATTTTCATCCATTTTTGTATTCCTTTCGGCCGGTCATGGAATTATTATATATGAAAAGCAGGAATAAAGTATAGGATTTATGTCTCCTAACTCTTTCTTCCTGCCAGTCTTTTTATAAATGCAGATGCAATCATTGGACAAATGTCCTTTTGCATTTTCCACTGTCTATCGCCTTGCCGGGTGAACAGGCGCTAAGACCAATGCCTAGTAGCTCCTTGAACCTTATTCATATATAAAACCATTCAGTCCATAGACAATCCCATTTCCGGAACAATCTCCTTCCATCCGCATGCCCGGATGGGAACCATATACCCTTGTGGTAAAGACCTCCCGGCCTTCGTTTACAAATATTTCCAGTGAAGTGGTGTCTGAAAAAATATGCAAATCCGTAAGCCTCTCCAGCGGGACGCTCCGCCTGGTCCTGCCGCTTCCGCAGGTTCCCATATCCAGGGTCAGCAAACCATTTTCATAGGATAACGTCACATCTCCTCTGACAGTCAGGCACATGTCATGACAGGTCACAAAGGATATGCGTCCTTCAAACACAAGCCCTGGCTCCACGCCCTTGGCAAGTTCCTCAAAATCGTAATCCCTTCTGTCCCTGCGAAGCTCCCTCATCTCCTCCAGAGGCTGCTGCAAAAGGCGTCCTTCCCTCATATGGAGCTGCCGCGGCATGGTAAGGGCGTGCTGCCATCCGGCGTTCACCGTCGGATTGGTGTAATCCGCATCCGGAATCCCCATCCAGCCTATGAGAATGCGCCGCCCCTTTTCATCCAGAAAGGTCTGAGGCGCATAGAAGTCAAATCCCCTGTCCACCATTCCAGGCAGCTGGGATTTCAGCTTGCAGGTATTTTCCCTGAAATCATAGTCCAGGAAGAAAACCGTACACTGATGCACATTCTGATACTCTGTTCCCATTGGCTTCACGCCCTGAGGGCAGCAGACCAGACAGAGCTGTCCGTCCAGGCAGAACAAATCCGGGCATTCCCACATATAGCCAAAGGTTTTGTCCGTAGTGATTCTGTTAAAATACTCCCATTTTTTTAAATCCATTGACCGGTACAGGAGGACCATTCCCTTGCTGTGCACATCCCTTGCTCCCAGTACCATATAATAAAACTCCCCTTCTTTATACACTTTAGGATCCCTTATGTGGCAGCTCATGTCATCCGGATAATCTCCGTGATTCATCACCAGCTCCTTGGCAGAAAAATGATACCCATCCTGGCTGGTAAAATGAATGGTGTTGCTCACCCGGCCGCCCATGATATAATCGTAATCATCCCGGTCAAACAGCTTCACATTACCTGTGTAAAAATAGTGGATGGTTTTGTCCTCCACATAAGCTGAACCGGAATATACGCCATGGGCGTCCATGTCCTGATCCGGAAAAAGCACCGGCTCCTCCTGTTTATAATGGATGAAATCCCGGGTGGTATAGTGACCCCAGAGCTTAATCTCCCCTGTAGGCTCAAAGGGTGTATACTGATAATAAATATGGTACAGTCCCTGAAACTGGCAGAGGCCATTGGGGTCGTTCAGCCAGCCGGTTTCAGGCATCAGGTGGTAGGCCAGGCGGCTGTCATCCGCCTTGACCATTTCTCTGTACTCCCTGTTTTCCCGGTACCATGCCTCATAGTCCTCCCTTCGGACCTTTTCATATTTTTTCAAGCTGCTTCCTCCTTACCGTCACCATGTGTTTACGCTGTCTTCATAGCCTCTGCCACCGCCATGCTTATTCTGTCTTCACTGCCTTTACCGCCACAATTTTGGCATCTGCCTGTTCACCAGGATATACGGTCACATCCAGATTTCCGCCCTCAGGCAGAATCATCATAGTCTGCGGATCCATTCCCTTTTCCCGAATCAGATCCAGGTCAGCGGCAATAAGCTTATCGCCCTTCTTCACCTTATCACCCTGGGACACAAATGCCTCAAACCCCTGCCCGTCCAGCTGTACCGTATTGATTCCGATATGGATGAGCACCTCCACACCTGTCTCAGATGTGATTCCCACCGCATGCTTTGTGGGAAACAGCAGGCTTATGGTACCGTCGCACGGCGCACATACCATGCCCTCCGCGGGATTGATGGCCACGCCGCTCCCCAGGGCCTTGGATGCAAACACCTCATCTGCGGACTGCCCCACATCCAGGATCTGGCCTTTCATGGGAACGTAAAGCTGGGTGACGATTTTCCGTGGCATTTCCATTTCCGAAGCCTCTTCTATTTCCCCGGCCCTGCTTCCCGTCCTTTTCTCCGTTCCGTCCTGCTGGTCAAGAGCAAACCTTTTCCAGAACACCATGGTAAGGGCAAAGGAAACGCCCATGGACAAAATGATTCCAATGGCAAAATTCATATAGTGGTCAGGCTTCATGGAGATAAAGCCCGGAAGTCCTGCTGCGCCCAATGCCTGCGCCAGTGTCTTGGTGGCCGCCAGATAGGCGCTTCCTGCCGCCGAACCAGCCATGGCCGCGTAAAATGGATACTTCAGTTTCAATGTCACGCCGAACATGGCTGGTTCCGTAATTCCCAACAGAGCAGAAATGCCGGACGCGGAGCAGATGGATTTCATCTTGTCATTCTTTGTCATGAGAAGCACTGCCAGGACCGCGGCGCCCTGGGCCACATTATTCATGCTTGCAGTTGAAAAAATGAAGCTGCCGCCTGTATGGGCGCTGTCAGCCAGCAGCTGTGTCTCAATGGCAATAAAGCTGTGGTGCATGCCGGTCATGGTAATAGGAGCGTATGCAAATCCAAAGAGAGCTCCGCCCACAGGCCCCAATGTATTGTACAGCCATGTGATGCCTGCGGCCAGCAGATTACCGGCTTCCCGCAGCACAGGTCCCACAAAGATAAAGGTCAGGAAAGAGGTCACCAGGATGGATAAAAGGGGTGTTGTCAGGTTATCCAGCCAGGATGGCGTTACCTTGCGAAGCCGTTTTTCAATATTGGCAAGAATCCATGAAACAGCCAGAACAGGAAGGACTGTTCCCTGATATCCGATGGCGGCTATCTGAAAACCAAAGATGTCCCAAACAGGAGGCTGTGCCAGTCCAATCTGATATGCGTTCAGCAAATCGGGATGAACCATAATCATGCCCATGGCCGCGCCTAAAAACGCATTTCCTCCAAACTTCCTGGTTGCGCTGAAGCCGATGAGTACCGGCAGAAAGGTAAAGGGCGCGTTTGCAAAGGTATTAATGGCCGAAGCCAGCCCCTGCCACATGGGGTACAGCGCAATAATGGACCGCCCGTTTATAAGCGGTGAAGTCAGCAGGTTGTTAAGGCCCATGAGAAGACCGCCTGCCACAATGGCGGGAATGATTGGCACGAAAATGTCACTGAGCATTTTAATGAAACGCTGGACTACATTTCCCTTTCCCTCTTCTTTTTCCTCCGGCTTTTCCTCCAATGTTCCCAGCTGTTTCTGCACTTCATCGCAGACCATGTTCACAATACCGGAACCAAATATAATCTGGAACTGGGATTGTGTGAGAAACACTCCTTTTACCCCTTCCAGGTCGCTGATTGCCTCTTCGTTCCGCAGCCCGTTGTCCCTGAGCTGAAAACGAAGCCTGGTGGCACAATGGGTAACTGACTTAATGTTGTCTTTTCCGCCTACGTACTTGATAACCAGACTTGCCGTCTTTGCATAATCCATCATATTCCCTTCCCCTCTTCTTACTATGTTTTCTTTCATTTTTTGGCATCGGTTCCATACTTATATAATAGGGCATTCAACCTATAAAGTCAATACATTATTGGTACCGGTTCCAGTTTTGCATGTAAAAAAATCCCTCCGAAAATTGTGCACTTTTCACATATCTTCATCAATTTCACCCTGCACACCAGAAAATCCCTTTATTTCTTAACGCTTCCGCCTTCAATTATCCTGTAATCCACTATCTGTTTCTTTGGCACCGGTTCCCGATGTATCATCTTAAGAATGGTTTCAGCTCCCAGATAGCCCAAACCATAGGAATCAAAACGCAGGGTGGTCAGCTCAGGCTTTAACAGGGTGCTTTCGTCATATCCGCCAAATCCTGCCACGGAAACATCCTCGGGAATCCTCAGCCCTCTCTCCCCCAAAACATGGTACGCGCCAAAAGCCAGGCGGTCCGTGGCACATATGATTGCGTCTACCGGACCCTGATCCAGAATTTCCTCAGCCATACGGATTCCACTGGCATAGCTGTAATCGCCGGTGGCCGTGACCACATTCTTAACGCCGTACTCTTTCAGGCCGTCCATCACGCCCTGCTTACGGTTGAGTCCCACCGCCACATCAAGGCCGGACACTCCCATGTATCCAACCCGCGCCGGAGCAGCCCTTCCCACACGGACTCCCATGGCCTTTCCCGCCCCGTAGTCATCGTGGACAATGGATATTCCCCCGTCATATTCCTGGGCCGCCACGACCACGGGCACAGGACTTTCCTGTATCAGGTTTCTGTGCGCCTCTGTTATGGTAATGGCGCTCAGTATGATGCCGTCCACCTTCAGCGTAATCAGTCTTTGGATATTCTTAAGCTCCAGGTCCACGCTATGGTCCGAGTCCTTAATCAGCGTTTCATACCCCTGTTCCCTCAGGTAGCGCCCGATGCTGGTCACCACCCGGCTGGACACCTTGGAATTAAGGGTGGGAAGGACCACTCCAATCACATTGCTTTCCTTGGCCTTTAACCTGGCAAATGTATTGGGCTCATAATTATACTCCCTTATGATTTCCTGAATTCTTTCCCTGGTGGATTCCTTTACACTGCCTCCATTAAAATATCTGGACACCGTACTCTTGGTAACCCCTGCCATATTGGCAATATCATCCATGGTAATCTTTCTTGATGACATATCCATCCCTTCACTTTCATTCGCTGTACGTTGGTTCGCTGTATGCTCAATAACCGTGTGGCCGGCTGCGCATCGTATACCGGCTGTACGTGGGATACAACAGACGCAGACTCCCAGTATGCCCTGTAAAACAGGCATGTTGACAGCTGCGTCCGCCTCCCTGCTATCTCTTATTCATTAGTATATCAAAACCTCGGCATTCTGTCCTCCATTATTGTAAAATTACCGCGGCCTGTTTTCATACCAACCCTTTAGATAATCTGACTTCCGAAGGGCATCACAGCCAGTTTGGCCAGCTTGAACTGCTGTAACCCAAAAGGTATGCCCACGATAGTAATGCAAAGCAGTACCCCGATGATAGCTGACTCAATGGCCAGGGGCAAACCGGAAACCAGCAGCCAGATAATATTAAGGAGCAGGGAGCCCGCTCCCCCGCCGTAGACCACTTCCTTTCCAAAGGGAAAGAAACTCAGGCCCGCAAATTTAAAGCATTGTAGCCCTACCGGTATACCTATGATAGTTATGCACCACAGGCAGCCTGTCAGCAGCCAGGACAGGCCGCTTATACATCCGCCGAATATAAACCATAATACATTTCCAAGACATCCCATATATCTTACCTCCCTTCCCGCTCTGCTTCCAGTGTCTGCCTCATCTCCTGGAGCCGTTTTCGAATGCAGCCTACCTGCCGTCTGGCTTCCCTGACCTGATTCAGGGCATCCCCTATTTTGGACTGCACCATCCAGTCAGCTATGACTCCGTCAAAGAAGTAATCGGCAAAAGTCAGAAAGCTTCCCACATCCATCTTTAAATCCCCGGTCAGATTTACATCCAGCAATTCTTTCTTTAACCTGCGCAGATGTCCCCTTGCCTCATTCATGGCTGCCTGGGCTTCGTCCATCCGGTTATGCTTAAACATGGTACTAAAGAATCCTCCGCCCAGCATATCCCAGATTCCCCAGCTACTTGCCTTCTGCAGCTGTTCTTCCGCCTTTTGCAGGCTCATGGATGCCATATCCGCTGCCATCAATGCCTCATTGATTTCCTGTTGTCTGCTTTTTCTCTCCATCCTGTTCTCCTTTCTGCGATAAGCAATACTAGGCGTTTGCGAAACGCCAGAACCCGCATAAATGCGGGATTATTTTTTCTACAA
>ENA-ORVC01000705-ORVC01000705.1-human-gut-metagenome-genome-assembly--contig:-NODE-705-length-34211-cov-3.152945_pt1 | contig 34211 bp, 47 predicted proteins | sample MGYA00242092_ERZ509234 | MGnify/ENA primary metagenome ERZ509234 (study PRJEB26280, sample SAMEA2338800) | human gut metagenome | biome: human gut; feature: human-associated habitat; material: faeces... | reverse complement strand
GGGAGCCGCAGGCAGGCGCTTCAGGCCCGGTGAGGACAGAGAGAAGGAAAAAGAAGAAGGAGCGCTGGCGGCGCGAGGCGGAGGAGGCGGGCATGGTGCTGTAGTTGCCTGTATGGAATATAAAAGTTCCGAAAGGTAACCTAAATATACAGCATAAAAGCGCGGCGCGTCACCTTTAGTTGCGCATCATGAGTTAACTAAAGTTGCTTTAGGTCAAAAAAAAAAGGCCCCGCATGCGGGGCCTAAGAGGCGGGCGTTGAGTTACGCGTTGTGTCCGTTGAAGATGTAGACCACTCGCCCAATTATCCGAGTGCTCGCAAGTGCTTCTGCTGGCAGATGATAGGGCGCGTACCTAGGATTGTCCGAAATGAGTGTTACGGAACCGTCAAGTCCTCTCTGCACGCGTTTGAGGAAAATTTGATTCTGCGCCTGGATGCAATAAATGCCATCCGTCCGGATTGATGACTGATTTCGGTCTACTACGCACCACCCTCGATTATTGATTGTCGGCTCCATCGAGTCCCCGGTGGCGTGGACGATCTCAAACTGCGTGATCCCGGTAACCCCCGGGAGCGCACGTAAAAAAGCGTCGGAGAAGTCGACCGCCCCAACGACGAAGGCCTCTCCAGTATCCGCGCCATATCCGCAAGAGCCGTCGATATCTAGGACCGGGACCCGCGTCCACCCCTCCTTTTTCGGCTGAGATGCCCGCTCGACTTCACAATATTGAGGCAGGGCTTCATCCCCTGTTAGCTGTGGCACTGTGACCCCGAAATAACTGGATAGCTTTTGAAGGTTGGGGTATGTGATCGTATTGCCGTCAAGCCACTTCTTGACGGATTGCCTACTCACCCCAATAGCATCAGCTAATGCGGTTTGATTGACGTGGTGTTCGTCCATTAGTTCTTTAAGCGGTGTGTTCATAGAGGTTCCTCCTGCTGTGATTGTGCAACGTTTGGTTGCCGATAGGTACGCAACTAGGCTTTACCTTTGGTTGCTGTTTGAGGTAGCATCAGCGGAAACTTGGAGCAACCATGAACTGCACTACAACACCAAATCCAAATTACGCTCAGGTCGCCGCAGAACGTGTCGGCGGAGCGCGAAATCTGGCCCGACTTTGCACCCCCGCGGTTTCGCGGCAGGCCGTCGAAAAGTGGATCAGGGCCGCAGTCATCCCGCCGAGGCGCGTCCCTGAAGTCTCAAAGCTCTCGGGGGTGCCAAAAGGGCTTCTGAACCCCCTCTTTAAGTGATTCGGATGGCTCACATCCGCCTGACGCTAAGGATCGCGCTATGGCTCCTGACGGTGCTTTTCGTCATATGCGCCTATGCAGTCCTCTTCGTCCTCACATTTTTCTATCTGCTTTTCGGAGGCATTGATGACCACGGGCGTAACTAACCCCTGCGGGGCCCGCCCCGCTGACTGGGATGCCGTGATCGCCGCAGGGCTGACCCCGTGCATCCTCCCGGTCGTCCAGAACCCGCAGGTGCCGAGGTCCGCCTCGTCCGCCCTCAAGACGATCGGCAAGGTGCCGAGCCGGAAGAACGGCTACGGGGAGGCCGTCGGTTTCCCCGGCTGGACCTCTCACGTCACGACGCCGGAGGAGATCGCTCAGTGGCGCCTGGATCAGGATCTAGGCGTATCTATCCGGCTGGATCATATGATCGCCGTCGACTGCGATGTCGACGATGCCGAGATCGCCCAGGGAATCTACAAGATCCTCTGCGACTTGATCGGCAAGGAACCGCCCCGGCGAACGCGCGCAGACTCCGCCCGCTGGCTGGTCGCCATGCGTCTGGCTGAGGGCGAGCAGGTCCTCAAGAGCCGATACCTCCTTAAGAACGGCGAGTGCCTGGAAGTACTGGGAAAAGGCCAGCAGTTCGTCGCCTTCGGGCGCCACCCGAAGGGAAGCCGCTATGAGTGGACCGGAAGTCCGTCGGATATCCCGACCATCACGCCGGAAGTACTCAAAGCTTTTACTGACGCCGTCGTCAAAGCGTACGGCACAGGCGAAGTGCGATCCGTCCGCGCTCGACGGTCCTCGACCGGGGACGCTTCGGAAGTGGCGAAGGACTCTCTCTACATGTGGCTCAAGGAGCATTGGGAGGTGCGCGAGCGCGCCCCCGGCATACTTGATATCCGCTGTCCGTGGGAGTCCGCGCACACTAGCGGCTCCGCATTCGACGGCTCGACCACCTACTACTGCGCGGGCACAGGCGGCTACTCCGAACCCGCCTTCATCTGCATGCACGCCCACTGCGAAGGCCGGACCATCGCTGACCTCACCGCGTGGGCGGCGTCACTGGGCTATGAGCGCACGACGGCCGAGGACTTTGCCGACATCAAGCCCGCGCCGGACGCAACTCCGGAAGAGGCTGACGAGTGGGCGAAGCTCCGCGAGATCCTGATGCGCTACATGGACCCGAAGACCGGGAGCATCCAGGCGAACCTCGTAAGCGTGGCCGTTGGGCTCCAGATGGGGCTCGAGTACTGCGGCTTCGAGATCCGGCAGGACACTTTCACCTCGATGCCGGTTTTCCGGAGGGCGAAGGCCGAGCCGTGGCAGCAGCTCTCAGACGCGCGCATGGTCGAGATGCGCAAGTACCTCATGGAGGAGCGGCACTTCGGCAAGATCTCCCGCGAGCTCATGTCCGATGCGATCCTCTATGCCGCAGACCAGAACGCCTTCGACTCGATGAGGGACTATCTCGAGCGGACGCTCCCCGAGTGGGACGGCGTCGACCGCATCACAGACTTCTTCCGAAAGTACTGCGGCGCGAAGTCCACTCCGTACGAGTGGGCGACGGCTCGCTACATGTGGACGGCGCTTTACGGCCGCGCGACCACGGTGCAAGGTATCAAGGCGGACATCGTTCCGGTCCTCGTCGGCAAGCAGGGCGCGCGCAAGTCTACGCTCGTCCGAGTACTCGCCCCCAGAGAGGACCTCGCCGGAGAGATCTCGCTCGAAACGCGCGATGCCGACCTTGCCAGACAAATCCGCGGCAAAGTCGTCGTCGAAATCCCGGAGCTCGTCGGCATGTCTAAAAAGGATGTCGCCGCCGTCAAGTACTGGATCTCGCTCCAGAAGGACTCCTACATCCAGAAGTACCAGGAGCGTGAGACCGTTGCCCCGCGCCGGGGCCTCATGATGATGACGACGAACGTGCACGATTTTTTGACGGATCCGACGGGAAATCGCCGCTTCGCTCCGATCGAGGTCGGGGCGATCGACATCAAGGCCGTCGAGCGCGACCGCCTTCAGCTATGGGCGCAGGCGAAAGTAATCTTCGAGAAGGACGGCATCGACCACCGGAGCGTCGAGGCGCTGTCGGCGCAGGTGAACAAGGACTTCATGTGGTCGGACCCGTGGGAGGAAGCGATCTCTCAGTGGCTCGAGCGTGAAAGTCTTCTGCCCGCAGAGGCGCGGCAGCCGCTCACGGCCGCGGCCATCCTCGAGCACGCGATCGGCGCGGCAGTCTCGCGAGTCTCCCCTGCGGACGGGCGGCGGCTGGCGACTGTCATGGGCAACCTCGGCTTCTCGCTCAAGGTCGCGCGCGTCGACGGGAAGCCCACGCGCATCTATCTGAAAAAAGTCGAGCCCAAAGATGAAGAAGATGTGCCGTTTTGAGCGTTACGGATGTTACGGATCGGTTACGGATCGGCGCGGCCATCCGTAACGCCGGGAATTCTTACTCTCACAGGGGATTCTTCTTTTCGTTACGGATGTTACGGATGAATTCTTCTAATTGGAGGATTTTTAAAGAGAGAGGAGATACATGCATGCATGTATAGGGGTAGAAAAACACAAAAAAGCAAAACAATAGGAAAGTATCCGTAACATCCGTTACGCATCGGAGAAAAGGCGGGCTATTAGCCTGCGGCAGTAGCAAAAAGCGCCGTTACGGATGTTCGCAGCCGAATCCGTAACGCTGAGAGAAAAGAGCAAGGAGAAAGAGAGAATGGACTTCACAGAACAGGAACTTCTGATTGACCGCCTCGACAACTGGGGCCGGGTGTATGGAGAGCGCAGGCCCTCGGGGTGGCGCTCCTCGCTCCTCGGAGTTTTGAGGGAGGTGGGGTATCAGCAGGAAGTGCCTCAGGAGCCTGCGCAGCCGAGGACGGATATGGCTGATGCCGCGGTGGTGAACGCCGCCTGGGTGGCTATGCGCCAGAGCCGTGAGAAGGTCTTCCTGCGGGATACCTTCATGCATCCAGGCCGCCCCCGCGGGTGTGTCTGCCGGGGTATCGGCCTCAAGGAGCATCACTATCCGGACATGCTTGCGCGCTCGCTCGATGCGATAGCGGCACAGCTCAAAATAGGCTATACTGTTGCCAACAATTAGCACGTCGACGCTCGGGACCATCCGAGCCTTCTTGCACCCGGAAGAAACGTAAAGCCTGATCTGAAGAGACCGGGCTTTTTTGATGCTTGATTTGACATTCACGAAATAAATAATATTTGCAAAAATGCTAACCTCATGGTAGAATATTCACATGTTCAACCAATAGAGGAGATCATGAAGCAAAGTGAATTTCTTCGGTGGCTTAAGTCGATGGGCGTTGAGGTCACCCACGGAACCAGGCACCTTCGCCTGAGAGCTCCGGGGAGCCAGAAAACGCAAACCATGCCTCGACACCCAAGCGCCGAGATGAACGAAAGAATCCGTAAGGACATCATTCGCGATCTCGGCCTCAAGGAAACCACCAAGAAGTAAAACAACTCCCGCCATAACCGGCGGGGCTTGCTACATGATCGATTAGCCGGAAATGTCAAATTTCGATTTTCCATGCCGCTTTGAAAAGCTTGAGGATGGCACGGACATCATTAGATGCCGGGACATTCCCGAACTTCTCTCCTATTCCGTAGATGGTGAGCCCCTTGAAAACTGGGCCCGTTATGCCGTCGAGGATTGCGTCGAGTTCCGCATTAAAGATGGAGAGCTTATTCCGGAGGCGTCTCCAGCGCTTCCCGGGGAATATGTCGTTCATCTGGATGCTAATCAGGTCGCCAAAATCCTGCTTTCAAATGAGATGGTGCGCGACGGGGTCTCTCGCGCCGAACTCGCTAAGAAGGCAGAATTGAAGCTTCCTGAAGTGACGAGGATTCTCGACATTCACCATCCAACGAAGATCGATCGGATTGAGACCATTCTTCGGTCACTCGGCCACAGGCTTCAGCTGTCGATCGCGTAAAATCAAATCAGGGACGGAACCAGCTTTTCACTTTGCTTCACTGGTTCCTGTTCCAAAGCACAAGGGCTTCTCTCCGGAGAGGCCCTTTCTCTTTGAGAGGAAGGTATGGTCAGAAATTGGGGCGATGTGCGCGAAGTCCTTGAGGACATCGAGCGCGATCGGTTAGAAGAAAAGCTGAAGAAGCTTGACGACAACCTCACCATTGCTTCACAGCTTCCAACGACTGACCCGGAGGCTGTGGCCGCCCATGAGGCAGAGAACCGGTACTACGAGCATCTGCTCATGCTGATTGAAGCCGGACTCGTTCAAGGCGTGAAGGTGCGAACGAAGCCGGCGCCTCCACCGTGGTATTACGACATCGAGTATCCGCGCCTCACCATGGAAGGGCATGACCTGCTGGCCGCTTTGCGGTCTAAGACGGTTTGGGCGGCTGTCAAGGAAAAAGCTTTCAGCCTTTCCATCCCGATCACGATCGAGCTGATTAAGACTGTTCTGTCATCTATTGCAAAGGGGATTTGATGCCGCTGCTGTCTCTCTGCTCATATCCCGGCTGTCGGCGTCCAGTAGCTCGCGGCGAGAAGTACTGCGAGAAGCACAAGGAAGCAGGATCAAAGCGGGAAGAGCTGCAGAAGCGGGAGCGCTGGGAACGGCGCTTCGAAAAGAAAGGTTCGTCGGCGGCTAGAGGCTATGGCGCTCGTTGGAGGAGACTTCGCGAGCGCTTTCTTTCAGAACACCCTCTTTGCGAGGAGTGTCTGAAGCAGGGGCGCGCGGTGCCCGCTACGGACGTTGACCACATCAGACCGCACAAGGGCAATGAAGATCTTATGTGGGATGAAGAGAATCTTCAGGCCCTCTGCCACGCCTGCCACAGTCGGAAGACTGCGGCAGAGGATGGCGGGTTTGGGAACATCAAGACTTCTTAACCTGCTCCAGAAACCGCTGAGCTTGAATACGCGGAGAAATTTTGATCATCACGATGATGTTGACAAACTGGGAAAGAGCGCGAGCAACAGGAAGACCGTTGTCGTTCTTGAAATCAATAACCCCGGGGTGAGCGGCTTGGTTGCCCATTAACCGGCAGGCATCGAAAAGCGCCGAGACATCAGAAGGCAGGTTCAGGCTTTCTATCCGCTCGTAAAGGCTTTTCCCGGTTCCTCCGAGGTGGCTTACCAACTCCTCCAGGCAAAGCCGCAGTAATGCGCATGCTGAGCGGGGAGACTTCCCGATAACGGACTGAGCTTCCATGAAGAACGCACGAGCCTTTTCGGGCATATCTTCGGCGGGTTCTATAGCCGGGGCGTCTGGATAAACGAGCTCGCCCTGAATAAAGATAGTCAGGCCCTTACAGCTGATGCATTCGGCAACCGATATTTCATGGTCATCGCTGTCCTTGTTCGAAAGAACTCTTGTTCGGACAGGACGGCGAAACATTTGTGCAAGGGTATGGCAGTGCGGGCACGTAAATGCTGACGCACCTACCTTGGGTTCTACAAAAGCATTTTGATTGAACATCTCCGGAGATCTCCATGAGCAAGAACGCAAAGATTGAAAACTATGCTAAAGCATTGAGCGCCATCGACAGGGCTAGGGCTTCGCTCGATGAGCTCGAAGCGCAGATCCTCGAAGACACAGAAGCCGACCTCGACTTTGTTAAGGCGTTCGTCGCGCTTCTCTCGCTTAAGGATGAACGCGAAAACATTCTCACGGCGCTCGTTGAATCGACAATCCTTGAAGCTGCTAGCGAAGAATCGGACAAATAGGCCGCCAGCTTGGCGGGCTAAGGCGGGATGGAGGGTCAAAAGTTGAACGCGTATGCCTTCAAGACCGCGCCCCTACCTAGATTTTTACGCGTGCAAAATTTGAGGAATTTCAATGCCCGGCGGAAGACCCAGAAAACCGGATTCGGTAAAGGCCGCCCAGGGCACTCTTCAGCCCTGTCGGTCGCTTGAAAAACTGGCCGCGACGACGACGCCTGAGCTGGCGCCGACCCCGCCGGTTGGGCTGACGAAAGAGGCGCGGGCGGCGTGGAAGATTGCGGTCGAGTACGCGCCGAAGGGCCTGCTCGTCGCTACGGACTTCACGGTTTTGGAGCGGTGGGCGAGAAACTACGCGCTTTACCGGAAGCTTGCAAAAGCGGTTGACCATGACGGGACGACCATCACGGTCATGAAGATGGATGGATCGACGGAGCTTAAGCAGCATCCGAACGTGAAGAGTCTGGTCGCCGTGCAGGGGGTCCTTGCGGCGTGTGAGCGAGAGCTGGGGTTTACGCCTGCCTCGCGCGCGCGTGTGAGACCCGCTCAAGCGGAAGAGGAAGAGAAGGATGCCTTCGAAGACTTTTAAGGATCGACGATGACGGAGTTGCAGATTTATCTGAGCGCACTGCTCGGCGGGATTCACCGTGTTGCGTGTTTCGGTAGTGGGGTGTTCGCCGGCCTTGGAACAGGCTGCATCCTCGCAGCGAGCTTTCACCCGCTGATGTCCCCGCCCCGCCGGAAGTTCTTCATCCGGAAAGGCTGGAGCTGTCTGCAGCTGACGCTGATTTTTGTTTTTCTCGCCCTGATAGTCCCCGGTGAGGAGACGTGGCGGGAAATGTTTGGGCTCTTCTTGGAGAAGTAGGCATGGAATGGCTTCATCTTGCGGGGGACATCGGGGCAAGCATCGCGATCCTGGTGTGCCTTTACTTCATTTGGGATCTGCGCAAAGAAGTGGAGACGCTCCGGGATCGCATTAGCGGCGGGTCACTCCCGGAGCTCGATACCCTGGAGGGCGGCGAAGAAATGCCGCAGGTAGAGGGCATCGCGTCGCGCGGCGGCAGTCAGGTCGCGAGCGAGAATCTCCCGCTCGGCCTCAAAGGTCCGCTCAAGTCTGGAGCTTCGGCTGATATCGCCGGGGTCCGGGAGCTGAGCGTCGATGAGCTTGTTGAAGCTTTCGGCGCGGCACTGCGCAAGGAACGGGAGATTTATGAGGCCGGCGCTGATCGCCGCCTGGACGATCTTAGAAGCTTCCTCAAGAGGGAAATTCGTTTGACTTACTGACATAAAACCCTCCGTGGGGTGGTTTGTGGAATTGAGACGCCTCAATCATCTCACGGAGGCAGACGCATATGACTGCAAAGAAGACTCGCGATTACTGTGCTATCGCGGCGGACTACGCGGCGCGCGTGCTTGACGGAAGTCAGCTCGCATGCAAGTGGGTCAAGCTGGCGTGCCAGAGGCAGCGCGATGACTTAAAGCGATGGAAAGAGGACGGGCCTTTCGTATGGGACCCGGAGGCGGCATCAAGGGTGTGTCGGTTTATCGAACTCCTGACCCATACGAAAGGGGAGCTCGCCGGTCAGCGCATCAATCTTGAGCCCTGGCAGGCATTTATCCTGACCACGGCGTTCGGGTGGAGGCGAAGAGAAGACGGCGGGCGCCGATTCCGACGCGTCTACATCGAAGTGGCTCGCGGAAACGGGAAAAGTTGTTTGTCGAGCGGCGTAGCGCTCTATTGCCTTGTGGCTGATAACGAGCCCGGCGCCGAGGTGTATTCCTTTGCGACGACGCGCGATCAGGCGAAGATCGTCTTCGGGGACGCGAAGCGCATGGCCGAGATGAATTTGCCGCTTCGGAAGCGCTTCGGCCTTGAGGTGCTTGCGAATGCGCTCTACGTGCCTGGCACCGGGAGCACGTTTCAGGCAAAGTCTGCGGAGGGCTCGACGCTGGACGGTTTGAATACGCATCTGGCCGTCGTCGATGAACTCCATGCGCATAAGACCCGAGCGGTCTATGACGTGGTTGAAACGTCTCTCGGCAAGCGCCGGAGCTCGCTCTTGTGGTGCATCACTACCGCGGGGTTCGACACGTCGGGCATCTGCTATGAAGTCCGGACGATGAGCACGCGGGTGCTTGAGCGTCAGGCGATAGACGAGACGCAATTCGCGGTCATCTACACAGCGGACGAGGATGACGACTGGACCTCGCCTGAGGCGTTGGAGAAGGCGAACCCGAACTGGGGCGTGAGCGTACGCCCGGAGATGATCTTGTCGCTTCTCGCGAAAGCGAAGGCGCTGCCGTCAGCCATCAACAACTTCAAGACGAAGCACCTTGATATCTGGTGCTCCGCGTCGAACGCGTGGATGGATATGGGGGCCTGGGGTCAGTGCGAGGACAACACTTTGCGGCTTGAGGACTTTGAGGGCGAGCGGTGCATCATCGGGCTCGACTTGGGCTCGAAGAACGACATGACCGCCAAGGTCAGAGTTTTTCCGCTTGAGTCCGACGGTCCGACCAGGTACGCGGTTTTCTGCGACTTCTACCTTCCGGAGAGAGCGGTAGAAAACGCTGTCAACTCTCAGTATTCCGGATGGGCCGAAGAAGGCCATCTCCATGTCACTCCCGGCGCGATGACGGATCTGAACGTCGTCGAAGAGGATCTGAGGGAAGACCTCAGCCGTTTCAACGTCGAAGCCGTGGTTTATGACCCATGGCAAGCGACGCAAATGGCGACGACGCTTTCTGAGGATGACGCGCCCATGGTCGAGTGCCGCATGACGGTACAGAACATGAGCGACCCGATGAAAAGCGTGGAGGCGCTGGTACTGGACCGCCGGCTTTTGCATGACGGCAACCCGATTCTGACGTGGATGATGGGGAACGTCGTGGCCAAGCTGGACGCGAAGGACAACATCTTTCCGCGGAAGGAAAGATACGAGCAAAAGATCGACGGCGTGATTGCGCTCATCATGGCGATGGGAAATGCGCTCGCCGACGATAACGACGACTTCAAGGGTTTTGTGGAGTCGGGTCAGGAAACTTTCTTTGAGTGGTGATGAATGTTTGTAAGGCGACTTGTCAGCTGGGTGACCGGGTGGGGAGGGCCGCTCGGCACCGCGTCCGGGCAGCAGCTTGGCCTGCCGCTGGCGCCGATTATTGACCAGACGAAGCTAACGCCGCCCGATGCGGCGCTGCAGATTTCGGCGGTCTTCGCGTGCGTGGAGATTCTCGCGCAGACAATATCGACGCTTCCGCTTTATGTCTATCGAGATAAAGGCGATGGGCGCGTTCCGGACAAGATGAACCGGCTGTGGCTGCTGCTGCACGAAAGACCGAACGATTGGATGACGCCGTCGGAGTTCCTTTCGGCGATGGTTGTCAATCGCATGCTTCGCGGGAATGCCTATGCGCTCATTGAGCGCGATGGCACCGGGGAGCCGATTGCGCTGATCCCGCTGTCTCCCGACCAGATGGAAGTTTCCGTCGTCGATGGCGGAGAGGTTTACGTTTATTACCAGGATGGCGACATCACGGCGCTTGCGCCCGAGAACGTCATTCATTGGAAAGGCCTCGGCAATGGGTTCCTCGGGCTTTCGAAGCTGGACTTTATGCGCGCCACGACCAATGAGGCTATCCGGTCGCAGGACAACGCGAATTCGCTGTATGGGAAGGGATCGAAGCCAACGGGCGTGCTGCAGACTGACTCAAAGCTGAGCGCGGAGCAGGTTGCGGCGCTGATGACGCGCTTTCAGACGAACATGACTTCGTCCGGCGGCGGGCTGATCATCGCAGACCGAGGGCTCAAGTATTCCCAGATGTCGCTTTCGCCCGCTGATGCCCAGCTCCTCGAGACGCGGCGCTTCACGATTGAAGAGATTTGTCGATGGTTTGGGGTGCCCGGCGTGCTCGTTGGAACAACGGGGCAAACGACATGGGGCTCGGGCATTGAGCAAATCGTCTCGGGGTTCCACAAATTCACGATCGGGCCGCTTTGCAAGCAGCTCGAACAGGCGCTCGAGCGAAGGCTGAAGCACTACGAACCGATCACGATCGAGTTCAAGATGGATGGGCTTCTCCGGACCGATCCGGCGAGCAGAGCGGCCTTCTACTCGACGATGAGCCAGAACGGAGCGATGACGAGAAACGAAATCAGACGCCTTGAGAACCTTCCGCCGATGGAAGGCGGGGACGAGCTCACGGCGCAGAGCAACCTGGTGCCGCTCCGGAAGCTCGGGCAAGTACAGCCGGCGTCTTCGCCGATCAATGGTGAACCCGTGAGGCAGTAAATATGGGAAAGGAATTCAAGAGCATTGAGCTCAAGGATGTCGACCTGAAGTTCGAAGGTGGAGAGCTGCGGAAGTTCAGCGGCTACGCCTCGGTCTTCAATGGTGACGACAGCTATCACGACACGATTCTTCCGGGTGCGTTCAAGGACTCGCTCGCGAAGTACGGTCTGCCGAAGATGTTTTACGGCCACCAGTGGGGACTTCCTATCGGGAAGTGGACCTCGGCGGTAGAGGATGAAAAGGGCCTGCGTGTTGAGGGCGAACTTACCCCTGGGAACCCGCAGGCGGACGCGGTGCTCGCGGCCCTGAAGCACGGAACGGTTGACGGCCTTTCTATCGGCTTCAGCATGCGCGGCGGCGCTCAGGATGAGAAGAAGGAAGGTGGCCGGGTGATCAAGTCCGTCGGACGCCTCTTCGAGATCTCTGTCGTGAGCTTCCCGGCGGACGGCGCGGCCCGCATCACGGAAGTCAGGTCTGAAGATCTGGATGAAATCGAAAGTATCAGAGACCTCGAAGGTTTCCTGCGGGATGCAGGCGGCTTTTCGAAGTCTGCCGCGACGGCTCTCGTCGCAAAAGCCAGAAAGCTCTTCAAGGATCAGAGGGAGTCTGAAGCCGACGAGGAGAAGGCGACCACGGAGCTTCTTGAACGGATCAGGAAGCTTGAAAAATCCATTGGAGAATAAAAGATGGAATTCAAAGAAGTACTGGACGCCCTCGACAAGATCGAAGGCAAGATGTCTGAAACCGCCGCTTCGAACAAGGAGCGCCTGGACGAGCTCGGCGAACAGCAGAGGAAGTTCGCGAATCAGATCCTCGAGCTTCAGCAGAAGGGCGTAAAGGTTCAGGGCGAAAAGCCGGAAGCAAAGTCCGCGGGCGATCAGTTCATTGCCGCCGACGGCTTCAAGGCGTTTGCCGCAGGCTCCACGCAGAAAACTCGCGTCGAGCTTTCGGAGACCTTTGCCAAATCTGAGACGACTGCGCTCAACCCGATCACGACTCCGACCGGCGGCATCATCCAGGCGTACCGTCGCCCCGGCATCATGCCCGGCGCTTTCCGCCCGCTCACGATTGAAGGCCTCTTCCCGTCGCTTCCGATTTCGACGAACTCGTTTGAATACGTGAAGGAGCGCGATGACGGCTTTGTGAACGGCGCGGCCTTCGTCGCTGAAGCCGCGCAGAAGCCCTTCGGCTCGACGTCTTTTGAAACGGTGACGGGCACGGTCAAGACGATCGCTCACCTTGCCCGCGTCTCGAAGCAGCTCATGGCGGACGGCCCTGCCCTCGTCGCCTACATCAATCAGCGCCTTGTCTACGGCGTTGATCTGGTGGTCGAAGACCAGCTGATTTCCGGCGACGGGACGAATCAGAATCTCACCGGCATCTTTACCACCGGAAACTTCACGCCCCACGGCGCGACGACGGCCGACCTTCCGGCGAAGAACGCAACACTCTTTGACCTGATTCTTTTTGCGAAGACCAAGGTTGAAAAGGCGTTCTTCCGTCCGAACATCATCCTGCTCAATCCGGTGAACTGGTCGCAGATGCTCATGGAGAAGAACGCCTCCGGCGACTACTACCTCGGGCACCCGGCTTCTGTCGCGCCGAAGACCCTGTGGGGCCTTCCGATCTGGACGACCCCGGCGATTCCGCAGGGCAAGTTCATGGTCGGTGACTTTACGCAGGCGGCTACGCTCTGGACGCGTCAGGGCATGACCGTCGAGCTCTTCGAACAGGACGTCGACAACGTGCAGAAGAACCTCGTCACGATCCGCGCCGAGCGCCGCCTCGGCTTCGGCATTGAGCGCGTGTCTGCTCTTGTCGGCGGCGATCTTGCGCTACCGGCCGCGGCCAGCGCTCTCGGAAAGTAAGGAGATAGAGGATGGGCGTGGAAGTTTCGACGGCTCTTCCTGCGGTGACTTTGGACGAAGCCAAGCTTCACCTGAGAGTTGAGAGCACGGCTGATGACGATCTCATCTCCGCGCTCATCCTTGCCTGTACGCAGATGGCCGAGCATGAGCTGCAGCGCGGGCTCGTCACGCGCGAGGGGACCGAGGGCTACGGCGATTCTCCGGAAGCCGTCCCGGCCGCTATCCGGCAGTGGATTCTCGTGCATGTCGCCTATTACTACGAGCACCGCACTTCGGCAACGGAGGGGGCTTTGTCGCCGCTCCCTTTTGTGAGCGCGCTGCTTGACCCTTTTAGAACGTGGACCTGATCATGGACCTTCCGGAAATTGGCGAACTCAATCGCCGCGTGAAGATTCTCGTACGAGAGGCAAAGCCTGACGACAGGAACGGCTTTTCGCAAACGACCGTTGAAAAAGATGAAGTGTGGGGGAAGCTCGCCGTAGTCGGATCGGGGATGTATTTCGGGACGAAGCAGGTGAGTTCGGAAGTGACGCACCGCGTCTACATCCGAAGCTATGAAGGGCGGACGCGGCCGCAGGATCTGTACGGCGTCACCGAGCTGGTGATCGATGGGGTGCTTTATAGGGTGAAGCGGGTTGCGGATGCAGGCGGTGAGCGCCGCTTTACGGTCATGGACGTAGAGGAGAAGGGAGATGCTGGTAAGCGCGCAGGTAGACCGAGGCTTCCGGAATATTGACTATGACCCGAGGGCGCTGAGGCGGCCGCTTCGATCCGCGGGCAACGAAGTCCGCAAGGCGGCTCGCCGCCTGATTGCGCGCAGGGCGGTTTCAGAGGCCGGGCAGTACCCGGGCAGACAGACGGGCCGCATGCAGAGATCGATCCGCGTGCGGCTTTCCCGATCCGGATATGCCGTGATGGTCTCGCCGTCGAAGACGAGCTCGATGCCGGTCTATTACCCGGCTTTTGTCGTCTACGGGCATCGGGGGCCGAATACGGAAACCGAAGCACAGGCCCGCAGGCATAAGAAGCGCCCGGGCGAAAAGGTGGCGGCTCCGCGCAGGAACTTCATCGAGGATGCCGCAAAGCAGGCGGCCCCCGACTTCAAGAGGTCCATGGCGGACGCCTTGGCTAATGCAATTAAACCGGGGCTGATATGAGACTTGATCCGATCATTGCCGCACTTCGAAGGAGGTGCCCGTCTTTCGAGAACCGCTTTGCGGGGGCGGCCGAGTGGGCAGGACTTACGGAGGATGAGGCTCCGGCTCTGCCTGCGGCCTATGTCGTCCCGCTCGCTGAAGATGCGGGCGGGAATGAGTCGCAGGTGGGCTATCAGCAGACCGTGACGAACACTTTTGCGGTGATTGTTCTGGTCAGCAATGTCTGCGACGAGCGCGGGCAGAAGGCTTTCGATTCTCTTGAAGACCTGAGGCTCGAGCTCTTCCGCGCCATCCTCAGCTGGCAGCAGGATCCTCCTGCCGAGTACAGCGAGATTGTCTACTCGGGCGGGCAGGTGCTTTACATGGACGATGCCCGGCTGGCTTTCCAGTTTGAGTTCTCATTCGAGACCTATCTCGATCTCAGCGATACGTGGCAGGGAGTGGACCTCGATGAGCTCGGACCTCTCGAGGGCGCGGACATCAGGGTTGACTGTGTTGAACCGTCGACCAAGAAGAATCAGCCGGACAACCAAATTGAAGCAACTTTGAAGGTGAACCTATGAGTGTTTCTTTCAACACCATCCCGAGCGGCGTGCGAGTGCCGCTTTTTTATGCCGAGGTAGACAATTCCGCGGCATTCACGCCGTCGGAGAGCACTCAGAGCCTCCTGATCGGCCAAATGCTCGATACGGGCACAGCTGAAGCCGGTAAGCCGGTGACGGTGTCTACCGCGGCCATGGCCAAGCAGCTTTTCGGCCGCGGGTCTCAGCTGGCCCGTATGGTGGTCGCCTATCGCACGGTCGATAGCTTCGGCCAGCTTGTTTGCATTCCGCTCGCTGACGTGACGAACTCCGTAGCCGCCTCGGCAGAGGTGACTTTCTCCGGAAAGGCGACTGAAGCCGGTACCCTGAGCTTCTACATTGGCGGTTCGCGCGTGCAGGTCTCCGTAGCAGAAGGCGCGGAGGCCGGTGTTGTCGCGCAGGCTCTTGCCGACGCCATTTCGCGGGAGAAGGACCTGCCGGTTACCGCGGCGGCTGCGGCTGCGGTCTGCACGCTCACGGCGCGCAACAAGGGCTCGCTTGGCAACGGTATTCTGCTCGCGCTCAATCTGCGCGGGCCGATTAACGGTGAAAAGACGCCTGCGGGCCTTGGCGTAGTGCTTGCGGCCATGGCCGGCGGCACGACTGATCCCGAAATTGCCCCCGCAGTGAAGGCGATGGGCGATGCGCAGTATGACTTCATCGGCGTCCCCTATTCGGATGCCGCGGTGCTTGACGCCTTCCAGACGGAGATGAACGACACGTCCGGCCGCTGGTCGCCGTTTCGGCAGATTTACGGCCACGTATATACGGCAAAGCGCGGCGACGTGAATGCGCTGAAGACGTTCGGCAACGCCCGAAACGACCAGCACTGCACGATTGTGGGGGTTGAGCCGGAGCTTCCGACCCCGATCGAAGAGGTGCTCGCGGCCTATCTCGCCCGGACGTCGGTGTTCATTTCAGCCGACCCCGCGCGGCCCACGCAGACGGGCGTGCTCACCGGCGTGATGGCCGCTCCTTCCGAGAGCCGCTTTATCACGACCGACAGGCAGACGCTTCTTGAAAACGGCATTGCGACGCTTACGACGACATCCGGCACGGTCATGATTGAGCGCGCGGTGACGACCTATCAGCGCAACAGTTTCGGCGACGCGGACGCATCGTATCTCGACAGCGAAACGATGCACACGCTTGCATACGTGCTTCGCCGCATGAAGTCGCTCATCACGACCAAGTACGCGCGCCACAAGCTCGCGAACGACGGGACACGCTACGGTGCCGGACAGGCGATCGTGACGCCTTCGGTGATCCGCGGCGAGCTGGTGGCGCTCTATCGGCAGCTCGAGCTTTCGGGGATCGTCGAGAATGCGGATCTCTTCAAGCAGTACCTGATTGTAGAAAGGAATGCAGACAATCCGAATCGGCTGGATGTCCTCTTCCCGCCCGATCTCGTCAATCAGCTCCGCATCTTTGCGGTCCTCAATCAGTTCCGTCTTCAGTACGCGGAGGACTAAGAAATGGGAAAGAGACTAGCCGGCACCTGCTACTTCAAGGTGGACGGAGAACAGCTCGAACTTCAGGGGGACCTTGAGTTCCCCTTTAACTCGGTGACGCGCGAGACCATGGCCTCGACCACCGGCGTCGTCGGCTTCAAGGAGACGGTCGCGGTCCCGTACGTCGCGGGCACGTTCATCGTCCCGGAGAGCTTCCCCGTCAGCAAGCTGATGGAATCAACGGCGATGACGATTACCGCAGAGTGCGCGAACGGCATGGTTTACACGCTTTCGGAGGCATTCATGGTGGGCGACATTCCCTATAAGCCCATTGACGGTACGGTGGCGTTGCGCTTTGAGGGCACCGCAGGAGAACTTGCATGATCTACACGCTGACAACGCCGATTGAGATTGCGGGCAAGGAAGTCACGGAGCTCGATCTCAAGGAAGAGAGGCTCGACACGAAGCTTATCAAGCGGCTCGGGTTCCCCTTCACGGTTGGCGCGGATCTGACGCCGGCGCCCCGCCCGAGCGTTTGCGCGGACTACATCTCCCGCCTCGCGGCTATTTCGCCCTCTGAGGTCGAGAAGCTCAGCCCAAGGGATTTCATGGCGATTTGCTGGGCGCTGATTAGTTTTTTCGGGGAGCAGGCGGGCTCGACGTCTCAGGGCTAGTCGATCTGGCTTTTGATGTGGCCTACGGCTGGAGGATCTCTCCTGATGAGGCGCTCGCGCTTCCTTTGTCGGAGCTTCTGCTCTATGTGGAGCAGTGGAACCGAATTCAGGAGAGATTGAAGGAGACCTAAATGGCGGGACAGGATTTCAGACTTACCGCGATTCTTGCGGTCCGGGACACGATGACCCCCGTCATGAAGCAGGTGTCTGCGCGGTGGGGGAACTTCCGGAAGGTAATTGACGGCACGCAGTTTAAGAACCTGCAGAAGCAGGTGGCGCTCTTCAACCGCTCGATGCAAAACGTCGCCGCTACCGCCGGTGACGTAGCGGGCCGGATTGGCGGGCCTTTCCTTGCGCTTGCCGGCTCCGTAGGCTTCAGCCTGCAGCAGGCCGTGACGAGCTTCGCAAGTACGGGCGACGCGCTTGACAAGATGAGTCAGCGCATCGGCATTACCGCGGAACAGCTGCAGGAGTTCTCCTATGCCGCTACGCACGCGGGCGCCGCTCCGGAAGATCTCGAGGATGCGCTCAAGGATCTCGGCACGCATATGGCGGAAATCGCCAACGGCCTCGACACGTCAAGCAGCGCCTTCACGCTCTTCCAGAAGCTTGGAATCGAGATGAAGGACGCGGCCGGGAATATGCGCCCGGTCGAGCAAGTCTTTCTTGATCTTGCCGACGCCATCCAGCGCAATGAGGACCCGGCTCTGCGCGCGAAGATGGCCATGGCGACCATGGGCGCCAGCGGCCGCAAGCTGATCCCGATGCTTGCCGGCGGTTCGGATGGGCTCAAGCAAATGGCCGCGCAGGCGCGCGACCTTGGGCTCGTGATGTCGAATGATGCGGTTGCATCAGCCGCGACAATGACGGACCACATGGATGACATGCGGGCCGTTATCGGGTCGGTCGGCAACACGATAGGCGCGCAGCTCGCCCCCACGGTGATCCGCATGTCTGACCGCTTCCGCGATCTTGCCGCGGCGAACCGTGAGGCTTTTTCGCAGAAGTTCGCTTCCGTCGCCGAGCGGCTGGCCGAGACGATCGAGAAGATCGACTTCGAGGGCATCGCCTCCGCGGTATTGACCGTGGCGGATTATGCGATTCGGGCGTTCAATGCGGTTGGCGGCTTCAATACGGTGCTTTACGCCATGGGCGCGATCATGGCCGGGAAGACGCTCATGAGCGTGATAGCCCTCGGTTCGTCGATCATCTCGATGGTGCAGACGTTCGGCCCCCTGGTGACTGCAGCGCGAACTGCTGCCGTAGCAATGGCCGGGGCGTTCGGGCCTGTTGGTTTGGTGCTGACAGCCGTGGCGGCGATAGCCGGCGTTGTGCTCGCCAACTGGGACAGCATTTGGCCGGCGCTGAAGGCAGGAGCATCTGCGGCGGCCGACTTTATCGGCGCGGTTTGGGACACGGTTGTACCAAAGTTCCAGGCAGTTTTCGGGTCGCTGTTGTCAATTGCGAAGGCCTTCTTCCAGGGAGATATCAGCGGTCTGCTGAGCGGGTTTGACGACCTTTTCCAGGCGGCGTTCAATCTGCTCCCGGATAAATGGGCAAAGGCCTGCCTCGACTGGTACACGGGCGTCACAGACAGTCTCAGGAACGTGGGGAGGATGATCTCTGACTACTTCACGAATTTCGACTTCAAATCCCTGCTGCCGGACTGGAGCGACCTTTTCGGAGGAAGCAAAACATCCGGCGACGGGAAGCAGATGCAGAACCCCCAGGTGACACCTGAAGCCCGCCTGAGCGGGCGCATGAACATCAGCGTAACCGCTTCCGGAGGAGCATCCGCGGCCGTAAGCGACGTTTCCGGGTCTCCGGGGCTGGATATTTACGGTCAGGTAGGTCGATCGGATCGCTTTGTAGGAGCTGACTGATGTCTATTCGTAGTGAACAGCTTCTGCCGGCGAGCTTTCGCGGCGTGCCTTTCGAGGTGACGAGCGGGAGCCTCAGAGCCGGCCGGCGCACCGTGGTACATGAGTACCCGCAGCGCGACAAACCCTATGTCGAAGACCTTGGCAAAGCCACCAGGCAGATCACGATTGAGGCCTTTGTAGTCGGCGACGACTACATCGCGCGCGGAACGGCGCTTTTAGCTGAGATCGAAAAGCCGGGTTCCGGGGCGCTCATTCATCCGTGGTTGGGCGAAATGACCGTTACGGTCACGTCGGTGAGCGAGCTTAAGTTCGACACCGGGCTCGGGACCGCTTACCTGACCTTCGTCGCTACAGAAGCCGGTGACCTTGAGTTTCCGGCAACGGGCGCCGACACCCAATCGGCGGCGCTCGAGGCGGCCGACGGGCTGGAGCTCTCGGCGGTCAGCAAGTTCGTCGACTCGATAGATCTATCGATCGTTTCAGAGTACATCGACTCGGCGCTTTCCGGCGCTCTTCTCGACGTGCTTGGGGTGGTCGGCAGCGCGGAAATCGCGAAAGCGTTCGGCTTCGCGACCGGGGTGGCGGATCTTGCTTCGAAGGGGCTCGCGCTCATCTCGAAGGATCCGAAGGTGTTTGCGCAGAAGCTCGCCGGGGCTCTCGGGCTGTCGAAGTGGGCAACGACGGCGACGGCGTGGAGCCGGGTGGCGAAGCAGCTCAGGAACCTGGCTTCGGATGAGAAGCTTTCCTCCGGTACGAGGGCGAAGATAGATGCCGAGCGGGATAGGCTGCCGCTCTCCGATACGCAGAAGGCGGCCATGACGAACCGTGCGGCGGTGGAAAGCCTCACGCGCCAGCTTCTTCTTGCGCAGGTTGTCGGCGTCAGCGCTTTGATCGGGACTTCAAAGGACACGTCGGCGCCGGGGGCGATGGTCACCGCGGCGGCTTCTCCTTTTGTGGAGCAGGAACCCATTCAGAGCTACGACGACCTCATTGAGGTCCGAAATGAGCTTCTTGAGGTTCTTGATCAGGAACTCCTGATGGAGACCGACGATGAGATGTATCAGGCGATTGAGAAGGCACGCACGGCAGTTTTCGAGGCGGTTACAGAGCGCGCTAACGCCCAGAGTCGGCTGATAACCGTCACGCCTCCGGACATCATGCCCGCGGTGGTTCTCGCCTATGACTATCACGACGACGCCAATCGCGACCGCGAGATAGCGCTGCGCAACGGCATTGATCACGAAAGCTTCTGTCCGGCCGAAGAAATGAAGGTTTCAAGCGAATGAGCTCAAATCAGGTTGAAATCCGTGTCGGCGGCAAGCGCTACGGCGGCTGGAAGTCGGTTCTCATCACATCGAGCATCGAACAGGTCGCCCGGGCGTTTGCGCTTGAAGTCACGGAGAACTTTCCGGGCAATACGGCCTTCACGGCGCTTCAGACCGGCGAGCTCGTACAGGTCTATATCGGCGAAGATCTGGTGTGCACGGGGTACATCACCTCGACGCCCATCCGCTACGACGGCAAGACCATTACCGTACAGGTGCAGGGGAAGAGCCGAACGGTTGACCTCGTTGATTGCTGTCCGCCGTCTGCGGCCTATGCGCCCCCGGCGGCGAGCGCCAATCTGTGGTCCGAGGTGAAGGGCAAGAGCGGTAAGGCGCAGGCCTCTCCCTCAACGGCCGCGAAGCCTCAAACCTCCTGGAAGAACCTTCCGGCGGGTCGCATCATCGAAGAGCTGGCGAAGCCGTACGGCATTACGCTCACGATCTCGGCGGAGAGCAACGAGGTGAAGACCCATACGGTGAATCCCGGAGAGACGGTTTTCGAATCGATCAAGCGGCTCATTACGAAGGACAATCTCGTATTGACTGACGATGAGGCAGGAAATCTTGTGCTGGTTGAGCCTGGCGGGGCCGGACAGGCGACGGACGCCCTTGAGCTCGGCGGCAACATCCTGAAGGCTTCAGCGAGGTTCGATGCGTCGGCGCGGTTTTCGCACTACGTTGCGCTCGGACAGCATGCCGGTACGGATGAAGATTTCGGGCGTACCGCTGCGGAAGACAAGGGTATTGCTGTAGACCCGGAAGTGAAGCGATTCCGGCTGAAGGTGCTCAAGGATAGCGGGCAGGCGTCGTTGAAGACCGCCGGTGATCGAGCCCAGTTCGAAGCTAATTTTCAAGCCGCACGCTTTCGCGCCGTCACCTACACAGTGCAGGGCTGGAGACAGTCGGATGGCTCTCTGTGGCGGCCGAACACAAAGGTTATAGTGCGCGATCAAACGCTTTTTCCGGGAGGCTTAGAAATGCTGGTTGTTCAAACGAAGCTCCAACTCTCTTCGGCCGGAATGACCGCCGAGTTAGGGCTTATGCCCCCCGATGGCTATAGACGAGACGCCGCGAAAACGGATACAAAGCAAACGTCTTCGACGTGGACGAACGTGAAATAATCTGGGGAAAGGAGGCAGTTATGCGCATTTTCTTTCTCATCGCGCTGAGCGTTGCCTCGCTTGGCGCCCAGGCGTTGACGGTTGTCCCTAGCAGGCATTTGGTCTGCGAAAAGTACCCCGGAACTATGCTGGATAAAGAATGCAAATATGTCCCGGGCGGCGAGCCTGATCTAGGTTTTAAGCTCGAGCCGTCTGACCCGAAAGAGGTGATGTCGATCACGAAGGACATTAACGGCTGGATCACGATCGAGCGCCGGGACGGCGCGCACGAGAACTTCAGGCCTGACGGTATGGGCGGGTGGCAACGTCAATGATTTTTGAAAGGCTGCGGAGATGCGGCCTTTTTTGTTATGAGCGGAAGATTGGACGACATCATGGCCCGCGGCGTCGTTTCGGCGGCCGACGGAACGAAGAAAATGCGCGCGGTACAGGTGCGGCTGCTCGCGGACGAGGTGCGGGATGATCTGGAGCACGTCGAGCCCTATGGCTTCACTTCGGAGCCGAAGGACGATGAGCTGCCGGAGGCCTTCGCGTTGTTTTTCGGCGGCGATCGATCTCACGGCATCGTGTTCTGCGTTGCTGACAGGCGCTTTCGTCTGAAGAACATGAAACCTGGTGAGGTCGCCATTTACGACGATCTCGGGCAGAAGGTCTATCTGACGCGCGACGGACTCGTGATTGAGACGCCAGGCACGCTGACGGCAACGGTCGCTAAAAATGCGACCGTAACGGTGGGCGGAAATCTGTCGGCAGAAGTGGCAGGAGATGCCACGCTGAAAGCTTCTTCGGTGAAGCTTGACACGCCTGCCACGACCTTGACGGGAACTTTGACCGTTCAAGGGCTGATCACCGGCCAAGGCGGCATGGCGATCAGCGGCGGCTCCGGCGCGAGCGTCACCGGCGATCTGACGACGACTGGTGATGTGAAGGCGGGCCCGATCAGCCTGAAGACGCACACGCACACCGAGCAAGGCGACGGCGCGGAGACATCCGGGCCGCACTAACCGTACGAGTTTTTCGTACGGACCAAAAAGCAAACCCCGCAGGGCTGGACTCCTTGCGGGGTTTTTTGTGACCACCTTCTACGCAGGTGTTCAATGGATTTTATTTTAGACCTTGTGAGGGCCCTTGGTATGGCTCAAACGCTTCCTTTTTTCGTCGCCTTGCCCATATACATCATGGCATACGCCGGAGCTGTGTGGGCAGTGGCCAAAGCGGCAAAGGCGATTAAGGATCTATGGGTGCGCTAAATGGACATGATGCTGAACGGGAAGCCGGCCGACATATCCGACTTCGAGGCTGATGAGCTGGCGGCGGCCGTGCTGATCAGCCTTTTTTCATGGCGCAAGTCGAACCCGGATGATGGGGCGAGAGCGCCGAACCGTCAAGGTTGGTGGGGCGACACGTTCGCGCAGACCGCGGGGGACCGGATCGGCTCCCGGCTCTGGCTGCTGCAGCGGCAGAAGGTTCTTTCGACGACGCTCCGGCGCGCGGAAGCCTATGCGAAGGAGTCTCTGCAATGGCTCATCGATGATGCGGTTGTTGCCCGCATTGAGGTTTCTGCGGAGCGCTCGGGGACTGACCAGATCGCGCTGCGGGTTACCTGCTATCGGCCTGATGACACGCAGGCGCTTCAGGCGCGATTCCAGAATGTTTGGGAGTGAAAATGTCTTTTGAAAGACCTACGCTCGCGGAGATCATCCGGAGAGTTCAGGCAGATGCGGAGAGCCGCATAGGAAAAAAGGTGATGCGCTGGTCGCTCGCCTCCGTCATGACGCGTGTCATTGCGGGCGTTTCCCACGGGCTTCACGGCTACATCGCTTTTGTGCTCCGGCAGTGCTTTACGAGTACTGCCGAGGGCAACTACCTTGAGCGCCGCGCCTCGGAATACGGCATCTACCGACTGCAGGCAAGCAAGGCCGTCGGTACCGTCACCTTTACCGGTACAGGTGTCGTGCCCGCCGGGACGCAACTTCAAAACGAACGTGGGGCGGTCTACGTCACCACGGACGAAAGCAAAGACGGCGCGGCTCCGCTTGAGGCGGCCGATGCGGGCGCTTCGGGCAATTCAGAGGCCGGCATGCAGCTGACGCTCGTGAGCCCCGTCGTCGGTGTGATGAGCTCGGCCGTTGCTGGCGAGCTCACCGGAGGTGCGGACGCAGAGGGGGACGAGAGCCTGCGGGAACGACTTCTTGCGCGACAAAAGAACCCGCCGAAAGCTGGCACGAAAGCAGATTACGTCGCCTGGGCGAGGCAGGTTCCCGGCGTGACGCGCGCCTGGTGCTACCCGCAGGAGCTCGGTATGGGGCATGTCACGGTGCGCTTCATGACTGACGGCATGACGCCGAATGGCATCCCGAACGAGACCATGATCAAGCGCGTAACGGACGAGATCAAAGCGTCCATGCCGGTTACGGCGACGCTTCACGTCGTCGCACCGATCCCGAAGCCGCTGAATCTCACGCTCGACATTCTCCCGGAGACTGAGGCGATCAAGGCGAAGATCGAATCCGCCATTGAATCGGTCGTTCTTGCAGAAGCGATCCCGGGCGGCTCGATCCTGCTGACTTCGCTTGACAGAGCAATTTCCGGGGTGGGCGAAGTTACCAGTTACCGCATTCAGTCGCCGACGGACGACGTGGCGGCGAGCGTAGGCGAAATCTACGTCCCGGGAAAAATCACGTGGGTGTGATATGGCGCTGACGGAAAGAGATTATTCCCATCAGATCGATGAGCTTCTGCCAAGAGGGCCGATCTGGAACCGGGCACCGGGGAGCACTCTCGACGCGGTGCTTTACGCCCTGGGGCGAGAAGCCGCGAGAGCAGATGCCCGCATCAATCAGGTGCTCGAGGAGGCAGACCCTCGAACTTCGGTAGAGGAGCTTTCCCGGTGGTTTGACGACTACGGCATTCCGTCTGCGTGTCTCGAAGCGATCGCAGATCCGTCGCTGGAACAGATGCGGCAGGAGCTCCTTGCGAAGATCACGTCGAACCTCGGGCTCACGGCGGCGTTCTTCGAGTCGCTCGCCGGAACGCTCGGCTACCAGGCGAAGGTCACGACCTTCACGGAGCATGACGTAAACGACGACGTAGAGCACCCGCTCTACGAAGAACAGTGGACGACGGTCATGACGCTCGGCATCACGATTCGGTCGGACGGAAATGCCGAGTACCTCGATGTGACGTGGGGCGCGGATGAGCCTCTTGCTCGCTGGGGGAATGCTTTGCTGGAATGCGTGATCCGGGCGCTTGCTCCGGCTCATGTGTATGTCATTTTTATGTATGAGGAGGTCTGATGGCTACTAAAGGTTATTGGAAATCTGGCGCGGTTGATTCACCGCCCGACACTTCTACGCTTACTTCCAAGGGCTACCCGACGTCGGGCGACCCGAAAACGGGCACCCCGGCGACGAAGCCGGGGGCGGCCTGGTATTACTTGCAGGATCAAATGAGAAATTCCGTCATCGAAGCCGCGGGGCAGAAGCTGACCGAGCCTCCATCAGCAACACAGTTCCTCGAAGCGCTGCGCTCGATGGCCTGGCTCGCCGACAATACGCTCGCCGGAGGAAAGATTGCCAACGCCTCGATTACCGGAGCAAAGCTGGCCGCGAAAACCGTCGCCGAGGGGAATCTCGCGGATCTATCGGTGTCGGCGGCAAAACTCGCGGCGAACAGCGTAACCAGGGACAAGATCGAACGCCGCGCGGTCGACGGCGGACGCCTCGCGACGCAGAGCGTCACTTTCTCGCATCTCCTCCCGGCGCTTATCGCGACCAAGGCGCAAGTCACTGAAGGCACCGCAGAGAACGTTCTGATGACGCCTTACCTTACGAAGCTGATGGTCAATGCCGCCATTCCGCCGTCGGTGCCGCCCGGCACGCTCATCCACTACGCCGGGCGCACGGTCCCGAGCGGCTGGCTCATCGCCAACGGCGCGAATGTGAGCCGAACCGACTACGCGGCCCTTTTCGCAGCTATCGGCACGATCTACGGTACCGGCGACTGGTCGACAACCTTTGGCCTGCCGAATTTGGACGGTCGCTTCCTTGAGGGCACGACATCGACTTCTTCGGTCGGCAATTACCGCTCAGCTGGGTTACCGAACATCACGGGGTCTTTCACCTCTCACGGCAATACTGGCTCGATGCAGACCACTGGGGCCTTTACGAACGGGGGAACCGGGGTCCATTCGAATAGCGGCGGCGCATCGGATGGAAGACACGTTTACATGGACGCTAACAGGTGTTCATCTGTATACGGAGCGACCGGTGTAGTTCAACCAGCGGCGCTGCTGACGCTAGTCCTCATTAAAACTTGATCAGGACTAAAGCCGACATCGCCGGGGGCTTAACCGTTGAAGATCGTCCATAACTCGCATTCGAACTCTCGGCCGAAAAATTGACGCTGATACCTCCCCATTGGGATGTAGCCGCGCGGTGGCTCTTGTCCCAATTCTTTTCTCTTGCGCCGGGCGATCTGCCTGGCTTGCATGAGGCTGACCTCCGGCCATCTGCCGAGGGAAAGATCAGTAACGGTGCCGCCATAGGAAATGCGGAGACACCAAGTTTTGACGCCTGAGGGGTGGACTCTCAGGGTAAGGCCGTGACCATCGGTGACGGTATATCGCTTTTGTCGCGGCTTCAGGGCCGCGATTTTTTTTGAAGTGAGGTTCTTCATGAAACCTAATGAAATCGTCGAATTGCCGCACGTTGACGAAGACGGCTACTTTGATGGCTTCTGTGCCTGCATGGCCGATGAAGATGGTGAGCTGATGCTTGGCGCAGACACCTACAACATCGCGGCGCCTACTGACGACGGGCAGCATTTTTACAAGCTGTCTGCCGACAAAACCTCTTGGGTGGCCGAGGCTATCCCGACGACGCCGGAAGAGGCTGTCGGCATCGTCCTTGAGCATCGCTCGCAGACGAAGCGCGTGCACAGGCTGCGCCAGATCTTTGAGGATCTGACGAAGGGATCTACCACCTACCGGATTCATCAGGATCCGGAGACGAATGCCCGAAGCGTCGAGCCGATTCCGGAGAAGACGCTGAATGAGGCTCGCAAAGAAAAGATGCGGGCGCTCGATTCTGCTTTCACCTCTTGGTACAACGACGGCGCGACGCTCAAGAGCTCCCTCGGCTTCGAGGTCGATTCCGACTCCCGCGCCAATCAGGACGTGAACGGGCTTGTGACGGCTGCGGAAGCGATGGCCGCTGCGGAGACTGCCGAGACGAAGCTGACCTTCATGGACGCCAACAACGAAGGGCATCAGGTAGGGCTCGCCGAGCTGAAGACCCTGCAGCTCGAAATCATTCAGGCGGGCAACGCCGCCTATCAGGAGAAGTGGAAGCTCCGCGCCGCCATTGAAGCGGCGACGACGAAGGAAGAGCTCGACGCGATCGAGATCGTCTTCCAGCCCCTTGACTTCTCGAAGGCCGCATGAGTTGGGCCTACTGGAAACAGGTGTTGATCTCAATTGATCAACTCCTGAACGCAATTTTTCGCGGCTATGCCGACGAAACTCTTTCTTCACGCGCTTGGCGGCACTACGTGAAGGGAGATCACAAATGGCCGTGCCGCCTGCTTGACGCGCTCTTGTGGTTCGATCCGGACCACTGCCGCACCTCTTACGAGAGTGAGCTTGAGCGCAGACAGCTCCCGCCAGCCATGCGGGAAAAGCGAGGTGAAAGTGACACCTGATTACGACATCGAGATCGATCAGGGTACTGACACCGAGCGGATCTTCAACTGCGTTGACGGCTACGGGAATGCCATGGACTTCTCGGGCTACACGGCACGGATGCAGATTCGCCGGTCCACGTACAAGACGGCGCCTCTGGACGAGCTGACCACTGAAAATGGCCGGCTCTGTTTTGATGGTGCAAGGCTGACTGCAATCTTCCCGAGCGACGTGACAAGTCGCTACCCGCCGGGAAGAGCGCGGTACGACATCGAGCTTATCTCCAGCACCGGTCGGGTTCTCCGGCTTCTGCGGGGTTACTTCGATGTCATTCCGGAGGTCACGAGATGACTTACAGAGACAACGATTGCTGGGGCGATTCCTGCAGGGTCACCACAGTGATGATCCCCGGGCCGCAAGGCGGCAAGGGGGACAAAGGGGATACGCCGGAAGACGTGGTCCTCTATACGCCGCAGACATTGTCCGCAGAGGAGATGCTGCAGGCGCAAAAGAACCTGGGGCTTGCCGGTGAGGCGGCCCCTTCTTTTTTAGAAATTTATGAACGTGCAAAGCAAGGAGATTGATATGCCCGAAGCACAGACCATGATTAAGAACCTTTCCGCCGCTTTCACGGCGGGTGGCGTTGACGTCAAGGGCCTGCTCGCCAAAATTGGCGACCTCGGCACTCTGACCACCACGCAGAAGGCTTCGCTCGTTGGCGCTCTCAACGAACTGAAGACCGGCATTGACGCCGCCGTTAAGATCGACGACGCAAAGACGCAGGCGGGAACCACCTGGTCGTCCACGAAGATCAATAGCGCGATCAACGCGGCTATTTCCGCTCTTGTCTCCGGCGCACCGGAGGCGCTCGACACCATCAAGGAAGTCGCCGACGCGATCAACACCAACAAGGACGCCATTACCGCTCTGCAGACGATCGCGGCCGGCCATGTCAAGTTTGACGCCGCACAGACGCTCAGCGACATTCAGAAGCAGCAGGCCCGCGAAAATATCGATGCGGTCTCCGCTGCGCAGCTCGCGGCCACGGACACTAAGGCGCAAAAGGGCGTCGTCGATGCCGCGGCCGCCAAGGCTCAGGCCGACAAGGGCGTGCAGGATGCCGCCACGGCAAAGACAGCGGCTGAAAAAGCCAACGGCGATCTGACGACTTTCAAGACGAACATCGGCGATACCACCGTTGACTTTGCCGCGGTTTACACCGCCGCGCGCGACGCGGAGTAAGGCAGGTGCGACATGGCCGGCGTGAAGGACGACTACACCGATAGGGTGATCGCCGCTCTGTGGGCCATCGCCGCTGATGTCAAAAGCATTAAGTCGCGCCTGGATAGCCTGGAAGCCGCAATCAACGCCCGCATCGCTTATGACGCGGCCGTTATTTCGGCAATGGCTTCGGGCGCTACTGCGGCGACGGAAGAACCTGCGGAAGAAAAAGAATCCGGTGCATCCGGTGTGTAGCCCATTGGGCCGCGGTCCTTTACGGGCTGACGGCCCTTTTTTTTCGGGAGTACGAAATGACAAAAGAAGAACTCATCGCAAAGCTGAAAGAGCTTGGGCTTAGCGGCATTGACGGCCTCAAGGACGAAGCGCTTGAGAAGCTCAAGAAGTATCTCGATGAGCAGAAGGCGCAGCTCGATACCGAGACGCGCCGCAAGGTGCGCGCTTTCTGGGGTCCTGTGGGTTTTGTGGTTGGCCTCGTCGCCGGCTTTTTCCTGCACGCCCTCATCGGGTGACGCCATGCACTCGCTTCTACCGGTAGGGGCGGAGGCGGCGTGGATAAAGATAGGTGCGGTATTGGGGGTGATCTGGGGGGCGACTCTTGAGAGTGTTGCCCCCTTGGTCTATTGGTATCTGGCCTTCATGGCGGCCGACCTTCTCACCGGGATATGGGCCGCCTGCCGGACCGGGACTTTCAGCTCAAAGCGCCTTAGCTTTGGGATGGCGAAGAAGGGACTTGCCTTTTTCATCATCACGCTTGCGCACGGGATCGATGTGAGCTTCTGGTTCGTGCTCCACGACATGCCACTTTTTCAAAGCGTGACGCTCTGCGCCTATGCCTGCGGCGAATTCGGCTCGATCGTCGAAAACATCGAGCGGGCGGGTTTCGGAGATGCACTGCCTCCAGTCCTCAAGAAACTTTTCTTGTCGCTTGAGAAGCGCCTTGAGAATGCCGTGGACTCCAAGCTCGATCAGATCGGGCTTGATGATGAGGAGAAAGACAAGAAGACCAAATAGCAAAAGCCGCTCGGGAGCGAACCGGGCGGCTTTTTTGTTCTTTACGAACATGAATTAGCAAGAGGATTGTACCAATGAACACTGAAGAGCGCATAGCTCGCCTGGAAGGTTTTATGAACAAGTTTGAGGAAGAGCGTATTCGAAGTGAAGAGCGAACTCGCATAGAAATCGAACTTGCGGAGGCGCGACTAAAGAAGATGCGTCGCATGTGGGAGTTCTTCAAGGTAGTACTGAGCCCGATCATTGCCGCCGTTGTGACGGCAATGGTCATGCAGTACATACAAAAATGAAAATCAGAATACGCAAAAGCCGCTCGGGGGCTTAGACCGGGCGGCTTTTTTATAGGTGTTGATTTCTAGGAGACCTATGGAGCATATTTTACCCAACAGGCCGTAAAACCCCGTCATTCATGGCGGGGATATAAGGCCCATCGATTAATGTGATGACGAAGGGGCGGATGGGCCCGAGCGCACACGATAAAAAGCGCAATGCCCGTGCAGTGAGTGCGGAAGGTGCTGAGGATCCCCGTAGTGCTTCCACGCCATCAGCGGGAACCACCCGGAGTACGAGTTAATCGTATTCAGGAATCCTCGTCCTTCAGGGCGAGGAGGAAGTCAACAGCTTTGGCGGGCGCTCTGTGCCAGGTGATGAGGTGGCTTGTGATGAAGAGAGACCGTGAACTGCCTTGGGTAGTCAGGCTTGCGAGGTGGGCGGGACTTGCCTTCGCCGCGAGCTATGGCGCTCTTCTCCTTGCCGAGAAATTCAAGGAGGTTTTCTATGACTGAGATGAAGAATTACGGCGAATGGCCCGTCGAATTGGCAGCGCCTTTTGTGAAGGTATGGGAAGGGTTCCGTGCGAAGGCGTATCAGTGTACGTCCGGAATCTGGACGATTGGCTACGGGCATACCGCCGATGTTGAGCCCGATGACGTGGTGACGAACTATGAAGCGGAAGACTGGCTCAGACAAGACCTACAGTTCACGGCGGATCGACTTGCGCCCTACATCAATGTGAGGGTTACGAAGGGGCAGTTCATTGCGCTCACGTCTCTTGCCTTCAATATCGGCGTGCGCGGGCTCGTCGGCAAATGCCCGAAGCTCATGCGTGCGCTAAATGCCGGCGAATACGAAGAATGCGCGAAGCAGTTCTTCGACATCACGAATGGCGGCGTGCCTGGCCTCGTTCGCCGGAGAAAAGCGGAGGCGGCGCTCTTCGAAGGAGATTAAATGAACTGGAAAGCACTGGCAATCGTAGCCGCGTTGACCGCGGCTTTCATCGGCGGCTATCGGTACGCGGCGGCGCTTTACGAAAAGGACGCGGCGGAGCTTCGGGAAGCCGAGGCCGTTGTCCGTGCCGATATGGGGAGGAAGCAATATGCGAAGATGGTTGAAGCGCTGGACGCTCTTGCCGGCCTGCGCGGTGAGCTTGCCGATGCTCGCGCTGATGCTGAGCGGGTGCGCCGCGCCGCCGAGGTACGTGCAAGAAGAAAAAGCGCCGCTGCCTGCAGTGCTGAGCGCACCGCAATCACCGCGTGCGAAGGACTTCTCCGCGAAAGTGTCGGACTTCTCGCGGAGGGTCGAGAGCTACTTCAGGAAACAACCGGAGTTCATGACGCAGTGACGGCGGCTAGGAGATAAAAGATCTTCTACACAAGCGAGTTCTTGATTGCTATAGTTAAAAAACATCTAGGACCATAGTGATCAAGTCGAAATGGAAGATCTGGAAAGACGACTAAAGGATAAGGCTATTGAGGCCTTTTTGCTGGCGATTGAAATATATAATAAACCAACAATTAAATATCGCGTCGAGGGATTTTCATTCTTTATAATTAACGCCTGGGAGCTGTTATTAAAGTCTTACATAATAAGAAGAGACGGGAATAAGGCCATTTATTATAAAGACAATCCTGGCAGAACGCTGTCGTTAGAGAATTGCATCAAAAAGGTTTTCACGAACGAAAAGGATCCGTTAAGAATAAATCTAGAAAGAATAATAGAACTACGCAATACCAGCACGCACTTTATTACCCCAGAATACGAGTCGCTGTATCTGCCGCTCTTTCAGGCCAATGTAGATGATTTTTCTGATAAGTTACATGATCTATTGAATGAAGAGCTTGTTCAGTATGTCTCCGAAAGCTTTTTGAGACTCCCAACTTCTGTTTGTACGATTCAACCGGAACAAATACGAGCCAAATATACTGATGCGGTATCGGCTCGATTTATCGAACTAAACAATAAAATTTCAGAACAGCAAGGGAAATTAGGGAGCAGATTTGCGATCTCGATAGTTCACACTTATAAAATAACAAAGAAAGATGGAGCCGATGTTGAGAAAATACGCATATCGAAGGATGGAGAACCAGCGAAAATAATTGACCGCCCCAAGGATTTTTCCTCCACTCACCCCTACACTGCGAATAAGGCCATTGAAAAGCTTAATGCCCTACTGCGCAGGTCGAGTGTTGAAGTTTATTTTCGCGGCAATAGGACTACATTAAATAAAAGCCACCTTACCAATCTGAATCGTTCCTATGGCGTCAAGAACAATCAAGATTTTTGCTATACCAATACCCTGTACAAAAATCCTCAGTACAGCTATTCGCAGGCGCTAATAGACTTTCTGTATGAGGAGCTACGCAAACATCCAAAAGATCTTCTGGATAGGGTGGCAGACGAGTACAAACTAGCTCAAAGCAAGAAGAAGGGAAGATAACCCCAGGGGCAAAGGAATTCTAAGCATGAAGCCTACTCCCATTCGGGAACCCAGCACTGATCCTTCTCGAGTTATCTTAAGGATACTATAGGCGAAAAAATGGATGACCGCAATCACCCATAAAGATTAGCTAGCAAGCAGCCGACGCTCGCCGTCGATTGTCCGCGGCCGGTTCAGATACCTGCGACGCTGAAAGAAAGCAGCTTGCCCGATGCGCAGACCTTCTCGAAAGAGGCACGGAGCTGGTTCGACGAGGTGTCGAACTATCTGAGCGGACTGCGATAGATAAAGATGCGGTCGTGAAGATCATGAGCCAGTAGCGCCAACTATTAAATTTTTCTTAATAGTTGGGGTGCAAGCTGTAATAAAAGTCAAGCGTAAACGGATAAATAAACGCCGCTAAAATAGCTTTATCGGTGAGGGGTTACTTCTTTTTCGGCATGATCGTGTCCGCCCACGACTGCATGACGGGACGACGTAGTTCACATAGGTCGTCACGCTGATACGTTTGCTCAACAGCGTTGCCGGTTGCGTGCATCAGGCACTTCTCTGCGACGACTCTATCCACACCGTTTCTAGCCGCCCAGTCTCGGAAGGTTGAACGGAATCCGTGCATAGTCACTTTGCCGTCTGTGAGTCTGCTGACCGTGTGATATGGGTTGTCGATGCGGATTGGTCTGTGCGCCCAGTAAGGCGACGGAAAGAGCGGTCCCTTCTGGCTCGGGTTGGCGGCAAGCAGCACTTCAATGGCCTGATCGCTCAGAGGGACACGGTGCGGGAAAGGCTTGCGGTCTTTTCTGCGAGCAGGCGGGATGTACCAGATGCGCTCTTCGAGATTGATTTCATCCCAAAACGCGAGCGTAAATTCCTTTCGGCGCGTGGCGGTCAAGATGCCGAAGAGTGCAGCCAGACGTGAAGGAGGCTCTCCGACCTCACCTGCAAGCAATCGACTGACAATGTCTATCGTCTCATCAAGCGTAGCGGCAGGGCAATGTCTGGTGGTGTAGATGCGCTGAGGTGATGGCAGCCATGCGTCAAGATTGCCGCGCCATGTAGCTGGATTCTCTTTGTTGTAAAACCCTTCACGTTTTGCATAGGCAAAGACGGTCTCCAAGTAGCCACGCATTTTGACGCCTGACGGAGTCTGATCCTTCCAGAGCGGATTGAGGATAGAAAGGATGTGAGACGTTTCGACCTCTTTGATCGGCATGTCTCCGATGTGCTGGACGGCGAGGCCGAGAATGCACCGCCGCCATTCATTGATGCTGTGCTTGTTCTTGTACTGCTTGACCTCAATGATGATCGGGATGATGCGTTCTGCATACTCCTTGAATGTTGGCTCGTGCTTTGTCTTGGCCGGTGCTTTCTTTTCTTCTCTGAAAGCCTTTGGGTCGATTCCTTGCGTGAGGAGAGTGTGGCACTTGAGCGCCTCATCCTTCGCCATTTGAATCTTGATAAATGTCGGATCACCCAGTGATAGATCCTTGCGCTTTCCGTCGAACGTGTATCGGAAGACAAACGCTCTGCTGAGTCCGTTTCTTCGGACGACGAGGTACAAATTCGGCGCGATCTTATATCGTCCATCGCCTACTGCCAGAATGTTTTTGGCCGTAATGTTCATGGCGTGTCCCACAAAATTGAATCCCTGAAGTGCCGAACACGCTCTTTGTCCCACAGTTGTCCCACAAGCTGACGGCGTGTAGGTGGTGTGCAGGTAGTGTGACGGTGGTAGGGGCACGGCCATGCTAACACGAAAAACCCCGCCACATAGCGGGTATGTAGCGGGGTGATGGTTAGCAGGTAGTTAGGCTGTAGAAGAGCCGATCAGTTAGAAGCGGAAGTCGCGTTCGCCCTGAGCAATGCGTTCAAGACGTTTTAAGCTCGCATTGCGGAACTTCTCATTCTTCACTTTGGGGAGTTCGAGCTGAATGACTTGTTCACCCTCGACCAGCGTTTTGGGGGAAGCGTAGTCGCACAGATACTCCTTCATCGTCAGGATGGCATTGGCCTGACAGAAGTCGGCGATGGCGCCGTTCTTTGCAAACTCCATAAAACGGTCGCCCGTGCGGCCGGCGCGGTAGCAGGCCGTGCAGAAGCTCGGAAGGTAGTGATTCTCGAGGAGCCAGCGGACGACCTCGTCAAGCGTGCGGCGGTCATTCGTTTCAAACTGAGCGGAATTTTCAATGTCGCGAATGTCGGCAATGGTGTAGCCGCCTACGGATGTACGAGAACCGCCCGAAATCTGCGAAATACCGAGTTCAAGCGCTT
>ENA-ORVC01000694-ORVC01000694.1-human-gut-metagenome-genome-assembly--contig:-NODE-694-length-34758-cov-3.842204_pt1 | contig 34758 bp, 24 predicted proteins | sample MGYA00242092_ERZ509234 | MGnify/ENA primary metagenome ERZ509234 (study PRJEB26280, sample SAMEA2338800) | human gut metagenome | biome: human gut; feature: human-associated habitat; material: faeces... | reverse complement strand
TTCTCATTCAGCTAAAACATCTGCTTCAGCAAATCCTCGCCGCGGGTGTTCACGCCGGAAATGGCTTCCTCGGACGTGCTGGAACCGGGCTCCGTGCCCGTATAGAAGGGAAGCCGCAACCCGCCGCTCCCCACGAGATGCCCGCTGGTCTGGTCCACGTTCGCAAAGGAAATCCCGTCCGGCACCTCAAAGTCATCCGGCGGATACGCCTGAAACGCCGATTTCGCGTACTCGACGAAAATAGGAAGAGCCATGCTGCCCCCCGTGCCGCTACGGCCCATCGTCCGGGGCTGGTCGTACCCGACGTACATGCCCGTCACGAGATGCGGCGTAAAGCCGATGAACCACGCGTCCTTCCAGTCGTTGCTGGTCCCGGTTTTGCCCGCGACGGGCCGTCCGAGCACTTTGGCTTTCGTCGCCGTGCCCGCGTTCACCACTTCTTTGAGCAGGTAGGACATCACATATGCGTTCTGCGGGGAAATGGCATCACGCAAATCGGGCTGAGACTCATAAATGGTCTCGTTCCAGAAGTTCTTGACCGAGAGGATGAACCGCGCCTTGCTGACCATGCCGCCGTTGGCGAAGGCGGTGTAGGCCTGCGTCATGTTCAGCGGCGTAACCGCGACCGCACCGAGGCTGACCGACAGCACTTCGGGGAAATGCGGCTCCAGCTCCAGATCCTTGGCCCGCTCAATGACTTTCTGGACCCCCATCTGCTGCACCACGCGGATAGTGCACAGGTTGCGGGACAGGGCCAGCGCCGTGCGCAGCAGGAGCGGCCCCTTGAAGTTTTTCTCGTAGTTGCTCGGACGCCACACGTCGCCGCTCTCAAGGAACTGCACCACGGGCGCGTCGAGGATGACGGAGGCCGCCGTAAAGCCGTTGTCCAGCGCGGCGGAGTAGACGATGGGCTTGAAGGACGACCCCGGCTGCCGGAACGCCTGCGTCGCGCGGTTGAACTGGCTTTCCTGAAAACTATAGCCGCCGACCATCGCCACCACGTCACCCGTCTCAGGCTCAATGGAAATGAGCGCGCCCTGCAATTCCGGGACGCACTGGAGCGACAGGCGGATAGGCTTGTTCAGTTCGGCCTCATCCGGATTGTACGGGTTCTTGGGGTCGCTGACGGCGGCCACCCAAACGACATCCCCGGACTCAAGGAACTTCTGCTTGCTGCGGAGCGTCTTCTTCGCCCAGCTCAGCTGCGCGTTATCGATGAACCCGCTGTACTTGCCGAGACGTATGTCCACACCCTTGTCCGTGATCCGGGTGACGATGCCCTTAACCCGTTCGCCGTTCGCCAGCATGTCGGGGGAGAAATGCGATTTTTCGATGCGCTCTTTCAAGTCCGCCACCGGGATCTTTTCCACCGGCCCCTGCCAGCCCTGACGGCGGGTAAAGTCTTCCAGCCCGGAACGCAACGCCTCATCCGCCGCCATCTGCGCCGGAGGGCTCATAGCCGTCTGCACGGTAAAGCCCATCTGATAGACGGCATCCTCGCCATACACGGGCAACTCGATGCCGAGCCTTTTGGCGTTTTCCTCGCTGAACAGATCAATAAGCTGACGCCGCACCTCTTCCAGATACCATGCCCCCTGACGGCCCATGCCGTCCGCCATTTGCTTGAACACCAGCGGCTGCTTGAGCGCGGCGTCGTACTCGGCTTCCGTGATCCAGTTAAGCTCGCGCAGACGGCGCAGCACGTAGTGCTGGCGACCGATGGCGGCGCCCGGGTCACGGTAGGGGTTATATTGGGAGGGAGCCTTGGGCAGGCCCGCGATGAGGGCGCATTCGGCCAGCGTGAGATCCTTGGCGTTCTTCCCGAAGTACGTCCGAGCCGCAGCCTCCACGCCGTACGCGTTGGCCCCGAGGAAGGTCTGGTTCAGATAGATTGTCAGGATTTCATCTTTGGAAAGGTAATGCTCCAGACGGTACGCGAGGATGGCTTCCTTGATCTTGCGCTCGTAGCTGCGTTCAGGCGTCAGGAGCAGGCGCTTGATCACCTGCTGCGTGATGGTGCTGCCGCCCTGGCGCTTTGTGCCGGACTGGAGGTTGATGAGGAAGGCGCGGAAAATGGCGACCGGGTTCACGCCCTCGTGTTCATAGAATTCAGCGTCCTCAGCGGCCAAAAAAGCCTTGGGGAGCATCTTGGGCATCTGATCGAGCGAAATGAGGAAACGGTTTTCCCGGTAAAAAGAACCGATGACGCTCCCGTCACGCGCCAGAACGGTGGTGGTGAGTGCGGGACGGTAATCGGCGATACGGGTAAACCCCGGCAAATCCCGGACAGCCCAAAAATAGACGCCAACCACGGCTGCGAGGCCGAGGGCCACGAGCACGCCGATGATGGTTCCAAAAAGAAAAAACACTCTCTTCATGAGCAAGGCGATACCCTGTTTCCGCCTCTGCGTAAAGAGCGTGACGCACAATCAAAAAACGAAAACGGAAAACGATCCCGCCCATTGCCCGCGCCAATCCTAGAAATCCACTTGGGAAAACGCTCGGCGGGAGGCTCGACTTTCCGACGTTCCTGCTCTAAAGTCATCTGTTCTTACCAAGCCTCTTCATCATCCGGGGAGCCCCGGAGACGCCCCCGGTCCGCCGGAGGCCCAAGGAGTCATCATGACGTGTCGTTTGCTGTCGCTGTCGTCAGAAGCCATGTGGCCGGAACTGCTGCGGCTTCTGGAAAACCGCGACAACCCCGATCAGACCGTGGAAACGGATGTGCGTGCCATGCTGGACGCGGTCCGCAAGGGCGGCGACAGCGCCGTCCTCGAGTATGTCCGGCGGTTCGACTGTCCGGACATGCGGCCCCCCCTGCGCGTGCCCGCCGAGGATCTGGAGCAGGCCGCCCGCGACATTCCCGCCGAAAGCCTCGACTGCATCAAACAGGCGGCGGACAACATCCGCGCCTTCCATGAAGCCCAAAAAGATCGCTCATGGTTCCTCACCCGCGACGACGGCACGATCCTCGGCCAGAAGATCGAAGCTGTGGACCGCGCGGGCCTTTATGTCCCCGGAGGGCGTGGCGGCAACACGCCGCTCATCTCGAGCCTGCTCATGACCGCCATCCCGGCGCAGGCCGCGGGCGTCCGCGAAATCGCCGTAGTCACGCCGCCCCGCGCCGACGGCACCCTCAATCCGCATATCCTCGCCGCCGCGCACCTGCTCGGCGTGCATGAAATCTACCGCATGGGCGGGGCGTGGGCCATCGCCGCGCTCGCCTACGGCACCGAAACCGTCGCGCCCGTGGACGTCATCGCCGGGCCGGGCAACATCTGGGTGACCACCGCGAAACGGCTCGTGCAGGGCCGGGTGGGCATCGACATGATCGCCGGGCCGAGCGAAGTGCTTGTCCTCGCCGACGATTCCGCCAACCCCGAATGGCTCGCCGCCGACATGCTCTCGCAGGCCGAACACGACGCGCTGGCCTCCGCCATCTGCATTACGGACAACGAGGCTCTGGCCCATGCCATCATCGCGGAACTGGAACGCCAGTCAGCCACCCTGCCCCGTGCCGACATCGTGCGCAAATCGCTGGCCGACTGGAGCGCCGTGGTCCTCGTGCCGGACATGGACGCCGCCATCGCCCTCGCCAACCGCGTGGCCCCGGAGCACCTCGAAGTGCTGATGCGCGAGCCGTGGTCCGTGCTGCCCCGTATCCGTCATGCGGGCGCGGTCTTCCTCGGCCCCTACGCGCCGGAGCCCCTCGGCGACTACTTCGCCGGCCCCAACCATGTGCTCCCCACGCTCGGCACGGCCCGTTTCTCCTCGGCCCTTTCCGTACAGACCTTCTGCAAACGCACCAGCATCATCGCCGCCAGCCCCGCCTTCGCCGCCGCCAATGCGGACGCCGTGGCCCGGCTCGCCCGCATGGAGCAGCTCGAAGCCCATGCCCGCTCGATGGAATGCCGGAAGCAATAATTCCGTCAACGTTCAACCCACGCCAACGCTCAAAGGACGTCACATGAAAGTCACGACCAAGACCGACATCAAGGAATTCCCCTTGCTCAACCGAGGTAAGGTCCGCGATATTTACGATATCGACGACTCCACCCTGCTCATCGTCACCACGGACCGCATGTCCGCCTTTGACGTCATCATGAACGAGCCGGTCCCGTACAAAGGCGTCATCCTCAACCAGATCACCCTGTTCTGGATGAAAAAGTTCGCCCACCTCGTCAAGAACCACCTCATCGAAAGCGACGTGGACAAGTTCCCCGCCGCGCTGGCCCCCTACCGCGAAGAACTGGAAGGCCGTTCGGTCCTCGTGAAAAAGGCCAAGCCCCTGCCGGTGGAATGCATCGTGCGCGGCTACATCACCGGCTCCGGCTGGAAGGACTACAAGGCCACCGGTTCCGTCTGCGGCTACAAGCTGCCCGAAGGTCTGCTGGAGTCCGCCCGTCTCGAACAGCCGCTGTTCACCCCGTCCACCAAGGCGGAACTCGGCGAGCACGACGAGAACATTTCCACGGCCCGGGCCGCGGAAATCCTCGGCAAGGACATCGCCGGTCAGATCGAGAACATCGCCCTGGCCCTCTTCAAGGAAGGCCGCGCGTGGGCTGAAAGCCGCGGCATCATCATTGCCGACACCAAGTTCGAGTTCGGCATGGTCGACGGCGAGCTGATCCTCATCGACGAAGTGCTGACGCCCGACTCCTCCCGCTTCTGGCCCGCCGAGGGCTATAAGGCGGGCCAGAGCCAGCCGAGCTTCGACAAGCAGTACCTCCGGGACTGGCTGTCCGGACAGCCGTGGGACAAGACCCCGCCGCCGCCCGCCCTGCCCAAGGAGGTGGTCGAAGCCACCCAGAACAAATATCTCGAAGCCTACCGCATTCTGACCGGCTCCGAGCTTGCTCTCTAATATAAAATGAGGGAAAACCGGAGGAGGAACTCTTTATCTCAAAGAGCCTCCTCTGAGCTTGCCCGCACTCCGCCCGCAACACTCGGCAGGCGGAAAACCGGGCGGCGGAAACGCTTGCCGGGCGCGTATGGCTGATGCCATCAAGCCCGTTCGCGGGAATTTCCGCACCACTCATTACCGGCCTCTTCGCAGCCTGGAAAACCGCCTTTCCGCCGACGGCGGAAGGGAGATTCACGGATCATCCCGGTTTGCCCGTCACTGGGGGAGCTTTTCCCCGGCCGCCGGAGGCCCCTTTTCCACTCAGTACCAACTACGAGGAAACCATGCTGTTGAAAGACAAAAAGTGCCTCATCTTCGGGGTAGCCAACAACAGAAGCATCGCGTACGGAATCGCTTCCTGCTTTAAGGAACAAGGCGCCCGGCTGGCGTTCAGCTATGCCGGTGAAGCCATCCACAAGCGCGTGGAACCCATCTCCGAAGAGCTCGGCGGTGAGTTTATCTTCCCCTGCGACGTGACCAGCGACGAGGACATCGCCGCCGCCGCCGCGCTCGTGAAAGAAAAATGGGGCAGCGTGGACGTGCTCGTCCATTCCGTCGCCTTCGCCAACCGTGAAGACCTGACCAAGCGCTTCATCGAAACCTCCCGCGACGGTTTCGCCACGGCCCTGAACGTCTCGGCCTATTCCCTGACCGCGCTCTGCCATGCCTTCGAGCCCATGCTGAACCCCGGCGCGTCCGTGCTCACCATGACCTACTACGGCGCTCAGAAAATCATCACCAACTACAACGTGATGGGCGTCGCCAAAGCGGCCCTTGAAGCTTCGGTCCGCTACCTTTCCGTCGATCTCGGCGCGAAGGACGTGCGCATCAACGCCATCAGCGCCGGCCCCCTCAAGACGCTGGCTTCCTCTGGCATTTCCGACTTCAAGCAGATCTTCAATCACATTGAAGAACACGCCCCCCTCCGCCGCAACGTGACCACCGAAGACGTGGGCAAGGCCGCCGTCTTCCTCGCTTCCGATCTCGGCTCCGCCGTGACCGGCGAAATCATGTTCGTGGACTGCGGCTACAACAACCTGGGCATCTAACGTGTCCGTCCTGTTGACGCTCGCCTTTCTCGTCGCCGTCGTCTGGCTGCTTGCCAAGGCGGAGGAAAAAGGCGTGCTGCATACCGGCGGGTGTCCCTGCTGCCATCAAAGGCGCCGCCAAAAGCGCTCTTAACCGCAGGCGTCCCCACGCAATCAAGGGACGGGCTTCCTATACGAAAAAAGGCGGCGTTCTTCGGAACGCCGCCTTTTTGTCGTCAAATGCTATGGGAGCTAGTGGGTGCCGCAGCTGCCGGAGGAACAACTTCCGCCACAACTGCTCCCGCCCGTATTGGCAAGGGGAATTTCGGGTTCGACGGAAAAGCCCATGTACGTCAGGTCGATGCTCACGCCGCCCACGGTTTCAAGAAGATCGCCGGCGATGCAAAAGGTAAATCCGTCCTGCTCAAAAACCTTGTCTTCGGGAGTAGGCTCATCCAGAGCCAGAGCGAGGCGCGGGCCGCGTCAGCCGCCAGCGGCGAGATACACGCGGATAGGCGTTTTTTCCTTGTCGGCAAAATACGCTTCTAGCTCGTGGGAAGCTGTTTCGCTAATCGTAAACATGGTTGTTTCCTCCGGAATAAATGATGAAGAGGGGAAACGGACAAATGCGGGAAAGCGCCATATCCGTCTTCTTCAGAAGGTAATGTACAAAAGCCAAATGGCAAGGGAACCTTTCGTTAGGGCTTTTCTCACGGAATCGCTTTTTGCGCAACGGAAACCCCGCCGGATGGTTCGCTTTGAGCATATCGGTACGGGAGGGCCTTTCGGAGCTGTCCCGCAGCCTCAACCTTAATGGCAACCGCCGGAACTGCCGCAGCCGCCGCAGCAGGACGAGCAGCCGCCGCCGTTGCCGCCGCTCGGCAGGGGGGTTTCGGATTCGACCACAAAACCCATATGGGTCATGCCGACGGTCACCGCGCCGACCTTCTCGGCCAGTTCTTTATTGATGCAGAGCGTCAGGCCGTTGTCCTCGGACGTTTCGTCGTCCTCGCCGGGTTCGTCGAGGGCGAGGGCCAAGCGGGGTCCGCTGCAGCCGCCGGGAGCAAGGTACACCCGGATGGGGGTCTTTTCCTTGCCTTCAAAATACGCTTCAAGCTCTTTGCGAGCCTCTTCGGTAAGAGAGATCATCAGGTCCTCCAACGCAGCCTCATCCGTCGCTTTCAGTCTTTCGATAAAGGCTTTCTGCGGCTGCTTTCGGGATTTGTTAAGATTGGCGGTTCCGGCTTAACGCCCTTTGGGCGGGAAGGCCGTTCTCCCGGACACGCGGGCTGTTACAGGCCCTCGCTGCGACGGCCTGAGTGGGGATAACATAGTTGCCGGGCGGTCCTTGTCAAGCCTCCTTTGCCCCGCCGGAGCCGCCCCATGGGGCCGTCCCCGTGTATTTCATGGACAAATCCGATCTTTTCACTCTACAGGGAATAGTATATCCTGACGATCTCAAGGCGCGCGGGAGCCCGTCCCCTCGCGGCACACGTGCCCGGACCTCAAGAGGAGTTGCCCATGAAAACCACCGTCCTTCTTCATGACGACGAGATCGCCCGCGTTCTCGACCGTCTCGCCTGCCAGATCATGGAACGTCACGGAGACTGTGAACAGACCGTACTGCTGGGCATCCAGCGGCGCGGGGTCGACCTCGCCGTCCGCCTCGGCAAGGTGCTGGAAGACAAGCTCGGGCGAAAGCTGCCCTTCGGCACGCTGGACATCAACCTGTACCGGGACGACTGGACCACGATGCACGCCCGCCCCACCATCGGCGAGTCCAACATTACCACACCTCTCGACAATAAAAACGTCATCCTCGTCGACGACGTGCTGTTCACCGGGCGCACGATCCGCGCCGCGCTGGAAGCCATCCTCGACTATGGCCGCCCCAAGACGGTGGAACTCCTTGTCCTCGTGGATCGCGGCCACCGCGAACTGCCCATCCACGGCGACTACGTGGGCCGCAAAATCAACACGGCCCGCTCTGAAAAGGTCAATGTCCTTATGGAAGAACGCGACGGCAGGGACGAAGTCGTCCTCGAAAGCGCCGACGCTTAACGATACCCGCCCCGGCGGGCAAGCTTGGAGCCTTCATGTCCCTGTCTCAGCCTCTGCCTGAACGCCTGCGCCCCTCCGAACTGGCTCTCTTCGTCGGACAGAGCCACCTCGCCGAGCGCCTGACCACGCTCTTGGAAGGCCCGCGCCTTCCAAGCCTGCTCCTGTTCGGCCCTCCGGGCTGCGGCAAATCCACGCTGGCCCTCCTGCTCGCACGCGCCCGGGGCGGCAACGTCCTGCGCCTGAGCGCTCCCGAGGCCGGTTTGCAGCAGCTCCGGCGCCAGCTTACCGGCGTCGATATCCTTGTGCTCGACGAGCTGCACCGCTTCTCAAAGGCGCAGCAGGACTTCTTCCTCCCGTTGCTGGAGTCCGGCGATCTCACCATGATCGCCACGACCACGGAAAACCCCTCTTTCAGCGTGACCCGCCAGCTGCTTTCGCGGCTGCACGTCCTGAGGCTGCGCCAGCTCGGGCGGCCCGAACTGCTCGAACTCGGCAAGCGCGGAGCGGCGGCCCTTTCCGTCACCCTGAACGACGAGATCCTTGATTTCCTTTCGACGGCGGCCCACGGCGACGCCCGGACCATGCTCAACCTGGTGGAGTACGCCTCGTCCCTGCCGGAAGAGAAACGCAACCTGCCCCACGTCAAGGCCACCCTGCCCGAGATCATGGCCCGCCACGACAAGGATGGGGACAGCCATTACGAATACGCCTCAGCGCTCATCAAATCGATCCGCGGCAGCGATCCCGACGCGGCGCTGTACTATCTGGCCTGCTTGCTCGAAGGCGGCGAGGATCCGCGTTTCATCTGCCGCAGGCTCATCCTGTCCGCCTCCGAAGACGTGGGGCTGGCCGATCCGCAGGCCCTGCCGCTGGCCGTCGCCTGCCAGCAGGCCGTGGAGTTTGTGGGGATGCCCGAAGGCTACATCCCGCTGGCGGAAACCGTGGTATACCTTGCCCTTGCGCGCAAGAGCAATTCCACCTACGCGGCCTACGCCAACGCGGCGCGGGAGGTGAAAGTCAACGGCCCGCAGTCCGTGCCCCTGCATCTGCGCAACGCCTCGACACAGCTCCAGCGCGAATGGGGATACGGCAAGGATTACAAGTATCCGCACAATTTTCCGCAGGCGTGGGTGGAACAGGACTACCTCCCCCCCTCGGTCAGGAACCGCGTGTTCTACCAGCCCAAGGAATATGGGGAGGAGCCCCGCCTGGCAAGCTGGAGCAAGCGCCTGAAACGCACCAAACCCGAAAACCGTTAGGTCCCGCTCATGACGACATCTTCCCATCTGTTCGACGCCAACTGGTATCTGACGTCCCCGCGTACCCCTTCTTTCCTGAGCCGCATCAGCCCCAACCTGGGGTTCTACGCGCCCATGATCTGGATCGTGTTCAAGGCTGGCTGCAACGCCATGCGCAATCAATACGACGGCGAAGCATGGGCACAAAGCAGCGAGGGCATCGCGCACGCGCTCGAATCCGTGGGCTGCCGCATCGAAGCCGCCGGGATGGAACATTTCCGTTCACTGGAAGGCCCTTGCGTCTTTATCGGCAACCATATGAGCACGTTGGAGACGTTTGTGCTGCCTTCCATGATCCAGCCGTGGAAGGACGTGACCTTTGTGGTGAAGGAAAGCCTGCTGAAGTATCCCTTCTTCGGCCCCGTGCTCGGGTCGCGCGAGCCCATCGTCGTCGGCCGCAGCAATCCCCGTGAAGATCTCGTCGCGGTGCTCGAGGGCGGCGAGGCGAGGCTCAAGCAAGGCCGTTCCGTCATTGTTTTTCCGCAGAGCACGCGCAGTTCCGTTTTCGACCCCGCGCATTTCAATACCATCGGCGTCAAGCTTGCCAAGCGCGCCGGGGTTCCGGTCATTCCAGTGGCGCTCAAGACCGATGCGTGGGGGAACGGGAACCTCCTCAAAGATTTCGGCCCGGTGGATGTCAAAAAGACCATCCACTTTGAATTCGGCGCGCCCATGCGCATCGAAGGCACGGGCAAGGCCGAGCATCAGCAGATCACCGAGTTCATCATCGATCGCCTCGGCGTATGGGGACGTGAGATTGGGGAATGATGGATGTGAAACTGGGGAGGGGGAACCTTTCTCGAGAAAGGTCCTCCTCCCCTTCCAAGCCCCACCCCTCCCACTTCAAAGAGTTTCGTGTTTATCGAATCCCTTTTCGTCAATGTCCGGAGCGCCCTTTACGGGGCGTTCTGTTTTTCCGTAAATAAAAAGGGGGAAGGCTTTTCTTTAGAAAAGCTTTCCCCTTCCTCATACGGTTATCGTGGTAAGGCTGACCCGCTTTACCTGCGTCCGCACGCTACGATCCCCATGAGGGCGTATGCAAGGCGGGCGGCGGCGAAATCGGAAGCGTGCATTCCGGGCACCGGAGCCAGCTCCACGACGTCGAACCCGAGGACATCCCGTCCGGACAGCGTCCGTTCCGCAATGTCGAGCGACTGATACCAGCCGAGCCCGCCAGGGACGGGCGTCCCCGTCGCGGGCATGATCGACGGATCGAGGCCGTCCACGTCAAAGGTCAGATACACCTGGCGGGGAAAATCCGGAGGGAGCAGTGATTCGGGAAGGCCGCTGCGGGCAATGGATGCCGCATCATGGAATGTGACGCCGTGTTCCTTGCGTGCCTCCACTTCGTCAAGGCACATGGCCCGCACGCCGAACTGGGCCAGCGGCAGCCCCAAATCCTTGACCGCACGCCGCATGACGCACGCATGGCTCCACGGGCTCCCCTCATAGCTGTCGCGCAAGTCCGCGTGCGCGTCGAACTGGATGATCCCGAATGTCCCGAACCGCTTTTTCAGCGCCGCGAGAGCACCGTAGGTGACGGTATGCTCGCCGCCAAGCAACACGGGCAGCCCATTGCAATCGAGGATACCCCCGACCGCCGCTTCCACCCTACCGAGCACGGTTTCCGGAGAGCCGGAAATGTCGACGGCTGGCCACGTATAAATGCCCGCTTCGGCGGGGACGGATTCGCCATCCCACAATTCAAGCTGATCGGAAGCCTCAAGAATGGCTTTCGGGCCCCGCGCCGTCCCTCCGGCATACGACACAGTAGCCTCCAGAGGCACGGGCAACACATGGAACAGGCAGGATTCCGGTTCGGCGACCGGCAATTCCGAGGCAAGGAATCGGTGCGTGGTTTCGTGGGGCATGGAAATATCCTTTTTCAATGTCTGCGGGTGCGGTTGCTTGATACCCTAAATGAGTTTATAATACAAATTACTGAAAATATCTTTCCATTGGTCCTCTTTCCACGTCAACACGCAGACATGCCATGCCTTCTCACACGTTCCGCCGTTTTCTTTTCCCCGCCCTCCGAACGATGCTGGGGTCCTTTCTGTTTGTGTTGACGTTCTCCTTCGCGGCTTTCTCCGAAACCGAACTCCTCCTCTCCCCGGATGAAAAACTCTGGCTGGCCCAGCACCCCGAACTGCGTCTGGGCGTCATCGCTTCACGCCTGCCGTTCGAAGCGCTCTCTTCCGAAAGGAAACAGGAAGGCATCGCCAGCGACTACGCGAACTGGCTTGAAAAAACGCTCGGGATCCGCTTTGTGGCGCACCCCGTCCCCGATACGGGGCTGCACCTTCCGTTCGGCGAAGGCAAGCTTGACGTGCACCTCTCCGCCGTCGACACGCCGGAATCGCGTAAAACCATGCTGTTCACCCGGCCATACCTTGAGCTGCCCCTCGTGCTGTTCATGATGAACGATGCGCCGTTCGTCAATGGCCTCCAAGATATGAAGGGAAAACGGGTGGCCGCCGTAGGGGAGCGCTTGCTGGACATATTGAAGGACACCTCTCCGGAAATCAGGGCTGTGGAGGCCCGGACCACACGAGAAGCCTTGGAGATGCTGGAACGGCGGCAAGTCGACGCCGTCTTTGAAATCCTCGACGCGGGAACCCACGTCATACGGCTGAATAATATCCCCCAGATTATCGTCGCCGCGGTGACGCCCTACCGTTTGCCCATACGGATCGGCGTCCGCAAGGACTGGCCGCAGCTTGCCGCCATCCTCGACAAGGCGCTGGGCGGCATTCCCCCCACGGCCTCGCAGGATTTCCATAACCGCTGGTTCAACGTCCAGCGCTCGGCGGAAATCGCCTGGAACCTGTTCTGGGAAATGACCGCCACGGTCATTCTCATCGCCCTCGGCATCGTACTGACCGCGTTGTTCATGCTCCGCAAAGTGCGCAAGGAAGTCCTCGTCCGGCGGAACACGGAAGCCATGCTCAATTCCCTCCTGGAGAACCTGCCCGCCGCCGTCTGCCTGTTCGATTCCTCCTGCCGCTGCCGCAAGCTCAACGCCATGTGCGCAAGCATCTTCGGGTTTACGGAGCAAACGGCCCTCGACGGCGTCCCCGGAACGGATTTCCCCGTGGCTTCAGGCGTGCTTTCCGAAAAAGTGTTGAGGGACGTCCTGGAGTCCGGCGAACCCCGTATGTTCCCCCACTCCCGCACCGATGCGGATGGGAAAACCGCCTACTACCAGACGACGCTCGTCCCCCTGCGCAAGGCGGATGAAAAAACGGATGCCGTCCTCTGCCTGAGCGCCGACATGACCACGCAGAAGCTGCTGGAAAAAAAGCTTTCCGAGCAGCTTGCCTTTGCCCAAAAGCTGTTGAAGACCAGCCCAATCGGCGTGCTTATCGCGGTGGAAGGTTTCATCCGGTACAGCAACCCCCGTGCTCGGGAACTGATGGATCTCCGCGAGGAAATGGATGTGGCCCGCGTCTATCCCCAGTTGCGCGAAGCCGCCGCCATGCTCCCCACGCTTGAAGACACGCTCACCGACATTGCCCTGAAAAGCCGGGACGCGCAGGGCCAGCCGCATCACCTCCGGGTCACCTATACCCGCACCGAGTATGAAGGCGCCCCGGGCATCATCTGCTGGCTGGTCGACGATACCCAGAATAAAGAGCTGGAGAAGCAGCTCGTGCTGGCCAAAGAGGAAGCCGAAACGGCCTCACGCGCCAAGAGCGATTTTCTCGCCAACATGAGCCACGAAATCCGTACGCCCATGAACGGCATCATAGGCATGACCCATCTGACGCTGCAAACCGAGCTCACGTCCCGCCAAAGGGACTACCTCACCCAGATCAGCACATCGGCGAACACCCTGCTGCGCATTGTCAACGACATTCTGGATTTCTCCAAGATCGAAGCGGGCAAGCTCGAAATGGAACATGCCGACTTCCAACTGGAACAAGTGCTGGAAGAGGTCGCCTCCATTGCGGATCTCAGCGCCGCCGAAAAGGGGCTTGAGCTGCTGTCCCGGATCAGCCCGGACGTCCCACCGGTACTGGAAGGGGACGCGCTCCGGCTTTCCCAGATCCTGCTGAACCTCGTAGGCAACGCCATCAAGTTCACACAGTCCGGCCACGTCCTTGTTTCCGTCACGCAGGAGCGCCACGAAGGGAGCAAAACACGTCTCCGCTTCTCCGTCAGCGATACGGGCATCGGCATGACGTCCGAACAGATCGGCAACCTTTTCGAATCGTTCACGCAAGCGGACAACTCCACGACCCGGCGCTACGGCGGCACGGGGCTGGGGCTCGCCATCTGCAAACGCCTCGTGAACCTCATGGGCGGAGAAATCCATGTGAGGAGCACGCCGGGGCATGGCAGCGACTTTATCTTTACGGCGGAGTTCGGCACGGTGGCCGTCCCGGAACGCCGCCTGCTCCTCCCCTCCCATCCGCTGCATGGAGAACGCATCCTCATTGTTGACGACAATGAACTCTCTCGGAACATCCTCAGCGGTATGCTCCGGGAATTTCAGCTTGATCCCGTATCGGCGGCCTCGGTCGGAGAGGCCGTACGGCTCTGCCGCGACGCCGCGCGCGAGGGAAGGCCCTATCGCGTCGCCCTCGTTGACTGGCTGATGCCGGGCATGAACGGCAAGGATACGGCACAAGCCATTTGCGCGGCACTTCCCAAACGGCCCGTCATCCTGTTCATGGCCACCATCCACGACCGGCCCGATGTCCTTGCCCATATCCGGGAAGGGAAAGACATTCCCATGCGGCTCATCACAAAGCCGGTTACGCCCTCCTCCCTCATCTCGGCACTGCTTGAGGCCGAGCAGCCGCAGGACAGGCCCGATCGGGCCGAACCGTCCGCCGCCCCCTTCCCCGAACTTATGGGCGCGCGGGTGCTGCTGGCGGAGGACAACGCCATCAACCGGCAGGTCGCCAACGAAATCCTGCAATCCAGCGGCGTCAGCGTGGAGCCCGCCGGGGACGGCCTCGAAGCTGTGGAAAAACTCTGGGAAGGCGGCTACGATGCCGTGCTCATGGATATTCAGATGCCCGGCATGGATGGGCTGAAAGCCACCCGGATCTTGCGGGAATACGCCCGGTTCGACAACCTGCCCATCATCGCCATGACCGCCCACGCCATGAACGGCGACCGGGAAAAGAGCCTTTCCGTGGGTATGCAGGATTATATCGCCAAACCCATTGAACCTTCCGTCCTCCTTTCCACCCTCGCGCGCTGGATACACCGGGACGGCCGCTCTCCCCGGCGCTGAGCGCCGCCCCGAGGTACCCCATGCACCAGCCAGAGCATACGCCGCGCACGCTGTTCGTCGACGACGAAAGCATCAATCAGCAGATCGGTGCCGAAATCCTGCTCGCCCTCGGAGCCGAAGCGGATACCGCCGACAACGGCCTTCAGGCGCTCCGCCTTATCCGCACCCGGCATTATGCCATTGTGTTCACGGATGTGGAAATGCCCGTCATGGATGGAGCCACCCTCACGCATATCCTCCGCAGCGACAGCCGCTACGGCGAACTGCCCATCATCGCCTGCACGGCCATTTCCTCACCGGAAGAGGAAGAGGCGCTCCTCCAAAAAGGCTTCACCGCCGTCCTCCGCAAGCCTTTCGACGTGCAGGCCATGCAAACGGCCCTCAACCGCCATGCCACGCTCTCCGGCGAAGCCCCCGCTCCCTCACCGGAACCCAGGCCCCGCGTCGAGGCGGGGCACGCCATACGGGAAGAACTTGAGCACCTCCCCGGTTTTTCCGTACGGCAAGGGCTTGATCGGGTCATGGGCAACCTTCCCTTGTACGTCAGTCTCCTGTTCGATTTCCGGCGCGAGCTTGCCGAAGCCGACGCCGAGATCAGGCAGGCCCGGCTGCGGGACGATATGCCCTCCATCCGGGCGTCCGTCCACAAACTGAAGGGCATCAGCGGCAACGTCGGCGCAACGGATCTGTATACGCAGCTTGTGGAGCTCGAGCAGTGCCTGCAAGGGGGTTCCGCAGAAAATGTCGACAACCTTCTTGACACCCTATACGGCTACGTTACAACGACCGAGAGTGTCCTTGCGGCGGCAGGGCAGGCCATCGCCGCGTACCCCGAAGCCCCTTTGAGCATTCCCGCCGCCGGAGAAAATCTGGATGTCCGCAAGCTGCAACCGGCGCTGTGCGAATGCCTCCTGCTCATCCGGCAGTACAACACGGCCGCGCGCGAAGCCTTCGGATCCGTCAGGCGTTTTCTCGGTGGGCAGTGCGGGGCGGAAACGAACGAAATCCAGCACGCCATTGATACCTTCGATTTCGAGAAGGCCGAAAGCGGCCTTTTGCACCTTGCACAGCTTTTGGATCTGGAATTGAGAGAACCGAATGGGCTATCCTAAGAAACCCGTGGTACTCGTCGTCGACGACACCATTGCCAATATCCGCATCTTGGATGATCTCCTGCGCGGCGAGTACACCGTCCGCGTTGCCACCAACGGTGCCACAGCCCTGAGGCTGGCGCTCTCCGAGCCCCGCCCCGACATCGTCCTTTTGGATATCATGATGCCTGATATGGACGGTTACGAAGTCTGCCGCCGCCTCAAGTCCGATCCCCTCACGAGCAACATCGCCGTCGTTTTCATCACCGCGATGGGGAACGAGGAACACGAGGCCAAGGGGCTCGATCTCGGGGCCGTGGACTTCATCGCCAAGCCCTTCCAACCCCGCCTCGTCCGGGCGCGGGTATCGAATCACGTCGCGCTCAAAAAATACAACGATGAGCTCAATTCGCTGGTCAAGGAACGCACCAAGGAACTGTATCTTTCCCGTTCCGTGACGGTGGAATGTCTCGCTTCGGTCGTGGAAACCCGCGATAACGAAACCGGCGCGCACGTCCGCCGTACGCAGCACGGCGTGGAAATCCTCGCCAAGCGCCTGCGGCTCATGCGTCCCGATATCTGGGACGACGATGACGACACCATCGAGCTGTTCCGCGTCTGCGCCCCTCTGCACGATGTCGGCAAGGTCGGCATTCCGGACAGCATCCTCCGCAAGCCCGGCAAGCTCACGGAAGCCGAATTCAACGAGATGAAGAAGCACACCACCCTCGGCTACCAGACCCTGAGCTGGGCGGAAAAGCGCATGGGCGGGCACAACGACTTTTTGCGCCTTGGCGCGGTCATCGCCCATACGCACCATGAGCGCTGGGACGGGAAAGGATATCCCCGCGGCCTGAAGGGAGAGGAAATCCCCCGCGTGGGGCGGCTCATGGCCCTCGCCGACGTCTATGACGCGCTGATCTCCAAGCGGGTGTACAAACCCGCCTTCGACCACGAAACCGCCAGGAACATCATCGTGGAAGGCCGCGGGACACAGTTTGATCCGCTTGTCGTCGAAGCTTTTCTGTTTGAAGAGGACGCGTTCCGCTCGCTCATCGTCACATATCCCGACGACGAAAACCCCTTGCTCGTCTCCAACGACTGATACGCTCCCTTCCCATCGGCACACGGCAGGCCGGTTACTGCAATGCGTTCCCGCATTGCAGCCCCTGAGGTGCGGGCAACGGCATTGAAACGTTTCCCGCGCCGTTTGTTGCATGGAGACAGTATGTATCTTTTTATACCCCTTCTGTAACAAAGACCCTTCAACATCTTGACGTAGCGCCTATTTCCGTTACAGAATGCAGTAATTCTGTAGAAAAACACATCGAGAATGCTATCCGCCTTGCCTCTCCCGATACACGCTTTCCGATCACTGCGAAACGCCTTACGAACCTTTTCGTCATGTGCCCTTCGAAGGAGAAGTCATGCACACGTTCAAACGCCAGACATACAGCGGCCAGGTTGTCGAGTTCATCAAGCGTTGCATACTTGACGGCGAACTCGCTCCCGGCGAGCAAGTTAAGGAAGTCATCCTTTCCGAACGCCTCGGCATCAGCCGCGCACCAATCCGCGAGGCGCTGCAAATCCTCACGCAGGACGGCCTGATCACGTCGGAACCGCAGAAGGGGAAGTACATCCGCAAGATGACCCGTCAGGAAATAGAGAACGAATACGAAATCGGCGGCATCCTTGAAGGCGCGGGTGTGGCCGCCGCCCTGCCGCTTATGAACCATGTGGACCTCGCCCGGCTCTCGGGCATGATCGAGCATATGGCCCGCCTTGCGCCCAGAGTGGGGGGCCTGTACGAGTTCACCGAAGTCGACGACGCCTTCCACAGCGCCCTGCTCGCCCATTGCGCGAACCGGCGGCTCGTGGAGATGGCCCGTTCCGCCTGTACGAACATCTCCAAATTTCTGTTCTATAACCATTGGAACGTCTTGTTCACTCCGCAGGAATTCGTGGATCGGCACCGGGATATTTTCGAAGCCGTGCAGACCCGTAACCCCGCCACGGTGGAAGAGTCGCTCCGCGAACACTACCGTGAATCGGGGCGGAGGATGGCGCAGTTCGGCTCGTGACGCGTCCCGGCGTTCCCGGGGGATTCTTTTGCTGACGCCGGACCGATTCTCGGATACAGTCTCCCCCGATAGCTGTTTTGAAATCCTATCGAAGGAGCAGATATGAGCACAGATACCCCCGTTCAGAAAGACGAGCCGAACGCCTCCGCGGAACAGCAGTCCGCTCCCGTCCAGCCCGTCTCCGAGGAACCGGTCGCTCCCGTGACGGAAACGGCGGCCACGGATACGGATGCACAGCCCTCACCGGCCCCGGAAACAGAAACCGTAACGCCGCCCCCGGCGGAACCGGCTCCCGCCAAACCTTCCCCCGTTCAGGAGGAAAAAGCGGCCCCCGCGCCCAAAGCCGCCAAGGTATCCAAGTCGCCCGCCCCGGAAGCCCAGCCGCAAACATCCAGCTTCGCTTCCCGCTGTTTCAACGGGCTCGCCTCCGTCGGCCCACTGGTCCTGATTCTTTTCTGGCTTATCCAATCCATGCCGACTTTTATGGGACGGGAGCTGCACGCGCTGCATAATCTGGGCGTCGGCCTGTTCGGCGTCGCCGCGTCCGGCCTGCCCTCCCCCGAGCTTTATCCGGTCTACCACTGGTTCTTGAGCGCCTTAAGCCTCATCCCCGGCATCGACAGCCTGTCTTTGGCGGCGTATATCCCCGGCGTACAACCGACCGCCGGGCTCGAGCAGATCAGCGGCTACCCGGTCCAGCTCCTGCCCATCGCCTCCGCCCTGTCCGCGCTCTTCCTGATCCTTCTGACATGGGCTCTGGCCCGGGCCACCGGCAACGACAGGCGCACGGCCTTCGCTTCCGGCCTGGTGCTTCTGACCGGTTTCGCCTGTATGGGGTTGCCCCGGATTTCAGGCAGCGACATGCTGTTCACGGCCATCCTTACCCTTGCCGGCATCTGTTTGTACCGCGGATGGATCAAGGCATTCGCCCCCCTATGGCTCTTTGCCGGTTTCGCGCTTGTCGCCCTGTCCGCGCTGGCCGGTGGCCTGCTTGGCCTCGTCCTTCCGCTGCTTGTCAGCCTCGTGTTCCTCCTCTGGCGCGGAACGTTCCGCCGGGCCGGGGCACGCGACGGCGCTCTGGCGTTCGGGCTGCTGCTTGTCCTGCTTCTCGCATGGGGTACGTTCATCGCTTTCGGCGACGGCGGACGCGAACTGCTGAAGACCCTCCTCGAAAACGAATATCTGGCCCCCGTCCTCGAAGCATGGAAGCTGCAGGGGCAAGACTCATGGATCATCGTGGCCCTGCTTGCCGTCCTCTGGCTTCCCTGGACGCTGCTCTTGCTGTTCCTTCCCTGGGGGCGGATCGGTACCTTCTTCAAGGGTATCGTGGTCAACCGCAAGCAACGCCCCGGCCAAGGCTGGCTGTGGTGCAGCGCCATCGTGACGCTTGCGGTCCTCGCCCTGCTTGGCGCGAACATGCCCGTGCTGTTGATGCCCCTCCTGCCGCCTTTGGCCGTCCTGACCGCTCAGGGCGTACTGAACCTTTCCGCGCGCGGCAGCCGCGGCTTTTTCCTCCTGCTGGCAATCCTCTTGATTGCCCTCGGCCTCCTCTTCGCCGCAGCGAACATCTATCCGCTGTTCCTCGGCGAACTCCCCGCGCCGCTTTCCGCCTTGCAGCCCACGCCGCTGGCATTGGCCGCGGCATTGGTGCAGACCTGCGGGCTCGTTCTGCTCGGCATCATCCTCTGGAAGGCGCTCAACCGCTCCTTCGCCGGAGGCGCCTTGCTTGTCCTGACGTTCCTGGTGCTGGTTTATACGGCTCCGATGACGTACTATGCGGCGGCTGGCGCTCCTGTGGCCGTGGAGACACCTGTGGAGCCCGCTCCGGCTCAGGAAGATCAGGCAACGGAGCAGGTGCCTTCTGAAACGCCCGTGCAGCCTTCCGGACCGGACGCCCCGGCAACTGACGAGCAGGCCGCTCCCGCACCTTCCACTCCCGTTGAAGCACCCGCCGCCACGGAACCGCAAGCCACGCCGTTGCCCGCCCCTGAAGAACCGGCTCCCGCAGCGGAAACGGCTCCTGCGGCCCAGCCCGCTCCCGCGAACTGACCCCAGTCCAAAATCAATCGCCCCGGATCGGACCGATCCGGGGCGATTTTTCTATGGGGTATGCCGTCCCGTCTCCTCAAAAAAAGTTCTCCTCGGCAGCGCCCCGCCTTTGCTATTTTAAAGACAGTTCGTGAAAACGTTCCATATCCACGATGTACACCTCATCCCGCGAGTACGGGCCGAGCACCGCTTCCCGCTCCAGCTCGCGCAGGGCCTTATTGAGCGTCACCCGATGCACGCCGAGCAGGTTCGCCAGCTCTTGCTGGTTCAGCCCCGGCGACACGCGGGGATTCGGAGCGCCCCCGTCGTCCCGCATGCGTAGGTGCAGGAATCGGCAAATGCGCGGGGGCAGCTCCTCAAGGCTCAGGCTCACCGACTGGTTGCACAACACCCTGACTTTGGAAGCCAGGGAGTGCAGCAGCGCCAGCGTCAGGGCGGGATAGTTTGGAAGGATCTCGTGAAGCACGCAATCACGGGAGAAGGCATACACCACGCAATCCGTTCCCGCCACGATGGAACTCCGCGCCGGGACCTCGTCAAAAAACGGCGTTTCACCCGTTACCGTCCCTGAACGCATGGACATAAGGATCTTTTCACGCCCATCGAGCGTCGTCCGCATCAGCCGGGCTTCCCCCTGGTGCACATAATAGAGGTATTCGCCTTTTTCCCCGCCGTGCATGATTTCCTCACCCTTGCGAAAACGGAGGCGCGTACCGAGATCCAAGACCTGGCGCCACACGCCGGCTTCCGGTGGTATATGGGTGAATTCTATCAGTTTCGCGTCATTCATCTCCATAGGGGCCTCCTTGTGCGCAAACGCCATTATCCCGTACAAGGCGAATAACCAGATACGTTGCCCAACAAAAAAGTTTTATCGACAACGGGTTGTACATCACTCTCACCGCATGGGCAATCCTTTCCGGGCCCGGCCTGTACAACTTTTTCTTCATAGGAGACAAAAAATATCCGTCCTTGAGAAAAATGTAGCAACCGTTACATCACGTATTCTCTTTTACAGCTAGAGTCACTTCAAGCTTTCCGTACCACTCTCTGGAGGAGAAGATCATGACTCTGCCGATGACGGGAAAAAACTGTTCTCTGGCTTTAAAGTGGCTCATATCTTTTGCGATACCTTTGATTGTCTACTGGGCAATGCCCATAGACGGGCAAACCGTCACGCACCATATGGCCCTCTTCCTTTCTATTACGACATGGGCAATCTGCATTTGGGCTATGGATGCAATGAATGAAATTGCCGTTGGCCTTATCCTTCCCGTACTCTATATTGTCCTGTGCGGCGTCAAACAGCAGGTTGTATATTCTCCGTGGCTTTCTGAAGTGCCCCTTATCGTCATCGGCGGTTTCGCACTCGGCAAGATCCTACAGGAAACAGGCCTCGGCAAGCGCATCGGTTTGACTTGCGTGCGCTGCATGGGCGGCAGTTTCACCGGCACTCTTATCGGCATTACCCTCGCCGTATCCATCGTGGCCCCGCTCGTCCCGGCCATCACAGGCAAGGCCGCCATCTTCTGCGCCATCGGCATCAGCTTGTGCGACGCACTGGACTTCAAGGCCAAGGGCCGCGAAGCCACCGCCGTCATCCTTACCTGCTGCCTCGCCGTGGCGTCGACCAAACTGTGCTACCTTACGGGCGGCGCGGACCTCGTGCTCGGCATGGGCCTGCTGCAAAAGGCTTCCGGCATCAGCAGCACATGGATGGAATACGCCATGCATAACTTCCTTCCCGGTATGCTGTATACCTTCATGTCTGTGGGGCTGGTCATGCTGATCCTCCCTTCCAAGGTGGATCGGCAGGCCCTGCGCGCCACCTTGCAGACCAAGTACCAGGAACTCGGCCCGGTGACGTCCGAACAGAAGCGCGCCGCCATCCTCATGCTCGTTACCCTCATCCTGCTCGCCACGGACAAGCTGCACGGCGTCGCCGCCGGGCTGGTGCTCATCGGCGTCACCTTTGCGGCCTTCCTCCCCGGCGTCCGGCTCCTCGACGGCCCCAAGTTCAGCAAGGTCAACTTCGCGCCCCTCTTCTTCATCATGGGCTGCATGACCATCGGCAGCGCCGGGGGCTTCCTCAAGGTGACCACGTGGATCGCCAACAACACCCTGCCCTATCTGCACGGCATGACCACCACAACCGCCGGCCTGGCCTCCTATGTGCTCGGCGCGCTGGCCAACTTCCTCTTGACCCCGCTCGCGGCCACCACGACCATGACGTCTCCCGTCACCGAGCTCGGCATACAGATGAACATGGACCCGCGCATCCTCTTCTATTCGTTCCAGTACGGCCTCGACAACTACCTTTTCCCTTATGAATACGCCGTTATCCTCTACTTCTTCAGCTCCGGCTACATGCTCTTCAAGGATATGCTGAAGGTGCTCGCGGCCCGCATGGTCCTCACCGGCATCTTCCTCTTCTTCCTCGCCATCCCTTACTGGAAGATGGTTCTGTAAGGATTCCGCCGCGAGTCTCCCCCGGGCGGCCCGCGGTCCACCCTCCGCCCCGAGGAACGGCGGAAGGCCCCGCCCGCAAGTGCCGGGCGCGGCCGAAAGAGAAGGAGCGTCTCCATGTTCAGGCTTACCTCATTGGCTACGGCCCTGCTGTCCCTGTTCATGCTCTCAGCCCCGGCAAGCGCTTACGAGGCCATCACCGGCCCCCTCGGGCTGCTGGCCTATGACAAGGCAAAGGCCTACGACGGCTACACGCTGTTCACGCCGCACACCAAGGTTTCTTCATGGATTGTGGACAAAATCCAGGATCCAGGCAGCAGAAAGACCTACCTCATCGATATGGAAGGCAATATTGTCCATACCTGGAAGCATGACCATCCCGCCTTCTATGCGGAACTGCTTCCCAACGGGAACCTGCTCCGCGCGGAGAAGATCGCCGGCAGCCCCGTGAACTTCGGCGGCTGGTACGGCCTGCTCCGCGAGTATGCGTGGGACGGCAAGGTGGTCTGGGAATACAAGGTCAGCAATCCGCGCCAGATCGCGCACCACGGTTTCGATCGCCTGCCCAACGGCAACACCGCCATCCTGATCTGGGAAAACAAGACGTATGACGAAGCCCTCGCCAAGGGCCGCGATCCCAAGGACAAGGCCCTCAGCCGCAACGGAATGCCCGCACCAGGACAAGGGCCCGACGGCCAGCCGCTTCAGGGCATCTGGCCCGACGCCATCCTTGAAGTCACGCCCAAGGGTGAAATCGCGTGGGAATGGCATGTGTGGGACAACATCGGGACAGGCCCCGACCAGATCGACATCAACTGGCATCTGCCCCTGAGCATGGGCTATTTCGCCCGCGCCGACTGGACCCACTGGAATTCGGTCCGCTACAATGCCAAGACCGATCAATACGCGGTCAACTCGCGCGACTTCGGTGAAATCTATATCATCGACCGCAAGACCAAGAAGATCGTCTGGCGCTATGGCAACCCCGCCACCCACGGCATGGGCAAGGCGCCTTCCGGCTACCACGACGACGGCGATCAGGTGCTTTTCGGCTCGCACGACGTGGAGTGGCTGCCCAACGGCAACATTTCCATCTTCAACAACGGCACGCATCGCCCCAGCGCCAACCGCAGCTCCGTCATGGAAATCAATCCCGCCACCAATCAGGTGGTCTGGCAGTACGAAACCAAGGATCACAACAGTTTCTATTCCGACTTCCAGTCAGCGGCCCAGAAACTCCCCAACGGCAACTGGTTCATCACCTCCACCAACAACGGGCATCTTTTCGAAGTCACCCCGGACAAGCAGGTGGTCTGGGAATACAACAATCCCATCTCCACCGACGATCAGGCCTATTGCGTGAAGCGTGACGACAATCCCGAAACGCAGGTGCACCGGGCCTACCGCTACGGCAAGGACTTCCCCGCCTTTGCGGGCAAGGATCTGAAGCCGCAGGGCAAGCTCGCGGCGGGGTGCCCCGACTGGCACCTGCTCCTCGAATTCAGGCAGGGCCCCAACTTCAGCTCGAAGTAACGCCCTCTTGCCCCGTCCCTGCGCCCGGAAGGGACCAGCCCCGGCTTTTTCTCCCAAGCCGGGGCTTTCTCGTGGGACAACGCCGAAAAAAAGCCCATCCCAACCAGCCCAATCCCCCGAAATTCCATACCACTACGGAAGCCATAAGAAACGGGGAGAGCCCCCAAAGGAACCTCCCCCAAAGCAATAGCTTTCCGCCTGTTAAAAGCTCTACGGCGTCATACGCGGGCGACGGCGAGGAATACGGTATGCATGATGCTGAGGAGCACCACGAAACTGGATTCAGCGGCTCCGCACGTTTTTCCGTACAGGGTCACGGCCAGCCCTCCATGACGGCAGACGGAGAGGCAGTCCCGGCACAGCGTGCATCCTGGGCCCGGGCGCCCCTCCTTCAACCGTTCAAGAGTCAGCGCACCGTATCGGCAGACGCGGATACAGGCGAGGCAGTGCATACAGGCATCGGTCCGCCGGATGCGCCACGGCGCGATCTTGCCGAGCCAGTTCGCCACCAGCCCGAGCGGGCATACGGCAAGGCAATAGCAGGCGGAACCGTACCGGCGGCTCAACAGCACCGCAACGGGCAGGAGCAGCAGGCCCAGCGCCAAACCGAGCGCAACGGCGACCCCGGTCGGAGCGCCGGACAACCGGAGGACGACGGGGACTGCCAGCATGAGCCCAAAGAAAACCAGCCGGAGGCGAGACATCCAACGCGGAGGCGGGACAGCCTTGCGCCCGGAGGCCGCCACGGTATCCCAGACCCCGAAATAGCACAGGTGGCTGCACCACGCAGCCCCGGCCAGCAGTACGGAGACGCCGAACAGAATGGGCATGAACAGCCCGCCGCCACGGTATAGCGGGGCCGCGAGGATCATGCCCGGCACGGGGAGATGAAGGTTCCCGGTCATGAGGAACAGGCCGTATCCGGCAAGACCGAGGGCGAGCTGTACGAAAAAGGCCACCGAGAACAGGCGCCAGATGAATAAGCGCGTACGCGGCGCGGCATCCCTGTCCCCAAGCCGCGATGCCACCCACGAGGCCCAAAACCCGGCAAGCAGGATATGGAGAGGCGCCCATCCGGGCAGGAAGCGCTCCGTCAGGAAAACCTGCGGTGCGACGAAAAGCAGCGGCGTCAGGATGGCGATCGTCCCGAAAAAGGCCGCCGTCCGCATGAGCGCCCTCTTCCTGCCGCGCGCATACCATGCATCCCCCGTCTTTCCTTCCAGCAACAGGGCCGCCGTGGCGGTAAACAGCGACACGCCGAGCAGGATGCACGCCAGCCGCATCCACGGCTGTTCCATGAACATGCGGATCTGCACGAACTGCGCCGCCGCCCACACCCAGCGCGCGGCCAACAGCGGCAACAACACAAGCGTGACCTGCCGTATCCACGCCTCTCGTCTCCAAACGAGCAGTGCGAACAGCATACAGCCGACGGAAAACGGGTATTGTCCGGCACGCCAGAAATGCGCGCCGCCCAATACAAAAGCCAGCGAGGACGGGGTAAGGCACAAAATCGAACGCATGATGCTCACGGACGGCTCCTTTCAAGCGGAATACCCCATCTTATCCGATGCGGCATGATTTGCCGTGATCGGCGTCACGTATCCCGCCTTTCCCCCCAAGCCTTGGGGCTTCAAAGAGCCATCTTCTTGGACATCAACGCGTTCTCCCCAAAACATCCGGTCGCCGGAGCTCCGCCTTTCCCGCTTCTTCTCCGCCCCCTAACAAACGTCATCCGAAACGGATTGTTCCTTCCAGCGGCCCTCAGCACAGGGAAATGAACAATCCGGGCTCCAGAGCGTCACCCGGTCGCGCCCCGCCTGCTTGGACATGTAAAGCGCGGAATCCGCATACCGGAACAAATCGGAAATCGTCTTTTCGTTCTCCTCGGGCGTATCGATGGCTCCCGAAGACGTAAACCGATACCCTCCGGCGCTGATGCTGAAACGCACCTCCCGATCGGCATGGACGAGCGGCTTTGCCGTACAGGCCACCCGGATCTCTTCAAGCTGGCGGAACAAGGCACCCTCATCGGCATCAGGCAGGAGCAGCACGAATTCATCCCCTCCGAGCCGTGCGAACGTCGCCGAGTCGGGGAGCATCCCTCTGGCAAGTTTTGCGAACTCCCGCAGGACCATATCCCCGGCGGCATGGCCGAACGTATCGTTGATGCCTTTGAAGCAATCCACGTCGATGAACGCCAACCCAAACCCCTTCCCTTTCTCTTCCTGCACGCGCCGCAGCTCATCGGACAGCACCTCACGGAAGCGGCGGCGGTTCCAGAGGGCCGTGAGCGGATCAATATAGGAAAGCTCACGCAGCATGAGGGCATTTTTTTGCAGGCTGCTGAGCATGACGTTGAGCATGGCCCGCAGTTCCGCGATTTCGTCATGCCCGCTGACGGCAATGGACGATTCCGCTTCGCCTTCCGCGACCCGGTGCGCGAACAGCGTGGTCTCACGGAGCGGCTGGCTCACCTTCTTCATCCCGTACCAGATCCACATGAGCGCGATGAGGAATACGACCGCTATGGAAGCTCCCAACTCCTTCATATGGTATACGACAGAACGCTTGTACGCTTCGATTTGATGGGACTTCCGGTCAAGGATGCTGGTGATCCCCGACTCGACAAGCTTGATGATCTCACCAGCCCGTTTCTGGTAGGCGGCATTAAAAAGAAGGCGGCGGGCATACTCCACATCGATTGTGTCCGATCCGCTGTGCAAACCGTCAGGGCACAAGGCTTCTCCCTTGCTCGCCTGCATGGCCTCGATTTCCGTAATCGACAGATCATCGGAACGACGCAGGGCGGTCGCCAAAAACTCCATGTCTCCCCGGCTGGCTCCATAGCGCTCCAGCAGAGACGGAAGGCTGATCGTCTCTCCCGGTGCAAGGGAGCTCTTCCGGGGCACCCTTCCGGACCGCTGCGCAAGGATGTCGTAATACGCCCGCTCGGAAGCCTCATCGCCCGTATTGACGTATTCCCGCGCCTTGCGGGTCAGATCATAGGAACTCTGGAGCAATTCCCGGCTGACTTGCATCAGGTTCAGGTACTGGACGTCGGCCTCAACCATTTTCGTGAACGAGCTGTACACATTCCATGATAAGCCTGCCGTGACCATGATCGTTACGGTAAGCAACAGGCCCAATAGAGACGTAACCCAACGGATGCTCATCCGCCCCTCCCTCAAACAGTCTGAACGGGACCCGCATTCCTCCGGAAACGGAGCGTACAGACAGCTCTTTGTTGAAAAGAGAATACACTAGAGATGTTCCTCAACGCCAGCACTTTATGGCATCGCCTCATTTTCCGTTTACTGTTCCGCTCCCATGACGGAAAGGAAAGGCCATGTACGGGAAAGGTTCCCGTACATGGCCTTTTATACCGTTACAGAGAGTTTTTTTGAATCCACAGGGGAAATCGCTTCGGCCTTTACATGGCTTAAGGCTTCCGTTGCCAGGCTCCCCTCTTGTTTTCTTTTTCGTCCTGCAGAACTTTGCCTTTCTCCAAAAGCCCCTCAAACACGTCTCGCGGCATCGGCTTCGCGTAGTAGAAGCCCTGTGCATAATAACAGCCGAGCTCAATAAGCATTTCAGCCTGTTTCGCGTTCTCCACGCCTTCACAGATGACCTGCATACCCAGTTCCCCGGCCATGTGGATAACGTTGCCGATGACAATCCGTTCCCGCGTCCCGAACATCCCGCGCCGCACGAAGCTGCGATCGAGCTTGAGCACGTCAGCCATCAGCTGCTGCAACTGGCCGAGGGAAGAATACCCAGATCCGAAATCGTCGATGGCGATCATGAAGCCGCGCTCTTTCAGCCGCAACACCTGCGCACAGACGATTTGGGGATTGCGCATGATCGCGCTCTCGGTGATTTCCAGTTCCAAAAGCGCATGGGGTACATTGTGGCGATCCGCGATCGCCGCGACAAGTTCGGGAAATTCCGGGCTGTCGAAATGCAGGCTTGAAAAATTGCAGGAAACGGGATTGACGGTCATCCCGCGCTCCAGCCACTCGCGCACGGTCCGGCAAACCAGTTCGTAAATGTACAAATCCACTTCGACCACAGAGCCGTTCCGCTCGAAAAACGGAATAAAGCTTCCCGGCATAAGCAGGCCCCGCGTAGGGTGATTCCACCGGACCAATGCCTCGCTGCCGATGAGCGCGCCGTCCCGCATGTCCACCTTGGGCTGGAAATAGGCATCGAATTCGCCTTGGGACAGGGCGATCTCCAGCCTTCCTTCCAGTTCGCGCTGCAACAGCGCTTCCTGCCGCATCTTCTCGTCGTAAAGGACAATGTTCTTCATCGTCTGCTTGGCGTTCCTGCGCGCGTAGTTGGCAAAATCCAACATGCGGTGCAGATCGAACCCTTCCGTCTCGTTCACCAAATAGACACCGAACACCGTGACGATCCGGTACGCCATGTCCTGCATACGCCGCCACTCGTCCAGTTCCATGCCGATTTCTTCTATGCGCACAAGCAGGGATTCCCAGTCGGCATAACGCACCAGCAGGATGAAGTGGTCCGCCGATGCGCGGGCACAGCACTCCCCATCTTTGACGTTACGCTGCAGGATCGCGCCGAAGGCCCGCAAGATCTGATCGCCCACGGCGAAACCAAGGTTGTCGTTGATCGTCTTGAACTGATTGATATCCCCGTAGAGCAAGGCATAGCTTCCGCTCGGCGCTTTCCGGAGCAGCTTCCCGCACTCCACATAGAACTTGTTCATGTTGTCGAGGTTGGTCAGCCCGTCCCGATACAGCAAGGCCTGTATGCGATGGTTGCTCCTCGTCTTGATGGCGAGATTATAGACCAACAGCAGCAGGATCACCCCGAAAACCGCCAGCATCCCGCACCCGACCTCAATAAGGTGCTGGGCCACGAAATCCAGCAGCGTGATCTGGCGGGGCTTGGTGGTGTTCTTCAGCACCAGCTCGTCCATCCGTTCAGGGGCCGTATATTGGATGCACTTATCCAATATGGAGAGCAGGCGCGGGTCCGCACACTTGGAAATGCCGAAACAGATTTCGCTCGTGTACTTGCTCATGCTCGTGGCGGACAAGGATTCGTAACGGCGTTCCGTAAGCAAATAGTTGGTCACATAGACGTTCGCGTAAGCCGCATCCGCGTCGCCCTTGAGCAGCGCATCGAAACATTCCCGTACGTTCTTGTAAAAAATGATTTCCTTGCCTGGGTGATCCGCCGCCACATGCTCCGAGAACCAGTAGCCTCCTTGCAGGGCAATCCGTTCGATGGCGTGCGGCTGCTTGGTCCGCACAAGCATGGTGGGCGCCCGCAGATAGTAACGGGTGGTATACATCTTGTTGCGCTCGTCCCAGAGGTAATCCCCCGTTACGGAGCAGACCATATCAATAAGCCCTTTCTTGACCTTTTCCAGCGCTTCGGCCTGATCTATCGGCTCAAAACGGAAACGCAACCCTGTGTATCTTGAAAAAGTGGACAGCAGATCCGATGTGACGCCGGAGAACATCCCGGTTTCCGTATCGGTATACTCCAGCGGCGCCCACGAAGGATCATACGCCGCGACAACCACATCCGCCTGTTTGAGGAACGCTTCCTCTTCCTTGGTGAAGACCGGCTGTTGCGCCATGCTGACGGCAAAATATTTGTCGTACAGCCGCATCATATAGTTGGGATCGCGCAGCACGATGGCATTCATCGCCGCATCAAGACGGGCGAGCAAATCCGGCCTGTTCTTCGCCACAGCGATATACACCGGCTCCGGAGAGAACTGGGCAACGCTCCGGAACGTGCTGCTGCGGCCAAGGTGGGTGATGGCGACGCCGTCAAGCGTCCCGTCCTCAAGGGCGCTCAATAACGCCTGCGTCTCGGCATAGGGAACGATGATCGGTTTGACGCCGAACTTCTCGCAATAACGCTGGAAACGCTCTCCGTCGCTGCTGCCCCGGATGATGCCGACCCGCATCCCTTGAAAGGAGCTGAAATCTTCGTAACCGTACCGTTTGTCGTCAACTCTGACATTGAGGGTAACATAAAGCGTACCCATGGGCAGGTTGGAGAACAGAACCTCTTTTTCCCGTTCTTCCGTGCGGAACACGGCGGGGATCATGTCTATGTGCCCTTCCAAAAGCTGATGCCATGCGTTCTCCCAGCTGCCCTCATCCAGCATTTCATAACGCATCCCGCCGACCTTGGCGAGCTTCTGCAAAAATTCGATATTGAAACCGATATATTCAGCGGACCGGCTACGGGACATGTAGTCCCCGTCCTCATAATACCCCACCCGGATGGAAACGGCGTTGTCGTCTGACTGCGCGGGAAAGCAAAAGAACAAGCAGCACAAGACGATCGCCCCGAAAACGGATATCCCGTATCCATGCCTTCTCATGCTCCGACCTTGTTCCTTGCCTCTAGTGTTATGTGAAGCGACATGCCCGAACATGCCGTTTGGCTCTGACCTTCCGGAACGCTGCCGGATCTTATATGTACCCTATATGTTTTCTCAAAGAAATCATAGTGTTTTCGGAGAACATACCCTGTGCAAAAACACGGTTATCTGTTTTTTAAAAAAGGCCATTCAAACCAAAATCAGTCAAATAAAGAAACAATATGCTTTTTAGCAGTTTTGAATGACGGATAAAAACATACTAATGCGACAAAAAAAGATAACGGCTCTCCCCGCCGACTTCAGCAACGCGCATCTCCCCACACACGGGACGTGGGAAGATGCCGTCATGGACATACTTCACGCACTATGGCAACGCGAGCAGCCCTGTCGGCAGGTATGGGGAGCCGAGAAAAAGCGTAGCCGACCGATCCGCACAAAGGCGGAGCACGCCCCAATCAACGGCAACGGTGTTCCCCCACAAGAAAGCCCGACCACGCCACGCACAGGGCATCGGCGTTTGCCTGCCGGCACTGGTCCGTTCCGGTTCAGGCTGCCGCTTTCATCGAATCTCGGCGGTTGTGACAAAGTGCGAGGGATGCTACTCCAAAGAAACACAGGAGGTGCGTTATGAAAGACTGGACCCCTTCCGCCTTGCTCCACGCTTCCGGAATGTATTGGGAAAGCTGCGCCATCCACGCCGCCGTGCATCTGGACGTGTTCACCCCTCTGTCCGGCGGGCCGATGACCGTGACGGAACTCGCCGATTGGACAGGATGCGTCCCCCAAAGCCTCGACCGCCTTCTAACCGCCCTGTGTGCAATGGGCCTGTTGATCCGTCAAGGCGAAACCTGCGAACTGCCGCCCTTCTCGCGGGATCACCTGTGCCGGGGCAATCCCGGTTATCTCGGGCATATAGTGGAACATCACCGCCATCTTATGCCCGGCTGGTCCAAGCTGGACGAGTCCGTCCGCGAGAACAGGCCGACCCGCCACCGCTCTTCCGTCGATACCGAAGATACGGGCGAGCGGGAAAGTTTCCTCATGGGGATGTACAACATCGCCAACGCACAGGCGGAACGCAGCGTTCCGCACATCGACCTTTCCGGCCGTTCCCACCTGCTTGATCTCGGCGGCGCGACCGGGGCTTATGCCATCCACTTCTGCCGCCGCAACCCCGGCTTGAGCGCCACGGTTTTCGATCTCCCCACAACCCGCCCCTTTGCGGAACGCGTCATCGCCGACTCCGGCATGACCGACCGGATCTCCTTCGCGGGCGGGGATTTTACCACCGAAGACCTTCCCGGCGGATTCGACGTGGCTTGGCTCTCCCAGATCCTGCACGGCGCGGGCTTTGACGAGTCCGCCAACATCGTGCGGAAGGCCGCGCAGTCGCTCGTTCCGGGCGGCCTCCTGCTCATTCAGGAATTCATCCTCGACGACAACCGCAGCGGACCGCAGCATCCGGCGCTGTTCGATCTCAACATGCTTGTCGGAACGCCTGACGGGCAGTCCTATACAAGGCAGGAGCTTGCGGGATTCATGCGGAACGCGGGGCTTGAAGACATCCGCCGCCTCCCGCTGGATCTTCCTCAGGGGTGCGGCATCATGGCCGGAACGGTTCCGGTAGGGATGTAAAAATGTGGGGGAGGGAGCCTTTTGAAAAAGGCTCCCTCCCCACGCCCCCACCCGCGAAAACTTCGACTGGTGGGGGGGTTACACGAAAGGAGTTCCGTTGCATCGAAGAAAAAAGGAAGCTGCCGCTTCCTTTTCCGTCCGGTAACAATATGGATTGCCGGGATAGGATTCCCGATCCGTTTTACTGACGAAAATCCGTTTTTTCTTCAATCAACCGCGCAACCATCCGGTAGAAAGCCGCCGTCGACTCCGCGAGTTCACCGGAGTTATCGATACGGAGCACCCCGTCCGGATATTCGGCAGGCATCGAAGCCCGGGCAATGCGCTCCTCAATATCCCCGCCCTGCTCCCGGCCCCGCGCCAGCAGACGCGCCCGAAGTACGGAAGCGTCCACTTCCACAAGCACGGGAACGAGATCAGGAAAAAGCCGGAGCGCTTCGGGCAGATACTCCCGCGAGCCGTTCATAAGCACCACGCCTCCGTGGGCGAGAGTTGTTTCTACGCCTTTCCCGATGCCGTACCGGAGGCCGTGGCTTCGCCAGTCCATCATGACCTCCCCCGACGCCGCCATAGCCGCGAACCGTTCCGGGGAAACGGCGATATGGCGTTCGCCCTTAGCAGAGAGGGGCCGCGTGATGTACCGCCGGGCGAAGGCCACCGGTACCCCCCGCAAACGGGGACGCAAAGCCTGCAGCAGGCTATCCTTGCCCGAGCCCGAAGCGCCCATGACGTAAACAAGCTGGCCCTGCCGCATCAGAAAACCTCCGCGCCTTCCCGCCAGACATTCCGAACCACGGGCTGCCCCTCAACCATGCTCACGCGCACGAGATCCGCCCGCCGCCCCACTTCGAGGCTGCCGCGATCCGTGAGGCCCACGGCTTGGGCGGGATTGGCGGTCACGAGCCCCACCGCAGCCGGAAGGGACATATACCCGCCTTCGCTGAGGGCAAACGCCGCTTCAAGAAGGCTGACGGGCACATAGTCCGAGGAGAGGCTCCCCAGATACCCCGCCTGCGCGATCTCCAGCGCGGAGATATTCCCCGAGTGCGACCCGCCGCGCACCACGTTGGGCGCTCCCATGAGCACGAGCATACCGTTTTCGGAGGCATGGCGCGCCGCCTCCATCGTCGTGGGGAACTCGCTGATGGCGATGCCGTTGCCGAGGGCTTCTTCAACGTGTTCCACAAGCGTGTCGTCGTGGCTCGCCATCGGCAGGCCTCGCTCCCGGCAGAAAGCCATAACGGACGCGGCATTGTCCTCCGCGCAGCCGTCGCGCGCGGTCTGAAGGCGTTCGACGACCTGCTCGAACTCCTCATCCGTCCACGAGGCGATGTTGCTGTAATAGGTGCGGTAGGAAGAGGTATCGCGCCACTGGCGCTGGCCCGGCGTGTGGTCCATGAGCGACACGAGGCTGAGCGCGGGCGTATCGGACAGCGGGAAAAAAAGATCCTGCATCCGGGGATCGGCCACTTCACAGCGCAGGTGCAGCAGGTGTTCGGACCGGAGCTTCCCGGTGGAGCGACAACTGTTCAGCGCGCCTACGGCCTTGCCGAGCATGGCGATACGGCCTTTGTCGTGGTACTCGCCCACGGACAGGGCATCAAAAACGGTCGTGATCCCGGACGCGACGATCTGGGCGTCGTGGGCGAAAAAGGCGGGCACGCCCTGAGGCCAGAGCACTTTGGGGCGCGGGATGAAATGCTTTTCGAGGTTGTCGGTGTGAAGCTCCACAAGGCCGGGCATCAGGTAGTCGCCTTCCAGATCGATGCGTTCCGCGAGCGAGCTCGCGCCGTTGTCGAGAGAGACGATGCGCCCGTCGCGGACGGCGAGGGTGCCTTCGACAACCGCGTCGGGGGTGATCAGCCTGGCGTTGGTGAATACGGTTTCGTTCATGGCTGTATGCTCTTGATGAAAAAAGGTTACGGGCGCCTGACGGGGATGGTGCGGTCGGCCACGGCTTCGCGGGCCACGTCGTCGTGGAAAATGCCCACGATGGCGGCCCCGTTCCCGCGCGCTTCGCGGATCAGATCGATGACCACCTGCCGGTTCGCGCCGTCCAGCGAGGCCGTGGGCTCGTCGAGCAGGAGAATGGGGGACGGGCGGATGAAGCCGCGCGCGATGTTCACCCGCTGCTGCTCGCCGCCGGAAAACGTGGCGGGCGCGATGTGCCACAGGCGTTCGGGCAGGTTCAGCCGGGCAAGCAGCCCTTCGGCGCGGCTGCGGGCGGCGGCCCGCCCTTCGCCCGCCTCAAGCAGCGGCTCCGCGACCAGATCCAGCGTGCTCACGCGGGGGATAACCCGCAGGAACTGGCTGACATAACTGATGCAGCCCCGCCGCAGCCGGATGACGGTCCGGGGATCGGCGCTGGTGATGTCCACATCCTCCCCGCCGCAGCGGACCCGGATGGAGCCGCCCGTGGGGAGGTAGTTGCCGTAGAGGGCGCGCAGGAGCGTGGACTTGCCCGCGCCGGACGGCCCGTGCAGGGCGACGCACTCGCCCGCGTCCACGGAAAAGCTGATCCCGGAAAGGGCCTCGATCGCCACCCCGCCCTGCTGGTGCAGCACAAAGGTCTTGCTCAGGTTTCGGACTTCGATGATGGGAGTGTTCATGGCTTACCCTTGCAGGATGGAAGAGACGAGGAGTTGCGTGTAGGCGTGATGCGGATCGTCGAGCACCTGATCGGTGAGCCCCGTTTCCACGACCTCCCCCCGGTACATGACCATGAGCCGGTGCGAGAGCAGGCGGGCCACGGCGAGATCGTGGGTGACGAGGATGACCGCCAGATCCATGTCCAGCACGAGATGGCGCAACAGGTCGAGCAGGCGGGCCTGTACGGACACGTCGAGGCCGCCGGTGGGCTCGTCCATGAACACCAGACGCGGCGACGTGACGAGGTTCCGGGCGATTTGCAGGCGCTGCTGCATTCCCCCGGAAAATGCTCATGTACGGTAAGGAAGCAAGCAACCGAAAACAAGAGATAGACCGCCAG
>ENA-ORVC01000675-ORVC01000675.1-human-gut-metagenome-genome-assembly--contig:-NODE-675-length-35474-cov-5.415794_pt1 | contig 35474 bp, 13 predicted proteins | sample MGYA00242092_ERZ509234 | MGnify/ENA primary metagenome ERZ509234 (study PRJEB26280, sample SAMEA2338800) | human gut metagenome | biome: human gut; feature: human-associated habitat; material: faeces... | reverse complement strand
TGGCAGCCTGCCATGCTGCATTCATTTCGGCAATAGCAGCATCGATGGCAGCAACATCACCCGCCTTGTGAGCATCTTTCAATTTCTGCAAAGCTCCTTCGATAGCAGGTTTCTTGTCAGCCGGAATCTTATCACCCAACTCTTTCAACTGGTTCTCTGTCTGGAAAATCATAGAGTCAGCCTGATTCATCTTGTCTACTCTTTCACGCTCTTTCTTGTCGGCATCTGCATTAGCCTCAGCCTCAGCTTTCATACGGTCGATTTCGTCTTTGCTCAAACCTGAAGAAGCTTCGATTCGAATAGCCTGTTCCTTACCGGTAGCCTTATCCTTGGCAGACACTTTCAAAATACCATTGGCATCGATGTCGAAAGTCACCTCAATTTGAGGAACTCCACGACGAGCAGGTGCAATGCCGGTCAAATTAAACTGACCGATAGACTTATTCTGAGCGGCCATCGGACGTTCTCCTTGCAATACGTGAATAGTCACTTCCGTCTGATTGTCGGCAGCCGTACTGAAGACCTCGCTCTTGTTGCACGGAATGGTCGTATTGGCTTCAATCAACTTCGTCATTACGCCACCCATCGTCTCAATACCCATAGACAACGGCGTCACATCCAACAATACGATGTCGCCTACTCCGGCTTCCTTATTCAGGATAGCCCCTTGGATAGAAGCGCCTACAGCTACGACCTCATCCGGATTTACACCTTTAGACGGAGCTTTGCCGAAGAAATCTTCTACTAACTTCTGGATGGCCGGAATACGACTCGAACCGCCGACAAGAATCACTTCGTCGATGTCTGAATTACTCAAACCGGCATCCTGCATTGCCTTCTGGCACGGTACCTTACAAGCCTGAATCAAATTATCGGCCAACTGCTCGAACTTAGCACGCGTCAAAGTCTTCACCAAGTGCTTGGGCACACCGCCTACAGCCGTGATATAAGGCAAATTGATTTCCGTAGTCGTAGAAGAAGACAATTCAATCTTGGCCTTCTCGGCAGCTTCTTTCAAACGTTGCAATGCCATCGGGTCTTGCTTCAAATCAACTCCTTCTTCCGACTTGAAGTCAGCAGCCAGCCAGTCGATAATCACTTGGTCGAAATCATCACCTCCGAGGTGAGTATCACCATTGGTAGAAAGCACCTCGAATACACCGCTACCAAACTCCAGTATGGAAATATCAAATGTACCACCTCCCAAGTCGAAGACAGCAATCTTCATGTCCTTATTGGACTTATCCACACCGTAAGCCAAAGCCGCAGCCGTCGGTTCATTCACAATACGTTTCACTTCCAAACCGGCAATCTGTCCGGCCTCTTTCGTCGCCTGACGCTGAGAATCCGAAAAATAAGCCGGCACGGTAATCACGGCTTCCGTCACCTCCTGACCCAGATAGTCCTCAGCCGTCTTTTTCATCTTCTGGAGAATCATGGCAGAGATTTCCTGCGGAGTATAGAGACGCCCCTCAATATCCACACGAGGCGTGTTGTTATCTCCTTTTACTACAGAATAAGGCACACGTGCTATTTCTTTCTGTACCTGATCATAGGTCTCACCCATGAAACGTTTGATAGAGAAAATGGTATTCTTCGGATTCGTAATCGCCTGACGTTTGGCCGGATCACCCACCAAGCGTTCGCCGTTTTTAAACGCCACGATAGAAGGAGTCGTACGCTTGCCTTCGTTGTTAGCGATTACTACCGGTTCGTTACCTTCAAATACGGAAACACAAGAGTTTGTAGTTCCCAAGTCAATTCCAATAATCTTTCCCATAATATATCTACTTTTTTATTATTAATCTAAATTGAATGTATTTCTTACGTCCGCCTCTTACGGAAGCAGCGCACTGTTATAAAAACAAACCGCGTGCCAAACTATCTCATGAGGCAGAAAAAACAATAAAAAAAGATTTATCGGAATCAAGAGAGAGTTTTTCTGCTATCTTTGTTCTCGGACAAGTTCATCTGCGACAGTCAGACCTGAAAACTGCCAAAATGGCTGAAAAAATATAAAATGTATGACGAAAATAGCACGACTTCTATTATTTCTTTGCACCTTATCGGTATTCCATATTTCTATAGCACGCCCACGGGTAGCCGTAGTACTAAGCGGAGGCGGTGCAAAAGGTACGGCTCACATCGGGGCACTGAAAGTAATTGAAGAAGCAGGAGTCCCCATCGACATGATTGTAGGTACGAGCATGGGTAGTATCATCGGCGGGTTATATGCCATAGGATATACGACCGAACAGCTCGACAGTATATTCATGGCACAAGACTGGAACACATTGCTTAGCGACAAAGCTTATCGCAACGCGCTTAACCTACAGACCAGAGAACAAAATTCACAATACATCCTCTCCGTCCCCTTCTTTGAAAAACCGCAAGACTTAATCAGCGGAGGAGTCATTAAAGGAAGAAACATCGGGCGTATGTTATGGCAACTCACCGAAGGGTACCACGATTCCATTGATTTTCAAAAAATGCCTATCCCGTTTGCCTGTATTTCCCAAGATTTGGTGACGGGCGAAGAGATCGTATTCCGAAACGGCGTACTGCCCATCGCCATACGTGCCAGCATGTCCATTCCCGGTGCTTTTGCCCCGATATCCATGAACGGCAAACTACTCATCGACGGTGGTATCATCAACAATTACCCGGTAGATGTGGCACGGCAAATGGGAGCAGACATTGTCATAGGGGTGGACGTACAGGATCCGATGAAAAATGCAGAAGAACTTCAAAACAATATCTTCGCACAACTCAACCAACTCATCGACTTGCAAAGAAAAGACCGTTGGGAACAAAATATCGCGCTTTCGGACGTCTATATCAAGGTCGATGTAAAAGGATACAACACAGCCAGTTTCAACACAACAGCCATAGACTCCCTGATGGAACGTGGAGCACAGGCCGCCCGCTCACAGATAGACACCTTACGGGCCATAGGCGGTCGTTTCTCTCCCGACGATTCCATCGTGAGCCGTCCCACTCCTCCTTTCTTCTATATGCACCGCCCGGGAAATATCGAAGCGCGCTATGCAGGAAGCTTGAAAATCCTGATAGGCGATGCGCCCAGAAATTCCATCAATCTGGGACTTAGGTTCGACAACGAAGAACTGGCAGCCTTGCTGTTCAACGGACAAATGCAACTCGGGAAAAAAAGGAATCACCACATCAACCTGACTTTACGTTTAGGAAAGCAAACTTATGGCGACGCGCATTACAATCTCAACTTAGGCAGGGAATGGAACCTTACCACCGGTTATCGTTATACTTACAACGATTTTAATATCTATGAGAAAGGAGAAAGGACGTACGGCATCAGCTTCAATCATCATTTCGGAGAGGTCGGATTCACCAAAAGCTGGAAAAACGTACGTCTCAAGCTGGGAGGAATTTACCAACTCTACAACTACGGCTCCCTCCTCTATCGCTTCGAGGACAGCTCACCGACAGATATTACCAAAGAAAGCTACCTGAAGTTCGGCACACAATACGCCGTCAACACATTGGACGATATTTACTTCCCGACAAAAGGAGCTGAATTCGATATGGAATACTACTATGCCATACCATTAAACGGAAACAAAGCCTTCCACACAGCCGGAATACACTGGAATGCCGCATTCTCTTTCAACTCGCGCTTCACTTTAATGCCCCGGATAGAAGGACGCTATCTGACGACAGAAAACACCGTGGCCGAGATGAATACACTCGGAGGTCAAGAACGGGGCAAATACTTCAGCCAACAAATACCATTCTACGGCATCAATCATTTCGAGATGTCCCATCGTTCTTTGGTCGTAGCGGGAATAGAGGCCCGTCAACGCATCGGAGGAAAGCATTACGTCAGCGGCGTATTCAATATCGCCGCCACATCGGACGACTGGATGCATTTTTTCAAAAACAGCTTCAACGATAACGACCTGTTGGGATACCACATCTTCGGTGGAGCCGTAAAATATGACCTCCGTACCTTTATAGGCCCTATCGGTATTACGATTTGCTTCAGCGACCGAGCCAAGACCGCCGGATACATAAGGGCGGGATTCAATTTCTGAAACCCGCCCTTATGTCCTTCACAGCTTTTTCACTCGGCTTTAAACTCCAAAACTCCACCTTTCATCAAGTCCCGGATGGCAATGAAAGGCGCATCCAGTTTCTTTCCGTTAAAAAGAATGACCGGCAGATGCTTATGTTCTTTCAGACCTTCGGCACGAACTGTCAACACTTTGCCATGCGGCAGTTCCACACGGGCCGACGGGAACCGCGGAATCCCCAACGCATATTCTCCCGACGCCGGAGTCACCGGATAAAAGCCCAACGAACTGAACAGATACCAGGCAGACATCTGTCCGCAGTCGTCATTTCCCGACAGTCCGTCCGCCCCGTTCCTGTAATGGGTATCCAGGATTTCCGGAATACGTTCTTGCGCCTTGTCGAAACGACCGCAATAGTTATATAAATACACATAATGGTGGCCGGGTTCATTGTCATGCCGGTAATGCCCGTTGTCGAACACGTTATCGAGCGCTGCGGCAAAAGACTCGTTACCTCCCATCAAATCTATCAGCCCCTGCACATCCTGCATGACACAAAACTGATAAGTCCAGTTGGCCCCTTCGGTAAACCCTGAATGCTCCCCGGCCCAACAGCCATCGGCATTACGCGCTTGGAAAAGTTTCGTTTTCGGATTATACAAATAGCGGTAATTCTTTGCCCTTCTCATCAAATCTTCATAATCGGTCGTTTTTCCCAAAGCCTTTGCCATTTGGGCAATGCAATAGTCGCTTAAAGCAAATTCCAACGTGCGAGCCACGGATTCATTCGTCCGATCATCCGCCACGTAACCGTTCTTCAAGTAATAAGACAATCCGCCGCGTGCCTCATATCCGCCGTTCCACCATTCTCTGTCCCCCCAACGGTGGAGACTGTCGTCCGTAGGAGGCACGTAGGCATCCTTACGAATCGCTTCATACGCCTTCTCCACGTCATAATCGCGAAAGCCATTGATGTAAGCATCCGCTATTACAGCGTCCGCATGCGTGCCGATCATGATATTCGTATAGGTAGGATTCGGCCATTTGGGTATCCAGCCGCCCTCTTCGTACATCTGTACCAATGCCGTAACCATATCATCCACCCGTTCGGGCGCCATGATTTGCAGCCAAGGGTGTTCAGCCCTGAAAGTATCCCACAAAGAATAAGCATTATAGGAAACGCCCTGATGCACCTTATCGTCAAACGGACTGTAATAACGGCCATATTCCGAAAACTCCCGAGGATACTGCAAGGTACGGAAAAACGCCGTATAGAATATCGTACGGTCTTCTTCGCTCGCCCCCTCCAGGTCTATCTTGGAAAGCTTTTCCTCCCATTCCTTTTTCACTCTTTTCGTCACGGATACAAACGAAGACCTGGCCGGAATCTCTTTCGACAGGTTCACCGCAGCTTGCTCGAAGTCGATAAAAGAACTGCCGATACGTACATCAACCCACGTCGTCCCCGCAGGAAACTCGACATATCCGCCTACCGAACCACCTTCCTCCTGTACAGACTTTCCGCTGACCGCCCCGTCGCGCCATGTGCCGTAACCGGCGAAGTCTTCGGAGAACTTCAACACATAATATCCTTTGAATCCCGGTAAGGCCGGCCCCAAATGGGCATCATGCCTTTCCTTATTATATATATGCACCTCACGCTTGTCGGGATAAATGCGTATGAAGCCTCCTTCGTTTTCCCTCCCGGCCTCCAAATAAAGCAAGGATTTTTCCCCTTTGGGGTAAGTGATATGAAAGAAAGACGCACGTGAAGTCGCTGTCATTTCCGTGGTAATCTCCGAACCGCCGTGTTTTCCCGAAGCGTATGACACCTTATAATAATAAGGTGTAGCCACTTCTTTCCCATGCTCCAGACGCACCTGCCTGTCCGTCGCCTTGATTTTCAGTTCTCCACTTTGGGGCATCAGGGTCATGAACCCGTAATCTCCCATCCAGATGGCCGGCTGATGCGTCCCCATAAAACCGATTAAGACCGAATCGCAACGGCGATACATCGTATGGGATATACCGTTGAGGCGGGTCGCCGCGCACCACTGCGTCATGGCAAAAGGCGAACCCACGGCCGGAGTCGTCCCCCCGTATTCCGTCTCGTGGCTACCATCCGTACCAATCATCATAGACACTTCGTCCACATGGGATTTAGCTGTTTTTGCGGCTTTGCCCGACATGACAAAAGGACACGAAGCCACACTCATCAATAAAAATAAAGTTCGTAATACTCTCATGTTATCAAAAATTTGGTTAGGGTTGTCTTACAAATAAACGGAAAAGAACAGCCCTGCGGCCATTCTTTTCGTTTATAAAAAAGGATATTGTCACGGATTGGCATTGGCATCCTGCAAGGCTGCCGCAATCAGTCCTTCCACTTCGTCACAGAGTTCGGGGTTGTCTTTCAACATATTTTTCACGGCATCCCTTCCCTGTCCTATCTTCGTATCGTTGTAACTGTACCAGGAACCGCTCTTCTTCAGAATGCCCAGTTCCGTACCCAAGTCTACGATTTCGCCGATTTTAGAGATACCTTCTCCAAAGGTGATTTCAAATTCAGCCTTACGGAAAGGAGGCGCCACCTTGTTCTTCACCACTTTCACGCGTACCTGATTACCGACCACCTCGTCGCCGTCCTTGATACTCGTCACGCGACGGATGTCCAGACGCACGCTGGCGTAAAATTTCAAAGCGTTACCACCGGTCGTCGTCTCCGGATTGCCGAACATCACACCGATTTTCTCACGCAACTGGTTGATGAAAATACAAGTGGTGTTCGTCTTGTTGATTGTGGAAGTCAGTTTACGCAAAGCCTGACTCATCAGGCGGGCCTGCAAACCGACTTTATTGTCCCCCATATCGCCCTCGATCTCAGCCTTCGGTGTCAAGGCAGCCACGGAGTCTATCACGATAATGTCGATAGCCGACGAACGGATCAACTGGTCAGCTATTTCCAATGCCTGCTCCCCGTTGTCCGGTTGGGAAATCCACAAATTGTCCACGTCTACGCCCAACTTGGCGGCATAAAAGCGGTCGAAAGCGTGCTCCGCATCGATAAACGCGGCTATCCCGCCGGCTTTCTGCGCCTCGGCAATGGCATGGATGGCCAAGGTCGTTTTACCGGAACTCTCCGGACCGTAAATCTCTATGATACGTCCGCGCGGGTATCCCCCCACGCCCAAAGCGGCATTCAACGCGATGGAACCCGTAGGAATCACATCCACCTGTTCCACGTGGTCGTCACCCAGTTTCATGATAGAACCCTTTCCGAAGTTCTTCTCTATCTTGTCCATCGCCGCTTGCAGGGCTTTCAGCTTCTCCGTATTCGGTCCGCCGCCCCCAGTGGTTTCTTCTTCTTTCTTTGCCATAATCTTTTTTATAATCAAATCATCTATGTTTCAGCTCCCGGCAGCACCCCGACAAGAGATGCTATCCGGGATATACTGCATTAAAGTTCAAGGTCGCCATTGAACACTTCGTGCCAGGGAAGCCCGTCCTTGTTCAACTCCTCCATGAACGGATCCGGGTCGAACTCTTCCACATTCCACACACCGGGCTTCTTCCAGATGCCTTTCAGGAACATCATGGCTCCTATCATGGCCGGCACGCCCGTCGTATAGCTAACCCCCTGCATGCCGGTCTCCAGATAAGCGGCATGATGGCTGCAATTATTGTACACGTAATAAGTCAGCTCTTTTCCGTCCTTCACCCCACGGATACGACAGCCGATACTGGTCTCGCCTTCGTAGTTTTCACCCAAATCCTGTGGGTTGGGCAACACGGCCTTGAGGAACTGCAACGGAACTATTTTCACCCCATTGTAATCCACCTCGTCTATGCGTGCCATACCGATATTCTGAATCACGCGCAGATGCGTAAGGTATTCCTGTCCGAAAGTCATCCAGAAGCGGGCACGCTTGATGGTCGGGAAGTTCTTCACCAGCGATTCGAGCTCTTCGTGGAACAACAGATAAGAGTCGCGCGGACCGATGTTCGGATACGTCAAGTCCTTATGGATTTCCATAGGCTTCGTCTCCACCCACTGTCCGTTCTCGTAATAACGTCCGTTCTGAGTAATTTCGCGGATGTTGATTTCCGGATTGAAGTTTGTGGCAAAAGCCTTATGATGATTTCCCGCATTGCAGTCCACGATGTCCAGGTAATGGATTTCATCGAAATAATGTTTGGCCGCGTATGCCGTATACACACCGGAAACGCCCGGGTCGAAACCGCAGCCCAGAATGGCGGTCAGTCCGGCTTCCTCGAAACGTTTCTTGTAGGCCCACTGCCAACTGTATTCAAAATGAGCCACGTCCTTCGGCTCGTAGTTTGCCGTATCCAGATAATTGCATCCGGTTTGCAGGCAAGCTTCCATAATGGTCAAGTCCTGATAAGGCAAGGCCAGATTCATCACCATGTCCGGTTTGTAACCGTTCAGCAGTTCCACCAACTCTTCCACGTTGTCGGCGTCCACCTGTGCCGTTTGGATAGACGGGTTCCCGATGGCCTTCACGATAGCGTCACACTTGGCCTTCGTACGGCTGGCAATCATGATTTCGTCAAACACTTCCGGATGCTGGGCCACTTTGTGCGCTGCTACCGTGGCCACACCGCCGGCACCGATAATTAAAACTTTTCCCATTTTTTTGAATTCGGTATTATAATTAAATATGTATAGGATGCAAAGTTAATGACTTTTTCCAAGAAGGAAAGAAAAAGCCTGTTTTTTTGATTTTTATTTGAATTAGATAATTTGCTCACGCTCGGCAGACTCGAACAAGTTCGGTCTGTTCTCGCTTAATCGCAAATTTCGTCTCCTCTGATGCCCAACGCATTCATCAATGAGTAACCGAGAATTTCCTGACGGAATCCTCTCCCCGCCTGAGGTTCCATGGCCAGCAACGTGATGTCCTTGCCTTCGGTCCGGCCCAAAATCTCGCGTACTCGAAGACCGTATTTCTCCACGTCCGGCACGATGACCAGTCGTTTGATGCCTTTCTCGTCGGCCAATGCCTCGAGCGACTGCAAATAGAGGGCGTCTCCGTCCACCAAGTTCTCCACCTGTACGGAACTCAACTTGAATTCTCCCAAATGTCCGTCGCAAAACGCCTTGCCGTCAAGCTCGGCCTCGAAGTCCGAGGGGGTAAAGTTGTCTAAGGCTTTCCGCCCCTTGCCGTGGATAAACACGACCTGTATGTCGTTCTTTCCCTCTCCGACTCCCCCGTCCAAAGCCGCGCAAACCAGCCATTGCGCCAGGTCGGCCTTAGGAATCGGACGGTTCAGCATCCGTTCGAAATTCACGATTAAATTGAATGCCACGGCATCCACGTAATCCGCATCCACCAGTATGACATTCTCACTCCATTTCGTTTTTTCCATTTTATGTAGTACTGTTTTCCGTTCACAAAGATACAAAAAAACAAAAGCAGAGCAGCGCATGAAACGAGAATCTGTTGTCACCAACTGCGTCTTTTTGCTTTCAAAATGACAGCAAAAAGGTCATGCAGGCTAGTGGAAAAACCTTTTTACAGCGTAGTTTCAGATGTTTTCGAGGCATCCTTAAATACAATTTTTCACGTTTAAGGTTCGTTTTTTAATCTTTTTAAGCCGAAACGCGTTTCAATCTCAAGAGATTGATTTTCCGTTCGGCTGAAAAAACATTTTTTTTCTCCGCTTGTCGGCCGGAGGAGGTCTGCATCGGGAGGCGAAATGTACCTGAAAACGACGTAAGGACAAGCTTTTCCGGCTTGATTTTTTGCTATTTGAAGCCTTTCCGTTTGCCAAAGGCTGATGTCAAAATGCCATGTCTATCCGATTTGTACTATCACGCCCGGCACTCTCCTGCGCAGAACCTCGCAGCCCGGCCTTCCGGATGTTGCCGGAAAGCTCCTTATGGACGACAGACTGTCTTCCCGCCGCCCCGCGAGAATCACGTATTTCCGCAGACTTCCGCACGGGGACGCAAATAACGGATTCTCATGAAGATTTGACTTTTTGACAAAGACGCTTGCCCCTTATATGAAAGCCCACCTGCCAAAGCCGTCAGTCCGCGAAGCATCCGGCCTGCCATTTTTTTCATGTGTTATGACATTTTGTCAGACTATTCCTTATGGCAAACATTTTGATGCAGGATAAGTGTGGCTCGAAAACGCCACACTGAAACACAGAAAAATAAACAATTAAATATAGAAAGGAAACAACCATGACTTTTGACAAATTTACCATCAAGGCCCAAGAGGCCATTCAGGAAGCCGTCAACCTTGTACAGGCAAGGGGACAGCAAGCCATCGAACCGGAGCACTTGTTGGCCGGTATCCTCAAGGTGGGGGAAAACGTCACGAATTTCCTCTTTCAGAAACTGGGCGTCAACAGCAGGCAAATCGAACAGATACTGGAAAGCCAGATCGCTTCGCTGCCAAAGGTGCAGGGGGGCGAACCCTACCTGAGCCGCGAAAGCAACGAAGTGCTGACACGGGCACAGGATTACGCTTCCAAGGGCGGCGACGAGTTCGTCTCGCTCGAACCGATGCTTTTGGCTTTGCTGACCGTGAAAAGTACGGTCTCCAGAATCCTGAAAGACGCAGGCATCACTGAACAGGAACTGGCATCTGCCGTCAACGAACTGCGTAAAGGAGAAAAAGTGACTTCCCAAAACAGTGAAGACACTTATCAGGCGCTCAACAAGTACGCCAAGAATCTCATCGAGGAAGCGCGGAGCGGAAAGCTCGACCCGGTCATCGGACGGGATGAAGAGATACGGCGCGTGCTGCAAATCCTGAGCCGACGTACGAAGAACAACCCCATATTAATCGGCGAACCGGGTACGGGTAAGACGGCCATCGTGGAAGGACTGGCCCATCGTATCCTGCGGGGCGACGTACCGGAGAACCTGAAAGACAAACAGCTCTACTCCCTCGACATGGGCGCGCTTATCGCCGGTGCCAAATACAAAGGAGAGTTTGAGGAACGTCTGAAATCCGTCATCAACGAAGTGACGAAAAGCGAAGGGCGCATCATCCTCTTCATCGACGAAATCCACACGTTGGTGGGCGCGGGAAAAGGCGAGGGTGCCATGGATGCCGCCAACATCCTGAAGCCTGCCTTGGCACGGGGCGAGCTGAGAAGCATCGGTGCCACCACGTTGGACGAATACCAGAAGTACTTTGAAAAGGACAAGGCACTGGAACGCCGTTTCCAGACGGTCATGGTCAACGAGCCGGACACGCTCAGCACCATTTCCATCCTGAGGGGACTGAAGGAAAGATATGAGAACCACCACAAGGTGCGTATCCAAGACGATGCCATCATCGCCGCCGTGGAACTTTCCAACCGCTATATCACCGACCGTTTCCTCCCGGACAAGGCCATCGACCTGATGGACGAGGCGGCAGCCAAACTGCGCATGGAGCGTGACTCCGTACCGGAAGAACTGGACGAAATCGAACGCCGGTTGAAACAGTTGGAAATCGAGCGCGAGGCCATCAAACGGGAAAACGACCAACCCAAACTGGAACAACTGAGCAAGGAGATTGCCGAACTGAAAGAACAGGAAAGCAGCTACAAGGCCAAATGGGAGGCCGAACGCGGACTGGTGAACAAAATCCAGCAGAACAAACAGCAAATCGAGCAGTTGAAGTTCGAGGCCGAACGGGCCGAACGCGAAGGCGACTATGGCAAGGTGGCCGAAATCCGCTACGGCAAGCTCAAGGCATTGGAGGACGAAATCAACCGGATACAAGGCCAGTTGAAGGACACGCAGGGCGGAGACGCGATGATTAAAGAGGAGGTGACCTCGGAAGACATCGCCGATGTGGTAAGCCGTTGGACGGGCATTCCCGTGAGCAAGATGCTGCAAAGCGAGCGCGAGAAACTGCTCCATCTGGAAGAGGAACTCCACAAACGGGTCATCGGGCAGGACGAGGCCATACAGGCCGTGAGCGATGCCGTGCGGCGCAGCCGTGCGGGACTGCAAGACCCGAAACGTCCCATCGGTTCGTTCATCTTCTTGGGAACGACCGGTGTAGGCAAGACCGAGCTGGCCAAGGCTTTGGCCGAATACCTCTTCGACGACGAGACGCTGATGACGCGTATCGACATGTCGGAATATCAGGAGAAATTCAGCGTAAGCCGGTTGATCGGTGCGCCTCCGGGATACGTAGGATACGATGAGGGCGGACAACTCACGGAGGCCGTACGCCGCAAACCTTACTCGGTAGTTCTGTTCGATGAAATAGAAAAGGCGCATCCGGACGTATTCAACATCCTCTTGCAAGTGCTCGACGACGGCCGTCTGACCGACAACAAGGGACGCGTGGTGAACTTCAAGAACACCATCATCATCATGACGAGCAACCTGGGGAGCGGTTACATCCAAAGCCAGTTCGAGAAACTGACGCCGCAGACCGGCATACAAGCCCGCGAAGCCCTCATCGAGGAGACGAAAAAAGAGGTGCTCGGCATGCTGAAGAAGACCATCCGTCCGGAGTTCCTGAACCGTATCGACGAGACCATCATGTTCTTGCCGCTCACGCAGGAGCAAATCAAACAGGTGGTGCGCCTGCAAATCAACGGTATCACCCAGATGCTGGAGGGCAACGGCGTGACCTTGCAACTGACCGATGCCGCCCTGGACTTCCTGGCCGATGCGGGTTACGATCCCGAGTTCGGTGCCCGTCCGGTCAAACGGGCCATCCAGCGTTACCTGCTGAACGACTTGTCGAAGACCATGCTGGCACAGCATATCGACCGGACGAAACCCATCATCGTGGATGCGGACGGAAACGGATTGGTGTTCAGAAACTAAGCATAAACAAAGAGCGGGAATGTGAAACCACACATTCCCGCTCTTTTTGTTCGTATTTCATAATATCCTTACTTTCAAGTATCCATACGTCCATCTCTCCGCCAGTATGGGCTTATAAAACAATCAAGAAATAATGCAATACCTAAAAACAGGTATTTACTCAATCCGCAAATTACTGATTTTTAACGATTGCAAAAGTCTCTGTCCAAGCCGTATCTTTGCATTCGCAAAACAAACCTCCTAAACTCATAAAAATTGAAAACGGTAATCAGATTGTTAAGCCTTACATTGGCATTTATTGCAGGAACAAACCACCTCTCAGGACAAGCCCGGAAACAGGCTATGGTCTCAGGCAAGGTGATCTCCACTTCGAACGAAATCATGGACTTTGCTACCGTACAAGTCAAAGGGACTTCTATCGGAACACGCCCTAACGAAAAAGGGATCTATCATCTGAAAGTCGATGCGGGAAAACATACATTGGTGTTTAAGGCTATGGGGTACGCCACGGTGGAACGTACCGTCACTCTCCAGGCCGGCGAACGCCAAAAGTTGAATGTCAAAATGCACCAAAAAGATATGGAACTGGCCGAAGTGAAAGTGGAAGCCAGCCACGTGGGCCGCATCAACAAATCGGCATTCAACGCTGTGGCCGTAGACTTGAAAGGCATGGCCGGACTGAATAAGAACCTGGCCGAAGTGCTGACCACCGTTCCGGGCGTCAAGCTGCGCGAGACGGGCGGAATGGGTTCGGACATGCAACTCATGCTCGACGGTTTTACGGGTAAACACGTCAAGGTCTTTATCGACGGCGTACCGTAGGAAGGAGCCGGAACAGCCCTCAATCTGAACAACCTGCCGGTGAACTTCGCCGAACGCATCGAGGTCTACCGCGGAGTGGTTCCCGTCGGTTTCGGTACCGATGCCTTGGGCGGGGTCATCAATATCGTCACCAACCAAAGGAAACTCGGTTGGTTTGCCGATGCCTCTTATTCTTACGGCTCGTTCAACACCCACAAATCTTTCGTCAACTTCGGACAGTCGTTCAAGAACGGTCTGCTGTATGAAATCAACGCTTTCCAGAATTTCTCGGACAACAACTATTACATTGACTACTACGTTACGGAATTCAGTGACGACGGTATTTCGGAGAACACTGACAAGACAAAGATTTACCACATGAAACGTTTCAACGACCGTTTCCACAACGAAGCCGTGAGCGGCAAAATCGGGGTGGCCGACAAGAAATGGGCCGACCGCCTGATGCTGGGCTTTACCTACACCCACTTTTATAAGGAGATACAAAACGGAGTGTTGCAGAAAGTCGTATTCGGAGAAAAACACCGTCATGGCTTCTCGTTCATTCCCTCTTTGGAATACCGCAAACGCAACTTGTGGGTCGAGGGACTCGATGTCATGGCCAATGTCAACTACAACCACAACATCACCCACAACATAGATACGGCATCTTACAAATACAACTGGTTGGGACAACGGAAATATACCGGTGTGCCCGGGGAGCAATCCAACCAGAACAACGAGGCCAAGAACAAGAACTGGAACGGTACGCTCACGGCCAACTATCGCATCGGCCACGCCCATCTGGTCACGCTCAACCATGTGCTGAGCACTTTTGAACGTACCACCCGTTCGTACGTCGCAGGAAGTTCGCGCCTCTCGGACTTCAGCATCCCCAAGCGTTCCCGCAAGAACGTCACCGGACTGTCTTACCGCTTCATGCCCACAGAGAAATGGAACGCCACGGTGTTCGGCAAGTATTACAACCAATACAACGAAGGCCCCGTATCCCAAAGCGACGACGGTATCGGCAACTACATACAGATGTCGCAAAAAACGAGTGCTTTCGGCTATGGAGCGGCAGGAACTTACTTCATCCTGAAAAACCTGCAGGCCAAACTGTCATACGAGAAAGCTTACCGCCTGCCCTCGACCGACGAACTTTTCGGTGACGAAGACCTGGAAGCCGGACGGGCGAATCTGCGTCCCGAAAAAAGCGACAATGTCAACTTCAATCTCGGATACACCCCACGATTCGGTAAGCACGGACTGTACATGGAAGGAAGCCTCATCTACCGCGACACGAAGGATTACATCCGTCGCGGATTGGACAACGTGGGCGGTATGGACTTCGGATTCTACGAGAACCACGGACGGGTCAAAACCAAAGGATACAACGTCTCCTTGCGTTACAGCTATGCGAACTGGTTCAGCCTGGGCGGAACATTCAACAGCATGGATGCCATCGACCGTGAGAAACGACTGGCCGAAGGCACACAACAGGCTTCGCTGACCTACGGACAGCGCATCCCCAACCAGCCCTACCGCTACGCCAACTTCGACGCATCATTCTATTGGCATGACTTGTTCGGCAAAGGTAACATGCTCTCGCTCACTTACGACAGCTACTACCAGCACGAGTTCCCCCTGTACTGGGAAGACTTCGGAGACCCGGACACCAAAGCACGCGTCCCCGAACAGTTCTCCCACAACCTCACGCTGAATTACAGTGTGGCCAAGGGACGTTACAACTTTTCGCTCGAATGCCGTAACCTGACGGACGAAAAGCTTTACGACAATTACAGTCTGCAAAAGGCCGGACGGGCTTTCTATGGAAAGGTAAGGGTTTACTTCGGGAAATAAACAGCATCATTCACTCAATAAATAATTAAAAACATGGAAAAAAGATTCTTTACTTGGGCGCTTGCTGCCGCCCTCTGCGCCGGCGGCGCATTGACTTCATGCAGCGATGACGACACGACTCCCGGCGGAGGTAACGGTAATGACGGCACCACAACTCCGGGTACAAGCAAATACGTCATTGCAGCCAAGGCCGACGAAGGTACTTATCTCGTCACCAGCGAATCACTCGACGAAGGTACTGTAAGCGTATTAGGCAATGGTACGGAAGCTATCGGTGCATCCTACTGGGTATTTTACGGACAGGACTATCTTTTCGGACTGCAATACAATGACGGAAATGCGGGCACCGGAGCCTCTTATGTCCTGAACGCCACAACCGGAAAAGTAAAAGAAGCACGTGAATATACGTTCAACCGTGTAACGACATACGGCACATGGGGCGACAACGTCATTACCTCTTCCACCAATGACGGCTCGCAGGAAAAAGATGCCCAAGGTAATTATGCCAAATATTTGCAGTTCAACTACCTGAATGTCCATTCCGGCAACACGACAACCGGTAAGCGTATTGCAGAGAACTTCCTCGGCAACGGCGAGATTGTCAGCTTTGCCGGTTTCGTGGAAGCCAACGGCAAACTTTATACATCCGTAGTTCCGATGGGCATGAGCCACTATGGTGTGAACACCTTCCCTGAAAAGGTCACGGACCAGGCACTCATAGCAACCCAAGACGGTGGACAAGGCTCTGGAAGTTACACAGCCGGACAAATCCCTTCTACCCAATATCCAGACAAGGCTTTCATAGCTATTTACAGCGGAGACAGCTTCAACGATACTCCTATTATAGTAGAAACCGATTCGATCGGCTTTGCTTGCGGACGCAACCGTTCGCAATATTACCAGACTATCTGGGCAGCCGACAACGGTGACCTCTATGTATTCTCTCCGGGCTACGGACGTACTGCCACCTCTTCTGCCGACCTGAAGAAAGTCACAGGCCAACTGCCTTCGGGCGTTGTCCGCATCAAGGCCGGCCAGACCACTTTCGACCCGGATTATTATTATAACCTTGAGGAGCAAGGCACCGGACATCCGATGTTCCGTTGCTGGCATATCACGGCCGACTATTTCTTACTTCAGATGTACAGCGAAGGAACGATGAGCGGCAAGAATGCACCGACCAAAGAATTGGCCGTATTCAAGGGCGAAAGCGGCACGCTGACCCAAGTAACCGAGGGATTGCCGGCCCAAGGCAAGATTTCTTCTTTCGGTATTCCGTTCAGCGACAATGGCGTGGCTTACATTCCGGTCACGACTACAGACGGCGATGCTCCGGCACTCTACAAGATAGACCCGGCTACGGCTAAAGCTACCAAAGGGTTGACCATCATTACCAACAACAGCGTGTCGGCCATCGGCAAACTGTCTGCTACGAACTAATTTTGGGATATGAGAAAAGCATTCGCCAAGATTCATCTTTGGTTTTCCATTCCATTCGGCATCATTATCAGCGTCGTCTGCCTTTCGGGGGCGGCGCTGGTATTTGAGCAGGATATCACCCGTGCCCTGAATCCCGGTTTTTATCGGGTCGAAGTAGAGGATGGAGCAAAGCCGCTCACGCCTTCCGAACTGGTCACGAAGCTCCGCACGCAACTCCCGGACTCATTGCGGATTTCCGGCCTGCAAATGTCGGGCGACCCGGAAGAAGCCTGGATGGTCAGCTTTGAGCACTTAAACCGCAAAACGCTAAGCGTAAACCCTTACACCGGCGAGATAAACGGATGGAACAAAAGCTATCCTTTCTTTCAGACCATGCGCAAACTTCATCGCTGGCTGATGGATGTTCCGCCTCGGAAAGGAGACAAGACCGTGGGTAAAACTATTGTCGGTGTCACTACGCTGGTCTTCGTTGCGATACTCATCAGTGGTGTGGTGATTTGGATACCGCGGACCAAAAAGGCTTTGAAAAACCGCCTTCAGGTATCCTGTAACAAAGGATGGCGGCGTTTCTGTTACGACAGTCACGTATCGCTCGGTTTCTACACCACGCTATTCCTACTCGTCATGGCGCTGACCGGACTTACCTGGTCGTTCACTTGGTACCGCACTGCCGCCTATTCTCTTTTCGGTGGCACCGCGCCAAAAGTGGAAAATACGCCTCGACCGGAATATCGGCAAAAGGGACGGAAAGATGCCGCAAAACAGCCCCGTCCGAACGGACAGCGGCATGCCGGCGGAGAAAAAGGCCGGAAAGGGACCACTTTCAATTATGCCGTATGGGACAAAGCCGCAGACGCAGTCCGCCAGATCTATCCGACCTACAAGTCGGTCAAGCTGGGTACGGAAGGCATAGAAGTGGCTCCCAACCCGAAGACCGACCGCCGTCAAACGGATAAAATACAATTCGACCCGCAAACCGGTCGCCTCGGCTCCATAACCTATTATAAGGATGCCCCGGCCTCACAAACGCTGAAAGGTTGGTTTTATGCCTTCCACACCGGCTCCTGGGGCGGCATGTGGACCAAGGTACTTTATTTCCTGGCTGCTTTCATCGGAGGGATTCTCCCGCTCAGCGGCTATTACCTGTGGTACAAACGAAAGTTCTCGTCTCGACGGAAACGTTAACGTCTTCATTCTACGTAATACATACGTCCCCGGGAAATCCAAAACGGAAATTCCCGGGGACGTATCTTATATCCTATAGCCCGACCCACTCTTCCGAAAAGATAGGCGGACTGGTCCATGTAGGGTCGCGGAACCACCGACGAGGATAGATTTTCATACCGTTGCCGTCTACGGCCAAATATGCGCCCCAAAAGCTGAACGTGGAATTGGAAATGATATGCCCGCGGCACAACGTCATCAAATATAAATCCACATAGTCGGGCATCAGTTCCGTATGTTCCACATATACGGCATCCTCCATCCAAAGATTCTCCCTCACCCATTCCATATCGTCGGAAAAGAAAAAGAAACGCGCATCGGGCCGCTTCTTTCTGACATAAGCAATGGCTTGCTGGAAATAGTCCACTCCGCATAAACCGAAAATCGAGTTGGAAGGATGCAGATAATCTCCGCGCCTCACGTGTACCGATACCGGATAATCCACGGCTCTTATCATCTGTACGAAACCGCTCTGCAGTTCCGCCAAAAACTGACGGAAAAAGAAGTAACGACGAGCATTCGGTATAAAACGCCGGTGCTGACTGTAATCGTCTATCAACACGGCTTCCGGCTTCTCGTCATCATACAATCTTTTCAAAACTCCCACGGCACGACAGATTTTGAGTCCCCAAACCACCAGTTTTATCCCCCACGAACAAGAAGGCAATTCCAGTTCAAAACAATCGGAAAGCCTCAAACCATTGTGCTGTTTCAGCCTACGGCGGTCATAAAACAGATAAACCTTATCGTTTCCGGACTCCATCAAATCCCGGAAACGACAATATTCGAACATCTGGTTCCCCAGTCCTCCTTTCAGACAAACGATTTTCATGCCGTCCGCGTACAATTCTAAAGACGTACTTTCTTTTTCACCTTTTTCGACTCGTTTTGCAAACGGTCGAGTGCCGTCACCACATACGTATATTTCCGGCTCCCGTCCTCATACGGCAGTTTATAGAAAGTGTTCGGCGTAATCGCCACGATATTCTCGGCGTATTCCAAATCTATAGGCTCGCCCTCGGCAAAGCGATAAACCACATATTGACGCGCACGGTTCATCTCGCTCGTTCCGCGCGGCTCACGCCAAAACAGCATATAGCCGTCTTCCGTCCATAAAGTGGTCAGTTTGCGTACTTTCTTCGGACGCTTGTGGTCTATCCACGGCATCTCGGGCTGCAAGGCCGGATAACGATGGTAATAGTTGCGCAACATCGTGCCATAATTTCCTTTGTTGTCCACCACTGCCTTGGCATACCATTGGCAACTGCCCTCGATGTTAGGCAACGAACGTTGCAAAGCCATCTTGCGCTCCATCTGGTGTTTGTTCGGGTCCACGGGGTCGGCTTTGGCCACCGTACGGTCCACGTCCTGCCCGATGTAGAGAGGCCGGTGTCCGGCATGCTCGCTCCACCAGCGTATCAGCGTATCGTAGTCGGCCGCGGAATGCCCGATTTCCCAATACACCTGAGGGATGTTATAATCCACCCAACCTTCTTTCACCCATTTCAACACATCGGCATAGAGATCGTCATAGTTCTGCAATCCGCGCGTATTGCTTCCCCTCTTCGGGTCGCTCTTCAAGTTACGATAGATACCGAAAGGAGACACGCCGAACTTCACCCAAGGCTTGACGGCATGGATGCAGTCGTGCAACTGACGGATGAAAAGGTTCACATTCTCCCGTCGCCAGTCATCGCGGTTCATTCCGTTCCCATAACGTGCATACGTCTGGTCGTCCGGAATGCGCAAACCGCTTTCGGGATAAGGATAAAAGTAATCGTCGATATGAATGCCATCCACGTCATAACGCAACAGTATGTCCGTCACGACGTTGCAGATATAGTCCCGGTTCTCGGGCATCCCCGGATCCATAATCAGTTGTTCGCCATACCAGAAATACCGCTCAGGATGCTTTCTGTAATCATGTGTGGCAGCCAGCTCCTTCGTACCTTTCGTTTTGGCCCGGTAGGGATTGATCCAGGCATGCAGTTCCATGCCCCGTGCATGACATTGGGCTATCATCCACTGCAACGGATCCCAGTAGGGAGAAGGCGGCGTGCCCTGCTGTCCGGTCAGATAACGGCTCCACGGCTCGAAGCTGCTGGCATAAAGCGCGTCGAACTCGGGACGTACCTGAAACAGGATGGCATTGATACCGCACTTTTGCAGTTCATTCAACTGGTACGTCAGCGTACGCTGCATCTCTGCCGTACCCAACCCCATAAACTGATAGTTCACACACTGTATCCATGCGCCGCGAAACTCCCGTTTGGGCGACAACTGGGCCTGGAGCGCAAAGCTGCAAAGCCACATCATCAAAAGCAAAAGTGATTTTTTATTCATCATACACGTTATTTCCGTGCAAAAATACAATAAAAATCCATCATGCGTTTGCCAAACATTGACTAACTTTGCAAACATAAGGACAATTAACGAAAACAACTGATGAACGACTACATACATATCAAGGGGGCAAGGGTGAACAACCTGAAGAATATCGACCTGGACATTCCACGCAACAAACTGATTGTCATCACCGGCCTGTCCGGTTCGGGCAAGTCTTCGCTGGCGTTCGACACGCTCTACGCCGAAGGACAGCGACGCTACGTGGAAAGCCTGTCGGCTTACGCCCGGCAATTTCTCGGACGAATGAGCAAACCGGAATGCGACTACATCAAAGGCATCCCGCCCGCCATCGCCATCGAGCAGAAGGTAAGCAGCCGTAATCCCCGTTCCACCGTAGGAACTTCCACCGAGATTTACGAATACCTGCGCCTGTTGTATGCCCGTATCGGGCGCACTTTCTCCCCCGTGAGCGGACAGGAGGTGAAAAAAAACACCACGGAAGACGTAGTGCAGTGCATGCTCTCCTATTCCAAAGGCACGCGCTTCACCGTACTCGCCCCGTTGCAGGTGCGTGAAGGGCGCACCCTTCAAGAGCAACTGGACAGCGACTTCAAGCAGGGTTTCTCGCGCATCGAAGTAGACGGCGAGGTCGTGCGCATAGAGGACTTCATGCTGGAACTGGCCTCGGATCCGTCGAAAGGCGAAGACCGCACCATCCATCTGCTCATCGACCGCATGAGTTGCGACGACAGCAAAGATGCCATCTCCCGACTGACCGACTCGGCCGAAACCGCTTTTTATGAGGGGAACGGGCAATGTATGTTGCGCATCGTTCCATCGGGCATCCTGCACACTTTCTCCACACGCTTCGAGGCGGACGGTATCACGTTTGAAGAACCGTCGGACAATTTATTCGCTTTCAACTCGCCGGTCGGTGCCTGCCCCGTATGCGAAGGGTTCGGCCGCGTCATCGGCATCGACGAAAAGCTGGTCATCCCCAACTCGGCCCTGAGCGTGTACGACGGAGCCGTGGTCTGCTGGCGCGGAGAAAAGATGGGCGAATGGAAAACGGAGTTCTGCCGCCGGGCACAGAAGGCCGACTTCCCCATCTTCGAGCCTTATTACAAGTTGACACGGGAACAAAAGGATTATTTATGGCACGGAAAGACCGGTGCTTCATCGCCCGAAGAGGAAATCTGCATCGACAACTTCTTCAAGATGTTGGAGAAAGACCAATACAAGATACAGAACCGCGTCATGTTGGCACGCTACCGGGGCAAAACGATCTGCCCCCAATGCCACGGCACGCGCCTGCGCCCCGAAGCCGGATATGTGAAAGTGGGCGGACGGGCCATTTCGGATTTGGTAGACCTGCCCGTCACCGAACTGAAGAAATTCTTCGACACGCTGACACTCACCGCCCACGAGGCGGAAGTGGGCAAACGCCTGCTCACCGAAATCAACAACCGCATCCGTTTCCTGCTCGACGTAGGACTGGGATACCTCACCTTGAACCGCCTGAGCAACACGCTTTCGGGCGGCGAAAGCCAACGCATCAACCTGGCCACGTCATTGGGCAGCAGCCTGGTGGGGTCGCTCTACATCCTGGACGAACCGAGCATCGGACTGCACAGCCGTGATACGGACAAACTCATCCGCGTGCTCCGGCAATTACAGCAATTAGGCAACACGGTCATCGTGGTGGAACACGACGAGGAAATCATCCGTGCGGCAGACTATATCATCGACATCGGGCCGCAAGCCGGACGCTTGGGCGGCGAGGTGGTATTCCAAGGCGACCTGCAACAGATGCTGGCCGAGAAACCGCAGGACACGCGAAGCTACACCGTGAAATACCTGACGGGACAGGAAACCATCGCCTTGCCGGACAGCGTACGCCCGTGGACAAACTATATCGAAGTGAAAGGCGCACGGGCCAACAACCTGCGCGGAATCGACGTACGCTTCCCGCTCAACGTCATGACGGTGGTCACGGGAGTCAGTGGGTCGGGTAAGTCCACCCTCGTGCGCGACATATTCTATCGCGCCATGAAACGGCAATTCGACGAAGTGGCCGACCGTCCGGGCGAGTTCCTCGGACTGGAAGGCGACCTGCAAATGGTGAAAAACATAGAGTTCGTGGACCAGAATCCCATCGGCAAGTCTTCGCGCAGCAACCCCGTCACCTACATCAAGGCCTACGACGAGATACGCAAACTGTTCGCCGCACAACCGCTGTCCCAACAAATGGGCTTCACGCCCGGCTTCTTCTCTTTCAACACCGAAGGCGGACGTTGCGAGGAATGCAAAGGCGAAGGGACGGTCACGGTGGAAATGCAGTTCATGGCCGACCTCGTGCTGGAATGCGAGTCGTGCCACGGCAAACGGTTCAAAAGCGACCTGTTGGAGGTGAAATTCGGCGGGCAGAACATTTACGACGTGCTCAACATGACGGTGAACCAAGCTATCGAGTTCTTCGACGCGCACGGGCAATCCAAGATATCCAAAAAGCTCAAACCGCTGCAAGACGTGGGACTGGGCTACATCAAGCTGGGACAATCGTCCAATACCCTTTCGGGCGGCGAGAACCAGCGCGTGAAACTGGCCTACTATCTCGGCATGGAGAAAACGGAACCGACCATCTTCATCTTCGACGAACCGACCACGGGGCTGCATTTCCACGACATCAAACGCCTGCTGGCGGCTTTCGACGCCCTCATCCTGCGCGGCCATACGCTCGTCATCATCGAACACAATATGGACGTCATCAAATGTGCCGACCACATCATCGACCTCGGCCCGGAAGGAGGCGCGCAAGGCGGCAACGTGGTCGTGTGCGGTACACCGCACGAAGTAGCGGCCTGCCCGGACAGCTATACGGGTCGCTACCTGAAAGAAAAGCTCTGAAGTCCGGCCTAAACCACCCAATAAGATAAATAAGAAGCCCCTCACACATTCACCGTGCGAGGGGCTTCACCAACCTTAAAATCCACTATCCTCTACCGGACCATGGCTTTTACCACTGTAGTCCGTCCGTCTGCACCGGCCACCTTGAAGAGATAAGCTCCTTTTGCCAGTGCGAAAGTCACTTCGCTTCCGACAGCCTCCTCTACAGCCACGACTTTACCGTCTACCGTCACAACGGTCACGACATCGCCGTCGTTCACACCAAACACGGTGGCCTTGCCCATGCCGGACTTCACATATATCGCATGCCGTTGGTCTGCATCCATACGTTTGAAACTCAAAGTAAAGCGTCCCTCAGCAACTCCCGCTTCCGCCGTCCGGAACGAGTAAGCCCCTTCTTTCAGGTCGGCTGCCTTGCCCGTCGCTGCATCTTTCAGCATCACATATTCATAATCTTCGGCCTCGCAACCTTCCGGAATGCCGATGGAGTACATACCTGCTTCCGGCAGGCTCACGCCCACGCCTATCGTGCCTTCACGGTCAATGGCCGAAAGCAACGAATAACGTCCGCCGTCGCGTACGGCAAAGATTTCAGGTTCGCCGTTGTCGTTCATCCATTTCACACCGTCGCGCGCCAAGTCGAATTCCGTCGAGGCTTCTTCCGACGGCACCGCCGTCAACTGCAACTCGTCATAGATGCCGTCGTTTTCCTCCAGACCACGCTTACCGGCAGCGGAAGCGACATACAAGGCCAACTTCGTACTCCTCGTGTTGTGGTCTATCTCTGCCTTACGCATGCCCACCGTAAATGTTTCCGTCTCTTTCAGGGTCGCCGTCTGGGTGAATACTGCGCTGCCCACCGGGATATTGCCCTGTGTACGCTCGCCATCAGCCCCCATGCCATCCGTGTAATATCCGTTATTGGCATAACCGTAAACCACACGGCCGTATTCCATATCCTCGTAGTTCATCGTACAGAGGTAAGGTGAACCGAAGAGATTCCAACTCATATTCTCCTTGTGGGTGAACTTGTCTCCGGTGTCGCTTGGCGAACTCCAAGGACTGTTGAAGTTATACTTATGCAACACGACTTTCTTCGGTTGTCCGTCTTCCTCATAGCTTGTACCATAGAAACGGAGTTTCACGTCCTGTACCGGACTACCTTGTGCTTCGAAGAGCAAGCCTTCCGTCACGGTTGACAAATCGGTGGAAACGTCTTGCCAAGCCTTAGAATCTTCCGAAGCGAACTTGTAGTCATACTTCGCACGCTCCAAACCATTATACTTGTAGGCTTTCACGTTGCTTGCCCCGAGCCCGTCATTTCCGTCCACGGTCATTTCCATCGGGCTGAACGGCATGGCCACCAAATCCTTATAACCGTTTGTGGCTGTCAACTTACGTTCGGCTGCAAAGTTCCTCAAATCCACTCGCTTACCGTTGCCCCACAGGCCTGCGCCGTGTTCCAGCAACAGGAATCCCGGATTGAACGGTGAGGAAGCCGTATAGTCGCGCTCCAATTGAAGTTCATTGCCTTCACGGACATAAACCACAGACTTACCGTGCGGATAGTCATCGTCACTCACTGTGGCGAAGTTATTCTCTCCGCCGACGATATTCCAAGTTTCGAAGCAGCCGTTATCCACTTGATTACGGATACGCTTGTTACCTGCAATATCTTTCTCGTGGCCGACCATCGTCATTATCGCTTGAAGACCATCATCAGAGCCCTTGTCTATGTTCGTTCCGTCTGTTTCCTTTAACTGGTATTTCCAGTAACCGTCCGTTACATAGCCATTCTCCGAACCATTCTGGATGACATTTTGCTTTTGGTCGGTTGTAAGGCTTTCGCTGTTCACAACCGTCACATTCACGGCTTTTCCTTCACCACTCACAGTTGCCCCGTCAGCCAAGGTATTATACAAAATACCATTTGTACCGACCTGTATCGATGCTCCGGCTGTCAGGATGGAAGTGGCCAGCATACCGTTGCCCTCTACCGAAGACGTACCCGACACCTCAAAGCCGTCCACCACGCTTGCACCCGAGACAGTTACCCCTCCCTTCAGGGCAGAACGGTCGGCAGTTTCCAGCAATCCGCTACGAGACATTAATACCTTTTCCACCGAATTATCCTCTGCCACAGTCTCGGTATTCATGCCTCCGTACACCTTCACACCGCCACGGGTCAAATGTAACGGCTCGTTGCTTTCCACATTCTGATGCACAAACACATAACCATTGTTTCCAGAAGAAGTATTGGCATAAACCGTAGCCAAATCCACAGCTCCCTGCAAGTCGCTCATGGCATGTTCCCAACTACTTCCGCTGTTGTCACTGCCGGCCACACCCTGCTTCACATAGATGTATTGACTCAGTTCCGAAGCATATTCGTATGCACCGACATCGATGCTTCCGCCTACCTTACGGCTCTTTCCGGCCAAATCCTGTTCTTTATCCAAGGATGCCACATTATCTGCATAGAGTTCATCCTTACCTTGGTTCAGCAACGTGAAACTGGGTCGGATGTTGTAGTCACGCTTCAACACATCTGTTGTATTGCTCGGATCTACGAAGTTCGGTCCTTCCTCCAAATTCGTATTAGCAACATCGCCCAACACTTTATTGCCATCGCTTTCACCACTTTCAAATCCGGCTGCTCCGCTATTCCATGCCACCGAGTTATACACTTCGGCCGAACCGTTGATACCCGCTACATTATTGTTAGCAAACGTAGCATTCACCACCTTGACCTGACTGCCCGAAACAACATTTAATCCTGTCTCACCATCGGCAAAAAGCGTATTGGCTATCAAAGCCCCCTCATTGGCTGCATCCGATATTTTCATGCCAAATTCACCTGTCTTCCGGAAAGCAGAATTTTTCAGTGTGAGCTTACCGTTCCCCGAAGTAGTAGCATTCAATCCTATTTTGGCTTCTTGGAACGAAAGGCCGGAAATATTCACCGGCTTACCGTTGGTAGCGACACTCAGCAAAGTGACATCATTATTACCGTTACTTCCCGTCAACACCGTAGGCTGACCGAAATCCTGAATACCGGATTCGTTATAGGAACCGTTTACGGTCAATGCCGATACATATGTATTATCTGTTCCGCTCATGGAGATTTGGTAAGCTATGTCACCCACAATCAAGTTATTCCCCATAGTGTACGTACCGGATTTGATACGTACTTCTTTATCCGTCTGTGCCGGCTTTTGCTGCGAACCGGTAGCATTGGCCATGGCGTTCAACGCCCCACGCAAGTCGGAAGTAGCATTGTCCCAGCTCGATCCGTCGCGCTTTCCGCTTTCCGTAGTAGCTACATACACGATATCCAAGCTAGACAAATTCACAGGATACTGATACTCGAACACACCGATATCTATTTTCTTAACCATTGGCTTACCGTCCGGTCCTGTCGGACCGGCATAACGGGAAGCAGTACTTTTCATATATAAAGTATTATATGATGCAAAGTCACCTGTCATCCACTCCTTATATGCCCCAGTAGCCTGAGTCATATCCGATTCTGCCGCAGCCAACTGACCGTCACCGGCATCTACCAACACGGAAATCGCTACCGGCTCCCATTTCGCAGAAACCTTATTTCCCTCCGTTCCGGCCACCGTAGACGGGTCGTCGAAACGCGGACCATTGACAGCGTTGTTTTCCTGGTCAAGAAGAACAAAACCATTAGTCTGTTCTAAACCCAATTCTACATCAAAGGCCGAATATTCGATGCCCGTAGCCGCAAGATAAACAGGACTACCTTCACACTCATTACCCCACACGGCTGTGTTTGTCATTTTACTTGCATTGGTAGTTGTACTTTCCACATAAACAGCCGCATACTGTCCTGCTTTATTCCGTACAAAAGTATTGTTCATCAAGTCGACCTCTCCGGTACCGCTCACCGCAACAGCACCGCCCCACGACGGGTTGTCCTCCATTCCCATGTCCGTACCATTATTGGCCCATAACGTATTGACAGCTTTCAACCAATACGTGCTTCCATCTGCTCCAGCTAAATAGAGTGCACCGCCGCGAATATTCTGTCCTTCACCTGTTGTAGCAGCATCGTCAACCTTTGCATCTTCTACCGTTCCGTTTCCTGCAAAGATCGACCCTACGGACGTTACATTCGCATTCAGTGCATATACAGCACCTCCACGTACAGCCTTATTATTCAGCAAACGACAACGAACCAACTTATAATCTACGCCTACGGTATAAATACCGGCGCCACGGCCTACCTCCGAACGACCTTTCATCACGTTGTAAGTCTCACCATCCATAATGGTCAATCCATCCAGAGTCACACCTCCCAAACCAGATACCTGCGCATCAGCTTTGCTATACAACACATGATAAACGTTCTTTTCCTTGGCCGAAAGATTGACATGTCCCGAAAGAATCGTCGGGTGTGCCATTTCCCAAGGTTCGGTAATACCATTCGAGTTCAAGTCTCCGCTTTCACGGGCATCCAATAAGTTAAAGATATCCGTATCATCGCCTTTTAAGTCCGTCAGAGAACCTATTGAATCTAGCTTCGCCAACCCATACGAATATAGTTCATTTCCCGAGAATCCGCCGAAGATCTGCACACCTTGCGGAATTATAAATGAATTCTGGCGTTGGTTCGGCTCACCCGTTTCAGGGTCAGCGTCCTTACGTGCATTACGCGGCTTGTAAGTCCCTTCAGCCATCCATATCTCAAAATCCGTGTCCTCGCCAAAGTCGGTCGCCCTTACCTTATTAATATAATCCAAGGCTTCATCCAGAGAAGCAAGTCCCGTATAGAATGAACGTCCTTTCAATTCATCTTCCCGTCCAGCCTCTTCATTGCTCAATTCAACATTTGCCGTTAGCGACACAAAGATTCTCTTAATAATTTCACCTTCATTTCTCGGCATTCTCATACTACCACCTAAATAAGCATAAGCCCCGGCATCTATTTTTTCCAAATCCTGTGCTCCCTGTTGCTGTATGCGAGAAATTCCTTGCATATCGTAAGCGGCAACTTCATTTTTCGATTGCAATTCCTGTTGCAATACCGATGTGGTTCCTCCTTTCACCAACAGCGAGAACGGACGCGGGATGTAATAACCTTTAAAATAAAGATCTTTATCTGCTTCCATCTTATGGTTCCCGTAATTACCCGGCAACTCATAAGTTTCTACGAAACAGTTATTGAACGGATAGAAGCCTCCTTTTCCATTTTCCTCCGTGTCAATGCCTCCAAACAAAGCATCCTCAAATTTCTCATCCGTCACACCACTGATATTCTTGTCGCTCGGAGCTGTATTCCCCCACACTACGGTATTGACCGTCAGAGCAGCACCGTCTTCCAGATAAAAACCTCCGCCTACTTCGGCAGCCTCGTTTTCTACTACTGTACCCGAAATGACATGTGCACGATTATCTTTCGTCACACCATCTTCAGCCGACAAATACATACCGGCCCCCTTATCGGCTTTGTTCTGCATTACGCCGCAACCGGACACCATACCGCCGGGCAACACAAACAATCCGCCGCCTTCGATAGCTTCGTTGTTACGAACCACACAGTTACGTATGTGTGCCCCCTTCGGCACAATGGCACCGCCACCACGGGTGTTGAAACTACCGCTACCGGAAGAAGCCGTAGCCAGACCATCCTCCAAATAAACACCGTCAAGCACCGTCTGTTTATCCAAAGCAGCCGTTCCATCCTGTCCGAACTGTACGGCATGATAACCGTTCACCGCCTGGCGGCCTCCGGCCTCATCGCTCACTGCACTCAACACAGTCATATATTGCGCAGCGTTGCGATTGTCATCATTCCAGTTTCCATCATTCTGATATATACCGCCCACATAAGAACCTTCATTATATCCGCCCATCACGGTCACGCCTTCCGGAATCACGAACGTGTAACTCTTCGGATCGTTCGGATTAGCCAGCGTATTGGAATGATACACAGTAGTATAACTTTCATATCCGGCAATCTTCACAATCGCCGTATTACCCTCTGTCACACGCTGTCCTGCCACATTCAGCACTTCCTGCAACTTCATAGCACAGGCTGCATTAGCCGGAGAAGAAGCGTCTGCCGTACCGTTACCGTTAAAGGTCACATAATACACTCCTTTATCATCAGGCTTAACCATATCTTCATTCTTGCGTTCGTAAGCACCGGCGTCCACCGTACAGTCTTTCACGCGATCGGTGTAATCCATATCGGTGTAATCGAACAAGTCTATCGTATTACCATCTATCTCAATAATATTTTCACCCATATTCAAGGCTATACATCCGGCCTTCAGATGATAATTTCCGACTACGCTATTTTCAAACAGCTCAATATTCCCTTTCTTACAATTCTTAAACTCTATTTGTGTTCCGTAATTATCAATCTTCTCGGAAATGGAATTGTAACAAGCCATCTTTCCTGCATTCGATGCCAAATCCTTATCGCCGGTCAACCCTTTATACCCTGTATTTCCAACAGTAATACAATTATACAACAAAAGTCTGCCGTTCGGGTCGCTGTTGTCATCATGGTACACACAAATACCGCCATTTCCACGGGTTGTGTGTTCTGTATTATTTCCTACTACCGTATTATTGAAGAACTCTCCGTTCTCAATGAAGAAACCGCCACCATCCGCATGCACTCCAACTGTTTTGTTTCCACTGACAACACAGTTATAAGCCGTACCGTCGTATAAATATCCTCCGCCACCATAAGCTGTATACTGACTACTCCGTCCTAAGGTATTATTCGTAATATAACAGTTTACAAGGGAACCTTGGTCGCAATACACACCGCCACCACGCAATTCCTTATTCGTATTGGTACTGGAATTTATATTGTCGGTCACAATACTGTTGGCCAATGTCACATTGGTAAATATCAACGCTCCGGCACCGCCGTTTCGTTTTCCGCTATCACCCAAATAACTTATCTCATTTGAATTGATATAACCGTTTGTCAGTGTGAAACCATCCCAAGTTGTAGGCGTTCCAAAACGATTGGAACTCTCTGCCATCTGATAGTCGCCTTTGCCCGTTCCCACATAAATATATTCACCACCGGAAACATACTTGTGCGTACCTTTGCCCTCACCCACTTCGTTATAGCCGGGCTTGGTCAATATATGCGTACAAATTTCGGGAGCGGCAAAATCAGGAGACGATGTGGAATAATATCTCGACTCCTCCGCCTTTCTATGAGTTGACAAGTTCGAAGCAGCCCGATAATATTCCTTCTTGTCATCAAATTCTATGTACTCTCCTTCGTCCTTTTCTGTATATTTATACCACCTCGAGAAGTTATTTCCTTCTTGCGTTATAGAATGGGTTCCAAGACCAACTCCTACTTGCACAAAAAACTTCTCTCCCTCATAGTCATAGCCACCCAAAAAAGACCCGGTTCTATTGGAATAAGCCGTTCTCTCTGACGCCGTACAATGCTTATACGTCCCATATCCGGCACTTGCTTGATAATAGGTACCTTTATTAACATAAACATAATTGGCAATACCACTGACGGCCTCTACATACTCTCCACCGTTCTCCGACCATACATAGCCGCCACCGGAAGCTTCCTCATAATGCTCTTCTGCTTTTATATAATCACCTTTATTTGCACCTACATATTCATAAGATATACTGCTTGCATTTATCGGATTGTATTTGTCGGCCTGTCCTAATACACGGCGTGTGGTTGCTTGGTCTTTCGTTTTAGGCCTGAGAATCGTTTCATAATCTTCCGCGTTGTAAGTCCCGTCATGATATACGAATTTGGAAACAAACGGATGCCGTTCGTCCATACCCGGTGCTCCGCTATTTGGGAAAGCACCGTATACATTCACTCCTTCCAAAATCTCAAAACAGTTTTGCGAGCCATTCTTAGGGTCTTGCTCATAAATACCGGCAGCCACCCACACCTGCGGCCTCGCTCCATTAGGAAGTTTGGTACCTGCCGCCGTTTCCACAGCCTTACGTACTGTGGCAAAAGGTTTTTCCCACGACAGACCATAGCCTTCGGAGTCTTCACCGGTATTCCGTACATAATATACCGTACCACTCTCCGGCAAATCAGCCTCGTACGCTCCCAAGTCAGGTATACCTCCCAAGTCACGTCCCCGTCCGGAAATATCTTCCGTGACACCTTCTACCTCATTGGCTTTATTAATCAAAACGGCCGCATCCGTAGAACTGGTCAGCGGACGGAACTCTGAATATCCTCCTAAATACGTATCATAGCCTAAAGTAGCTCCCGGCGCATTCGTCGGATTGGCAAAGTTCTTGGCTCCGTCGGCCGACAACGTATTCAAATTTTGCATGTTATTTGAACCGGACGTATTTCCGGCACTGAACGAAGTGGAATAATTTCCTCCCGGTGCGGCACCCTTATTGTTCACCACCGTAACATAATACATCGTCAAGTTGTTTGCAGCAATAACCGAAGCACTCTCCGTCGTATTCGTATTATTGTTCACCACGCAATTCACCAACGTCAAATTGCTGCCGTCTTGTGCAGAAATAGCCGCAGCCTCCACGGCCGTATTGTTCTCGAAAACCGTGTTGCGTACCGTTACCGCAGCCCCTTTGCCCACCAGCATACCGGCTCCGGACTTGTATGTGCTCGACACAGCATAACCGCCCACGACATGGAAACCGTCGATTTCCACATTGGCATCTTCGGCCACCGTGATACAATGGTATAACCCATCCTCCAAAGCCTTGCCTTTGGGATTACCGTCTATCACGGAACGGTACTCCAAAGGTTTGCGTGCAGCACTGCCATCGTCCTCTACGCGATAGCCGCCTTTGATAACCAACGGACGTTCCGTTTTCAGCACATTGATAGTGGCCGTCTTGGGGTCGAGATTAGTAAAACTGTAACGCGGATAGCAATCGCCTTCACGTACCAAAATCTCAAACCGTTCAACTCCATCCGTCGCCTGCACATTGGCAAAATATTCTATCGCTTCGTTGATCGAACGGTAAGCCTTAGCCCAAGAACTTCCGTCGTGTTCTGCATCCGTACAACTTACATCGACATAAAGACGCCATACCTTATTATCCGCCTGATGTTGAAGGGTTCTTTTTTCCGTCATCACAGCTCCTACGCTCGGCTTTTGAGCAAACAGATCCCCTTTGATATCCAACTCGGGAGCCAATACCACTTCCTCGGGGAAACGTCCTAATTCCAAACCTATAGAACGCAAGTTAGAACCTTGCACCGGAAACCAATAATACTCCACGTTCTTCAAGTTCGCGTCCACTCCTCCCTGGCTGGGCATGCCGCTCTGTTCAAAATCAGGCGTAATAACCCCTTCTGTATTAGAAGAGTTGTCATCACTCAAAGACACCATGTCCTGTTGGAGCGTATTGTTCCATACAGAGTTGTTCATGCCCGACACCGCCGTATTGAAGAAACGTACGGTCTTCACCGTAGGATTCACGGCATACATCGGCACGTTTCTCTCCTTAATCAGATTGTTCCACAATACGGAATTAACCGAAAGGCCGTAACCTTTCACATACAGTCCGCCCGTTTGTGCCGATTCGTTGTCGGCTGGGTCCACCGTACCCACGGAGACATTGTTGACCATCGTGGTTTGCAGCATCACACCTCCTTGGTTACAATAGACCGCACCGTTGTGGCGGCTCGTGTTGTTGCTCACCACCGACGTAGACAATATCTGATATTCGGGGTGCATGCTACCGTCCGTCCACTCCGTATCGGAAACCATATAGACGGCAGCCCCGTCGTAACCCGAATTATTCGTCAGCATGGAACGCAGCACGATACCGGAATTGTCCACATAAACGGCTCCTCCCTGCTGTCCTTCATTATTATACAGCAACGAACCGATGATGCGTCCGCCATAAAGGTAGACACCACCGCCTTTTCCCGTGGCTGCATTCTCTGTCACCACGCAATTTGTAAGATAAGCATTTCCGGCCATATAGACTCCGGCTCCGCGGTCGCCGAAGAAATTTTCTTTCGTACCTACAGTCTCCTGAGCCGACCCTCCTTTGATGGTCACTCCGTCGAGCACGGTCACATTCTTGAACGCCGTACCGTCCAAATTGGCGAACCATACCACGTGATTGGAATTACTGCCAGTCACGCTCCATTTATTATCAGCCTCATTATATTCACATTTTCCTCCGCCGCCCGTTGCAGCTCCTCCATAGGCATTCCCCACAAACACGGTAGGATGTGTGTACTGCCAAGGCATGCTTCCTTTTTTATTATCCCGCTCAGCTCTGGTTTCTTCATTCCCTTCAAATCCGCCATACACGCTCACGCCATCTTTCATGACGAAAGCCGCCGAACGGTCGGTACTTTCACCGCTCATATAAACTGAAGGCTGGTAAGTACCGGCTTTCACCCATACTTCTCCACCTTGGCCTCTTTCCGCCAATCTGTTAATGGCTTCCTGTACGCTTCTAAGAGCATTGCCCCAATCAGAGCCGTTGTTGGCATCATTTCCATCCGGCTTTACACGCAAGATACGGTCGGCCGACACAGCCTGAAACTCGTATGCACCGATATCCGTCGCGTCACCCACCTTACGCGCACTTCCACCCAAATCATAGCCTCCATACGTTGCCGAAGCATAGGCATCATCCTGGCCTTTGTCGATAAAGGCAGAACCTTCGAGTGCCTGCCAGTTCCAAAGTGGATAAGCATTATAAAGCCAGTTGAAATCGCGGTCGAAACTCGTTTTCAAAGAGGGCGAAGCAAAAAAAGGCGATGCCTGCGAACGGTCATTATTCTTGTCGCTTACATATACATTTCCAAAATTATCCATACGATTAGGACCTTCACCCTCAACCTCGTGATAAGAAGAATTTCTAAATCCGGGAGTAAACTCAGAAAACAACGTGGTATTACCCCAAACTACGGTATTGACGACCTTGGCATTATCATTTGCACCACCACTAACTGTGAGGTCCACACCTGCCACAGTATTACGGGCAATCGTAGAGTTAAGCACGCTCGCATCAGGAGAAATACGCACTCCGCCGTTTTCGTTGTTGAAGATCGAGGTGTTGACCACAGTACCCTTACCGGCGATGTAAATACCGCCGCCTTTGTTGGCCACTTCCGCTATCAATCCGGCCTCATTATTATATACCACACATTGGTTAATATAAGAATTGCTGCTGGTAACCTTTCCCGCCTTCTCGTCCACATAAATAGCTCCGCCGTTCTGTACGGCATAATTGTTAAAGAAGAAACAACGTTCTATACGGTAAGCACAAGAGTATGTTTCATGTCCCGTCACCAATACACCACCACCATTCACTGAGGCATGACCGCCCACAATCGTAAAACCGTCCAAAACGGAAACGGCATCGTTTATATTGTTCGCAACGCTATTATTGAGGTTCATCGTCAACACATGCTCTGCATTGTCCGAACGAAGAGCGTTGGAAGAGCTAATCAAATTGACATGGTCGATCGTGTCGTTCATACTAATATCGCCCGAAAGGATAGAGCGACATGCGAAATTATAGGCTTTACCCAAAGTTGCACGTTGCTCCAAAGAAGTCTCATTTCCTTTGAAACCGCCGTAAAGCTTCACGCCAGCCTTCAATGTCCAGCCCTCTTTAGGTGCCAGATAAACCTGCCGGTAATCGACACTATTTTTACGGATTTCCTCGAAACCCTGCACCCAGATTTCATCACCGGGCTCGGCCTTTTCCAACGCCGTTTCAAGCTTGATAACGTCTGTCCAAGCGTTGTCCATACCCGTCGGTACCAGTCCCGTCGGTGTCACATAATAACGTGTCTGTGCTGCGGCTGTCCCGGCCATGAAGCACCATGCCGTCATAAGCAAGGCAAAGATATAAGCCTGCCTCCGTTGTTGTTTCCCTAATCTTAATATCGTAGTCATAATATGTAGATTTTACCCATTAATTGTTCGCTGCCGTTTTTTGCGTCAAATTCAATTCTTTTGTAGTTTCCTCAAAAGGGCGCACCCGACAAACCCTGTGGAGGGCTGTGCAGATGCTAACCCAAAAACTAT
>ENA-ORVC01000667-ORVC01000667.1-human-gut-metagenome-genome-assembly--contig:-NODE-667-length-35581-cov-29.079181_pt1 | contig 35581 bp, 20 predicted proteins | sample MGYA00242092_ERZ509234 | MGnify/ENA primary metagenome ERZ509234 (study PRJEB26280, sample SAMEA2338800) | human gut metagenome | biome: human gut; feature: human-associated habitat; material: faeces... | reverse complement strand
AGTTATAATCTGTAACTTTGAGGAGTAGTCCTTTTAATTTTGACACACCCTCTTTGCTTATATAGTTTTAGCCTTGAAATTATTCTTTCTCAGCTGTCTGCTTTTCGCTATAGTCAATCACATTCTTGCGGTTTGCCTGTATACGGTCATAATCCTCACGTGAACCTACAATAATCTTTTCGAATTCACGCAGACCTGTACCGGCCGGGATAAGGTGTCCGCAGATAACGTTCTCTTTCATGCCTTCCAGATAGTCTACCTTTCCGCGGATAGCAGCCTCGTTGAGCACCTTGGTTGTCTCCTGGAATGATGCGGCAGACATGAAGCTCTTAGTTTGGAGAGCAGCACGTGTGATACCCTGCAGGATCTGAGTCGATGTTGCAGGAACGGCATCACGCACCTGAACAGTCTTAAGGTCGCGACGCTTCAGGGTTGAGTTCTCATCACGCAGCTTGCGGGCTGAGATAATCTGACCCTTCTTAAGAGTCTCGCTGTCGCCGGCGTCGGTAACAACTTTCTTACCCCATATACGGTCGTTCTCCTCAGCGAAGTCGAGTTTGTCGACAATCTCCTGCTCTAGGAAGGTTGTATCACCCGGATCATTGATCTGTACCTTGCGCATCATCTGACGAACGATGATTTCAAAGTGTTTGTCGTTGATCTTCACACCCTGCAGACGGTATACGTCCTGTACTTCGTTTACGATATACTCCTGAACGGCGGTAGGACCCTTGATTGAAAGGATGTCGTTAGGCGTAATAACACCGTCTGACAGAGGAGTTCCGGCGCGAACGGCATCGTGCTCCTGAACCAGGATCTGCTTTGACAGAGAAACGAGGTACTTGCGCTGCTCGCCTGTCTTTGAGGTAACGATAATCTCACGGTTACCACGCTTAACCTTACCCATTGTAACCTCACCATCGATTTCACTCACTACAGCAGGGTTAGACGGGTTGCGGGCCTCGAAGAGCTCTGTTACACGTGGAAGACCTCCGGTGATGTCACCAGCCTTACCAACTGTACGAGGAATCTTAACGAGGGTTGCACCGGTCTTGACGGTCTGACCATCTTCAACAACAACGTGACCACCCACAGGGAAGTTGTATGTACCGACAACATCGCCGTTCTTATCTACGATATCACAGGTAGGCACCTTGCTCTTATCCTTAGACTCAGTGATAATCTTTTCGGTAAGACCTGTTGTATCGTCGGTCTCAGAGTGGAACGTAACACCGTCGATAACGTCGCGGAACTTCAGCGTACCGGCATACTCGGTTACGATAACAGCGTTGAACGGGTCCCAACGTGCAATCATATCACCCTTCTTAACGATAGAGCCGCCCTTGAAGTAGAGTGAGCTTCCGTAAGGAACGTTCAGGGTAGAAAGCACGATGTTTGTGTTTGGATCAACGAAACGGATTTCGGCCAGACGGCTTACGACCATCTCACACTGAACCTCGCCATTGTCACCTTCTTCAACAAACGGCACGGTACGAAGCTCGTCGAACTCGATGCGGCTGTCGTTCTTGGCAACGATAGATGCATTGGCTGCAGCATTGGCAGCCACACCACCGGCGTGGAACGTACGAAGTGTAAGCTGTGTACCCGGCTCACCGATAGCCTGAGCTGCGATGACTCCGACAGCCTCGCCCTTCTGCACCATGCGGCTTGTGGCAAGGTTACGGCCGTAACACTTCATGCAGACACCCTTCTTGCTCTCACAAGTAAGCACAGAACGGATTTCAACGCTCTCGATCGGGCTGTCTTCTATAATCTGAGCTATAGGCTCTGTAATTTCCTCACCGGCAGCAACGATAAGCTCGCCTGTGTTAGGATGTATAATATCGTGAACTGACACACGGCCGAGGATACGCTCATACAGAGAAGAAATAACCTCATCGCCATTCTTCAATGCTGTACATACAAGTCCGCGCAGAGTTCCACAGTCTTCCTCTGTGATGATAACGTCGTGAGAAACGTCAACAAGACGACGTGTAAGATATCCGGCATCGGCAGTCTTCATAGCGGTATCCGCAAGACCCTTACGGGCACCGTGGGTAGAGATGAAGTACTCGAGCACGCTCATACCTTCCTTGAAGTTAGAAAGAATCGGGTTCTCAATAATCTGAGCACCTTCAGCTCCTGCCTTCTGCGGTTTTGCCATAAGTCCACGCATACCGGCCAACTGACGGATCTGGTCTTTAGAACCACGGGCTCCAGAGTCAAGCATCATGTAGACGGCGTTGAATCCCTGGTCAGCCTCAGTCATCTCCTTCATCAGGACGTCACCCAACTCGTTATTTACGTGTGTCCAGGCGTCAATTACCTGGTTGTAACGCTCGTTGTCTGTGATGAATCCCATGTTATAGTTATCGGTAATCTGACGTACTTCCTCATTACCTTTTGCAACGAGGTCGGCCTTCTCCTTCGGAATGATGATATCGTCAAGGTTGAACGACAGACCAGCCAGATATGCCATACGATAACCAAGGTTCTTGATTCCGTCGAGGAACTCGCAGGCACGGGCAAAGCCCACAGCCTTAATTACGTCGGCAATAATATCGCGAAGACTCTTCTTAGAGATAATCTTATTTACATAACCAACTTCTTCAGGTATGATGCCGTTGACAATCACACGGCCAACAGAAGTCTCAACCATCTTGTCAACAAGTTTTCCGTCTGCATCAAGGTCTTTCACAACAACCTTTACCTGAGCATGGAGGTCACACTTGCCTTCATTGTGCGCAATGATTGCCTCTTCCGGACCATAGAACGTAAGTCCCTCACCCTTTGCACCCGGACGAATCTTTGTAATATAGTAAAGTCCGAGCACCATATCCTGTGAAGGCACTGTGATAGGCGCACCGTTGGCAGGGTTAAGGATGTTGTGGCTCTGAAGCATCAGGATCTGTGCCTCGAGCACTGCCTCATTGCTCAATGGAAGGTGAACAGCCATCTGGTCACCATCGAAGTCGGCGTTGAATGCAGTACATGCCAACGGATGGAGCTGAATAGCCTTACCTTCGATAAGTTTAGGCTGGAATGCCTGAATACCAAGACGGTGAAGTGTCGGAGCACGGTTAAGCAATACAGGATGACCCTTCATCACATTCTCGAGGATATCCCAGATAACCGGCTCGCGGCGGTCTACAATCTTCTTTGCGCTCTTTACAGTCTTGACGATACCGCGCTCAATGAGCTTACGGATGATGAACGGCTTGTAGAGCTCTGCAGCCATAAGCTTAGGCAGACCGCACTCGCCCATCTTCAACTCAGGACCTACAACGATAACTGAACGTGCTGAATAGTCGACACGCTTACCGAGAAGGTTCTGACGGAAACGTCCCTGCTTACCTTTCAGTGAGTCAGACAGAGACTTCAGCGGACGGTTAGAATCGCTCTTAACGGCGCTGCTCTTACGTGAGTTGTCAAACAAGCTGTCGACAGCCTCCTGCAACATACGTTTCTCGTTACGGAGAATAACCTCAGGAGCCTTAATCTCCATAAGTCTCTTCAGACGGTTGTTACGTATGATGACACGACGATAAAGGTCATTGAGGTCAGATGTTGCAAAACGACCACCATCCAGCGGAACCAACGGACGAAGCTCAGGAGGAGTAACAGGAATAATCTTCATGATCATCCACTCGGGCTTGTTTATGTTGCGGCTTCCGCGGAATGCCTCTACAACCTGCAGACGCTTGAGGGCCTCGGTCTTTCTCTGCTGAGAAGAGTCGCTGTTGGCACGGTCGCGAAGCTCATAAGAAAGAGAGTCGAGATCGATATTTACCAACAGATCATAGATTGCCTCGGCACCCATCTTGGCGATGAACTTATTCGGGTCTGTATCGTCAAGATATTCGTTGCCGTCGGGCAGGTTGTCCATGATGTTTACATATTCGTCTTCTGTAAGGAAGTCCATCTTGTGAGAACCGTTGATTTCAACGCCCTCAGAGTCTGTACGGCCTTCCATTACACCCGGCTGTATTACGATATACTTCTCGTAATAAATTACAGAATCGAGTTTCTTTGTCGGTATACCGAGCAGGTAACCTATTTTGTTAGGCAATGAACGGAAATACCAGATGTGTGCAACAGGCACAACGAGCTCGATATGTCCGGTGCGCTCACGGCGCACTTTCTTCTCTGTAACCTCTACACCGCAGCGGTCGCAGACAATGCCTTTATATCTGATGCGCTTATATTTACCGCAGGCACACTCATAGTCCTTTGTCGGACCAAAGATGCGCTCGCAGAAAAGTCCGTCGCGCTCAGGTTTATATGTACGATAGTTTATGGTCTCAGGTTTGGTAACCTCGCCAAAAGAACTTTCGAGGATTTCTTCCGGTGATGCAAGTCCGATAGTAATCTTCGTGAAATTACTCTTTATCTTTGAATCTTTCTTGAAAGCCATAATTCTTGTTTATATTTGTTATGTAAAGAGTTTCGTTATTAATCAAGGGTGACACTTAAGCCAAGACCACGGAGCTCGTGCAGCAGCACGTTGAGAGACTCCGGTATGCCCGGTGTAGGCATAGGCTCGCCCTTGACGATAGCCTCGTAAGCCTTTGAACGGCCTACTACGTCATCAGACTTGATGGTAAGGATTTCCTGAAGCACATGGCTGGCACCGAATGCCTCGAGAGCCCAAACCTCCATCTCACCAAAACGCTGACCACCAAACTGTGCCTTACCTCCAAGAGGCTGCTGTGTGATAAGAGAGTACGGACCGATGCTGCGGGCGTGCATCTTATCTTCAACCATGTGGCCGAGTTTAAGGAAGTATGTGATACCTACCGTTGCCGGCTGGTCGAACATCTCACCTGTCTCACCGTCATAGAGGTGTGTTGAGCAGAGACGCGGCAGACCTGCCTTGTCGGTCCATTCCTGAAGGTCGTCAAGTTTGGCACCGTCGAAGATAGGTGTTGCGAACTTAACGCCAAGACGCTTACCGGCTGCACCGAGAATAGCCTCAAATATCTGTCCGAGGTTCATACGTGAAGGCACACCCAGCGGGTTAAGAACCAAGTCTACAGGACGTCCGTCCTCGAGGAACGGCATATCTTCCTGACGTACAATCTTAGAAACGATACCCTTGTTACCGTGGCGACCGGCAAGCTTATCACCTACGCCGATCTTACGTTTCTTGGCAACGTAAACCTTAGCCATCTGCAGGATGCCTGAGGGCAGCTCGTCACCGATTGTAATTGCGAACTTACGGCGCTTGAGTTCTGCGTCCAGGAGCTTGTACTTCTTGATGAAGTTCATAATCAGCTTCTGTATCAGCTCATTAGTATGTTCGTCGTTAGTCCAGTTGTTAGACTGTATTCCGTCATATTCAAGGTTCTTCAGCTGAGCCATTGTGAACTTGCTTCCCCTTGTAATAATCTCAGCTCCGGTATAATCCTTGATACCCATAGACGTCTTGTCGTCTGTAAGAGTGAGGAGCTTGTCAACAAGAATATCCTTCAGGTCGTCTATCTTGGCAGCATACTCTTCGTCGATCTTAGCCAGAACGATCTTGTCCTGCTGCTTAGAAGAACGTGTCTTAACGGCACGTGAGAAGAGTTTCTTGTCGATAACGACACCAGTAAGAGAAGGATTGGCCTTAAGTGAAGAATCCTTCACATCGCCAGCCTTGTCGCCGAAGATAGCGCGGAGCAGTTTCTCCTCAGGTGAAGGATCGCTCTCACCCTTAGGTGAAATCTTACCGATAAGGATATCGCCCGGCTCTACACGAGCACCAACTCTGATTATACCATTGTCATCGAGATCTTTGGTAGCCTCTTCGCTGACGTTAGGAATGTCGCTTGTGAACTCTTCCATACCGCGCTTTGTCTCACGAACGTCGAGCGAATATTCATCCACATGTACTGAAGTAAGAATATCCTCACGCACTACACGCTCGTTGAGCACGATAGCGTCCTCATAGTTGTATCCCTTCCAAGGCATGTAAGCAACAAGCAAGTTGCGTCCGAGTGCCAGCTCGCCGTCCTCTGTAGCATATCCTTCTGTAAGGATGTCGCCCTTCTTTACACGCTGGCCCTTGTCGCAAATAGGACGGAGGTCAACGGTCATGTTCTGGTTAGTACGGCGGAACTTAGGTATTCTGTACTCCTTGAGAGCAGGCTCAAAGCTTACGAACTCTTCTTCCTCAGTTCTGTCATAAAGGATACGTATTGTAGTTGCATCAACATACTCGATTACGCCATCGCCTTCGGCTGTGATCATAGTACGTGAGTCAACGCATACCTGCTTCTCAATACCGGTACCTACGATAGGAGCCTCATTGTGAAGCAGAGGAACTGCCTGGCGCATCATGTTACTACCCATCAACGCACGGTGAGCATCGTCGTGCTCCAAGAAAGGAATGAGTCCGGCAGCTATAGATGCAATCTGCTGAGGAGATACGTCCATAAGGTCAACCTCCGAAGGAGGCACTACGGGGAAGTCGGCATCCTGGCGGCACTTAACCACTTCACGGATAAACGTACCGTCATCGTTCAGCGGAGCATTACCCTGACCGATGATATGGTCTTCCTCCTCTTCAGCAGTAAGATAAAGTATATGGTCATTGTCGAGATCAACAATTCCGTCCTTAACCTTGCGGTAAGGAGTCTCGATGAATCCCAACTCATTGATTTTAGCGTAAACACAAAGAGACGAGATAAGTCCGATGTTAGGACCTTCAGGGCTCTCAATAGGACAAAGGCGTCCGTAGTGTGTATAGTGAACGTCACGCACCTCGAAACCGGCACGCTCTCTTGACAGACCACCAGGACCAAGGGCAGACAGACGGCGTTTGTGAGTTACTTCAGCAAGCGGGTTGGTCTGGTCCATGAACTGTGACAACGGGTTGGTACCGAAGAACGAGTTGATAACACTCGATATTGTCTTGGCGTTGATAAGGTCTGTAGGAGTGAACACCTCATTGTCGCGAACGTTCATACGCTCTCTAATGGTACGGCTCATACGGGCCAGACCGATAGAGAACTGGTTGCTCAGCTGCTCGCCTACTGTACGTACACGGCGGTTGCTGAGGTGGTCGATATCGTCTACAGTGGCGTTAGAGTTAACCAGCTGTATAAGATATTTGATAATTTCGATTATATCTTTTTTAGTCAGGATACGGACATCCATGTCTGTATCAAGACCTAACTTCTTGTTGATACGGTAACGGCCTACATCACCCAAGTCATAACGTTTGTCAGAGAAGAACAGGTTCTGGATAACCTCACGTGCACTTGCGTCATCGGCAGGGTCTGCATTACGCAGCTGACGGTAGATGTAGAGCACGGCTTCCTTCTCAGAGTTACTCGGGTCTTTCTGTAATGTGTTGAAGATTATTGAATACTTGCTTGCAGAATCAATATCCTTGTGGAGAAGAACTGTCGAAGCGCCACTGTCGATAATGTCGTCGATGTTGTCCTTTGTGATTTCTGTCTCACGCTCCATGATAACCTCGTTACGCTCGATAGAAACAACTTCACCGGTATCCTCATCAACGAAGTCCTCGTTCCAGCTCTTCAGAACCCTCGCAGCAAGCTTACGGCCAATGGCATCCTTCATATTCTTCTTGTTGACCTTTACTTCCTCAGCCAGGTCGAATATCTGAAGAATATCCTTATCGGTCTCGAAACCGATAGCACGCAAAAGTGTTGTAACAGGCAACTTCTTCTTACGGTCGATGTATGCATACATCACATTGTTGATGTCGGTTGCAAACTCTATCCATGAGCCCTTGAACGGGATGATACGTGCCGAATAAAGCACCGTACCGTTGGCGTGAACGCCCTGTCCGAAGAACACACCGGGAGATCTGTGCAACTGTGATACAACAACACGCTCGGCTCCATTTATGATAAATGTGCCGTTATCAGTCATATAGGGAATAGTGCCGAGGAAAACATCCTGAATGAAAGTACCGAAGTCCTCATGGTCAGGGTCTGTACAATACAGTTTCATCTTAGCCTTCAGGGGCACGCTATATGTAAGTCCACGCTCAAGACACTCGTCGATAGTGTAACGGGGCGGGTCGATATAGTAATCCAAGAACTCAAGAACGAAATTATTACGTGTGTCGGTGATAGGGAAATTTTCAGCAAAGACCTTATACAAACCGTCATTCTTGCGTTCCTCAGGCGGAGTATCCAACTGTAAGAAGTCTCTGAAAGACTTTAACTGCACATCGAGGAAATCCGGATACGGCATCGGATTCTTCACGCTGGCAAAATTCACTCTGTTATCAACAATTTTTGAAGCCATTACAGATTTTTATTACCGTTAAAAATGCCACCTTGAAAATAAATGGCCGCAGATTTCAAAGTCATGAATCTTGACCTACACCTTGCAGCGGTGGTTGACTGCATGGTATTAATAAAAGACACAAAAAGGTTAAGACTCTCCGACTGGGAGAATCTTAACCCGAAATATTTTTTATTGTCTCAATTATTTGAGCTCAACCTTAGCGCCAGCCTCTTCGATAGCCTTCTTCAGGTTCTCAGCCTCGTCCTTAGACAGACCTTCCTTCAATGTAGAAGGAGCACCGTCTACGAGATCCTTAGCCTCTTTCAGACCAAGACCACAAGCCTCTTTAACGGCCTTAACTACCTGCAGTTTTGCACCACCAACCTCAGCGAGTACAACATCGAAAGATGTCTTCTCCTCAGCTGCGGCTGCAGCACCACCTGCAGCAGGACCAGCAGCAACAGCAACAGCTGCAGCAGCGGGCTCAATTCCATACTCGTCCTTCAGGACTGTTGCCAACTCGTTTACTTCCTTAACTGTCAAATTTACTAATTCTTCAGCAATAGCTTTAATATCTGCCATTTTATTTTAAATTTTAATGTTTTTAAATATTAATGTTTGGGTGTTAAAATTACTCAGGACGCTCGCCTAAAGTTTTGAGTACACCATGGATGGTGTGAGCGCCTGACTGAAGAGCAGAAACAACGTTCTTTGCAGGAGACTGCAGCAATGCAACAATGTCTGCAATAACTTCGTCCTTGCTCTTGAGAGCTGCGAGTTCTTCCAGCTTGTCAGCACCAACATAGATGCTTTCCTCTGCATAAGCAGCCTTCAATGCAGGAATACTCTCTTTTACATAACCTTTCAGCATTTTAGCTGGAACGTTAGCTGTGTTGCAGAAGAGAACAGCAGTGTTACCCTTCAGACAGCCATACAAAGGCTCATAATCAACATCCGAAGCCTCGAAAGCCTTGTGAAGAAGAGTGTTCTTTACAACGACCATCTTGATTTCGTTCTTGAAGCACTCGCGACGGAGCTTGCTTGTAGCACCAGCATTCATACCTGTTACATCAACGAGGTAGAAATGAGAATACTCTTTCAGCTTCTGACCGAGTTCAACAACTATAGTATCTTTTACTTCTTTCTTCATCTTACAAAACTTTTAGAGTTATTCAACTGATTTAGGATCAATCTTGATACCCTTACTCATAGTGCTAGAAATAAAGATACTCTTGATGTATGTACCTTTAGCAGCAGAAGGTTTCAGTTTAATAACAGTAGCGATAAATTCTTTCGCATTCTGATAGATCTGTTCCGGAGTGAAAGAAACCTTACCAATTGATGCATGGATGATACCGGCCTTGTCAACCTTGAAGTCGATCTTACCCTGCTTAACCTCCTTGACAGCCTTTGCAACATCCATAGTTACAGTACCGCTCTTAGGGTTAGGCATCAAGCCACGCGGACCAAGAACACGTCCTAAAGGACCAATCTTGCCCATGCATGACGGCATTGTGATGATAACATCAACATCTGTCCATCCACCTTTGATCTTTTCGATATACTCGTCAAGACCTACATAGTCAGCACCTGCTTCTTTTGCAGCAGCTTCAGCATCAGGAGTACAAAGGCAGAGCACGCGTGTAACCTTACCAGTTCCGTTAGGCAGAGACACAACGCCTCTTACCATCTGGTTAGCCTTACGCGGGTCAACGCCCAAGCGTACATCAATATCAAGAGAAGCGTCAAACTTGGTAGTAGTAATATCCTTAACCAACTCTGCAGCCTCTTTCAAAGAGTATGCTTTCCCTGCTTCAACCTTATCAGCTACTGATTTTTGATTTTTTGTCAGTTTACTCATTTTCTTGAAGTTATAAATTATTTACCAGGGAAGTCCCCTTTAACTGAGATGCCCATACTTCTAGCCGTACCAGCAACAAGCTTCATCGCAGACTCTACGGTAAAGCAGTTAAGATCAGCCATTTTGTCTTCTGCAATGGCACGGATCTGATCCCATGTCACAGAAGCCACTTTTCTACGGTTAGGCTCGGCAGAACCACTCTTAACCTTGGCTGCCTCCAGCAGCTGAACAGCAGCAGGAGAAGTCTTAATTTCGAAGCTGTATGACTTATCGGTGTAGTAAGTGATAACAACCGGAAGCACTTTTCCAGCCTTATCCTGAGTTCTGGCGTTGAATTCCTTGCAGAATCCCATGATGTTAATACCCTTTGAACCGAGAGCCGGTCCAACTGGTGGTGAAGGATTCGCAGCGCCACCTTTAATCTGTAATTTGATTAATCCAGCAACTTCTTTAGCCATTTCTTTTGTTAATTAAAAAAATTTGAGATTTTATAAAAGAACACACGTGTCCGTAACAACACGTTATTCTTTTGCAACTTGCATAAAACCTAATTCCAATGGAGTTTTACGTCCAAAGATCTTAACCATAACCTTAAGTTTGTGCTTCTCGGTATTCACTTCTTCAATGACACCGCTAAAGCCGCTGAACGGTCCATCAGTAACCTTCACTGTCTCGTCAACACAGAACGGAATATTTACTTCTTCCGTCAGCACTGACTCTTCAGCCGTTCCAAGGATACGGTTGATATCAGACTGCTTAACAGGGGTAGGATTATCCAATCCGCCCAAGAAGCCAAGTACGTTAGGTATGAAGCGCAGTGTATGTGCCACATCTCCTTTCAGTTCTGCCTCTACGAGGACATAGCCCGGGAGAGAAATCTTCTCTTTAACCACACGCTTGCCATTACGCAAAGAAGCATGCTTCTCCATAGGTATAAGTACCTGAGAAACATAAGTTGAAAGAAGCGTGTTGTGCTTAAGTTCGGCATCGATATATTCTTTTACCTTAGCCTCCTTACCACTGACAGCACGCAATACATACCACTTTTTTCCTGATTCAGCCATTTTCCTTTTTACGATTAATTAGGATAGATCGTACTCATAACAAACCGGAACACGGAATCCATAATGAACACTACAACTGCAATGATCAAGGAAGCAGATAATACAACCATTGCACTATGAGTAAGTTCGGCACGTGTCGGCCATGTTGTTTTATGCACAAGTTCTTCGTAACAAACTTTGCAGTAATTTGCGAATTTTTTAAACATATTATCTTTATTTTGGCACGGGAAGAGAGGCTCGAACTCCCGACACCTGGTTTTGGAGACCAGTGCTCTACCAACTGAGCTATTCCCGTAAAATAGGTTCTCGCCGGAAGACGAGAACCTAAAACTTATATCATTGATAATGATTAATCGATGATTTCAGTAATCTGACCAGCACCTACTGTACGACCACCTTCACGGATAGCGAAGCGCAGACCTACGTTCAATGCAACAGCGTAGATAAGCTCAACAGTGATTGTTACGTTATCACCAGGCATTACCATTTCTACGCCTTCCGGCAGAGAGATTTCACCTGTACAGTCCATTGTACGGAGGTAGAACTGAGGACGATACTTGTTTCCGAACGGAGTGTGACGTCCACCTTCTTCTTTCTTCAGTACATAGATCTGAGCCTTGAACTTCTTGTAAGGTTTGATCTGACCCGGGTGGCAGAGTACCATACCACGCTTGATTTCGTTCTTGTCGATACCACGGAGAAGCAGACCTACGTTATCACCAGCTTCACCTTCGTCAAGAATCTTACGGAACATCTCAACACCAGTTACAACTGACTTCTTGTCTTCACCAAGACCGAGGAGCTCAACTTCGTCACCAACCTTAACACGACCAGTCTCGATACGACCTGTAGCAACAGTACCACGACCTGTGATTGAGAATACGTCCTCAACAGGCATCAGGAACGGTTTGTCGAGGTCACGCGGAGGCAGCGGAATCCACTCGTCAACAGCAGCCATCAGCTCCATTACCTTCTCTTCCCACTTCTCAACACCGTTAAGTGCACCAAGAGCAGAACCGCGGATAATAGGAGTATTGTCGCCATCATACTCGTACTGATCGAGAAGCTCACGCATTTCCATCTCAACGAGCTCAAGCATTTCCTCATCCTCAACCATATCGCACTTGTTCAGGAATACAACCAGACGAGGAACGTTTACCTGACGAGCGAGAAGCACGTGCTCACGTGTCTGAGGCATAGGACCATCAGTTGCAGCAACAACGATGATAGCACCATCCATCTGAGCAGCACCTGTTACCATGTTCTTTACATAGTCAGCGTGCCCCGGGCAGTCAACGTGTGCATAGTGACGGTTTTCTGTTTCATACTCTACGTGTGCTGTATTGATAGTAATACCACGCTCTTTTTCCTCAGGAGCGTTATCGATAGAGTCAAAAGACTTAACTTCAGAAAGACCTTTCTTTGCCAATACTGTTGTGATAGCAGCAGTCAGAGTAGTCTTACCGTGGTCTACGTGACCAATTGTACCAATGTTTACATGGGGTTTGGTACGGACGAATGTCTCTTTAGCCATAGCTTTACTTTTTATTTATTGTTAATGAATAATCGTGTATTTTTTCTGTTTTTAAAAAATTAGAAAGTCGTAGAGCTGTAACCGAGATTTGAACTCGGGACCTCTTCCTTACCAAGGAAGTGCTCTACCACTGAGCTATTACAGCAGCGAGAGCGGAAAACGGGACTCAAACCCGCGACCCCCAGCTTGGAAGGCTAGTGCTCTATCAACTGAGCTATTTCCGCAAGACTTCTACTGAGTGGGTGGTGATGGATTCGAACCACCGAAGTCGAAAGACAGCAGATTTACAGTCTGCCCCATTTGGCCACTCTGGTATTTGCCCAACTTACTTTCAAAGAACAACAGCTTCTCAGCATCTTTTCTTGAGCCTCTTGTCGGATTCGAACCAACGACCCCGAGATTACAAATCACGTGCTCTGGCCAACTGAGCTAAAGAGGCAACGTTAAGCAGCCGTTAGGCGCTTGTTGTAAGGACGTGTCCTAAAACGGCTGCAAAGATAGGCATTATTTTTTAATCTCCAAAACTTTTCGCGTTTTTTTTATCTATTGCGCAATTTTTCTTTAAATTTCGCCAATTGGACCTTCAATGAGTCCACACAGAGGTCAATTCCCTCTTCAAAAGTATCGCACACTTTTTCAACAAAAAGACGTGAGCCGGGAACCATTACAGTGATACTTGTTTCCTTATTCATGGCAGTGGCAGGCTTAACAACTTTAAGTTGAACCTCTACAGTTTGAATATCCTCATAAGATTTTTCCAACTTGGCAGTTTTCTTTTCGATAAATGCCTTCAATTGTTCAGTAGCGTCAAAATGGATTGACTGAATTTTAACTTCCATAGTTACCTCCTTGTAATTTTAAGGGTTAAGCCCTTGGATGGGCGGATTTGTAAACTTTCTTAAGCTGTTCAAACGTGGTATGAGTATATATCTCAGTAGTTGTCAGCTCCTGATGCCCCAACAGCTTCTTAACGCTCTCAAGTCCGGCGCCATGATTAAGCATGGCTGTAGCAAATGTATGGCGCAGCACGTGCGGGCTGCGTTTTTTAAGCGAGCTCACCCGCGCAAGATTGTCCGACACGCAGACTCTCACTTGCGGATAAGTGAGCCTGCGGCCCTTTGCCGACACAAACAGCGCCGGCTCAAGCCTCGTCACGACTTTGTCTCTTAGTTCCATATATGCCGACAGCGCGTCGCGCAGCCCTTGGCCAAACGGAATGACGCGCTGTTTGTTTCTTTTGCCAGTAACCTTCAGCTGGCAGGCTTCGAGGTCAACCATGGCATCGTCAAGCCCTATAAGTTCGGCAGCGCGCATTCCTGTCTCATAAAAAGCCATTATAATAGTACGCGCGCACACATCTTTATAGTCAGAGAGATTCCACATGCTGCCGTTGAGCAGCTCGTCCATCTCGCTTTCCTTGACGAATTGTGGCAATGGTTTGTTTTTCTTCGGGCCTGTCAGACCGTGGGCCGGATCTGAGCTAACAAGATTTCGGGAAAGGGCAAAACGAAAAAAGGAACGCAATGCGCTCAATCGCCTGTTGACCGACGACGCACTGTTTCCCTTATCCATCATACTCTCCATCCAGTCGCGGATGACATCAGAGTCGACCGACTCCCATGAGAGATGAGCATCCAAATTTTTGAAGTACAGTTCAAACTCTTTCAAGTCTGCTCCGTATTCCTTCACGGTTCTCGCGGAGTAGTTCCGCTCAAACTGGAGGTAGTTCAAAAATTCTCTTATCATCATAAATACAGTTGCTCAAACCATGTTATTCGGCAACGAATTTACAAAAATAAAACCGAACCGCCAAATTTTTCCGCCAAATTCTTTTCCGCTTTACAGGGAATAACTATCATGAGCAGGAAAAAGAAAAATCCGGCACTGAGGAAACCTTATACGTCAACATTTCTTCAGAGCCGGACCAGAATAATTCCCTCGTGCTTAAAATCAGAAAGTAGGAATTGCTCTTCCGGCCGAGCCTATCGACGGCATGTCACGGTTATCTTTTATCTTCTTGCCAATACTGAAATTCCACGACACGTTCAGACTTACAGATGTGTTGTGGCTGAGATACTTGCGCGTCAGCATCCATCCGTCGCCATATACAGTCATTTTCGGCCTGTTATAGAACACGCCATTGTAGCTGAGGTTTACGTTCAGCTTGTTTTTCAGCAGCGACATATATGCCTGGGCATTGAGGTTGAACCAGCCGTCATATTCATACGACAGCGTCTTTGTCTTGGTCGAAGCTGCAAAGTCGAGTGTTATGCCATAGTTTTTGGCTATTTTAAAATTGTTACTGGTTGAAAAATATAAAGAAGTCTGACTGACAGACTTTCCCGGCATGCTTTCGCGCCTGTTTCTGACTATCATCTCGGTGTTGGTGTACCAGAAGTTAAAGAGTTTAGTCTGATATGCCACCGACAGTTTGTGCTGTATCTGCCATCCGGCGTTTTCCGGCCTTGTAAAATAGGTATCCTTACGGTCAGGGTCAGCATGCATAATCACCTTCACCAAGTTGTCGCCATAGTTGAAGTCGTAGTACACGGTCCACTTTCTGTGATATGCCAGCCACACATAAAAGTCGTGACGATTTTCTTTTGTCAAGTCAGGGTTACCTATGCTGTATTGATTTTGTCCCTGCCATGTAACGGTAGGCAGCGTATAGTTATAATTCGGCAAAGAGTAATAATACTGGTAGTTAAAGTTAATATAAAATTCTTTTGCCGGCGACGGATTTTCCTCCTTGCTGAGATTCCATTGCGCAAAGATACTCGGATATATTCCGTCTTCCCATAAGCCTACATTGTTTTTACTGTCAATACGGTCACGAAATACGGTTTTCGTCCCGTGATAGTTAAGCGTTCCCTGCACATACAGGAACTTGCCTATCTTCGTGCTATAGTCCACCCATGCGCCATAGTCGGTGCCGGAGCTTACATAGCGCCCGTCACGAATGTATCCAAGCTGCGTTGTCCCCGTGTCGTCGTGCTTGTCGTACATATAACCGTAAACCAAGCCGGCATTTAAATTCGATTTTTTGTTTAGCACCACATGCAACACCGGGTCTATCCATACGTCATTCGTATTATAGCCAAGTCTGGCATTGTCGGCAGTGGAGTTCAAGACATAGCTTAAGCCTTCGCTGTAATCCTGCCCCGAATAACTTCCTCTGAAAAATAAATAGCTGACACTGTCTTTACGGAAAAAGTGTTTGTATTGCAGTCCGGCACTGTAATACCGGGGTTTCGACAGACTGTTAATATTCAAGAAGTCCGTGCCGTCATGGCTGTTGGTCGACGTTTCGCCGTTACTCATTCTCACGCCTCCGTACACATAGATTCTGTCAAGATCAGTAGGCGAATATCTCAGCGCGAGATTATCCATAAGATAGCCATTGCCTCTGGTTACGCTGTTTGTTTCGGTTTGTGTTTCCACTTTGTCCGCCACATCGTTCTGCACCTGCGACCGCACAGACTTGTCGTGCAGGCTGCCTGTCAGCAGGTTGCTTACCCTCACCTTGCCTCGCGCATATAGAAAATTCAGCCCCGGCAAGGCACGCAACAGACCATCCTGACTGGCTCTGCCATTGAATGTCAGCGTGCCGAGCACACCGCCGTCGTCACGCAGATAAATTTTTATCACGCCGCCAACGCCCAAACCATAAGAGGCATCAGGGTTGGTTATTACATCTATGTGTGAAATCATCGAGGGGTCGATGGTCTTCATCTGCTCCTGTGTTATTTCTTGCTCCTCAAGATATATCAAGGTGTTTTGCCGTCCGTAGACGCTGACATCCTCACCCCTCACGCTGACGCCGCGCATAAATTTCATAAAATCCAGCAGAGTCAGGCCTTTAGCCAGCGGATTGCCTTTTACCCTGACCGTTATGGTGCCGTTTGACTTCACGCTCGAGTAATCCGCCATGACCGTCACTTCGTCGAGCATTTTTGCAGAACTGCCCATAACGACCGCGCCCAAATCGAGAGGGCCGCTTACGCGCAGTTTTTTATTGTATTTGTCATAGCCCACGCACGTTATGCCGAGAGCGTAGCGTCCTTCTGATATGCTGTCTATCATAAACGTGCCGTCGTTGCCGGTAATTACAGGCGCCAGCTTTGTTCCGTCGTCAAGCCGCGTCATCGTCACAGTGGCGCGTTCTATGGCGTTGCCGGCATCGTCTGTCACGCGTCCGGTAACAGTGCTGCCAGTCTGGGCATTCGCAGTGTATGCAAACAGTGCTATTATAAAGGCTAAAAGGTGTTTCATAGTTTAATTTTTTTATTTGTATCAGATATTCGCAGAAAACACAAGCAAGCGGCATCAGCGTGCTTTGCGCCACTTCGACTTATAAGTTGGTCATGTATTATGAATATTTTCAATTTGCCGGCAAATCCGTTATGTGTAAACCTTGCCAGTTCTTGCCAGCTGTTTTCCTTTCAGATCACCTATTTCTCTGATAATTCCGTTAATTTTCATAGCGTAAAGTTTAATGTGTTTTTACAATCCCTACAAACCGACTATATTCAAGGTATATAGAATTTGTTTGCCGCAAGAGGTTCGGGCTTAAGCCTCTGCAAAGATTATAGCCAAGAAAGGTAAGCCATGCCAGCCTGACTACACTCTTTAACATAAATGCATATATATGCAAAGATAATAATTATATTTCAAAACTTCATCCTTTTACTTTTTTTAACCTTAATCTTACAAAAATCACATTTTTTAAATCGCCTCACAAGACTACCTGAACAAAATCTGACATCGCCGACACATTTTTTAAACGCCATATAAAGAGCCGGATGTCAAAAGGCTATACTGAAACAAGCCCAACAGCCATATACGCCAACAACCCTACCCTCCGGATGCATGCACAGGAGAAAAGCCAATGCTGATGCTTACAAGCACGATGCAGACAGCCGAAGCTGTTACGCAACACAACAACAATAATAACAAAAAAAACGTGATTGATTATCGCTTTCCAAAAAAATACGACGAAAGCGCCATAAGAAAATAGCAATGCCCAACGGCACACAGACGCTACATATTTTTATATATAAAAAAAGGATGTGGCACAGTCACTCCGTGTACATCCCCCCAATAGCCTATCGGCAAAATTACATCGTCCTGCGAACGCACCATCATATCGGCTGCAAATATTCGCAGGACCTTATCATTACTTTTAACGCCTAAGCGGTATACCCATTCAATATTGGTTATTCCTCTGTAGCTCTCAGTTTCTGTACGTAAATAGCGCGTTCCATCTTGAGCCTTTTCAAGACAGACGGCTTATCGAACTGCTGACGTGCACGAAGTTCCTTTACGACACCTGTCTTCTCAAATTTTCTCTTGAATTTCTTCAATGCTCTTTCGATGTTCTCGCCATCTTTAACTGGTACAATGATCATTTTTTGTCTTAAAATTTTATATGTTAAACTTATTTTTTAATTTCATGCTATTATTAGCGGCTGCAAAATTACATCTTATTTTTTTATCTTCCAAATATTCAGAGGCTTTTTAAGCAAAAAGTATTTATTTTTCACATCTGCCTGACTTTCAGCGGTTAAATTGCCCATGCAAAACGTTTTATTGAGCATATGAAACGTAGTTAGGCGTAGCCAATTATAAATTATGAATTGTGAATTATGAATTGTTACTACAGCTCCGGGTTAAAGTCCCAGTCTGTAGCCGAGCGTCAGCGTGAAAGCCGAAGAACGCTTCAATTTGCCGTTAAGGAGGTAATACTCCAGAAAATAGCTGGTTCCGTCGGTCGAAAGATTCTTCGCAACAATCTCGTCATCTTTTATGTCGAGCAGTCCAAATTCATATCTTGCATCAAGTACGAAACGTTTGTATTCATACGAAAGTCCCAGAGGTATGGTAACATCAACCTTACGGCAACGGTCTTTTATGTCTGTATATTTGCCGTCCCACGGTTGTCCGTCAAATATCTCTTTGTATCCCCTTGGATATTTTGCGCTCAGCATGAAGTCTACCTGCACTCCGGCTTTAACGGCGAGACCTTTATATATATATAAGTTAGCCATTACAGGCACACTGAGGTAAGAAAGCTTCACTTTATGCCCGTCTCCATCTTCTTGCCAGAATTTAAGTTCTTTATCATACATGTCATCGTCTATTTGTCCGGTTCCGGGATCCTCCAAAGGCCCTTTAAGATAAGCATACCCCCAAGTAAACTTGTCGAAACCGCATCCGCGCTCCGAATAATCAATCCCCAAAGTTACTCCGAGCCATTTTGTAGCCATATATTCGGCCTCCACTCCTGCCTTTATCCCGGCTTTATACGCAGTATTGTCAATGCCGCTTACATTTGAAAAAGTTAGTCCTATCTTTGGCTGCAAAGAAAAATCGCCTGCCTGACGCTGCGCAAACATCGTCAGAGGCATAAGAAAAACAGCAATTAAAGCAAAAAGTTTTTTCATACTATTTTTATAATGATTAAAATTCCACACCAGCAGTCTGAACACATGGTCTGACAGAATCAGACATTTATATAAATGTATAAAAAGACCATTCTTCACACTCTTTTCCCCTTCAGCATTGCCCATTCGACATTCTTATGGGGCGATATTCCGGTATCGTTCACGGGTTCAAATATTCTTTTAAAACAGGTTCCGACTGCAGATTTAGCAATATTTTACAAAAATAAGAATATTTTTTGTCTCATCAAAACTTTAAACACTTTATTTTTTTATTTGCCGGCATCAGCATGCAGCAACCTGAAGATAATATTTCATGAAGGAAGAAAACCTGAACAAATCACATTGCTGAATAAAAACGGACTTAGCTTCCTTTTTGATTTTCTTTGACGCTCTCATACTGAGATATTTGAAATTTAAAATCTGTTGGACGAAAATTCGGGCAGTTTTCGCGTGCAAACGTAATCCTATGTGTTACAATGTGTTACGGTAAAATCCGGCAATATGTGCAACATTTTTTGTCCCATTTCGGACAAAAAAGCTATTATTTCAATAAAAAAACAGGTCGGTTTTCGCCTTAAAAGCGGTGCTTTTTCCACTAAAAAGTGGCCGAGTAATTTTTCAAAAGCATGCCTTTTGCATGATAATGTAAATATACTTTACCGATACAAGCCATAAAAGCGCTCTCCGTTTTCTATTTCGACAGAAAATCATGACATTTTTGTGATGACACTTTGAGCGGCAAAATGCATGATGAGCTGACAATGTTTCAAATCATGAGCGTCTGTCTTATGCCATATATCTTGTAAAAATAAAATAAGCGGAAGTAGCCCAAGGTATTCCTTAAAGGACGACTTCCGCTTATAAAAATACAGGGAAACAACTGCCGATGAGGTGTTATGTTACATATTTTAGTCTGTAAATCAATAAAAAGCAAGATTCACGGCATCAGATTTCTGCACAAGCCGATGCCAGCCACTCGCGGTCTTCGCCTTCAAGCAGCGGCGAAAGGCGGTCGTAGACGGTGCGGTGGTATGCGTTTAGCCACTCTTTTTCTTCAGGCAGCAGCATCTCTTTCTTAACCGGAGCGAGGTCTATCGGACAGAGCGTAAGCGACTCGAAGCCGAGGAACGAGCCAAACTCGGTGTCGCGATATGGCACGGTGAGCAGCGTGTTCTCTATCCTCACGCCGAAGCGTCCGGCAAGATATATGCCCGGCTCGTCGGTAACGGTCATGCCTTCAACGAGCGGTGCAGGCCTGTATTCCATGCGTATCTGGTGAGGACCTTCGTGGACATTGAGATATGAGCCTACGCCGTGGCCCGTGCCGTGCATGTAGTTGAAGCCGTAGCGCCACATGTCTTTGCGGGCGAGCGCATCGAGCTGTGTGCCGCTGGCGCCGCGCGGAAACTTGCAAAGTTCCAGCTGTATGTGGCCTTTCAGCACAAGCGTATAGACGAGTTTCTGCTCCTCGGTTACATCGCCCAGGGCTATGGTGCGCGTTATGTCGGTGGTCCCGTCGAGATACTGCACACCCGAATCTATCAGAATAAGTCCTTCGGGACGCAGCGGCACGTCGGTTTCGGGCGTTGCCTCATAGTGAACAATGGCTCCATGCTCCTGATAGGCGGCAATGGTGTCGAACGATATGTCCTTAAACAGCTTCTGCTCAGCGCGCAGCGATGTCAGCTTGCGGTCGACGCTCATCTCGGTCTCGCCTCCCGCCTCAACGGCAGGCTTAAGCCAGCGCAGAAACTTCACCAGCGCAACGCCGTCGCGCAGCATGGCGCGGCGGAAGCCTTCTATCTCGGCACTGTTCTTGACGGCCTTCATATATGGTATGGGCGACGGCTGCGCCACCTTCTCGCATCTGACGGCACTGAACAGCGTATGGTTTATCTCGCACGGATCGAGCAGTATGTTATATTCAGAATATGCAGCCAGGGCATCTTTCACCTTATTATAATCTGCAATGTCTACGCCCTCGCCCTTCAGATAGTCACGCACGCCGTCGTCGAGCTTGGCGCCGTCAACGAACAGCGTGGCATGGCGTGACGTTATGAGCAGATAAGACACAAACACAGGATTGCAGTGGACATCAGAGCCTCGCAGGTTGAGCGTCCAAGCTATGTCGTCGAGCGCGGCGGCAAGCATTCCGCAGGCGTTCATGTCCTTCAGCCTTGCTCGTATGCGCTCAAGTTTCGAGGCGCACGACTCTCCGGCATACTCCAGCGGATGAACGGTTATCTTGTTCTGCGGCACCGGCGGACGGTCGGTCCATATCTGCCCGAGCGGATCAAAGTTGGTTCTTACGGTAATGCCGCCCTCATCCCTAAGTCCGGCAATGAGCTCTGCCACCGAAGCCTCTGAGTTGACCATGCCGTCGATGCCCACAACAGGACTCGAAACGAAAGAGAGCTTCTGGCCGAGCCACTTTATTATCGACGGCGTGCCCTCAACACGCTCTTTCATCAGCTTAAACTCCGTGCCTTCGAGCTGCTCGGCAGCGGCAAGGAAATAGCGCGAGTCGGTCCACAGCGCGGCAGCGTCCATCGTAACAACGGCTGTTCCCGCCGAACCGTTGAAGCCGGATATCCACTTGCGCCCCTCCCAGTGTTCGGGCACATACTCGCCGTTGTGAGGGTCGGTAGAAGGGAATATAAACGCATCGATGCTCTCGCGGCGCATCACGTCGCGCAGGGCTGCCAGTCTTTGTTCTATAATAGTGTTCGTCATAATGAATAAGATTTTTCAGAATAGTCTGAACAAAGATAATTCTTTTTAGACTTAACAGCAAACTAAAACAGAAATAACCTGATTATTTTTTAGCAGACACCTTAGAAGCCGTTTGTATCTACACTTAGCGTTTTTAGGATTAAGACAAAAAGAATCAGCGGACAAGGGATAACCCCTGCCCGCTGACATCACAGAAAAATTTACTACATTAAGAACCTAAAAAATTTATTTAAGCATAACTTTCTTAACTATGCGCTGGCTGCCGCATCTTACGTCTATCATGTAAACGCCGCCTGCCAGACCATCTACTACAACGGTTCCGCCCTCAACGTCGAATGAACGCACCATCATGCCGGCTGTGTTGTATACGAGCACCTTAGCCTCGCCGTCAACAGTGATCACGATGTTTCCGTTTTCAACCTTAATGCCTTCGCCTGAAGTTATTCCGCCGATACCTGTTGTCTCAGGCTTAACGCCTATAGTCTTCAGCGTCAGTTCAGGATAAGCCGCATTGGTCATAGAGCAGTAAACATTCTCGTCGAAGTTCTTCATGAATGTTGTAACGCCGTTGTCAATAGTATAGTCAGTGCCCTCAACGAGAGTTGCGCCTGATTCTGTTGTCCATGTGTAAACTGTAGGATTCTCAGCCACCATATACTCGCTGCTCAGGTCAACCTTACCACCGTCTACAGTAATCTCAACGTCCTTCTGAGGAGTATACTTATAGTTCATCGGGTTATAGATGTCGAATACAGGCAGAGTGCTGAACTTAAAGTTATTGTCGTAAGCGTATACCATGCTATATTTATCTGCCTGGCCTGACATATCGAGCGATGAAAGGTTATTGCCGTCACAATAAAGTTCGCGTAATATCGGGCAATTAGTAACATCAAGAGTCTTCAGCTTATTACGTGAAACGCTCAGCTGATACAAGGCGGGAAGCTCAGGAAGAACCAAAGTTTCAAAATTATTGTCACTAAGTTGCAGTGTTGCCAACTTTGTATTGTTGCTAAGGTCTATTGTCGAAAGCTTGTTATTATTCAGCGACACGTTTGTAAGATTGGTAAGTTTAGACAAGTCAATCTGCTCCAGGTTACAATCTGACAATGTCAGGAATCCAAGGAGAGTGTTGTTACTCAAATCAATCTCTGTCAAGCCTGCATTAGCTAATGTAAGCGTAGTCAAATCTTTCAACTTAGATATGTCAGCCTTTTCCAATGCTACGTTGGACATACTCAGAATTGTAAGGTCACAATAAGACTCATCATAGCCGTAAATTGTTATATTCTTGTTGGCACCAAGCTGTGATGTCAATGTTGTATTTCCACTACCCAATATACACTCAGCTAGTTTACCATCACCGAAATCTACATAAACAGCTTTAGGAGTCTTGGCAGCCAATATCATCCTTACTTCAGAACCCACTTCACCGGCACCAACAAGGCTAGCCAACACTTCTTGCGGCTTGCTTGAAGTTTCAACGAGAGTTGTTGTAAGAGTCAGATCAGGATAAGCCTCGTTTGTCAGCTCAGCATATACTTTCTCTTCCTGTACTTTCAAGAATGTAGTAATACCATTTTCAATGCTGTAGTCTACACCTTCTTCCATTACATTTCCGCTTTCAGTCTTCCATGTAAACTTGGTATTCTTGCCCTTAAATGTCACTTCAGAAGACAAATCTACCATGAATGATTTTTCTGCAATAGTTACAGGATTCTGGTTACCGTAAACAAACTCCTGTGCCGTAGTCTGAGGCAATGTGCTGTATGTAAAGTAGTTGCCCTCAATGTTAAGCTTCTCAAGTTTGGTGTTATATGCCAAATCTGCTGACTTAAACTTATTGTATGACATATTCAGGTCACGGATGTTATACATAGTTGTAAACATATAGTCTGAAACCTCGTTGTGTGAGAAGTCCAGAACCTCTACTGACGATGCTCTGCTTAAGAAAGACAGGTTCTTAAGTTTATTGCCAGAACAGCTGATATTAGACAAAACCGGAGCTGAAGCCTCAAATACAATACTTTCAAGCTGGTTATTGTCGCAGCTAAGCATTGTGGTGTTATTAATTCCTCTTAAGCTCAAAGTTGTAAGTTTATTGTTGTCAAGCTGGATAGAATTAAAACTCAAATTACCAGACAAATCGATTTCTGACAATTCGTTATCATTAAGATTAAGGTTCTTCAGAGCCTTAGACTTAAATATGTTCACATTAGTAAGTTTCATTCCTGAAGCATCGAAGTCTTTCAGCTGGACTCCTGAAGCCGTATAAACCTTAATGTTTGCGCCCTTAACCTCACCACTGATTTCTTGTGGTGTGTCAGACAGAGTAAACTCTTTAAGTTCACCGTCACCAAAGTCAACTTCTACTTTTTCATCCTTACTGAATGTAGCCACATTCATTGCAAATGTCTCACCAACAGCCATACCCGTTGTCATGTCAGCAGCAAGCGTTGACTTACCCATATCCTCGGGGTTAAGAACCATAAAACGTGTAGTAGACAATGACAGTTTCGGATAAGCATCGCATCTAAAAGTACAATAAACGCTGTCCGTCTGAGCTTTAAGGAAATTAATTACACCCTTGTCGTAAGTATAGTCCTCACCAGCAACGAGACGTTTACCTCCACCATACAGGCTGTTAGAATCAAAAAGATATACATCTACAGTTGTCTCATAATCCGGACTATAAATATCTTTAGACAAATCCAATGGTTCTGCAACAGAACGTTCTCTTTCAATCTTTATATTTTTCTGCAACGAATAGTCATAAAAGTCTACGCCATCATGAGGGAGTGGCAAAGTATTGAATGTAAAGCAGTTACCACGAATAATCAACTCACCAAGATTCTTGCAGTTAGACACATCCAAATTCTTAATATAGTTATCAGACAGATATATTGAGAAGAGTTTATTGTTCTTTGAAATATCAAGTTCCGTCAAGTCATTACCCTGTCCAAAAAGATATATAAGTTCAGGGTTATTGCTTAAATCTATTGATTTAAACTTATACGGACTGACATCTTTTTTAGTAAAATAAAGCTGTGTGAGTTTTGTATTTTTACTTAAATCAAGCGTTGTTATATTAGTGTAACTCACACTTAAAATTGACAAATTCAAGTTTTTACTCAAATCAATAGTAGAAAGAGCTGTCTGACTTACGTCTAGATTAAGCAAATATTGATTATTTGAAACATCTATAGCAGTCATATTGCTTGCTCCATATACAATAATATCACGAATTTCTTTATTCTTTGAGAAATCTATATTGCCAAGTTTCGAGTTCAGTTGGGCATTAAGCCAAATAAGACCTTCATTCTTTGATATATCCAAAGTTGCAAGATCATTAGACTGACAATCAATATAATAAAGTGCAGGATTATTTGTAACATCAAGTTCAGTCAATACATTATGTCCACAATCAAGATAATAAAGTTTGCTGTTCTTTGTCAAATCCAATACAGACAAGCCATTACCATTACAGTTAAGAACCTCAAGATTTTCGCAGTTTGATACATTTAAACCTGTCAGACTAGTCAATGGACAGTAAAGAAATCTTATAAGCGTTCTGCTTCCATAAACCTTAACGCTACCTTCACTTACTTCTCCCTCTATTTGTATGGTATCCTTCTTGCCTATCTCATAATCCTTCACTGTTCCACCACCGAAGTCAACCTTGATAGAGCCACTCTCAGCATCAGATGTGCCCACGTAGAATGAAATTGCAGACCCTGCAGTTTTCAGATCCAATACGCACTCGTCCTCTCCGTCAGGAGCCTGAACGTTCATGGCATTACTATAATGTGGAACAGTCCACAACGCCACCAACAACATCAAAAGGGTAGACAACAACCTGTTATCAGTTCCCCTGCTTGTAAACAAATTCTTCATAAGCATTAAAAAATTTAATTCGCTCCAAAGATAGGCACATTCTGATTAAACTTCAAGCTTATTAGGGGGATAAAAAGGGGACCCTGGTAGTGTTTTTATGGGGATATATCGTTTTTTTGCCCTAAAACAGGAGGTTACACATTAAAAGAAAAAAGATATTGATACATAGAATATGTATCTTCAAGTCCCATTTTTCTTGCAATTTTCTGTTTTTTCTTTTTGCAATACTCCGATGTTATGTTCAAAAGGGAGGATATTTCCTTATTATTCAGGCCGATATACACCAAAGAAATAAATCTTATCTCATTTGCGGTAAGATTAGGATGCTTTTCTTTAAGCCGAAGGACAAATTCTTTGTTAGATTCTTCAAAATAAGTTGTAAAATAGCTCCATTCTTTATTTTCAGAAAGATGCGACTTGAGTTCACGGATATTTAAATCGAGCTGTGAGTTTTTTTCGATGTTCACATCCTTCGACAAAGAGTCTATAATATTCAGCACGGCCTCGTTTCTGTTTGCCATGAACAGAGCCTTAGACATCAGTTCGCGGTTCTTCTTCTCAAGCTGAAGCTGAAAATCTTTCTGGTCAAGCATACTCTGCGCCTCCTGCTCTTCAAGTTTCTTCGCCAGCAGTTCCTGATTTTTCTTTTCCTGTTCGAGCTGAAGCTCCACAATCTTCTGACGCTGCTTCACCTTAACCATGTGGTTAGACAAGGCCCATATCAGCACGACAACCAGCACCACGATAAAGACAATCAGAATCTGCGTACGGGTTTCCCGGGCATGATATTCACTTATCTCCTTCTCCTTCCTAAGCAGTTCAAACTGAATACTGCTATTTTCGAAAGCCACCCTGTCGATACGCACCTGCATGGAGTCTTTGGCTACGATGAACGAGTCTTTGTATGCAAACGCAAGATTATATTGTTTCATACAGAGATATGCCTCACTGAGAATTTCATAGAAAGGCTGCTTTCTGACAAGGTCTGTCTCGTTAGCGATGCCTTCATTAGCCATTGCCACTGCACTGTCATAGTCTCTCATCTCGATATAGGCCTTACACATATTTATTCTTATGTCCTGCCTTATATCCGGATACAGGTTCATCTTTATGACACGTTTTGCAAAAGATATGAGAGCCTTATACTGATGCGTCTCAAACAAATAGTCGGTCTTCAGGGCTTGCAGGGACATCCATTCCTCTGTATTGGGCTTAACCAGCTGCTCGGTTATATTCATATATACCCTACACTCCTCAAGATTGCCCATATCTATCGCCGAAATGGCCACGTTGAGCGCAGATCCCCGCAGAAAGGTTGTATCCTTTATCTCTTTTGCATAATTATAGTTGCGCTTGAAATATTCGTTTGCCTGCAAATACTTGTTGCTTTTCAGGTAAAGATATGCCATGTTGTTCAGGGTTGACATCTCCTCGCGCTTGCTGAGTTTCTCAACCGAAATCTTATATGCCTTCGACAGATTAGTCTAAAGCGTCGTCATAATTGAGCATCTCGGCAAGATTGAATGCCCAGTTGATATGACAATGGAACACCATCTCGTAATCGTTCTTGCGTTCTGCCATCTCACGCAGCTTTGTCAGCACCTCAAAAGACTCTTTATAATTACGCTTGTCCGACAGTCTCTTGGCAGTTTCCAGCAGAGAGTCCTCATAGTGAGTCCTGCCTTCAAACTCCCTATACAAGGCATGCATGCAGACAACATGAAGCAACAACACCAGCAAAAAGCAAAATCTTTTCATAATATTACTGACAAGAAAAGCAAAACATACAATATGAATACAACACACGCCATACTGACTTCTGTGCAGCTGCAAGCCATGACATCAGAAACCACCATATATATTAAATAGGATGAGCCGAAACTCCCGTCACGATTTATGGTCTGCAAGCCGGCACAGCCGGACATCTCCTGACGATTAAGGACGCCTGGAGACACAGTATGTACCCTATATAAGGGCAGGCTTGCCCATTTTAGACGAAATCACATAATATTTTATATGATTTTGCAAAATAGACATTACAAAGATATGTCTTTTTAAATTTAATAACAAACTAAAATACTAATAAATATTTTATATCCATTCTTTTTACTAAATTTGCAAAAGTAAAGCCGCATATCGGACTATTAAAAAAGAGGTATGACACACCATGCCTGCGATTACGGTAAAAAACAAGGACAATTGAATGTCTTAACAATAATAAAACACAAGTTATTATGAAATTCTTAACTAACGAAAAACTTACAATCGTCGGCGCAGCCGGAATGATTGGTTCAAACATGGTTCAAACAGCCCTCACAATGGGTCTGACTAACGACATCTGCCTTTATGACGTTTTCTCACCGGAAGGCGTTGCTGAGGAAATGCGCCAGAGCGGTTTCGGCGATGTGAAGATAACAGCTACAACTGATGTAAAAGAAGCTTTCACAAACGCTAAGTATATCATCTCTTCTGGTGGTGCTCCACGTAAGGCCGGCATGACACGCGAGGACCTGCTGAAAGGCAACTGCGAGATTGCTGAAGGACTTGGCAAGAACATCAAGGAATATTGCCCTGACGTTAAGCACGTTGTTATCATCTTCAACCCGGCTGACCTTACAGGTCTTGTAACTCTGCTGTACTCTGGCCTGAAACCTTCACAGGTTACAACTCTTGCTGCTCTTGACTCTACACGTCTGCAGAGCGCACTGGCTAAGAAGTTCAACGTTATGCAGAGCGAGATCGAAGGTTGCGCTACATACGGTGGTCACGGAGAGCAGATGGCTGTATTCGGCTCACATGTAACTATCGACGGCAAACCTCTGACAGAAATCATCGGCACACCTGAGTTCACAAACGAGGAGTGGGAGCAGATGAAGGTTGACGTTACTAAGGGTGGTGCCAAGATTATCGAGCTCCGCGGACGTTCTTCATTCCAAAGCCCGGCTTATCTGTCAGTTGAAATGATTCGTGCCGTGATGGGTGGCGAGCCTTTCCGTTTCCCTGTTGGAACTTATGTTTCTAACGAGAAATACAACCATATCATGATGGCTATGAAGACTACTCTCGACACAACCGGCGCTCACTATGAGATGCCGCAGGGAACTGCTGAGGAGAACGCTAAACTCGACGCTAGCTACGAGCACCTCTGCAAGATGCGCGACGAGCTGGTTACTCTGAACATCGTTCCTGAAATCTCTGAGTGGAACAAGATTAACCCGAACCTGTAATTAATTTATACAAAAAAAGTCCCGGCCAAAAGCCGGGATTTTTTTTGTATAATTGAGAATGGAGAATTGAGAATGGATAATTATGATTACACTTTATAATTAGGAATGAGTTTAAATCATCAGTTCCAATTATGAATTGTGAATTATGAATTAAAATCAGCGTTCCCAATTATGAATTATGAATTGTGAATTATGAATTAAAAAATTACATTCTGTATATTTCCTCCAACTTCAATTCTGTTATCTTTCCGTATTTTGAAAGTTTCTGCATGTCGAGTTTCGACTTGTCGCCTACAATAATCAGGATGTAGGGACGGCCTTTCACATTTTTATTATAATAGTCGTAGACATCCTCGTCTGTAACGGTCTTCAACGACTCCGCCAGGGCGGCGTCAGGATCGGCCTTATAGCCTTGCGCACGATACAGGGCTATGGTCTGACCTATGCTGCGAAACGACGGATAACTGTTGTTTATGCCGTTGAGCATCGAGCGGCGGGCGTCGCTCATGTTCTTGTCGCGCACGGGCATGCAGGCAAACAGACTATCGAGCGTTGCCACTGCCTCCATCGTCTTGTCGGCCTGAGTGCCCATCATTGTAGTGAAGCCTACGGGAGCGTCAGCATGAAGCACGGGCGACGGCAACTCGGCCGTGCCGTAAGCGTAATAGGCAAACGAGCGCAGCTCGCGTAAATCCTGAAACATCACAGACGACATGTCGCCTCCGAAATAGCGGCTCCACAGCTGCAGACAAGTGCGCCCGTCCTGGTCTGGCAGTGGGGCAAGCGGCGTGTATGTGGCCACTACGGTCTGGCGCGCCTTTGGGTTGTCTAATATATACACTGCCGGAGCGTCATACTGCATCAGAGGCTTGTATGTGTCAGTATATGGTTCAGAGGCTTTGTCAACAGACAACAGACGGCTGACCTCCTGCCCTACCGACGCTGCATCGCGGCTGCCGCAATAAACGACAGACAGCTGCACGTTCTGCAGACTGTCAAACAGGCTGACAAGTTCTTCGGGCTTCATCTTTTTGACATCACCGACAGACACACGGTTGAGATAAGCCGACTTGTCGCCGTAGACTATCTTCGACAATGCAGCCTTTGCAATGCTCGAATTGTCTTTCACAAACGCCATGTCGTTAAGACGCCACGCACGTTTAAGTTCAGACATCTGTTTCTTGTCAGGCTTAACCGACGAGAGGAAATGGGCCAACAGCCTCAACGAAGGCTCAAGGTTGCGCTCAAAGCCCTGCATGGATATGGTGAACGAATTGTTGCCGGCACTGAAGCCGAGCGTAGAACCGACGTTCTGCAGGGCACGGCGCAGCTGCTGACTTGTAAGCGAGTCGGTGCCGAGCGCGTCGATATACGATTCAAGCACCCCAAGACGCGGGTCGGCCACCTTTCCCTTGTGATAGATAAGTTGCAAGGTGAACACGTCATTAATGTTATTCTTTACGGCATAAAGCTCTGCCATGCGGCCGAGACTTACGCGAGAGGCGTCACGGTCGAAGTCGATTATGCGCGGCTCAACATCCTTGTGCCCCATAGAGTCGAGCATGGCGGCATAAGCCGATTGCGCCGTTATGTTCTTTGCAGGCATGGGCTTATATCCCGGCTGCGACACCTTGTCGGAAGGATAGCTGCCGTATTTCTTCACGAAGTCCATGTATTCGTTGTTGAAATATTTGCGAGCCACGCGCATCACATCGTCACGGCTCACATTCTCAACAGCCTGCTCACGTGCAAGATACTCCGCCCATGAGTCTTCGCCGTTGCCGTAAGCCTCAACCATCATCCATCCACGTTTGTCGGCATCTTCCAGCTTGCGCTTCAGCTCTCGTCCGGCTTCCATCTTCAGCGCCTGCAGGTCGCTGTCGCCGAAGTCGCCATTCTTCACCTTGTCCACCTGCTCCATGCACCTGCGCATAAGTTTCTTGCGCGAGCCGAACGGCAGACTCGGCACTCCTGCCACAAACGTTATGCCTGCATCCTTCAGCGCGGCAGTCATGGCCGTGGCCATAAGCGCGTCGCCGTTGTTGCTTATAGAGTCGAGCTTGCCCGAACCGAAGTTGTTAGTCAGCAGTCTTACGGCTATGTCGAGCGCAGCCTCGTCTGCATGTCCGTGCGGCGGAGTGCGGAATGCCATAAGCTCGCCCTTAACTATAGGATAAGGTATGCGCAACCTTACTTCGGGCCGCGACGCGAGCGACACGGGCGTAAACTCGCTGCGCGCCGGAGCCTCGCCTGCCCTTATACGCCCGAAAGTGCGCTCAAGAAGCGGCATTATGGAGTCGGCACACACATCGCCGGCAAGTATCAGCGCCATGTTTCCTGCCACATAATAACGGTCGTAGAAGCCTTGCATCTCGCTCAACCGCGGATTCTTCAGGCTTTCGGTGCTGCCTATTATCGGATAGGCATAAGGCGTGCCGCCGAAGAAGTTTTCCATCACACGTTCGTATGCGCTCATCAGCACATTGTCGGAATACATGTTTTTCTCTTCGTACACGGTTTCGAGTTCGCTCTGAAACAGGCGGAACACAGGACTGACAAGGCGCTCACTGTTGAGCGACGCCCACTGATCTACATACTGCGGCAGAAACGTGTTGTAATATACGGTATAGTCGAGGCTCGTTGCGGCGTTAAGCCCCGAACCTCCGTAGCGCGACACAAGGTTGCTGAACTCGTTGGGTATGGCATACTCGGCAGCCTTTGCCCCAAGCCGGTTTATGTCGGCCTGTATCTGCCGGCGCGTTGCCTCATCAGCGGTATGCGCCAGCAGGTCGTATTTGGCGGATATCGAGTCGAGCCACGGCCGTTCCTTCTCATAGTCCACCGTACCAATCTTGTCGGTGCCCTTGAACATCATATGCTCAAAATAGTGTGCAATGCCCGTATTTGGGCAGTCGGCAGCTCCTGCCTTCACCACCACGGCGCCGAACACCTTAGGCAGCGAGTGGTCTTCGTTTATCCACACGGTCAGTCCGTTACTCAGCCTTATCTCCTTCACCTGCATGGCCTTGTCGTCATAGCCGGCGGCGTGTGCCGAAAGGCCGGTCAGCGCCATAAAGAATGTCAGCAAAACAGTATGTTTCATCATATCCTCGTATTATATTTGGCGTGTCGCAGCTAATACAGCCCGTACAGCGCCGGTGTTTAATGTTTCCACAAAAATAATAAAATATGCATTTATGCCATCCTGCTGCACGCCAAAACACAAAGTCTTTAACGTCATTTTAGCTTTATTACCTACAAAAGTATAAAGCCACGACATGCCGCAAAACTCATATAACGAATAAGATTAAGGCGCAAAAACAAATCGACAAACAAGCACGTAACATATACAGTTTTACGTTTTCATTATAAATTAGTTTCAAAGCAATAATTTATTCACATTTTTTATATTTATTGGAATTATATCCATATATTTGCACCTTGGATATATTACAATTCTGAATTATCTCTTGAGGCACACAAAATCTCACCTGCATAAGATATAATACAAGATATTAACTATTAAAAAATCGACTAATTTATAACACTAATTTTATGAAAAAACTTTTACACACACAAAGAAGAGGATTGGCGCTCTGGCTGCTGACCCTTATGTGCTTGGCCTCGGTAAATGTATGGGGACAAGAGACGAAAGTAATAGACTTTTCTAACGGTCTGCCATCAGACTGGTCTAAAACAGGAACCGTTGCAAAACAAAATTATGCCGGTAAATCCTGTACTCAATTACAAAAAGAGACAACAATCAAAAGTTCTGTATTCACAGAGGCCTTTTCTTCCGTGAAAATACATTTAACAAGAAGTAGCAAAGGAACAACATTTACATTCAGTTATCAAATTGAAGGCAACGAACCTGTTGAAATAAAGACATATACAGCAAGTGATGTAGAATCAAATAATTTCAAGGACTACGAGATAGAAATACCTGAAGCTGCACAAGTTCCAAATTGCCAGTTCATATTTTCTACTGAAAAATCATCATATTATATTTATAGTCTAACTTTTACGACCAAAGCCCCTTCTACCACTCAATGCTCTGCCCCGACATTCAGTCCTGCATCAGGCACATCGTTCGCAAACACATTGACCGTTACAGCCTCAACAGCCACTGAAGGCGGAAAGATTGTTTATACTACAGACCCGGAGGCTACACTCGACGCCAACTCAACTGAGTTTCCAAGCGAAGGACTTACTATAGACGCCACAACAACAATACGCGCCATAACGGTTGACCCTAGCGGAACATTGGAAAACAGCAGTGAGGTATCAGCCACATATACAAAGATTAATGCGCTGAACGGACTTGCCGAACTGCGCGCCAAGATAAGAGAAGACAACGTAACAAGCCAAAAGGACGCTAAAGAATATATTGTAAGCCTGAACAATGCCGTTGTAACAAAGGTTAGCGGCAACAATGCATTTATCGAAGAAAACGAAACCGGTATACAATATTTCAAGTATAACAACGACTTAAAAGAAGGCCAGGTTATAAACGGCACAGCCACTGTAAAAGGCTTTATGTATAACAACTGGGCCGAACTGATAAGCATCGAAGGCGACATAACTATAACAGACGGAGGAGCAGTAGCTCCGACAGAAGTTACTCTTGAAGAACTTACAAACAACTATGACAAATATGAATCACGCCTTGTTAAGGTAACCGCAGCTGAAGTAACTTCTGCTTTCAGCAACAGAAATGGTGAAATTTCACAAAACGGAACAACATTAGCCGTAAGAGCCGCCGACGAGTCTATCTCAATGACATTGGGAGAAACAATCGACATAATTGGAGTTCTCGGAATTTACTTCGACACAAAGCAGTTGAACGTCTTTTCACAGGACGACATAACAAAAGACGAAAATGCTAAAACATTCTCATGGACAGCAACATCGGCTGAAATAGATATCAACAACGGCGACATAACCACTCTGCCTACCCTGACTAACACATACGATGGAGCAGTAAACTACGACAGCTCAAACAAGGGCGTTGCCACTATCGGTGAGACAGACGGACAGATAACCATCGTAGGCGCAGGAACTACCACTATAACCGCCACACTGGCATCTGACCCTGAGGTTGAGTCTTCGTATGAACTTACGGTAAACAAGACCGCCGCAACACTCGAATTTGAACAGCCATCATATACAGTGAACTTTGATGAGATAATTACTCTGAAAGCCGTATCAAACAATCCGGATGCACAAATAACTTATTCTGCAACTGAAGGCGACTGGTATATAGATGAAACATCAGGCGAATTCTTGGCTGGCACTACAGCCGGAAGCGTAACCATTACTGCAACACTGGCAGAAAGCGACAAATACACCGGCGCAACTGCAACATGCACAGTGAAAATCGTTGATCCGAACCAGCAGGTTTATAGCGATGTTATCACAGCCGCCGACTTGAAAGGAGAAGCTAATTCTTATAAAGATTTCTCCGGCGTAACAAAGACTTCTGGTGCTGTTTATGCAGGTAATTCTGCCAATAAAAATGGCTCTATACAATTAAGATCAGATAAAAGTAATTCTGGAATTGTTGCTACAACATCAGGTGGAAGAATATCTCAGATAATTATAACATGGGATAATTCAACTGCAAACGCCAGACAAATTGATGTCTACGGAAATACAAATCCATATACAAGCGCAGCAGAACTTTATGAAACAAGTGGTAATACAAACCAAGGTGAACTTATCGGCAGCTTAGCAAAAGGTGAAACAACACTGACCATCGAAGGCAACTATCCTTATGTTGGAATAAGAAGCAACGACGGAGCATTATACATCAAAGACATAACCTTTGTATGGGAAAAAGTGTCAGAGCCTACCACCGGTTCATTCTCAATCACCGACGCCGGCTTCGCCACATACTACACCGACAAGGCGTTTGTAATGCCGGAAAATGTGCAGGGCGGAATTGTAACTAAAGCCAACAATGAGACAAGCCAGCTCACCGTAAGCTACAACTATCAGCCGGGCACCACTGTTCCTGCTAAGACTCCTATCGTGCTTAAAGGCGAGAAAGGCGACTACACTGTGAACTACACTACATCTGAAGAAACGGCTCCTGCAGGCAACATGCTCTATGGCGCAGACAACGTTGACGCAGACGGAATGACATTTGTTGAGGGAACCAACGTTAAATACTACAAGCTTGCACTTGGCAACGACGGCAAATGCGGATTCTACTGGGGCGCAGCCGACGGCGCAGCATTCGAATACACAGCCAACCGCGCATTCCTTGCCATCGACATAACAGACGCATCGCAGGCTCCTGAAGGCTTCTCGCTCGACGGCGACGGCGGCACAACTGGCATAGACGGCGTTATGAACGGCAACGACGGCAGCCAAAAGATTTACACCATAACCGGCGTCTACACAGGCAAGAGCCTCGACAAGCTGCCCAAAGGCATATACATCGTAGGCGGTAAGAAAGTAGCAGTGAAATAAACAACAACATTAAATAAGACAGATAAAGGAGAAACATATTATGGAAAAGTATACCTAAAATCCGCAACTATCATCCAATACACGATTAAGGGTAGATTTATGAGTCG
>ENA-ORVC01000666-ORVC01000666.1-human-gut-metagenome-genome-assembly--contig:-NODE-666-length-35592-cov-10.311000_pt1 | contig 35592 bp, 29 predicted proteins | sample MGYA00242092_ERZ509234 | MGnify/ENA primary metagenome ERZ509234 (study PRJEB26280, sample SAMEA2338800) | human gut metagenome | biome: human gut; feature: human-associated habitat; material: faeces... | reverse complement strand
TGTACTGCTCCTCGGCCAGTTCCAGCGGATCGGGCTGCTGCCGCTCGGCGTCGAGTTGGGATTGCAGGGCCGCGACCTGCTCTTTCAGTGCTTCGACCTCGGTATTGCCGCAAGAAGGGGCCGGGGTGTAGAAAGCCGCCATTCCACCCGATATCCTCCGGTAGGCAGCATCCGATTCGTCGATCGCCGTCGGTGCTGCCGGAGCTATAGCATCCGCCATTTCCCCGGTCACAGGCAAGCGGTCGTCCATAACATCACCCAACGATTGTAGTTTCTCGCGCCGCTGCTGCTCGTACTGCTCCTGTTCGTAGATCTTGCGTTTGTCCGTTTCCGCCGGCTTTACCGTCGCTTCCGGAATCGTAACATTGTATCCGCCCGCTCCCGCCTGCTGCGGAGCCGGTTTCGGGGTGAACAGGTACCATAGGAAAATGCCGCACAGCAGTGTCATCACCGTCACGACGCCGGCGAACTTAAGTTGCCGGAGGTGCTGCGGTGTGAGAAATTGCGACAGTTTTTCAACTGCTCCGTTATCGCTCCTGCGTGTCATCTTCACTCGTGTTTAGAGGTAACAGGCTCCTTTCCGGCAGTAGTGGCTGCCGGAGGTGTTCGACGGCGGGAATCGACGTCTCCCGACTCCGCATTCCACCGAACAGAATCATCAGGGCGACCGCCGCATAGACGAGCAGCAGCACAGTAACCAGCCCGAGCCGCTGGCGCGGCGTAAGACGTTTCATGCGGGCCTTCAGCCACGCTTCGGCCCGCGTCTGTAAATCCTTAGCGCTCATAACTTCCGAGGTCTTTGTTTTCGAGAATACGCAGATCTTCGATCAGGAATCCCTGCGGGTTGTTGTCCGAGCGTACGGCATTTCGCAGGCGGCATGTCGTGACGAGCGTCCGCTCCGTGACGTTGCTTTCACGGACGATCTTCTGCCGTGCGAAGGTCTCGATAGCATAGGGATAGCAGTCGAAATCGCAGCGGATACTGTCCACGACGACATTCTGCGATACGTTCGAGGCGATGATGCGGTTGAAATATCCCTTCTCTGCGAGGTTCTGGTAATAGGCGATGGCGCTTCCGTCCGCAAGGTACAGCGCCCTGCGGACATTGCCTTCGATGGCCTCGCGGTCGGGAGAGAGGGTGAAGAAGAGCTCGTGGAAGCGCCGCACGTGTTCGCGGGCTTCGACGGGACGGTTCTGGGCCATATCCTGCGACAGGGCCAATATCAGCGACTTGCCCTGATCCAGTACGTAGATCTTCTGCCGCTGGGCTTCCGCGAAGCGGTAGGATGTCCACACTGCCGCCACCGAGATCAGCGTGCAGGCTCCCAGAAAGAGCATGCTGAAGAGCCGCAGGTGGCGAAAGGACGATTCTATATTCTTCAATGTTTTGAATTCCATATTTTATTACGTTTTATCGTTTCTTCAAAGCCCCTTTTATACGGCCTCCGACATTTCCGACCGCCGCTCCGGCGACTCCGGCAGCGCCCATCGCCACGGCACGTCCTGCGCCTGCGACTTTATCGCCGTAACTTCCGGCGCCTCCGGCCTGAATGATCCACGACGCAACGGTCGGCACGCAGAAATATCCGACGATTCCGATAATCATAAAAATGCAATAGACCGTATTGCTTCCGTCGGGTATGAACGTCGGGTCTTGCAGTCGTTCGATGTCCTGCTGGAGCATTAGAATCTGGATGCGCGAAAGGATCGCACCGAACAGGTCGCTGACGGGCAGCCACAAATAGATGCAGATATAGCGTGCCAGCCAAGACGCCAGCGTATTGTGAAAGCCGTCGTACACGGAGAAGGCGAAGGCCACGGGCCCCAGCAACGCCAGAACGATCAGGAAAAACGTCCGCACGGTGTCGATGGTCAGCGATGCCGCCTGGAAGAGTGTTTCCAGAAACGTCCGGAATGCCTCACGGACTTTCTGACCGAATTGATACCCGGCTCGCTCGGCATACATCCCGGCAATCGCCATGAGGTCTTTAGGCTTCCAGCCCAATTCGTCAAGCCGTTTGTCGAACTCTTCATTACTGATAAGATAGGCTTTTTCCGGATCGCGGAGCATCGCCTGACGCTGCAATTCATCCTTCTGTGTCTGGTATTTTTCCAGATTGAACGCCTGTCGATCGACCAAATGCGATGTGGCATTGCTGATGGGCGATAGCAGGCCGTTCAAAGGCCCCAGTACGAGGGTCGGGAAAGCCATGATGCACAGCCCCAGCACAAAGGGCCGCAGCAGCGGGAATACCTCGATCGGCTCCGCGGCGGCGAGGGATTTCCAGACCCGGTATGCGATGAAAAACAGGGCGCCCAGCCCGGCGAGTCCTTTGGCAATGCCCATCATATCGCTGCACAACGGCAACATATCGGCGTACAACGAGCGGAGAATCTGATGCAGGTTCGTCCACTCTACGGCTAATGGCATCGTCATAGGTTACCAATATCGGTCGTTATGGCCGCCGTACAAGGCCCGCACACGCTCCGAATCCCCGCGCTGACGGCTGCGCAGGAACGACACGGAGATATTCTTGCGCGTATAATATTCCGTAAGATTGCGGTATTCGAGCATCTCGTAATAGATCCTGTCGATAATATCCAGCCGCTCCTTGTCGGTCATCGAAAGCCCCGACGGAGTGATGATCTGCTTCAGGTCGTTCAGCAGGTCGGCACTCGCCGACAGCAGCTTCGTATAGCCTGCGGCCATTGCCGTGAGTTCCTCGGCCGAGTAGTTCGTATCGTCGAGCATTGACCGGAAGTTCGAGATGTATATATCGGAGATGTCGCCCACGAGCAGCATCGTCTGCTGCACGCGACGGGCGCTTTTGACGAGGTTATGCACCGACCGCAGCGCGTCGTAATATTTTTTCGACTGCTCGTAAATCTTTACCGTCTGCTGAAAACTCTGAAGCAGCGTACTTCCGTTCCGGGATGCTTCGACGACCTGCTTGGTGGAATTCACGATACCCTGCGCCAGATTCGAGGGGTCGCTCACCACCCACTGCGCCCGAAGCGGATGACCTGCCAGCAGCATCGCTGCCAGCAGGCCGAAGCCTATTCGCCGTCCCATCGCACCGGAGCCTGAAGGATTACTTCCGTCCCTATACGCTGCGGCCGGTCGTCGCGGACGAAAAGCCCGAAACATCCGATATGCAGAATATCGTTGGTCGTGTGATGAACGACGCATCCGCCGGTTTGCCCGTACAAGACATGGAGCCACAGACCGTCATCGCGTTTGAGAATGACCATGTCCCGCACGGGACGCTCGCCGCAGAAAAGCGTCGCGGCATATCCCGGAGCCGTTTTGCGGATCGTGATCCGCTCTCCGTATTCGTTCTTTCAGCAGCCGCAGATACGGTCGTCGGCAACCTCGGATTGCAACTCCCGGATGGTCTGTTTCAGCGACTCGATCTCTTCCTGCGCCCGGCGCAGCCGTTCGTCTCGCTCGGCGAGTTCTTTTTTGGATATGAACATGATTTTCGGTTTTTAGGTTAATGATCTTCATTGCGTTTTCGCTCGGCCAACTGGCGTATGGCCAGCTCGATATTGCCGCCGAGCTTCTCCGTGAGACGTTGCAACTCCAGTTTTTCAGTCTCTTCGGTGGTATAGCAGAGGTATTCCTCAAGACTCGTTTCGGTAGCATAGACAGCAGAGTGCACGCCTCCGAGTCCGATCCACACCTCTTTGTAGCGGCGCATGGGGTCATTGGCCCGATTGATCGACAACACCTGATTGCGTTCCTTATCACTCAATCCCAACAACTCCTGAATCTCGTCGAACTTGTTAGCATACTTACGCATGTCCAAAAGGATGCGGCAGTCGCAGTTGGCGATGACGCTCTCCTTGAGGACGGGCGACGACAGCAGGTCGTCCAACTCCTGCGTTACGCACATACACTCGCCGAAATACTTGCGGCAGGTTTTATGTAGGCTAAGCACCCGGCGCCTTACCGTATTTCTACGGCAGGTTTCCAAGAACTCGCCCCCGAACCGGACTTACACCTCTCGGCGTATCCGGCTCTCCACTAATTTTTTTTCAGTCTAAACTTTTCCCAGATGCCGCAGCCTGTGGCAACTCGGACACAACGCAATGGTCTTGCGTTTTCGGGCTGACATGAGCCGTTTCCAACTCTCTTTCCCTTTCAGGTCTTTGAGGTTGCGGACATGGTGCATAATCAGCTTGCCCGTTGCCCCACACAATTCGCATTTTTCCGCTTTGAGCCTGTCCGTCAAATTGGTTCGGCTCACGTCTGCAATAGAGTACGGTTCGATGTCGCAGCTTCCGTTGAACGCCGTTGTCCGGCGTTTGAAACTTGTCTTGTAAAAGGTTCGGGACTTGATTACCCCTTGCTGCTCGTACTTTACGGTGAACAGTTTGTTGAGACGGTACTTTTTGTTGATTTTTCGTACCGTGCTCCTATATTTGCCCGCAAATGTTTTATACATGCTGTACTCCATGATATATCTGAAGTTGTGCAGTACGACGCAGTTGTTGGCGATCAGGTAATAGTTGCAAAATCCCACTGTTTCCCGATTGTATCGGTCGAGGATTTCAAGATCGTCGTTGAATATCAATCCTGAACGGCATTTGGGTTTCCAAATCTCTTTCCCGTTGCGGAGCTTGATTTCCATAGCTCCGTATTCCAGAAGTTTGTCCCGCAGCGTTGCCATGCTGACATTCAGCCGGACACGCTTGCCGTAGGTGCGTCGCAGACGTCCTTGCACATCCCGTCGTTGATGATTGTTCCGTGTTACCGTAATCTCATATCCGAGAAATTTCGCCGATTTACCCGTATGGGTTATCAGCGTCTTTTCTTCGGACAGTTCGAGGGCGAGGCTTTCGGATAGGAATGATTTAATATCCTCCTTTATCCGCAGTGCATCCTCTTTGCTGCCGATTACACCCAGAATAAAATCGTCGGCGTAACGGATGTATTTGAGCCTGCGGTAACTTCCGTCCATTTCATCTCCGCTTGGAAATGCTGCACGTTCCTGTTCGATGGCTTTGAGTCTTGCGACCAAAGCCGCCTTCTCAGTCCCGTCTTTTACCTTTTTCAGTTTCCGCACAGTCCGTTTTCGTTCATTGGCCAAATCGTTGCTCTCTTTGCCCGGCCTGCGTTTGGTTCCCATGTCGAAATGTCGGATATACTCTTTCACGTACTTGTCTAATTTATCGAGGTATATATTCGCCAGAATCGGGCTGACGATACCTCCCTGCGGCATTCCGCTGTAAGTGTTGTGAAACGTCCAATCCTCGACGTATCCCGCTTTCAGGAATTTCCGTATCAGACGGATAAAACGGTCATCTGAAATGCGCTCCCGCAGGATTCCGACAAGTACATCATGGTCAATGTTGTCGAAGAACCCTTTGATGTCGCCCTCGATAAACCATTTCGCCCCGCTGAACGTCTTTTGAATATGAAGTAATGCTGTGTGACAGCTCCGTTTAGGTCGGAAACCGTGCGAGGTGGTCTCAAAATGTCCCTCGTAAATGGCTTCCAGAATCATGCGGACTACCTCCTGCACCAGCTTGTCTTCAAAAGCCGGTATTCCCAGAGGGCGCGTTTTCCCGTTTTTCTTCGGGATATGCACCCTCCGCGACGGGTGAGGCTGATAACTTTCGTCTTTCAACGAGGCTATCAGCGTTTCGATCCGGGCAAGGCTCATCTCGTCGATACTGCGACCGTCGGAGCCTTTGGTCGTACTGCCTCCGTTCGATGCGATCTTTTGGTAGGCAACATAGAACAACTCTTCGTTGAACAGAATCCGGTAAAGGCGTTCGAACTTGTAGCTCGAATCCTTACTGTGTTCGTTCAGACTGTTTAATACTCTTTCCGGACTTCTCATAATGTCTCTCACATTATCCATTAAATTGTATTAAAGAAAATTAGCTGCCTCCCTTCGCCATGTGCAGGGCGTTACCCTGCCCGGACTACTACGGAGGCTCCGTTACCGTGCCGGATATTCAGAGGTCTGCACCTCATAGCCTTACGGCGTTCCGGTTTAGGTAATCCCCGTTTACTTACTTAGTAACTGTTGGCATGATGGATTGTCGGATGCGATTTCCGTCCTTTACCATTTATCATGGTTGCTCTGCGGCAAGTTCTTGCTTGCGTCCGTACCTATACACCGGAGCAGTACCGCAGTATGACGATTTCAGTTACCTTACGTCATAGCCTTCAAGTAGAGCAGCTCGGACTGTCGTTCAAACAATTCGGTTTTCATCCTCATATCCATCGTTTCACCTTGCCGTTCAGTGGCAGTCTGGTAACTGACTGACTTACGACGTTCCCGACATGCTACACTCCCCGTCCGGTTTCCCTTTCGGATAAGTCGGGTGATGATAGGTTTTTCAAAGAACACTTACCTAATCCCTTGCCAGTGGGATATTTACTAAGCAGCTTGTACGGGCGCACACAAATACTTGATAAATCCCGCCATGCCCGCCTTGGCGATAGCTTTCCATGCTTCTTCGAGCAGTAAAACTTTGCGAATACCCTTCAGCCGCCGCATTTTTGTAAGGAAGGTCTCCATGATAATCAGTGTAATGACAGGATAAAGGACTTTGTTTTCGCTGATATTATCCAGTTCGAAGACGATGAATCGCTTATCCAACAAGTCCAACTGCTTGTCAGAGTTCAAGAGGTAGTCGTACTCCCCGCCACGATAGTAAGGTTCGAGAACGTTCAGAAAATTTTCAATATCGAAATCCTTTTCCCGGACGCGCTTTTTTTCCAACAGACGGCGGTAATCCGTTGCGACGAACTCGTAGAAGGTGTTGAACGAAGGTGTGACCGCAGTGCCGGTCTTGAGTTGCGAGAGGTATAGGTTCACGGCATTCGACAAGGCCACCTCTTCCGCACGTGTCGGTTCCTCGGATTCGCGCTTCCACAAAGTCAGCAACAGCGCCTTGAGCGATTCGCGCTTCTCGACATCGTACACTCCGTCTTCGACAAAGAAGGGGTTGAAGGCAACGGGGGCATCCTCCTGATAGGTGAAATATATCCCATCCCGACCTTTGGTTTTCTGCCGGATAAGCGAGCACAATCCTTGATAGGAGTTTCCCGTATCGACAATCACGATATGTGCGCCCTGTTCATAATATTGCCTGCATATATGATTGAGGATAAAACTTTTGCCTCCCCCTGAAGGCCCGATGACCACACGGTTCCGGTTGCTTATCCATCCTTTTTTCATCGGGTAGTCGGAGATGTCGAGGTGAATGGGGATACCGCTCACCCGATCCGCCATCTTAATGCCGAAAGGCGACAAAGATGAGCGATAGTTCGTCTCTTCGTTAAACAGACACAACGCCTGTTCGAGAAACGTATAGAAACTTTCTTCGGCGGGAAAATCCCCTTCGTTGCCGGGGATTGCCGCCCAGAAAAGCGTCGGAACATCCACGGTATTATGACGTGGCGTGCACCCCATAAGTGCCAGCTGCGCCCCTACATCGTTACGGATCTGCTTCAATTCCTCGCTCCCTTCGCCCCATGCCATGACATTGAAATGGGCGCGTATCGAGGTCAGAGAGAAGGAGTGCGCCTCATTGAGGTAATCGTCGATCCATTCCTTGTTGATTTGGTTCGAACGGCTGTACTGCGCGAGCGACTGCATGTTACGGGCCGTACGTTCGAACTGCCTGAGGTTCTCGTCGCTGTTATCCAAAAACAGGTCGAGTAGGTCGGGAGCATTACTGCTCCCTTCCCCTCTAAGAACCGTACGTGATACTTTCGCATCATACGGCTCAAGCAACTCAAAGTTTCTATTATGAAACCGGCTCATAAGCTCTAATTTTACGGGAAAGTGTACGACTGCATCTGTCATGGGCGATGATTTTGGATTTGCCGGACTTGTCGGATAACTCCGCAATAGTCCAGATTTTATCCGCGTCGATTATCTCGCCGCACAACGGACAACGCTGATTTTGTTTCTCCCACATTCTGAGAAAGCCCTGTTTGCCTTTGAGAGAGCTTAACATTTTCATCCTGTTACGCATCTCAAAGTATGGTCGCCATTCCGGGTCGAATGGGTTGGCTTTGCTGCGGATTTTGATAGGCTTGGTCTTCGTATCAATATCGGATAGATACTTCAGTGTGTACGGAAATGGTTTCCCGTTGTTCTTCAGCATCATACCGAATGTCCACGCCCGGCCTTTCTTCGACAGAAAATACCTGTTGTAAACCCACTTCTTACCCTTGTGGCGGTGGCGGCGTAATGCCCACGCCCACAGTTTGTAGAAGATCTGTGCGTCTGCGTTCTTGAAGGTTTTGGCGGCTACGCAACCCTTGTAATAGTTGCCCCAACCGGTTATGACGGGGTTTAGAAGTCCGATAAGTTTGTCCTGCCTAATAGCTTGGTTCTTACGAACAATACTTTTAATTTTGGCAAGGAACTCCTTGACGTTCTTCTTTGACGGTTTGATAAGCAGCGTACCTTTGTATTTCCTGATGTTGAAACCCAAAAAGTCAAATCCTTCATCAATGTGAGTAATCTTCGTCTTTTCTTCTGATAGGGTAAGCCCCCGTGCTTGAAGAAACTCGCTGACTGCGGGTTTGATTTGCGATTCCAAAATTTCCCTGTCGGAACAGGTAATAATGAAATCATCTGCGTATCGCACAAGATTTACCATAGGATTGAAATATCCCATTTTGGTACGTCTCAGTTTGAAATTCTCTGCAAGCATTGCTTGCAGGCCGTCGAGTGCCATATTCGCGAGTGTCGGCGATATGATACCGCCCTGCGGCGCACCTTCCTCGGTGGGAAACAGTTGCCGGTTGAATACGAATCCACTTTCCAGCCATTTACAGAGCATGACCTTATCCGTAGGGATATTGTCGAGTAGCCACTGGTGGCTGATGTGGTCGAAACAACCTTTGATGTCTCCCTCGAGTATCCATTGCGGAGATACCTCTTTTGAAAGTATCGTATGGCATTGTACTATCGCATCGACCGTACACCTTTCCCTACGGAAGCCGTAAGAGTGTCTGTCGGCGGTAGTTTCTGCTACCGGGTTCAGAGCCATGAGGTATAATGCCTGCATGGCCCTGTCTTTCATTGTGGGTATTCCTAACGGACGGAGTTTGCCGTTACTCTTCTTGATATGTACCCTTCGTAACGGTTGCGGGTTGTAGCCACGTCTTTTCAGATCGGCGACAGCACCCATTTTTGCGTTGGGAGTAGTCCAGAGAACTTTATCCACTCCCGCCGTGTTCTTACCTTTGTTAGAGGTAACTCGTTTGACCGCCAACGCTTTGGCGTAAAACGAGTGGGTCAATGTCCATTGCAGGGCTTTTACCTTGCCCGGACGACCCTCTTTCTGAGCCTTTACAATACGTCCTTGCAGCTTCTGAACCGCAGCTTCGCATCTGACCCAATCAATGTCGGTCCAGTTGTTCCACTGCCTACGGTCAGCAGGCGCACACGATAAATTAATCTCGTTCATTTGCATTCCTTCTTTTAGAAAGTTCTACATAGTTTCTTGTAAAGAGTCACCTCGCAGAAGTCTGCCCGCTTTCGCGGCGGAGTGACGTTGAAACTCCTATCCGCCCCGTTACAGGACGGCATTCGCTTTTTCTGCGTTCCCATACCCGCACCTCATTCGGCTTTCCTTGCGGTCGGCTTACCTGCCCGAAGGCAGGAGAGATACGGGTTTACCAAGTTTCGCGTAAGTAACAAATGAGCGGGTTAGGTTCTGTCCGTTGCGCCGGCAGTGCTTTGTCCGTGTAACCCCACAATACAAAGGGTTATCCGACTGCGTTACCTTTTGGTTCAAGCCTCTCAGCAACTTTGGCTTGTTCGTACATTACGACGCTTATAACAGTTCGCTTGTGCTAACCATACCGCCCAGCCTCGCTCCCCGACTCTTTTGTGCTAAGAGCAGTTGCCGTTCCCTCGCGGTTCGGGCTTCTCCTTGCGGAAGGGCTACTTTGTCCGGCCAGCTTCGCACCCCGCCTTTTGAGCGACGCACGTGACCGTAGGCTACTATTGACGGAACAATAGGTTTAATCTGATCTGAATGATATTTGTTACTTCATTTGATTGTTAAACAATTACTTACACGACCTCTTGTCGCACATATTGATTGTAGATGTGGTTGCACGAGAGCAGCAATCCTACGGGAGCGGCGAATGAAAGCCGACAATCGGAACGCTCCGTCGAGAGGCGTTCGTAGCGGTCATCCGTACGAACGCTGCCGGGGAGGTCGTCCAGATCGGAAAGCGTATGCAGGCACAACGCCTTGTCGCCGATCCACATCCGGTCGGGATCGAGACGCATGTCTTGTAACGGAGTCTTCCCGGACGGTGACAGCGTGAGATAACGTTCGAGGATTCCCGAAGATTCGGGAGTCCCGGCAATCTCGTCCGCTCCGAGACGCCGCAGCCGGATATGGCCGCTCTCGCGGACGATGCTGGAGAACTGCTCCACAGCTTCCAGAAAGCGCGTCGTCGTATCTTTGTCCTGCAACTCCTTCGGGACGAGCGTACCCCGGCACAGCACACTGCAATCGCTCTGACGACGGCTTTGCGCACGGGTTGTCTTCGTAATGAACAGGTAGCAGGTATGATGCAGAAAAGGTCGTTCGTTGAAATGCCGCTCGAACGACCGGCTCAAGAAACTCAAATCGTCTTTCCCGATGTCGGGACGATACCGCTCCTGAACGAAAATATCCTGCTTGTGCACCACGGTATAGTCCGGAAGCACCTTCACCGCTTTGAGCCATACGCCGTGCAGCGCTTCATATTCCTGCGAAGAGACGGTAAACAACTCCGGAAGCGTAACCTCGAACGCCACCGTGATGTTGGCGTCTTTGGAGAGGATACAATCGTGTTCGACCTTTCAGATCGGAAATTTCCGTTCGAGGGTTTCGGTTTTCAGGGTGTTATTCATGGTCTTAATGTCGGTTTAGAATTCTTGCCACACTTTTTCGGGAGACGATACGTCGCGGATGCCGCCGTGCGGCGAGGAGCTTCATCAGTCCGTAAGCCCCGTACTTGCGGTTCAGACGGAAGGTCAGCGCCACAAGCGCACCGCCCAGCCCCACGCCCGCGACAAGGCATGCCACCTGATCGACCCCGCCCATATAAAGTACGACTACGAGAATGAAAACGGCGAGCAGGCCGCCGGCGAAGAGGAAGAGGTACTGCGCCCGCAGCCCCTTGAACTCCACCTGGCGGCCCACGCCTTTATTGATCGGATATTCGGCCATCGTCTAAAGGAAAAACGAACGCAGAATCGTGGCGGCGACGATCAGGAAGATACAGGCTCCGAACCAGCTCGCAGCGGTTTTAGACGTATCCGGATCGCCCGAACTGAACTTCTGATAGACCCGCACTCCGCCGATCAGGCCGATGACGGCGCCGATGGCGTAGATCAGCTTGGTCGCCGGGTCGAAATACGACGTGACCATCTGCGTAGCCTCCTGAATGCCGGCCATGCCGTTGCCTTGCTGCGCTGCAGCGTGCTGCGCCGTGGCGAGCAGTCATACGGCGATTCATGCCGAACTGAAAATGAGTTTTCTTTTCATGGATGATTGTGTTTTTTAATTCGACTTCAGATTTTCTCTCCGGGCGCTGGGCCCGTGATTCATGCGTGCTGCTCATCCTGCCGTCAGCCTGAATCGTAGTATCCGGGAGCTTTCATAGCTTCGCATTTTTTAAGCTGAACAATCTATTTCGGAGCGGCAGCCATACGCTGCGCCGCTTCCTTCTCGGCATCGTCCAAATAACGGGCGATGATCGGGCTGGCGCCGGAGATGGCGTCCACGAGCGTGCGCTGCACTTCCGTATGGCGGATGTCACGCAGCACTCCGGCCAAGGTTTGCCGCTGCTCTTCGGGCACGGAGTGCCCCTTGCACAAGGTGAGGATGCAATCCAACTGCTGCGGAGAGAAACTCTGCGTCCCGGCAGGCGGGGCCGTCGTTTCGCATCCTATGTCCATCACCTCTTCGGTCGCAGCTTCGCGCGTCAGGGTGTTCTCTTCCTCCGCGGTGAGCGCCGTAGGTTCCTTATGTATCCACCCCTGAACGGTCGCTTGCACAGCGCGATGTTCCTTATCGCTGTCGCTTGCCGGTACAAATGTATGGTCGCTCTTGTCTGAATTGTTCCCCTTGCGCCGGGAGTGGCGTGACGCGGCGCGTGCTGGCGTCCGCTGACCGGCGCCGTAGTCCCGGGTGACGACCAGCGCATCGTCTTTAGGGGTAACGGCCGCCGTCCGACGCCTGCGGCGGCGTGGCGGGTCGAGACGGTCGGCTTGCCGTCGATGCCAACGCGCCAGCGCCCGGCACGTCGGCCCGAAGCAAATTTCGCCCAACTCGCCCCGGAAGAGGAACTTATCCAGAAACAGGTAGCAGAACAGCACGAGGAACAGCACGACGAGGGCTTCCGTGATTTTCATAACGGGTGTCATCCTTATAGAATTTTATTGAGTCCTTTGGAGCAGAGCGACCGTATTTCCGTCCGGTGCCGCTCGAAGTGCTGTTCCAATACGTTGTCGATGAAGTTTCCGACCGTAAAACGCCGGTTGCCCGCAACGCCCACGAGGGTCGTGATCTTGCGGTGCAGCCGCCGGTCGATATAGACGCATTGCCGGGCTTCGGAAGGAGTATTCTTCAGAAACCGCGACGCATAGTCTTCCGCATCCGAACGCCTGACACGCGGCTCCGAAGCAGACGCTTCCGTCGGCTCCGGGGCTATGGCATCTGACGCCGAGGCAGCCGGTTCGGGGCCGGCCATCAGGCTGCGAAGGTACTCTTCGTCAATCTCCTGTTGGGCAGGAACCTTCCTGCTACTCATGGCTCGGAAGTTTCAGAACGGCGCAGATCTCCGTCATCAGGCGGTCGAAACCGCACTCGGCGACGAAAGCCCGGTCGGGCGGCAGCAGCGTACACCGGTACACCGGGCCGCCCGTTTCCTGAATATCCTTGTTGAAGTTGCTCCGCACGGGAATATGCGTGCGCAGATGCTGCAGCCCCAACTGATCGAGGACTTTCTCGTACTGTTCATAGAGCGGCGTCCGCTCGCGGCGATCCACCAGGTTCCAGAATAGGAACAGCTCCCGAAGATGCGCCCGTCCCGTCTTGATCAGGCGGTCGTTGAGAACAGAGGCGAAATTGAGCGTACTTTCCAATACGATGCGATCGGCCTTCATCGGAATGAAGAGGTAGTCCAGTTCGACGATCGTGGAGAGGACGCCTTCATTGCCCACCGTTCCCGGAAGGTCGAACAGCACTACATCGTATCGTTCTTCAGCGACGGCGGCCCATTTCCGCCATTCCGACATCGCCTCGGAAGGTTTGCAGCAGAGAATACGATAAGGCTTCACCCCTTTGTTCTCGGCGAGCGAAACGAGGAGTCTGCCGTAGATCGCCGAAGATTGCACGACGGCCTTGTCGCGGTTCGAGAGTTTGAGGATGGAGTGCTGCGGGTAGTCGCAGTCCACCACCGCGACGCGGATGCCGTGCAGGTAGTGCAGCCACGAGGCGGCCAGCACCGTGAGGGTCGATTTGCCGACGCCACCTTTCTGGGAGGCGAAAGCGATGCACAAAGGGTTCTGTTCCATACAAAAATAATTAAGCGATTAATATTTAACTTGTTCCGATACGCGGATACGTACTTGCGTATTTACGTATCTTCGGCGATTCATACGCCTTTGCGGATTCGCATACTTTTGTCGGCAGATACGGATGTAAGCTGTCACATACGAACTTCGGCATCTATGCAGACATCTATATCCGTATCCGCATAGCCGCGTAATGACGGAGGTACGGGAGTAAGAGACTACGCGGGCAGGTAGATTCGTAAGTACCGATCCGCGCACAAAGAAAATGAGAAAACGCCCCCGTTCGGCGGCTCCGAAAACGGGTGGCGCCCAAAGGCGCGTATCGGCGTCCGTTGGCAGGTATATATCTGATACAACATAAGATAAAACGCTCTACCTTTGTCTCCGAAAAGAGTAATCCCGCCGCGACGCCGAAGGCGCGCACCTTCATCCGGCCCTTGGCCGGATTTCTATATGCGCCCGCATATAGCAAGGGGTACCTTCAGCCGCTCGGAATATTCCGAGCCGCCGAAAGTGCCGCCGCGACCTTCGGCGTGGCCGACGGTTACTCCCGAGTCGTAACCTCAAAACACGGATGCCCTATGGATGCTGCCGATAAACCGACCTCCGCCGCGGGCCGCAAAGCCCTCAACGACCCGCGCATACACCGCTATTACGTTCGCCTGACAAGCGAGCAAAACGAGCGTTTCCTGCGCATGTACGAACAGTCCGGGATGAAGAATAAAGCCGATTTCATCTGCCACCGCATCTTCGGATGACCTTTTACGGTCGTTGTCCGAGACAAGAACACCTACGATTTCTATGTCCGGCTGACGGGATTTTACGCCCAGTTCCGGGCTGTCGGGGTGAACTACAACCAGTGCGTCAAAGCCATGCACATGACCTTCGGCGATAAGAAAGCGTTGGCCTATCTCTACCGTCTGACGCTCGAAACGCAGCGGTTGGAACAACTCGTGAAGGCGGTCGTCGAACTTACGAAGGAGTTGCTGCAATGGTGCCGAAAGTAAACTCCGGGGCCAACGTCTACGGCGTACTCCAGTATAACCGCATTAAGGTCGAAGCCGGCGAAGGCCGGATATTATACATGCAGGGAATCGACGGCAGGTTCAGTATCGAGGAGTGTGCGGAAGCTTTCGGGTACTACACGGCGCTCAATCCCCGTGTCCGAAAACCGGTCGTGCATTTCTCGCTCAACCCCTCGCCCGAAGACCGGCTTTCGGAAGCGCAGCTCACGCGACTTGCCGCCGAGTTCATGGAACGCATGGGATACGGTCGCCAGCCCTACGTCGTCTTTCTGCACGAAGACATCGCACGGCGACACATGCACGTCGTCTCGGTGAGGGTGGACGAGCAGGGCCGGAAGATCGACCACAACAACGAACTGCGGCGCGCCATGGCGGTTTGCAGGGAGTTGGAACACGAGTACGGCCTGCATGTGCCCGAAGACGGCGGCGTGCAAACAGAACCGGAAGAATTGCACCGGGTCGATTACCTTCGGAGCGATCTGAAGCATCAGCTGCGCAACGTCGTGATGACGCTCAAACAGCAGTACGGATTCCAGTCCCTCGCGGAGTTCAATACGCTGCTCGAACGCTATGGCGTCGCAGCCGAAGAGATCCGAGGCGACGTACGAGGCAGACCGTATCGGGGGCTCGTTTACCACGTGCTCGATGACGACGGGCAGCGCACGGGAGCGGCGGTCAAAGCGTCCCGGCTGGGCGATTTTTTCGGATGGAAGGCGCTGGAAGAAAAATTCGACGCCTCGAAACAACGGCTTCGGCAACATCCCGAAAGGCTCGACCGCACACGCCGCGAAATCGACCACGCCCGGAGCGGAAGCCGCAACCGCAAGGAGTTCACAGCCGAACTTCGGAAAAACGGTATCGACGCAGTTTTCCGGGAGAACGATGCCGGGCGGATTTACGGAGTCACTTTCATCGACCGCACGACACATCAGGTGTTCAACGGCTCCCGGCTCGGAAAGGAGTATGCGGCCGACGCTTTCGAGGCGTGGTTCAACGGTCGGGAGCAAGAGTCGTCCACACCCATACAGGAAGAGTTACGGCCGTTGGCACCCCTCGAACCGCCCCAGCCGGGACTATCTTCGGTCGAAGAGTTCGAGGAGTACATCGAGACCCACTACGTTTCGATGCCCGACGTAATAGGCGAACTCATGGAATATAAGCCCGAAAAGGAGTGGGAAACAGCTCCCGAATACCGGCTCTTCCCCCGCAGGAAGAAGCGGCGGCGGAAAATCCGGAAAAGAATTTAACAATCTCGATACGTTACGATCATGCAAGAAGAAGACGATCTGCGCGGCTTGGCCAAAGTCGCGGATTTCATGCGGGCGATCAGCTTTCTGTTTCTCGCCATTCACATCTACTGGTTCTGTTACGAGTGGTTTGCGCAGACGGGATGAACGATTTCCGTCGCAGACCGCATCCTGCAAAATTTCCAGCGGACGGCTGCCTTGTTCTCATCGACGCTCTGCACCAAACTCTTCTGCACGGTATTTCTCGCATTGTCGTGCATGGGAAACCGTGGTGTGAAGGACGAGAAAATATCGTGGAAACATATCACCGCGGCAGGCGGCATCGGCATACTGCTATTCTATGGCAACGGCTGGCTGCTCGGGATGAATGTCGCTACGACCCTGCGGGCGGCGCTTTATACGGCGACGTTGCTGGTGGGATTCCTCGGAATGCTGGCGGCCGGGCTATGGAGCAGCCGTCTGCTGAAAAACCGTATGACGGATGATCCGTTCAATGCCGAAAACGAGAGTTTCATGCAGGAAACACGCCTGCTGAAAAACGACGATTCGTTCAACTTCCCGACCGAGTTCGTCTTCCGGAGACGCAGGCACAGCGGATGGATCAACGTCGTGAATCCCTTCCGGGCGAGTATCGTTTTAGGAACGCCCGGCTCGGGAAAATCCTATGCCCTCATCAACAACTACATCAAGCAGGCCATCGAAAAGGGATATGCGCTCTACGTCTACGACTTCAAGTTCGACGACCTGTCGGTTATCGCTTACAACCATTTGCGCAAGAACCTCAAGGCTTACGGAGCGACGCCGCCGAGATTCTATGTCATAAATTTCGACGACCCGCGCCGTTCGCACCGATGCAATCCGCTCGCGCCGAATCTCATGTCCGACATCACCGACGCATACGAGGCCAGCTATGTCATCATGCTTAATCTCAACCGTTCGTGGATACAGAAGCAGGGAGATTTCTTCGTCGAATCGCCGATCGTGCTGCTCGCGGCGATCATCTGGTTCCTGAAGATTTACGACGGCGGAAAATACTGTACCTTTCCCCATGCCATCGAGCTGCTGAACAAACCCTACGAAGATCTGTTCACCGTATTGATGGCTCACGAGGAGTTGGAGAACTATCTTTCGCCCTTCGTGGATGCATGGAAAGGTGGAGCCGCAGAGCAGCTGATGGGGCAGATCGCCTCTGCGAAGATTCCCCTCTCGCGTATGATCTCACCGCAGCTCTACTGGGTCATGTCGGGAGACGACTTTACACTCGACATCAACAACCCCGAGGAACCGAAGATTCTTTGCGTGGGAAACAATCCCGACAGGCAGAACATATACGGCGCGGCGCTCGGATTGTATAATTCGCGCATCGTCAAACTGATAAACCGCAAGAAGCAGCTCAAAAGTTGCGTGGTGATCGACGAGCTGCCGACGATCTATTTCCGGGGGCTGGACAACCTGATCGCAACGGCGCGTTCCAACAAGGTCGCCGTGTGTCTGGGTTTTCAGGATTTCAGCCAGCTAAAGCGCGACTACGGAGACAAGGAAGCCGCCGTGATTCAGAATACCGTGGGCAACATCTTCAGCGGACAAGTCGTAGGAGAAACAGCCCGGACGCTCTCCGAACGATTCGGAAAGATCGTGCAGAAACGACTGTCCGTGAGCATCAACCGCAGCGATACCTCGACGTCGATAAACACCCAGCTCGACAGTCTTATTCCTGCGTCGAAAATCTCGACGCTCTCGCAGAGCGTGTTCGTCGGAGCTGTGAGCGACAACTTCGGAGAGGAGATCGAGCAGAAGATTTTCCATGCCCGGATCGTCGTGGACAACGAGGCCGTGAAAAAAGAAATGGCGGAGTACAAGCCCATACCCGAAATATCGTCGTTCCTCGACGCCAGCGGGCGAGACATCATGCAGGAAAAGATCAAGGAGAATTACCGCCGCATCAAGCAGGATGCACTCGACATCATCGAAACTGAAATGAAGAGGATAGAGAAGGATGAAAAATTGGCGGAAACGTTATTAGGGAAAACCGAATAGATGGAGTTTGGGAAAAATTGCATTAAAAGAGTACGTTTTTCCGGGAAAAATCGGGGATAGTATTTCGCTAATATATCCCGATGCCGACTTCATCTGCGATTAATTGCGAATTTATTTTCCAATCGTAAATTTACAAAGAAAAAGAAATACGATGTTTGGATGAGCCGTCCTGCTTTCGAAGGATATAAAAAATAACTTATTTTAGATTTTCATTGGTTTGACTTAACCGAGTGAAGAATAAACTTTTAGTGAATTATTTGAGAAGTAGAGGTAACAATTTAGTAACCGTGCCCATTTCAATGTTTTACGTTGCTATGCTGTCAAATAACTCTTTCGAAATAAAAACACTATAATATCTCTGAATTTCAAAACCTTACATTTAATTATTTTATTGAAGAATTGCCGTTGTCTTTTTCATCGTTCACCTTTATCGTCGTATTCATCATCTGTTGTCCCACAGCATTCTGGATAATATTAGCCAAATTGTGTTGAGCTCGAATATTTTGATAAGACTCATATTCCCAAAACAAATAATTATCCCATAATCCAATTTCAATTTCTCTAATAAGAGTTTTCATTTTAACTGGATCTGCATTTCCATCAGGCAGAAAATAAGCTGTATTTGCTAATTGAATTCTCAATACAAAAATAATTTGCAATTCACCAGGAGAAAATACCTTATGCCAATCTGGCTGACTTACAATTGTATTTGGGGCATCTTTCTCTACTCGACTTTTAGATTGTACTTCTTCTACATATTTTTTGCCAACATTACGCACTGCATTGAGCCTTAAATTAGAGGTAAAATATGATTCAATATCAATAAAGAACAAATTATCACAATTCCCTTTTTCTATTTGCTGAATCATAGCGTCAATTTCATCTCTATCAATTATAATATCTTTAAGTCGGAGATTTTTAATATCGAAATCATCTTTAGTAGATATTTCAAAAGGGACTCCAATTTTATGTAATGCAACAACAACAGCCCTTTTCTCAGATATATTTAACTTATTATTAAATTCATTGGCTGTATCTATATAACTTTTCTTTGCGTATGCTCTAAACACATTGAGAGCTTTCACGGCCATTGCTCGCACATTCTTAATTTTCTTCTCTTGCTTCCAATGCAAGAAATAAGACCCCCCATAAGTACCAATTAAAGCACCTATGGCACCACTAATAAGTGGCAACAACCAACTCCATATATTATATGTTTCTTGTATATCACCTATCGCTTCCATAACTACAAATACTTATCTAATATAATCTGTTTCTCGATTGCTGCATTTTTTATCAAGTTGCGAGCTTCTGTAATTTCTGATTCCAATACTTCTATCTGAGACACTATACGCTTTTGTTCATCAATGGATGGTACCGGAATCCTATATTTCAAAATATCTTCCTTATTACCCCGTGGCATCTTTAAGCCTTTTTTCCCTTCCATTGCGTATTCAAAAAACATATCACGGCGAAGCATATAGTATATATATTTCGGTAGATACTTATCTGTATTGGATGACCTCAATACAAGAACATCCTTAGAACATCCACCTTTTTTGTCTGCAAACCAAATTTTTTTAAGGTATGGACGAATATTGGAAATCAATATATCATCTTTCTTGTACTCCGTAATAGAAGATATATTTGCTTTTCCTACAAATGGTACAATTCCTAATTTGTTCTGAAGCATATTGTCAGTTGTGATATATGTTTCAGATACAATATCAGTGTATTTTATTGACTTAACTACATATGGGGCAACATTAGAGAGAACTTCATCATTGTATTCAATAGAAGATAGTAAATCTTCTATCTTTACTTCAGAGTTCTTTATTAGTCGTTTTGACAATGATACGGAATCATCAACCTTACCAATCTCATCAACAATCTGTTTTTGAACATCAATAGGAGGAACGGGAATCTTTATCTTTGAATACCCATCCATGTCAATATTAAGAAGTCTAATACCATTTTGTAAAGGTATTGTTCCTCCTTTGCAATAAAAATTGTGCAAAATAATCCACAGATATATTGGATTCACTTCGGAATCATCTTGTACTCTAATTCTTGAACAAAAATTTGAGTAAGAGTATGTTTCGTTATCGGTCTTATCAAATAGTACAACTCTTCCAATAGCTTGTGTATCGCTACCGCCAGATTTTTCTAATATGATATCTCCATATTGCAATGTACGTGTTGCTAATTGAGTTTTTTCAACTTCAATTTCTGCAACATCACTATAATCTAAAAAGCCATTATTCAACTTAAAATTTGTATTGCGTAAGACTTTTGTCATCTGCAATAGACCTTTTTCTCCTTTCCATAAGCCACTTTGAAAGGTTGCAAGTTTATCTATTGGCTTTAAAATATAACGAGTATCAAAGACTACTTTTTTTTTTGAATTTAAGTTTAAGCCTTTTTCAAAAATAGGTCTATCAAAAGTGAGCATATCAATTAAAGATATGCGAGATATATGAGTTTGCATACTCTCCGCTATAGGCATTGCGTAATCTCCTTTAAAAGCTCGATACACATAAGTACTTGCTTTATCGGGATTATCATAACTATTAGCATCGAAGAGCTTGGTGCACTCATCAATGTTTTTGCCTTTTTGAATTGCATGAATGCCCTCATTGCCTCGACGATTTGAAAACTCGTAGCCTAAGAAGCATTTTTCTACATCTTTCTCTCCACTCTTGACGATAACAACCTTTTGGGGATATGCCAATATAAAGTATAAAAGTTTTTCTGCCTCTACGTTTAATATCTCATCGAGCAACTTAGTGTTACTTTTTGCAGAGATTTTCTTTTTATACTCGTAATAAATTTCGTGGGCCCTTACTTTATCATTAGGTGATTTTTGTAGCAATGTAACATAATCGGCATAATTAAGTCCCTCCCAAACATGAGCCACATATTTCGAGGCAGGAGTTTCTATGCCGTTAATAGTAACATCATTTAGTGTGCGAAAATAAGCATCAACCGCAATCTTTGTATTAGCTGCAAAATAATTATCTCTACGGCGTAGAAACAAAACGACAGTATTTGTGTTGGTTGCCATAAATGTATTACTACCCAACTCCGCAATAGCTATAATATCAAAGTATTGTAATATAATCTCACGAGTTTTAGTATAAATACCCGAGTTGCTCAAAATTGAACTTGGCAGAATGACACCTGCTATACCTCCATCTTTGAGTAACTGTTTTATGCGTTCGACAAACAAGCACTCTATTTCGGAACTGTTATCTGTCAATGAATTATACAATTCAAAATCTTGTTCCGTATAATAATCACGAGTTGTTTGGCGAAAAGATGACACAGAATAAGGCGGATTGCTTAACAGAATATCAAATTGTTGATTATCCTTTTGACCATCGTTTCCTTGCTTGCGCAATTTGCCTTTATACTCTTTGTTATTACTGAAATTTGCAAGACCATCACTTAGAATAACATTCGCTAAACCATCACCATGCAAATAGCATCCTACTTTACCGACTTTTACAAGTCGATAATCCTTTTCAACGCCATATACATAGTCTGTCGCCCAGTCAAAATGGCAATTCTGCCAATTGATAAGGTGTTTTTTTGTCTCTTCAATATATTTAGAAGTATCACACCCGTTTATGATATTTTGTACTTCATGCATAAACTCGGTGATAAAATGGCCGCTACCTGCTGCATAATCTATCATATATGGCAAAATCTCGCCATCCTTACGTGATAATGTTTCTGCCATGATAGAATCCAATGGAAGACTCTTTATGATAAATTGAGCAATAGGCACAGGCGTAAAGTACTGTCCTGCCTCTTGTTTAAGTCCAGTAGTAAGTAACAACTCAAAGAAATCGGATAGGTATTGTTGGCGTTTATTGTAGCGGATTCTATATCCTTGAATCAACTCTACAACTTCTTTTACAACTTTTGCATTTTCTTCAAAAGATACACTATCATATACTTCCTTAATTGCAAACTCGTTATTCTTTTCAAGACGGAGTTTGTTCACCTCTCTTAATAGATACTGCTTAGTATCCTCATTCAAGTTGGCACAACGCTTGTCGAAATCCTCATTATTGAAGTCGCTAACAGTTCTATTCAAGAACTTCTTCATACCTTTGCTATAAAGGTCTGTTAAACGAAGCTGGAAATCAACATGATTGTCTCTGCCTTCAAGCCATTGGAACTTTAATTCTTCACCCTCGCCTGTAGTAGTCTCGTCATAAACTTTGCATAGGAAGAGTGTAAAAATCTTATTGAATGCATTACCCTTATCTGAAACTACATTGTGTCGCAGTATTTCAAGGAAGCGGTTGAATATAAAACTTGAATCCTCTGCTTTTATCTCTTTCAACTGCTCCTTTATCAGTGCTTTACTTTGGAAATTGTATGGTTGTACCCAAGAATCAAAAATACCATTATCTTTAGTAAGCTTATTCCATTTTTCATAAATATCCTTTACATCACCATTACGATAATCATCTTCAATCTTGATAATCTCATTTACATGGATAAACTTATTGCCTTTCAATTCTGATGCATACAGCATTATTACATCCGCTTTACCTCCAGATAATTGGAAATAAGTAAACAACTGTCCTCCATCCTTGCGGATTTTTGCCAACTCCTTATTGTACTCCTTACCATATGTCTTACATTCGATAAGCATATAAGGTGTACCATCTTCGCGATTAACGCAAATATCTAATCTTCCTGATGTTCCGTGTCCAGATGGCCAAGTCTTTTCAAGAACTAAGTTTTGAGGTTTGTATCCTTTGGTAAGAAGTCTGTCAACACATTCAAGCACTACAAAATTTTCGGGCTGCGAAAAATTCTGTGTGGTTTTACTTTCTGCTATGATTTTATCACCGTATTCAATATGTTCCTTATCAAAATCAATGGATATGACATAGTTGTTGTGGTCTGAATATATCTTATGATATATACCACTTGTTCCATTCTTAGGAATAAAACCTAATGCTGTTATGTGTTTCTTTACGTCCATAAAACCTCCATTTATAATACAAAAGTAGTAAAATTCCAAATGCGAAGTGAGTTTTTGAATGACTATTTAACAATTAATGCTATAGCATTCATATTTTAAGCCTATTTTGTCGTGGAATAGGCTGCCGTATGTTCTGCCGCAAATTGTCTAACTGTATCTTAAACCACTCAGCAAAGGGCTTTCGGTTGATGGCAAGGATTAACTTCGTTTTGTCCGTCGAGTCTTTCAGCTCTTGAATCCCCGCCTTTTCGGTCGTAAATCTCCGTTTGTGTTTCTCCGAATAAAGTTCACCCGCATACTCCAACGGCTTGTCACTGACGAGCGTTGCAGTCTGCCTTTCATCGAACTTGACAAAGCGGTAAAGTTTTTTTATGCGCAGCATTTCATGCAGGTAGGGACACTATACTGCCTTTGCGATTACCTTTTTCAGAAACAATATTTCCTCTTTGTGTTTCGTTTCCTTGTCTCCTATCTCCCTGCCGTGCTTCTACCGCATTTCCCGTATCTTTCGGCTGTGGTCTGCCTGCATGGTATTCGGGCTTGCAGGACTTCGATGGTTTCCTCGTGGTCAGCTACCTCCCGATGCAGAGCGGTGTTCTCCCTTTCCAACGTCTTTACCTTGTTGCTGCCGAAAAGAGAACCGATACTCTCGGCGATGTTGGCGGCTGCGGTGGTTGCCACCCCTTTCAGCTTCTCGGTCTGTATTTCTTCACATAAAATGAGACCTTGAATATACTACGCATAACTTACTACTTTTTTTGGTTACAAAATTAGTTCTTAGTGAGTTACCGATCGCTATGCAAAATTGTGCAAATTACAGAAAAAGAATATCTTAGCAAGAAATTTGCACCTTTTACGGGAGTAAGAGGTGGTAACTGAACTTTTGTGCAGTTTGGCTTCATGTTGGTTCTGCCCCATAAAGGCAAAGCGTAATAAACATTGTATCAGCTAATTCGTTATGCCTTGCTCATATTTACATTTTCGCTATGTGTTTATTTTAATAAATCAGTTGATAAATATATCAATCTGACAAACAGACTTTTAAGAAGATTTTACAGGGGTTTTAGTAACGATTTGGAGAATGTGCGAAATTCGCTACTTTGCGTAATCATCTTGTCAAATAACCCTTGTCAAAAACAAAGGTAGGAATTTTCTTTGAACTTGCAAAAATATTCGATTTAAGTGCTAAATACAAAACGAAGGCACGAGGTTATGAGCCTCGTACCTTCTTCCCTTTTATTTCTTGTTACCGTGTTAGATGGCTTTGATGACGAATGGGCAATAAGATTAAAATGGTTTTCTGCAAATTACGAAAAATAATTGATATATAGCCTATTTTCCGGTAATAAAAATGTAGCGACGGTGTTTCACAACTCTGTCGCTACCGCTACAACTAAAACAAGTTTTTAACCTTAATTTTTATCTTCATTACAAATGAATACAAAATAGTTGATATTTGCAAATCATCTGTCCGTTTCCGGTACGAGCCATTCGGGGGCATGAAAAAATGGTATGCCGCATGATAGTGGTCGGAAATGCGCCGGAGCCCGATTCGGATGTGTCGGATGGAAAAAAGGACTCCGTCGTTATACGACGGAGTCCCGGTTTATGAGTGAAACGGATCGGCGGGGTTAGAAATTGCCTTTGTCCTTGCGGTCCCACCACAGACGGGTGCCACCGGTGTCGCCGTCGCCTTTCACTTCGGAAGATTCAGCCTTCAGCAGCTGGATGGCATTGTTCACCTCGACGGTGTTGGAGCTCAGTTCCGTTTCGTTGTACAGCAGGCGGCGCGGGCCGAGCTGCGTGTCGATGATCGAGGGGGCCAGATTTTGCTTCGGACGGAAGAGTTTGGGGTAGCCCGTGCGGCGGTAATCGGCCCACGCTTCGGTCGAGAGCGGGAAGTTGGCGATCCATTTCTGGGTGATGATGCGTTCGAGCTTTTCTTCATTCGAAGCGCCTTCGTCCCACTTCACCGTGATACTGGTGGTCGGATCGGAGTTGTATTCCGGCTTCCACGGGTCCGTATAACCCTCAGGTGAGGAGGTATCGTCGTTGATGTAGCTGCTGATAGCCGCATCGTCGATAACCGCCCAGTCGGGGGCCGTCAGTTTCTTCTCGGTCCATGCTGCCGCGGCGTCGGACTGTCGGTAGCTCTTCTGGTTGCGGATGGAAACCTCGATACCCTTTTCATAGAGTTCCTTTACGCTCTGCTGCCCGGCGTCGGTCCAGCGAAGTTTGGCTTCGGCGCGCAGGAACCAGCCTTCGGCGGCGAACATGATGGGCTGCGGCGTCGCATATCCGCCGGCCAGAAACGAGTAGTAGACGCGCTGGTTGTCGTTGCCGCCGTTCTTATTGCCCAATTCGCAGCCTACGGGAACTCCGATGTATTGCGCTCCCTTGCGGATCAGGATGTCGCTTTCGTTGTATATGTCCTCGTTGTTCTGGTCTTTCTCGCCTGTCGGTTCGGCGGTCTTCTTGACCAGATGGCGGACGTTGGTGGTGAAATAGAGCGGGCGGCGCGGGTCGTTGTAGCCGTTCATGAACGCTACGATCGACGAACCGATGCCCGAATCCAGCCAGTCCATCATGCGGCGCAGTTCGTTCGAGTAGGACTTGTTGATAAGGATGTCCTTGTCTTCGAGGACTCCGGCCTGAATGGCTTCCTTGGCGTATTTTTCAGCATCGACGGGGTTTACCTTGACGATGCGCAGCGCCATGCGCAGCTTGAGCTGGTTGGCGATCTTCTTCCAGAGCGTGCGGTCGCCGTTGCACCAGCAGTCGAACGATGCGAGACCTGCGGTCTCCGTATCCAGTCCTTCGAGCGCTTTGTCCAGCTGTGCGAATATCGCCTTGTAGATATCTTCCTGTTTGTCGTAGGCGTAGCTGCTGGGGCGTTCGGCCAGTTCGTCCGCTGCGAGGACCGACGAATAGGGAACCGGGCCGTAGGTGTCGGTATACTGGAGCAGGTTATACGCTTCGACGATGCGGGCTACGGCTGCGAAGTCATGCTGTCCGGCGGCGTCGCACTGTTTGATCAGCCGGCGGGTGTTGTTGAATATTTTCTGCATGAAGTTCTCGTGCATGCCGCCGCAGAACCCGCGGGCGAGGTCGTAACGCGCCATCGTCCAGTTGCTGTGCGGCACCTCGAAATAACCGCCGTAGTTGTCGATCGACAACGAGGTCCAGTACTGGAACAGGTTCTGGTGGGTGGGGTAACTGAACGAGAGGGGAGTGGAGAACTGCGCTTCGAACGGCAGTTCTTCGGGGTCGATCTCGTAGGGATTGGTGTTCAGCTCTTCGAAATCTCCCGTACAACTTCCCAACAGTGCGAGGGGAAGCGCCATTGCGGTAACGTTTCTAAGAATATTCTTGAGTTTCATAATGTGTAAACGCTTTTGATTAGAAATTCAGTTTCACGTTCAGACCGAAGCTGCGCGTGGTCGGCAGGTTGAAGACATCGAAGCCTTGCAGGCCGTTGCCCGTACCCATCGACACGTCGGGATCCATCGGGGCGTCTTTGTAGAAGAAGAAAAGGTTGCGGGCGATGAACGCAAGGGTCAGGTTCTTCGACTGGCCGAACAGGTTACGGAAAGTGTAGCCCAGCGAAATCTCGCGCATACGGACGTTGGTCGCGTCGTATACGTAATCCTCGACGTTGTAGACCGAGTTGAAGCTTGTCGCGCCCACCACGTCGTAGTAAGCCTTGACGTTCGAGAATTTGATGCCCTCGCGCATCACGTAGCCGCGGTCGCGCGCCCGGCCCGTGCGTTCCGATACGCCGTATCCGTCGAGTGTGGCCTCGGTCATCGAAACGACCTTGCCGCCGATGCGGAAGTCGATGAGCATGCTCAGTGTCAGGTCCTTGTAGCGGAACGTGTTGTTCCAGCCCATGTTCCACTTCGAGTTCATGTTGCCCATGTATTTCAGGTCGGAATTCTGCTCGCCGCCGTTTACGGGGATCTGGTAGTCGGCGCCTTCGGGGGTTTCCGTCACCAGTTTGCCGCTCTCGTCGCGTTTGAGCGTGCGGACGTAGAGGTCGCCATACTGGCCGCCTTCATAGAGGATCACTTTGGCGCCGCCCAAGTTGGAGACCGTTACGCCGTCTTGGATACCGTCGAAAAGCTCGATGATCTTGTTGTCGTTGTACGAGAGATTCAGATCGGTGGACCATGTGAATTCGTTGCCGAAGTCTTGGAACCAGCCGGCCGTCAGTTCGAAGCCTTGGTTCTGGACGTTGCCCGCATTGACGAACTGCGATTTGTAACCGCTCTCCCACGGCAGCGTCACCTCGAAGTACTGGTTCTTGGTGTTGGTCTTGTAATAGGTGGCGTTTACGTGCAGACGGTGCTGGAAGAACTCTCCGTCGAAACCGACCTCGAACGAGTGGGTCTTTTCGGGTTTCAGCGTGCGGAACGGCACCGATTCGGGCGGGTTGATGGCGCCTTGGTCGCCGTAGGTATAGCGCGGATTGGTCTTGTAGACGGGGACGTCGTTGCCGACGATGGAGTACGAACCGCGGAATTTGAACAGGTCGATATTCCGGCCCATGTCCACGAAACGGTTGAGCAGAAGGCTGGCGCCCACCGAAGGATAGAAGAACGAGTAGCCGTCGGTGTAAGCGAGGGCCGACGACCAGTCGTTACGGGCCGTCACGTCGAGGAAGAGCGCCTCTTTGAAGCCGAACGTGACAGCTCCGAAGACCGAGTTGAGCCGTTTGCGCTCCAGTCCCATGGTCGTGCCGTTCATGTAGAAATTCGACGGGTTGAAGATGTTGGGATAGTAGGCGCCGCCGTTGCCCGGAGCGACGAACTTGCTCTGCTCGTAGAGCAGGCTCACGTTGTTCGAACGTGTCTGCATCATGCTGGTGCCGAGGGTGGCGTTGAGCGAGAAATCGTCCCACGTATGGTTGTACTGGGCGAGCAGGTCCGCATAGAGCTGTTCGCTGAAGTAGCGGTTGTCGTCCATTTTGCCGTAGGTGTATTTATTGCCGTAGGACGACGCGTAGTGGTTGCGTACGTAGTGTTCGTCGGCGCGCTCGTAGCGCATGCGGCCCGTGAGCGAAAGTCCGTCGATGATCTGGTATTTGATCGATCCGCCGAATTCGTAGCGGTTGCGTTCGACGACGGGGCGTTCGCGGTTGAGCAGCCAGTAGGGGTTGCTGTTGGTCTCGTCGGTGGTAGTCACCCAGTTCTGGACGTTGGCGTTGAGCTCGCCGTTGTAGGTCTCGAAGTTGCTTTTGTAGCCGTTCCAGTCGCCGCCGCGCGGGAAAGTGTAGGTGCCGACGAGCGGGTTGAAGACGAAACCGCCGGCCGGCTGGTTCGAGATGTGCTGGTTCACGTATTTGGCGTTGAAATCGACCTTGATGTGGTCGTTGAAAAGGTCGAAACCGACTTTGGCGTTGAGCGTGTGTTGCGAGTAGTCGTTTTCAGGGGTGATGCCGCCGGATGTTACGTTGCCGTAGGAGAAGTAGGCTCGCAGGTCTTCGGCGCCGCCGTTGATCGAGATCGAGTTGTTGGTCGTCCAGCCCGTACGGAAGAACTTCTCGGCGTAATCGGGAGCCTTCGACGCGAGTTTGTCGCCCCAACTGTATTGGCCGTTCGCCCCGTATGTGTTCTGGAATTCGGGCAGCGAGAGCGGGGTGTCAATGGTCGTGTTGCTCGATACGTTCACCGCCAGACGCCCTGCCATGGCCGATTTGGTCGTGATCATGATGGCGCCGTTGGCGGCTACCGCACCGTAGAGGGCGGCGGCCGACGCGCCTTTCAGCAGGGAGATCGAGGCGATGTCGTCGGGGTTGATCGTAGACATGGCGTCGCCGCCGTCGCGCTGGGCGCCCCAGTTGCTGTCGACCTGATCGGACGTGATGTTCATCATCAGGGGGACGCCGTCGACGACGACCAGCGGCTGGTTCGAGCCGTTGATCGACTTGTTACCGCGGAAGAGTATTTTCGACGATCCGCCCGCGCCCGTCGAGTTCGGGGTAATCTGCAGACCGGCGGCCTTGCCCTGCAGCGCGTTGATCATATTGACCGACTTGATGTCGGCCACGTCATCGCCGCCGACCGTTTCGGCAGCATAGGAGAGTGTTTTCGACTGACGTTCGATACCCATGGCAGTCACTACGACTGCGTTCAGCTGGTTGGCGGTCGTCGTCATCAGGATGTCCAGTGTCGTCTGACCTGTGTAGGTCACCTCGTAGGGGTCGTATCCTACGTAGGTTACTTGCAGTACGTCGCCGGGCTGCAACCCTTCCAGACGGAATTTGCCGTCCATGTCGGTTGTCGTTCCGCGCGTCGTGTTCTTCACAATCACCGTTGCTCCGAGAAGCGGCCCGGAGTCGTCTTTGATCAGGCCTTCAAGGGTGCTGCCCCCCCCCTCCTGCGCGTAGGAACGCAGAGCGGTAGCCGGCGCAATGAGGCAAAAGGACGTCATCAGAGCAAAGCAGATGAAAAGTGCTCGGTTGGTTAATTTCCTCATAAATAAGTGGGTTTTAGTTGAACAAGAGTAAAGATTCCGGAGTGACGCCGTATCTTTGGTTTGATAGAAAAAGCAGTGTTATAGCGGCATATTTTAATGTTAAAAAGTAGTGTTATGAAATCAAAGATAAATATATTTTAATTAAATATCAAATTATATATTAAAAAATAATACGTGAAGTTCAGTATGTCCATAATGATATTTCGATTGTTTATTTCATTATAAATATATTGAATTTCAGCAAAATACACAAATGTCTTTGTATAAATTTTACGCATGATTTATTCGTGTTATGTTAAAAATATTAACGGACGTTATACGGATAATCATATTTGCAAATTATTCTCGTTGTTATATTGAAAACCATCTCCGCTAATTGGTGAGGAGTACTCTGCGTTTTCCGATGGTTTACGCCTAACTTTTTACGCTTCGTGTCGGCACGAATTTCTTTCGACTGATCCTCGTCCTCGGTTTTTTGGCTATGGGCTGGATTTCGGCAGACACTTCGGCTTTAGGCTTCCGCCCCCGCCTTTTTGGAGGCACTACCTGCAGGCAGTCTATGGCTTTCAGCCGCTCGTATTCCTCGCGCAACTCGTCGATGATCCGTCGGTTGTTGCTTGCAATACAATCGCGCAGGAGTTTTACATCTTCGCGGCTGAATCCGTAATGTTTAATCGTTTCGCGCGTCAGTTCGAAGGGCGCGTTTTCCAGAACCGCCCGACGGCACAGGTAAGCCAACAAATGCGGATATTCCGTTACGAAAATTTCTACCGTCAGCTCCTTGCGGCTCGTAGCGCAGAAACGCTCCTCCCCGTTGAAAGGGTTCTCCATCAATTCCCATTCGGGAAACTTCGTGGCCCATTGCTCGCGAAAAAAATAGGCATTGAAATTAACCCGGAAAGAATCGATGCGGCTGTCGAAGTTTTCGTAATTGTCGTTAAACTCCGCAACTGAAAATGTCTTTTCGTCGGGATGGCTTTCTTCATCGTCCAGCGTAATCCAAAATACCGATTTCGGAGCACCGCACAAGATTGCATAGACAAAATGCGCCTTCTTTTTCAGATCATCGAAAAATTGCCGGATGTCGCTTTTGCGGATGTCGCAATCCAAACAGTCTTGAAGCAGATTCCCCAGCGTATAGGATTTTTGTGGCATGGTTCAGTAGTTATGGGTTTATAGAACAATTCTTAAACGTACGCAAAGGTTATAGGCACTTCGAGAATACAAAATAAAGGGACGACCGAATTGTAATTGCAATAAAATAACGATTGTCTGTTAACTAATCGTGGTTGGTCATCCCTTTTTCTATTAAAAAGACAATGCCAAATACGTTAGGCGATGGTTGTGTGACAGTGATGATGTAAGTCCGTATCGAGTTTCGGCATTGCATTTAACAAATATCTTAAATTATTGTGAGAATACAAAATATATCGTAAAAAAACAGGTGCGGAAACAGTAAAGTCAGTAGTGGGAAAATATGAAGCTAAGATTCGAGTATCCCGCACCCGTTATCGTAAAATTGAAGTATCGAAAAAGAGGGGCGGTAACGGACTGGTACGCCTCACACCACGATAAACGAAAAAGAGCATCCTTCGGCTTATCGTTTCCGTCCGCCCCTCGGCTTCCGAAACGCGAGCCTATGGAGGCAGGAGATTTCGGAAGCATTGTTACAGAAGAAGCAGGAACCGCAACGGACTTACTTGACATGATAGCTACATCACTTCCCTTGTCACTCTCTTTTTTAGCGGTTCCTGCATGATGAAAAACGGGTGCGGGACTGTCGATGAAAAAAATAGTGACGCAACTTCGACATGAAGAATTCCAATGTCCCGCACCCAGTTCGGAGAACGGCCCGCCGTTACCAGATTTAGGTGCCTTTAAAGCGGGATTATTATCGACGGCGAGCGTTCTCGTTACAGCGAATGACGGCGCCCCACCCCGCACCGACCGAGGGTCGGCGGAACGTGATTCTTTCCGATTGGGAGTATATGGCCGTAACATCGTATTATTAAGGGTTCGTTATTAAAATCCTCGTTCCGGCCTAAACACATAAAAAAGCACGGAACGCAGGTACAGCCCCAACGGTCGGCCTTGCGAGCCTTGGATTGGTAACTGCCCTTACGCCCGTGCCCGCCCACGGCACAAAGCCGCAGGCATGACAAGGGTTTCAGACAAATTTTACACCAATCCTAAAACCTATTATATCGCTATAATAGTCGCAAGTTTACCGCTGGTATAAAGGTTGTCCTAACCTTATGAATATGTTACGGCTATGGCGCCGTTTTCATCCGCAAAGGTAACATATCTTTTTCAATTTTAGTTATGCGACCCGACTGATGCCATAAAAGAATGACGAAACGTGAACCCGGCTCTGAAGAACCCCGCTGTCCTTTACAAGAAAGGTATGCGGCTTGCGTTACTTACGCTGCGTAGGTCGTAGGAAACCCGTCTGACTTCGTAACACAAGAGGCCCACGCCCGTCAGGTGTAGTTGCCTTAAATGTACTGCCCCGTCAAGGCGTGGTACGACCCGACAAGGACTCTCTTGTTGCCGCAGACTGTAAATTTCCTACGTTTACGCAAACAGCAACGCGATTCACGCCTTTACAGCGGATCGCTTGTCCCAAAGGTAGCACAAAAAATTCGAATCCGCAATATGTTGCGGGCACTTTTTGTGCCGTAGGGTTTATGCCGCCCGAATAGCCCATGTTCTGGCTTTAACGGAATACGCCGTCCTAAAACAACAACGGGACGGCCTTTTGGTTCCGTCCCGCTCGTGGTTACATCTTCATCCCGCGCCTTTGCTCCGTTTGTTCGATGTCAATTCCTATCCGCTCGTAAAACTCCTTTCGTTGCTGTCTGAACCACTCGTCGCAGTCCTTTCCGTTTATGGTGAACTGGAACCCGCTCGGCCCGTCCTTGTCGGGTTTGAATTGGAGAATGACATCGTTCGCCCGAAACGTATGATTATACCTTATCGAATGCAGCTCGCCCGTATATCTGTAAGGTTGCATCGTAAACAACGCTTTGGTCCGCTCCTTGTCCAACCCGACATCCTTGCAGTAATTTTCCCATTTCAACAGCCCCTTTACATAGGGACACAACTCATCGACACGCATCAAGGCTTTTATGACTTGTTGTGCTTCCTGTTTAAGGTTGGCCACCTCTTTATCGTGTCCGGCCTGCATGGTCTTGATCTCTTGTTGCAGTTGCCCGATGCACTTATCCTTGTCGGCAATTACCCCTTGCAAATCTGCAATCTGTTTTTCATACCTCGCGGGCTTGGGGTCGTGGAATAACGCTCCGATCCTTTCTACGGCTTTCGTCGTGGCATCCACGGCCACGCCTTTGAGTTTGTCGGTCTTGATCTCCCGCCGCGTCTGTGCCAACTCCGTTTCGGCTTTCTCCAATTCTTCTTTCTTCTTCCTCCGCTGTTCGTCGATAATGTTGCAGTCTGTCTGCGCGGCTCGTTGCTGTGCTTGGAGTGCGGCAATATCTACCGTGAGCGTCTTTTGCTGTTCTTTCAGATTCTCGATCTGTTCGGCCATTTCATTTTTCCGGACGAACACCTCGCGGTAATACTGCTGCGTGGAAATATGTTTTGCTTCCGATCCCTCGACGCCGCGTTGCAGTCCGTATTTGGCCATCGCTTCGGCATAGGTGGTCTGGTAGGCTTTGAGTTTGTCCCGTGCCATCACATCGTCGGCACATAGACGCGGGCGGTCTTTCTTAGTGCGATAGGTTCTCTTTCCGCTTTGGGCGTTCTTCTCCCGCTCCAGCTTGGCCTTTCTGCGTTCGCCCCGTGTGATCGGCACGACGGTCGCGTGTATATGTGGTGTTTTCTCGTCCAGATGCAGGACTGCCGACACAACGTTTTCCTTTCCGAAGGTCTTTTGCAGCCAGCCGCAGGAATCCTTGGCCCAAGCATCCAACTGTCCGGCCTGCCGGATACGCTTCATATCTTCGGGGCTTCCGGAGAGCATGACACGCAACGCCCTTACTTGGTTCTTTCCGATCTTGCGTTCCAGTCCTGCATTGTCCAGCCGGTGCTGGATCGCTTCGGTACGGTTGGTAACTCCTTTGGGGAACTCTACTAATTCTTCGTTCAGGTAGGTAAGTGTCGTTATGACGTTGGCGGGTGTTATTCTCCGCTCGACGTGTCCCGACATGGCGGCGTCCGTTCCGGCTGCCTTCTCGATATGCAATACGACATAGCCCATAGCGGTATAGTTTCAGGTGGTTTGGATAATCTGTTCTCGGCGGCATCGGAGCGAAGCGGATAAGGATTCGGAGTTGTCCCGGCCGTCCGGCTTGCGGAGTTGCCGCCGCAAGGGGTGTCCAGAGGGGCGCCGCCCCTTTGGCCTAATGGGGCATTTTCAGCGTTGCGGAGCAATGCGGAAAGAAAATGCCCTAATAGGCTATGCCTTTTGTAAAAAGGCGCGGGCGCGAAGCGGCCGATGGGTGGGCGACGGTGCCGCCGTCATGTCCGTCAGCAGGGGAAGCCGATGAAAGCGAACCGACGGCCCGGAAGCCCGTGCCCCTGTGCGCCCGGAGGGATCCTCCGTAAATCCCGAAGGGCGCACAAGGGCGGAAGGGCTGTTACTCCGCCAGACGGTATTTGTCGCCGAGGCGTTCGGTGAGCGCCGACATGTCGCGGCTTATCTTTTCATTGGTGATCTTCGCGTAGATTTGGGTGGTCTTGATGTTCGTATGCCCCAACAGGCAGCTGACGGTTTCGATAGGCATACCCTGCGAGAGCGTGATGGTTGTGGCGAAGGTATGCCGCGCCATGTGGAAGGTCAGTTTGTTTTTAATGCCGCATTGCTTGCCGATCTCGCGCAGGATGTCGTTGCAATGGCAGTTGCACGGCATATAAAAGACATGGTTGTCGAGCCGCTGATCCGCGTATTTCTCGATGATGCGTTTGGGAATATCCAGCAGGCGGATACGGCTTTCGGTATTGGTTTTCTTACGTCGCGTGATGATCCACAGGTTACCGTCGAACATAGTTTGAAGGTTGTCCGTGGTCAGCCCTTTCACGTCGGCATAAGCCAGCCCCGTGAAGATGGAGAAGACGAACAGATCGCGGATGCGGGCATGCGCCTTGTTGGCCGTTTTATAGTTCATCACGGCCTTGATCTCCTCTTGCGAGAGATAACCCCTGTCCACGCTTTCGGGAGAGTTGATATAGCCCGAAAACGGGTTGAACGGCAGGCGCCCGTCGTTGCGGGCAATGGCGACGATATGTTTCAAGACGATCATGTAGCCCCACACGGTATTTGTGCGGCATTTCTTCTCCGTGCGCAGGAAATACTCGAAATCGTTGATAAAGGTAAGGTTCAGTTCTTTCAGCGGGATGTCCTCCCGGTGGTAGGTATGGGCGAGGAACTCCCGCACGCGCTTACACACGCAGCAGTACTTTTTCCATGTGGCGACCTCACGGTTGAAACCCACCTTTTTCCGGTATTCGACATTGTGCTGTTCGAAGAGTTTCAACAGCGTTTCCTGCTTTACTCCGATACCGAGGTAGGCATCCCGCAGTTTGGCGGCCGTGACATAGCCGTCCGACTGCATCAACTCCTGATAGCGGCGGTTCACCTCGACGCGGATTTTATCGACGGCAAGATTGATTTGCATGGCCTCGACGCTCTTGCCCGTCGCCCGGCCGTTCTTGACATCCCATAAACGCGGAGGAACGTCCATTTTGCAACTGAATTGTTTGACCTCGCCATCTACTGTAAGACGGCACATCAAAGGCAGATCGCCGTTGGGGCGGGCGCTGCCTTTCTTCACGTAAAATAAGACCCGAAACGTGCTTCGCATAATAAACCCGATTTTTGGTTACAAAGTTAATACCTGTCGGGCCGTTTGTCAAGATGTAAAATTGTGCAAAACACAGAAAAAGAATGTGTTACGCTTCAATAGCGAAGTAAATTCCGCGTAATGATCTGGTAACGATTCTTTGTCGGCGATAGGCTGTAAAACCGTATCGAACCAATTTCCGCATAACGCAAATTAACGCGCTATTAATTACAAGCCAACACTTTACACCTCTCGTTGCGCTATCCTGCTAATCCGCTGAAAGTTTATTTTACGCTCAAGACTTTCCCTGCCAACCCGTGCCTCTTCCCGCCAGAAGGGGCGCGTTTGGTGTTATGAACTGAAAAAGGCTTTATCTTGCCGGCGGATTTTCACCATTCATTCGATTTATTCATTTAATTATCTGCATTATGGCAAGAG
>ENA-ORVC01000647-ORVC01000647.1-human-gut-metagenome-genome-assembly--contig:-NODE-647-length-36342-cov-3.603246_pt1 | contig 36342 bp, 27 predicted proteins | sample MGYA00242092_ERZ509234 | MGnify/ENA primary metagenome ERZ509234 (study PRJEB26280, sample SAMEA2338800) | human gut metagenome | biome: human gut; feature: human-associated habitat; material: faeces... | reverse complement strand
CTCCCCTCCCCAAACCCCACCCCTCTCTCTCCCCAGACTTTTGCGTTTATCGAATCCTTGTTCGCGGCCTTGCTTCGGCGCGGGTTGCCTTTGCGGTAAGGCGCATTACGCAGTGGGAAAGCGTTGTCCGGGGAAAGCGGGCCTGCGGTTGCCCTGCCCCTCTTAGGAAAACAGCCATGAGCACACCCTTTGCCAAAGGCCCCCTTCTGATCCTTCTGGGGGCCCTGTGTTTCAGCACCACGGGGACCGTCCAGGCCCTGTCCCCGGAAGGGGCGACGCCCTACGTCATCGGCGCGCTGCGTATGCTCGTCGGCGGCCTGGCCCTGCTCCTCTGGTGCGCGTTCCGGGGGGAGCTGCCCCGGTTCTGGCGCTGGCCCATGCGCTGCGTCGTGCCTTCCACCCTCGCCCTGCTCGGCTTCCAATTCTTCTTTTTCCGGGGCGTGCTCGAAGCCGGGGTCGCCGTGGGCACCGTGGTCGCCATTGGCTTCTCGCCCATCGTCGTGGCCCTGCTCGGGTTGATCTTCCTGCGCGAAAAGCCCGCCAAGGCATGGTATCCCGCCACCGGACTCGCCCTGATCGGTCTGATCCTGCTCAACGCCGACGCCGTGGGCGGGGCCAGCTTCGCGGGCATGGCCTTCCCCCTGCTCGCGGGGTTCTCCTACGCCTGCTATTTCGTGTTCAGCAAGCCGCTGGCCCAGAACGCCGCGCCCGGATCCGTCATGATGGTCCTGTGCCTCCTGAGCGGGCTGTGTATGCTGCCCGTCTTCTGGATCTACCCGGCGGCGTGGCTGGCGACGCCCGTGGGCGCGCTCGTGGCCCTGCATCTCGGGGTCGTGACCACGGCCATCGCCTTTTCCCTCACCCTCGCCGGGCTCAAGGTGACGCCCGCCGCCACCGCCTCGACCCTCAGCCTCGCGGAGCCCCTCTCCGCAGCCTGCCTCGGGATCTTCTTTCTCCATGAACCGCTGTCCCTGTCCGCCGCCGTGGGGATCGCCCTCATCTTCGGCAGCGTCCTCATCCTCGTGGCCTGCCCGGTCCGGACAGCCTCCCCGTGAGAGCGCCGCGCGGCTCCGTCCGCAAGGCCGATGAGCCCCCTTTTGCCGGGGCGCGGGGGGGTCCCCACGGCGGGGTCGCCCTGATCCCAATTTACCGGGGCATGGGATGCCCCATGCCGCCGGGCCCGCCCGGGACAGGTACACGCGGCGTACCCCGGTGCCCTCAAACGTTCCTCCCCCACACCGACCGGGAAGGCCCCCCGCCCGGTTGCGCGGGCACCCCGTAGAGCAAGCCTCACAGCCCGCAGCGTTTTTTCCATCGTTTCCCATGTCGAGAGGCCGTCCTTAACCGTATGCCGGGACGGGACGCGCCACGGCTCCACGTACCCTCCGGCTCGCGGCGCACAGGGCCGCGCAAGAACACCCTGAAAGGCCCCGGCTTACATGCCCTAAGCCGTGACTCCGAACTGGCCTGAGCGTTCCGCGCCAGCCCGCCACAAAGACGCCCCTCCATCGTCCGCGCAGGCGGACCCGCCGCGGCACGGCGCCCCGCGCGCCAAAAACCGATTGACGGTGCGCGGGGCGTGGTATAAAACTGACCGGTCAGTTCAATTTCTCCCATAACATGTGAAAATAGTGGCAGTTCAGGGAACCATGCACCACGCGGGAGCCTCTCATGACGACAGACGAAAATCTTTCCATGGCCCCGGACAACGACAAGGCTCCGCAGCGGCGCAAACGCCCCCGCAAGGGCCCGATCGTCGGCATCCTGCTTTTGCTGTTCCTGCTCGCGGGGATAGGCGCGGGCGCGTGGTGGTATCTGTTTCTGCGTTTTGAGGAAAGCACGGACGACGCCTATGTCGCCGGCAATGTGCTGCGCATCATGCCGCAGGTGAGCGGCAAGGTCGTCGCCGTGGATGTGGACGACAACGACATGGTCGCCGCCGGGCAGACGCTCGTGCGCCTTGATCCCGTGGACGCCCGCCTTGCCTATGAGCGCTCCCTCGTGGCGCTGGCTTCCGCCGTGCGCGACAACTGCCGCCTTCAGGCGCAGCTCCGGGAAACCGAGGCCGCCATCCGGATGCGCCGGGTGGATCTGCGCCAGAAAGCCGACAACCTGACCCGGCGCGAGGCGCTGGGCAAGGCCAAAGCCATTGGCGCGGAAGAATTGAAGCACGCCCGCGACGACCGCGAGAATGCCGCCGTGGCGCTCGCCGCCGCCGAAGAGGAACGCAACGCGCTTGCCGCCGTGCTGCTGGATACCGGGCTCGCCGAGCAGCCCGCCGTGCGCCAGGCCGCCGCCAACGTGCGCGACTGCTGGCTCGCGCTCCAGCGCACCACCGTCCTGAGCCCCGCCGCCGGGCAGATCGCCAAACGCGGCGTGCAGGCTGGCGAAGTCGTATCGCCCGGCACCCCGCTCATGACCGTGATCCCCCTGCACCGCCTGTGGATCGACGCCAATTTCAAGGAAGTCCAGCTCCACAAGATGCGCATCGGCCAGCCCGCCGTGATCCGCGTGGACATGTACGGCGGCGACGTCACCTATCATGTCCGCGTGACCGGCTTCTCCGCCGGGACGGGCAGCGCCTTCTCCCTCCTGCCGCCCCAGAACGCCACCGGCAACTGGATCAAGATCGTCCAGCGCGTGCCCGTGCGCATTGAAATCGACCCCGCCGACCTCAGGGAACACCCCCTGCTGGTGGGCCTGTCCGCCGTGGTGAAGGTCGACACGTCCGATACATCGGGGCGGCTCCTCGCCGCCTCGGCCCGCACCGAACCCGTGCCCGGCGATCTCGTCTCGCAGGCCCCCGCCGTCGATTTCGCCCCCGTCGAGGCGACCATCTCCGGCATCATCCGGGACAACGCCCTGCCCGGCGTCTGCCCCGTCCAGGGCAAGCCATGAGCGGACGCGCCCAGCCCCTGCCGCCGCTTCAGGGCGGGATGCTCGTCATCGCCACCATCGGGATTTCGGTAGTCACGGCCATGACCGTGCTCGACTCCACCATCGCCAACGTCGCCCTGCCCACCATCGCGGGCAACCTCGGCGTGGCGTCTTCGCAGGGGACGTGGGTCATCACCTTCTTCGGGGTCGCCAACGCCATCGCCATCCCGCTCACCGGCTGGCTCGCCCGGCGCATGGGCGAGGTGCGGCTGTATTTCTGGTCCACGTTCCTGTTCGTCGTGGCCTCGTTCCTGTGCGGCATATCCAGCAGCCTCGGGATGCTCATCATCTGCCGCATTTTGCAGGGGGCCGCCGCCGGGCCGCTCATCCCGCTTTCCCAAAGCCTCCTGCTGGCCTGCTATCCCCGCGAGAAACGCGGCATCGCCCTTTCCCTGTGGTCCATGACCATCGTGCTCGCGCCCATCCTCGGGCCGATCCTCGGCGGGTATATCTGCGACAACTATACGTGGAACTGGATCTTTTTCGTCAACGTACCCGTGGGGGCCGTGTGCCTCGTCGCGCTGCGCATCCCCATGGCCGGGCGCGAGACGGCCACCGCCAAGAACCCCATCGACACCGTGGGGCTGATCCTCCTCATCATCGGCGTGGGCTGCCTCCAGCTCATGCTCGACGAGGGCAAGGACAAGGACTGGTTCGCCTCCGGCTACATCGTGATCCTCGGCGTCCTCACGGTCGTGGGGCTGGTGCTCCTTGTGGCGTGGGAGCTCACCGAAGAGCATCCCGTGGTCGACCTCTCGTTGTTCCGGCACCGTAACTTCACCGTGGGCACAATCTGCATCAGCCTCGGGTTCCTGTTTTATTTCGCCGGGGTGGTCATGATGCCCATGATGCTCCAGACGCGGCTCGGCTATACCTCCATGTGGGCTGGGCTCTCCCTCGCGCCCATCGGGATTTTCCCGGTCTTCCTCTCGCCGCTCATCGGGCGGTTCGCGCAGCGCATCGACATGCGGGTCATCGTCACCATGAGTTTTCTGGTTTTCTCGGCGGCCTTCTACCTGCGCACCCTGTTCTCGCCGGACGTCGATTTCGCCTTCGTCCTCTGGCCGCAGGTCGTACAGGGGATCGGCGTGGCCCTGTTCTTCATGCCGCTTACGAGCATCATCATTTCGGGGCTCGACGCCAAGGACATCGCCAACGCCTCCAGCCTCTCCAACTGCACCCGCGTGCTGGCGGGCTCCATCGGGTCGTCCCTCGCCACCACCATGTGGGAACGGCAGGAAGCCCTGCACCACGTCCGGCTCACCGAGTCCATCAACCCGTTCAACCCGGCGGCGCAGCACGGGCTCAACCAGCTCACGCAGATGGGCCTCTCGCCGGAACAGGCCAAGGTCTGGGTCGCCAACGAAATCACGCGGCAAGGGTTCCTGCTCGGATTCAACGAGCTGTTCTGGCTGGCGTCCATAGCCTTCATCGGGCTGGCCGGGCTGGTCTGGCTGTCCACACCCATCAACAAGAAAATCCGGTAGGCGGACGCATGGCACAACAAACGAAATGCCGGAAAAAGACGGAAGCGCGCCGGGAGGCCATCCTTGACGCCGCACTGGAAGAATTCGCCGCAAAGGGGTACGCCGGAGCGCGCATGGAAGACATCGCCCGGCGGGCCGGGGTCGCCAAGGGCACGCTGTATCTGCATTTCGGGGATAAGGAGGGGCTGTTCAACGGCCTCGCGGAGTCTGCGTTCGCGCCCATGCACTCGCTGGCCAAGGAGATCCTCGACGACAAGACGCCGACCCTGCGCGAAAAGCTGCTCCGTTTCTGCGGGCCGATGCTGGATGAACAAGGCTGCTCAAGGACGGCGCGGATCATCAGGCTGGTGTGGGCAGAAGGGCTGCACAACCCCAAGCTCGTCGCGCCGTTCTACCACGGGCTGGTCGCCCCGATCCTCGAGCTGCACCGGGAGAACCTGCGCCTCGCCGCGCATGAGCACCCGCACCCGGCGCTCCAGCGGTTCCCGCAGCTTCTCGTCTCGCCGATCATGCAGGGGCTGCTCTGGCAAGGGATGTTCAAGGACAAGGCCCCACTCGACGTGAAGGAACTGTATATCGCCTATCTCGACATTATCCTGCCGGAAAAATAAGGGATTTATGTATAAGGCAGACAGCCGCGCCTCCCGAAGCCCCGGGAGGGTGCCGCAAGCGGGTTCCTGCGGAAACTTGGGGTTTTCACGCCGGAAACGCGGTAAGGCTTCCCTGAAAACGTCCTTTTTTTCGCCTCTGACAGATTTGAAAGCCAACAAATTGTAGATCTCTAACAGACTATCATGTATTTATAAACAGGTATTTCTCATTACGAGGGGTGGCTACGCTTTTCTCCGATTGCGCCGGAAGTCTTTCGCGGAATAGACAGCGGCCCCTCCCTTCTCCCCTTTTGTGAGCGCCTTTGGCTCCAAATCCCGCCTCGTCCAGAAACGGGGATGGATTTGTTTTTATAATTCTACTGTGTTATAATTTTTTTTGATTACGGATGCGCGGCACTCGGTTGCAACGGATCGCGCATATGCCGGGCATTGGGGGGAAGGATTTCGCAGCTACTTTCCGTGGTATAAAATTGACATAATTTAAAAGATTATGCGATAAAATAGTGCCCTCCCCGCCTGTTGGCGGAGCGCAGGCACCGGCGGGCTCCGCCCGGCCCCGTATCCCAAACGGATGCCGGACAGAGTCTCCGTGCGGAACGGAGAACCGATCGCCCAAAAAACGGGGAACACGCCACAGGATTGCGGAGAAAAAACAAAATACAGCACGCCAGCCTCTCCCCCGCATGATTGCTCCCGTGCCCGCTCTCCCCGCCCGCTTCTCCCCGGCATTCGCCGCTGTGGTATCCCCAGCGGGGAAGGGGCCTTCCCCGCAATTTTATAGCCATTCCATATGATTATGTGCAGATATCTTGCCCGCACCGGTCCTTTGTTCCGAAAACCGCGGCATCCGGAGGCGTTCCCCTTAGGCCCGGGGCCGCTTTCACGTCCATCCCCCACTTCGCCATAAAGCGGGGCAATTTATCATAATAAAGCGTTATTCCTCCCCAAACACTGATTGCAACGGGCCGAAATATCCTTTAGAAAAGGACAGGCCGCACCTCAGGAAAAGCGGCCAACCCCATCCGGCTGTCCGGTCCCGACGCCGCGTATCGAGCGGTTTCGGGCACTGACGCTACTCGTCGCCAGTTCCGCCGCACGGCTTTATCCCGGCTCCTCCGGGGTTCCCACCGCTCCGTCGTTTTCCCGATTTGGTTGTTGGGGAACTTCCCGACGTTAAGGCCTGAGGAACGCTTTTTCCTCCTTGAAAACGAGAGCATCACATTGAAGCGTCCCGCGAGCCCCGCCGAAAACGGCGCAGGGGCCGCGGGTTGCCCCCCGAGAGAGTTTCCCTTGAGAATCACGATACCGTCTTTTTCTTCACTCCGGCCCGTTCTCCTGGCTGGGATACTCCTCGCGCTGCTGTTCTCGGGCTTCCCGCCCCGCAGCGGAGCCGAGGGAATCCTCCACATCGGCGTGGAAGACGATTATGCGCCCTTCTCCTTTCCCGCCGAGGGCACGCAGGCCGGATTCGACCCGGAGATCGCTGAGGCGTTGTGCAAGGCCATGCGCCGTTCCTGCACGGTCGAACCCCTTGCTTTCGGCACGCTGCTCGAAAAAATGCGCCGGGGCGAGCTGGACATGATCGTTGCCGGGCTTGCCAAAAACGAACAACGGCTGGCGTATATGGATTTCACCAACAGCTACTACCACTCCCGTTCCATCTATCTGGGGCTTCCGGGCAGCGTGGCCGTCAGCGCCGAAGGCCTGAAAGGGAAACGCGTTGGCGTCCAGGATCATACGCAGCAGGAGATCTTCCTCCGGAGTCACTGGGTCAACGTGGCTGAAATCATCCGTTTTCCTACCTATGGGCAACTGATCGACGCCTTCTGCGCCGGACAGCTGGACGCCATCCTCGTGGACGGGCTGTCCGGGTACGAATTCCTCCAGAGCGAGCGCGGCCAGCCTTTCGCCATACTGGATGATCCCCTCCCGCCCGACGAAGACCTCGCCTATGCCCACATCGGCGTCCGGAAAAACAATTCCGAACTGATCGAGGCGATCAACGAAGCCATCGTCCATATCAAACTGAACGGCGAGTACGACCGCATCGTACGCAAATATTTCCCCTTCAGCATTTATTGAGCGCGTTCATGTACTGCAAGCCTTCCCGAAACGCGGAGCCGAAGCGGAAACGACAACTCGGCATCAACCTTTTCCCCGTGCTCGTCTCAGTGCCCCTGCTGGCGCTGCTGGCCTTCGTCTCTTTTATCTTCACCAATGACCTTCAACGGATCAAAAATCTGGCGCTCTCCACCAGCAACAGCCATCTGCCGCAGATCCTTGCCAAGCAGCAGATGCTCCTCAACGTCGAAAACATGCGCCGCAACATCGCGCTGGTGTACAGCGCGTCCGACCCCACGATCAGCCGGAACGCGGGCATCACCGCCCAGGCGCTGATCGCGGAATCGGTCTTTGAGGAGACGTCGGTGGACTTCTCCAGCAAAATGGATGAGATCAGGCCGCAACTCCTCCGTCTCATTGAGCTGAGGCAGCAGAGCTATCTGGCCGAGGATCGGCTCCATCATGCGGAAATCTTTTTTTCGAACGTGCTCGGGCGGCTGCTTATGCGGGCGGGGATGGAATACAGCTATCCCCTCAGGCACAGTGCGCGGCACCTGGACAAGGATTTCTCCAGAAACACGGCCAACAAGCAGGGCCTGCAGGAAAGCCTGCGCCCGCTGATGGACATGTGCGCCAAGGCGGAACAGGCCGAACCCCCTGAACGGACGCTGCTCAAGGACTGCGGGGAATTCCGGACGAACTGGGACGGCATCGTGTCCAATTGGACGCAGCTCGCGAGAGGCCACGTGGAAGCCAAACAGCTCTGGAACACCCTCGACGGCAAACTGCGCGAGCTCAGCGACGCCGTTTCGACCCACGAGGCCGAATGGATTTACCGGAGCATGTCCCACATCAACGAGGAAGTTTCACGCATCAAGGAACTGTTCCCGATCATGGGGACCGCGTTGCTCGCGGGGCTGCTGGCCACGCTGCTGCTCATCCACCTTCAGATCCTCCGCCCCCTGTCCCTGCTCTCTCAGGCGCTGCGGACCATCCGTTCCGGGCACTCCATCTCGGAACTTCCCCGGGTACGCATCCGGGAATTGCAGGACGTACTCGACGTTTTGCCGGACATCAGCCGCCATATGGACGAACTGAACACCCGTTCCGGCCAGCTCGCGCAGGAACGGGACCAGTATGCTGACCTCAGCTTCCGGGATGCGCTGACCGGCGTATACAACCGCCGGGCGCTTGAGGAAACGATGGAGCGCATCCCGGCGCGCACGCCGCTCGCCCTGCTGATGCTCGACCTCGACTTCTTCAAGAACTACAATGACCGGTTCGGGCATCAGGCCGGGGACGCCGCCCTGAAAGCCGTGGCGCAGGCCACGCAAAAAGCGCTCCTTCGGGATTCGGACAGGATATTCCGGTACGGCGGCGAAGAATTCACCATCATTCTGGCCGGGGCCGGACAGTATTCGGCCATGACCGTGGCACAGCGCATCTTGGAAGAAGTGGCCGCACTGGACCTTGTCCATCCCGATTCCCGGACGGGCAAGCTGACGGTCAGCATCGGCATTGCGCACCGCTCGTTCGGGGAAGATGCGGACATCTGCGAAGTGCTGACCCATGCGGATCAGGCGCTGTATGAAGCCAAGACGTCCGGCAGAAACCGGATCGTCCTTTTCGAGGGATAAGCCCCTTCCGACCAGGCCCCGCCTTCAGGCGTGCTCCGGAACGGCGGAGCTATTGGGCGTCAAAATCGGCCCCGCCCGTGCGCACGGTTTCGGAAGGCTCCATCGCTTCCTTGAGGTCTTTGGACACCTTGAGCTTGATCGTCTTGCGCGGGGGAATGGGCACCGGCTGCCCCGTGTGGGGATTGCGCCCCAGACGGGCCGCGGTTTCCGTCACGGCCAGCGTCCCGATGCCCGGCAGGATCACCGACGTATCTTCAAGCAATTGCCGCCGGACGTACCGCATAACCACGAGCATAACCCGTTCGGCTTCCACAGGGCTCACTTCCAGAGCCTTCGCTATGTGTTGGACAAGATCTTTTTTGGTCGATTTGGAAGCCATTCGCAGCAGCACCTTCTGTCTTGAATCGTTGGGGAGAGAAAGAGTTTTTCTTTCTCTCTTTCTATAGGCGAAGGGAATGTCCGATCAGATTATCCGATCAAAATGGACGATCAAGTTGTCCCTTCACGAGAGTCTACACTGTTTTTACAGCTTTTTTTCCTGTCAGAGTGTCCGGGACATCGCCAAGAAGACTGTCCGGCGTGTGCGGCCATTCTGTCCTGCCTCACAGGCCGCTCACAACATCCTCGGACGGATTGGGTGTCCAGCATGTCCGGACATCCTACCCTGACACGCTGTCCGGGCCTTCCGGACGGGCTGCCTGTCCATGCGCAACCGCACGCATCCCGGACGGGCACATTATCCGCCCAAAATACCCGCACAGAATGGACACACAGAATAGCCCTACTGCCCCGCTCCGACGGCGTCCTGGAGCATATAGCTGATCTGCATCCGGCAGGCCTTCTGCACCAGCGGGTTTTCCAACCCCCCGCGCGAACGCAGGACGGCCGGAACCTTCTCCAGGATCTGTGCGGCAAACGGGCCGTCGGGTTCATCGAGCATCTGACGGAACATCGCTTCGACCTCTTTTTCAAGGGCAAGGGCGGCCTCTTCTTCGAGCAGCCTCCGCTCGGCCTCCAATGCCTCGCGTTCCCGGCGCACGGCCTCTTCGCGTTCCCGGCGGCGTAATTCCGCCGGAGAAACATACCCCGTGGGGATACGGTAGGTCCCGTCCTTGGACAGGCAGCGAAAGACCCAATCCACCGGACGCGAAACGGGCTGGCCCTTGCTGTCCACCATCTGGCCGTGTTCCAGCTCGTACTCCGCATACCGGAGGGCGTCCGTGAGGGAACCGGGGTCAATGTTCTGCACGGCGAGGAGCTCTTTGATCCGGCGCAGGTGCTTGGCGGTGAAACCGACCTCCATCAGCCTCGGGCACAGCTCGGGCAGCGCCCTCTCCAGCTCATCCGCCGGAGAAGCCGACACGGAAGGGGAAGCGGCACGCGGCGCGCCGAGTGCCTCCTTTTCATCCATAAGAAGCCTGATACGCATCCCGCGCCGATGGACCGTTTTCTCGCACACGCCCGTTTCCGCCCATGTAGCGATGATCCGACGGCAGGTGCGCGCATCGATACCGATGGTCTCCTCAATGATGGGGAGGGTCAGGTCGATGGTTTCTTTCTTGCCGATCCCGTAAAGCCACTTGAAGAGCTTCGTCGGATTGGCCCCATGCACTGGAGCCAGAGGCCTGAGGAGGCTGATCTGCCCTTCTCCGACCCTCTTGGGTTTGCACCGGGCCCCTGTCTGCACGTCAACTTTGGCTGTCCGGCGTGAGCGGCCATTCAGAGCGTCTGATGTGGGCGAACGCAATGTCATCGCAGCGGCCTGGACAGGTACGGCTTCTTCCTGATCATGCTTACGCGAGGCAGACGTCCCCTGCTCCGTGGAAGTCCCCGCCTCTAGTCTGTTCTCCACCGGTAGCTCTGGATTCCGCTCAGGCAGCTCTTCATGGTGAGAGGATCTTTTGTCAGGATATTCTGAGTGTCCACTCTGGACATCCACTTGATAAGGACGTTTCCGTCCATCGGGACGGGAAACAGCCGGAGATGCCTTTAAATGTCCATGTAGAGTGTCCACTATCGGCGTCCACGTAGAGGGCGCGCTCAGGGACTCAAGGCTTGAAGTTTCAGAATATTTTCCCGTTACTTCTCGTTGCGAAGGGGAGTGCTGAGACGCCTGAGCGTCCACTTTGACAGTGATATCAGGCTGTCCATTTTGCATGTCCTCAGCTTCTGTCTTCACAGAGACGCCAGATCGTACCTCCGTGGCGAGTCCACTTGCAAGTCCGTTCTGATCGTCCACTTTGTCAGGACACTCAGGAGAATCAATTTGCGCGTCCACAGAGGAGGAGGAGGAGGAGGAGGAGGAGGAGGAGGACACTTCAGGCTGTCCATTCTGCACGTCCACACCATCCGCCTTATGCGAGATTTTCGCGGCGTCAGCCTGCATCTCCTCAAGGACTCTGGCCGCCGCGATGTGATCTGGGCGCTCTGCCAGCTTGGCCGCGACGGATTCCATCAGTTCGTTGAGGCCGCGTCTGCGGGGATGCGTCTGTCCGGGGGTCATCAGAGGCTCCTGTTTACATGCCGAGGGCGGCGAGGATTTCACGGGCGACGGAGCGGAATTTCGCCGCCACCTTACTGCGGGGTGAAGATTGGAACACCGTTTCGGAAAGCATCTCGGAGGATCGGAGCATGGTCGCCTCACTGATGTACTCGGTGAGGACCTGTCCGGGATAGCGGTTGTTCAGGATGGTCAGCGAGTGCTTGTCCGCAAGCCGCCGCAAGTCAGCCATATTGTACAGGAACTTAAGCAGGACAAGCCCTTCGTTCAGCTTCGTGCGGCGGATCTGGTTGATAGCATTGATGGTTTTCGTGATACCGTCGAGCGAGAAACGCGACCCCGCACGGATGGGCACAATGATAAAGTCGGAGGCGATCATCGCCATATACACGAAAGCCCCCATTGAAGGCGGGCAGTCGATGAGGGTGATGTCAAACTCTTTGGTCGCATACTCTCTCAGCCGTTCACGGAGGGCGACGATGTATGACTCGTTCTTATAGAATTCGGCTTCGATGAAAGCCATCTCCTCAACGTTCGGGAGGATGCTGCAACCGATCTCTGTGGGATAGATGCAAGATTCAGGTTTGATTTCGGGGGCTTCTTCGTCATAAACCGAGGCAAGCAGCTCGTAAAGCGAAGCACAGCCGGGAGCGAGGTTGAAAAAGGAAGTGGAGTTGCACTGGCTGTCCACATCGACGATCAACACCTTTTTCCCTTGCATGGCCAGGGCATGTGCGAGATTGACGGTGATCGTCGTCTTCCCCACACCACCCTTGTTGTTGACGACCGAAATGATCTTGCCCATCGGAATCTCCTTTTAGTGAACGACTTGGTTTTCAGATAGAATAAAAAACGTTGAAGCACAACATTTTTAGTCTATTTTTTTTCTATATTTCTTTCGATGAATGTTCGCCCTTACGCAGCGGATGGGCTCGCGCATCAAGAGCGGTTCCCTTGATGGATTTTTTGTTTGAGATAAAATCATTTTATTTCAGCATATTACAAATCCATACCTGTTATTTTTCAGACAAGCGGACATACAAAAAAAGAATGCTTGAAGGACGGATGGTTACCCGAAAAAATTCGTATATCAAATATGTTTTTGCGAGTATCCCCCCTCTCAGGGATACGCCACACGGAAATCATCGGCTGGTATCATATTCCTTTTCCATTGCCTTCAGGGGGGGGCATCCTCCCAGCCCTTAGACCGCCCACTCAAAAATCTTTCAGCCCCGGAGCCCGTTGGAGGATAGCGCTTACTCCACGAGCCATGCCTTTATTCACCATAGGGCGAAACACGATTTCAAAAAGATTGAACGATGTCAGCATGGGCCCATCCCTGGACAAAACGAACGTTTCAACGGCGCAGGAAAACAAACTCTACGGCTGAACATCTACCCTCCCCTATTGCACCAGTACCATTGCTGATGCCGACATCCTCCAATGCGTATTCATTTTAGCCCCAAGTTCGTGAGGCCATGACGAACCTGATTATTCCCCACATGTAACCACGTACCCGAGCTTATGGTATTCTTCTCTACGTAGCGTTGTTGCATCCCCTCCTTTCTGCGAGGACTTTTTGAGAGGCCATTTTGAGAGTACATGTTGATCCATTTTTTTGAGTGTCCATTTTGTATGTCCATATGCTTATATTTCAAAAAACACGCAGAGATATTCTGATAGCATGTTTATAAGATGAATGTTTTTTCTCATTCTTTAAACATGAAAAAGCTGATTTTTTACAGCAAAATATCCACTCAAAACGGACTATCATAATGGACGCTCAAATGGACACGCTCATATCATATTGCATTGTTCCAACATACAGGGAGGAACTGCAAATCTTTTGAGTATCCGCCCGTCGCCCTGAAAACATCCAATATGGACGCCCTTAGTGGACACCCACATTATCCATAAGCCGTCCCATCATCAGGAACGTCCCCCGCCTCTCCGGTTGGCCACCGTCCTTACAACAATCGGCTATCCTCCACCGGTCACCAAAAGAAGAGGCCTGAGGGACCGTTTTCCCCATATGCTCCTTTCCCCAACCATCGTTCCTCCCTCAGAAACGGAAGGTATCACTGCAGGTCCAGAGCTGTTGCTCCCCACCGGAGCATTCCCAATCGCTCTGGCGGAGACAGGCAACCATATATGGTTTGCATGGACATTGTGAGTGTCCATTTTGAGTGGAATACATGAGAGTCCTTTTTGAGCGTCTAGTATGGCAGGATATTTTGACCGGAAAAACGGCTATGCATATTTTGATCGGCCATTGTGCTCAAACAAACTGTTCGGACAAAACGTATGTCCTTTTTGTGAGGATATTCAGATCGGACACACTGAAAGGACATGCAGATCGCCGGGAAGTAGGGACATTTTGGAAGTCCAATGAGCGGGGATAGCATGTCAGGACACGCTGTCCTTGCATTCTGGACGCCCAGCGTGTCCCGGGACAGTATGCCTGTCCAACATGCAAGGACAGAATGGCCGCTCTTCGCGGACAATCATATTTATGACGAAAAGAAATGTCCCTATTCAAAAATAGATAATAAAAACAGTATATACATCCAAGAGAGGACGAAATGGACGGATATTCTGCGCGTCCATATTGGACGGCCTTTTTTCCGTTTTACCCCACATGATAGAAAGAAAGAAAAAGTCAGATCTTTCTGTTCTTGATTTCAAAACAGAAAAAAACGCTTCAAGCTGTTCCCTATTTCAAGTAAACACATCCCCAAAAGGGTTTCCCAAAGCACGTCGTTTCTATGCGACGCAGTGTGAAGGAAACATTCCTTCAAGCCCTTCCTGATCTTTTACGGGGTCCTCACTATCAATAGGGGGGACGCGCTATCGAGCCTTCTTCCTGCCTATGGCTCATACGGATTGCGGTAGGGTAGGGCGTTCAATAAAAAATCGGGGGCCCGAATTTAAGCGAAACTATGGCCTGTCTCCACGATGTCATGGACGTGCGTTACCCGCCTGAAAGCCCAAAAGAAGAACCCCGGAATTTAAAGTTTCCGGGGCATCGTTTTACCGGGAGGGGGTAGGCGTCAGTTCCCCGTTTCGAAACGTTTGGGGCAGGTGCGGCAGGGGATATCCGGAAGCGGGCTTTGCAGCGCATCGCGGAACATGCGGAAAGGGCCGCTTTGCCAGATGCCGAGGGGGTCTTCCTCTACGGCGGACCCGAACACGCGGCGGTTCACGGCCTCGGGCGAAGAGGCGGGCGCATCCACCGGAAGGTTCAGGTAGATGCAGGGGGACATGCGCCCTTCCGCGTCCACGTAGAGCGTCCGGGCTGCGTTTTCCCGGCAGGGGAACAGGCCGCAGCCGTCATCGGGCCGAGGGGAGGGCAGGCTGTAGTAGAGGCCGCGCCCGCGTTTGGCGGTTTCTTCGGCGACGCGTTCGAGTATGTCCCGGGCGGCGTCCAGTTTCCCGGCCTCGTGCGGGGAAAAGGCTTCCGCCTCCAGCCCCGGCGCCGCGATATAGTCCAGCGTGCTGATCACCGCCGCGTGTACGTCCAGTTCGTCCATAAGATCGGGCAGGCCTTCCACGGCTTCCATCTGCGAGGCGAGCATGAGGTAGGCGAAATGCAGCTCAAGATGCACGCCCATTTTGGCTTTGCGGACGCGCTGGAGCGTGCGCACGGCCTCACGGACGCGGCTGAACGGCACGCCCGCGCGCGGGGCATTGCTGGCCTCGTCGGTGCCCACGAGGGAAAAGGCCACAATGTCGATGCCGCTCCCCACGATTTGCCCGGCAAGCGTTTCGTCCATGCGCAGCCCGCAGGTGGTTGTGGAGACCCGGCAGCCCGCCTTGCGCGCCAGCGCCGCGAAATCCATGAACCGCGGGTGCAGGAACGGTTCGCCCCAGCCTTGCAGGTGCACGCGCCCGCTCTCCTGCATGAGCGGCCACAGGCGGGCGAAAGTCGCGGCTTCCATGTGCCGCGAGCGCCAGTATCCGGCCTGCGTGGTATGCGGGCAATAGACGCAGCGCCCCGGGCAAACGGAGGTGACTTCCACCTGTATGCAGTCAAGCAGGCGGGGTTTGCCGAACAGGCTTTCCCGGAACAGCTGCCAAACCGAAGGTTCCTGAAAACGGGGGTTGCGCAGCGGATCGGCCGCGCCGCCGTCTTTTGCCATGGGGTTCTCCTACATGCCGAACAGTTTTTTCAGGGACCCGAGCAGACCGGCTTCCTGAGGCCGTTGCACCGCCCATGACGTTTCCACGTGGGGCCGGAGGATCGTCGCGTTCCACTTGCGTTTGAAGAACACGATGCCCGGATTGATGCCGAGGCCAAGGTTCAGGAGCGTATGCCCGCGCCGGATGCCTTCTGCGGCGAGGGCGTCCAAAAGGGCGTCCGCCGTACCGGGCGGGCTTTCCGGGGCGCGGAAGGCGAACAGGTAAAAAACGGTTCCGAGCGCCGTGTAATCGCCCACGGCGAAGCCCTGCAACGCGCCTTCACAGTCCCGCGCCGCGAACAGCAGGGCGTCGGGCACGGCCTCCACATACGGGCCGATGTTCCGGAAAAGATGCCGCGTCCCCGGCGCGAAGGGCCGAGAACGGATATACTGTTCCACCAGTTCGGCATGATCCGGTTTCCAGCCTTCCCGCGCAATGAGAATGTCCCGGCGGGCGCGCCGGAGCTGGTTGCGGAGCTTTTGGCCATAGGCCATGTCCGCCGCATCCGTGGGGAGGGGGATGCCCCAATAGGCGTCGGGTTTGGTGGAAACGGCCCATTCCGGGGCGGCATCGGGCCGGAAGGGTGCGAGGACGGTCAGGGACTCGATGCCGGGCAGGGAGGAGGCTTCACCCACCGCCGCGTCGAGGCGGGCCGCTTCCGGGCGGCTGCGCTCCTGTTCCGCCCCGCCTTGCTTCAACCCGGCGTCATGCCCGACAAGCACCAGCGCCGGGCCGCTGCGCCACGCGAGGAAGCCCCCGCATTCCAGCGGCTCGAGATCGGAAACGGCGCGCACGTATGGGACAAGCTGCTCGGGCACGGCTGCCTCGGCGGCAAACGCCGCCCAACGTGATGGTGGCATGGCATTCTCCGGGAATCCGCGCGCCGCGCGCTCAGGGAAAAGGTTGATGGGGAAACAGGCAGGGCCCGCCGGCGTTATCGCACTCCGCCGGGACGAAAAACTTTTTATGACTATCCCCCTGCGGAGGGAACCGATTTCATTCACGACCCCGATCTTCTTCAAAGACTGTGGCCTGCGGGAGCCCTTTTTCAGCCCCTTTACCCATTCCGAGGGCTCGATTTCACCAAATGGCGGAAAATGGCGTTCCCCCATAGGGGGTCCGGGGGGAATTTCTCCGGCGGGGCCCGTGGCCGAACCCCGGATTTCCCCGGCTAACCGCCATTCCTGCCCCTGATCGCGGCGCGGAGCCTGTGCCGCCACGTGGGGTACGCCTGCCGGACCGTGAAGCCGTCCTCGGCGAGCATATCCCGCAGTTGCAGCATGTGGGCCGACCCCACGAAAACCGCCGCGCGGCCTTCTTCGAGGAACGGGCGCATACGCTCGCGGAAACGCTGGTTCCTGCCGTCGATGATCTGTTCCGTGCGCGAGGGGAATTCGGTGCTCGTGCCGAGCATCCCCTCAAGATCCCCGTCGAGGTATGAATGGATGTTGCGCCGGGCGTAGCCCTTCCATGAGCGGCAGCCTCTGAAGAAGGCGGTCACCCGTCCAAGGGGAACGGACTCCAGGGACGCCACCTGTTCTTCAAGGCTTTCCATGCCGATGACGGATTTGCCCATTTCGAGCGCGGTGTGCCACGCGCAGAGATCCACGGACTGGTTCCAGCCCTGCCGTTCGAGATATGCCGTCCACAGCGAGAAGAATGCATACCAGTGCCGGGTGGTTGCGAGCAGTCCCCGCACGTCGGCGGGGTTGGGGTTCGCCGCGTTGAAGAAGCGGGCGAGCTTTCCGGTGGGGCCCTGCACGACCCGTTCGAGCAGCCTGATTTCCGGCTCCTCAAGCAGATCGATCAGGGGCGGGTGCCTGCCGTCGGGCGTCTTGCCGATGCGGGCCACCTCGTCCAGCGAGTCCGCGTCGAGCGGGCCCTCGAACAGTACGGTGTCCACCCGCTCGAACAGATTGCGGAAAGCCGCCTCGAACGAATAGCAGAAAAAGTGCGCCGTGCCGCCTATCCATGAGGTCCTGCCGTTTTTCGTCAGTTCCCAGAGCATGGCGAAGGGCCGCTGCTGGGGCAGCGAGTCGAAAATCTGGCGCTTGGAGAGATCCGACGGCGATTCGAGGAGGATGCGGACGAGGCTGCTTATGGTTTCGCTGCCCGTCTCGCAGGGCGTTTCCCGCCAGCTCGCCATGACGTAGGGCAGGGCGGGGCGGCCTCCCCACTTGGTCTTGAAGCGCCGGATGCCGTCGTTCACGCCGAGGCCGAGGTGGACGTATTCCTTGTCCGCTTCCCTAGCGGAGCGGAGCATGTGCGCGAAAAGCAGGTCCGCCGCGTGGGGCGTGTAGTGCGTGCGGGAGTGCGCGCCGATGAGGTAGCTGCAAAAGCGGCGGGGCGCGTCGTCGAGGAGGAGGCTCGCCGCGAGGTTGCCCTCGGCGTCCACGGCGTCGAGCAGGCGCAGCCCCGGCGTATCCAGCACGGCCCCGGTGCGGGCGAACAGCCCGCGCACGTTGGGCGGCAGGACGGCCCGGTTCATGAACTCGGCCCACAGGCGGCGGTGCGCCGGGGTGAAGTCGCGGCCCTCGCGCACGGTCAGCTTTTCAGCGGCGATTTCCACCGGGCGGCGCAGGCGGGCGGGCACGGGCGCGTCGCACGGCAGGATGTAGAACGTGTCCCTGTCCGTGACGTGCCCCGCGAGGCGGGCGGGCAGGTCCGGGCCGATGGCCCAGCAGTCCACGCCTTCGAGCCGCTTGGGGACACGCCGCAGGGCCGCCGCGAGCGCCCGCTCAAAGGAGTCGTGGGCATACTCGCCGGACAGCGGGTACCCGATGGCCATGAGCCAATCGTCAGCCGTCAGAAAGAGGTACTCCCCCTCCAGAAAGGCCGTCCCTTGCGACATGGCCTGCATGAACGGCGCGGAATGCTCGGGCACGCGGGCCTGCTCAAGGACTGAGGCAAGATCGGGCATGGCGTCCTCCCGGTTTTGCGGAAACGGTCCCTTACCGGATACCAGATTTCCTGCGGACCTGTCGAGGGCCGAAAGGCGCTTCGGCGTATGGGATGCGGGGCGATCCGCCGGGCGGGGAGGGCCGCGTTGGTCACCGGGCCGGGGTATGGAGCGGGGGGCACCGATCCCTTTCAGGAATGCCGCAGTACGTGTGGGGCGAAGTTGAGGAAGAGATACCAGTAATGCCGTGAGGAATGCAGCGGCGCGTGGTGCGGGGGCTTTGCTGATAATCGCCCCGGGAGTGCAGCAGATGCCCCGCACAGGCGGGGCGAAGCATCCCGAAGATGCGGAAACGGCCATGCGGGTGGCAAATGCCCCATGCAGGCGGGGCGAAGACTAAAACCGGACAGGCTCATATCGAGGTTTTTTCATGCCGCCGCGCGGATGGGCGAAGCTCACGGCAATGCCCCATGCCGTGATGAGAGTGCGGCACGGGTGGGGATGGAACGGAAAAAGTAATGTATCCTTGCGGGTAAAAGCGGTACGTGGGCGTGAAGGGCTATGCGGGGGATACGTGCCGGGGCGGGCGCGCTCAGGAAAATCATGTTCCCGCAGCCTTGACAAGGGAGCCCTAAATGGTAATGAATTTCGTATTCAATTAACGAAGCGCGGCGGCATGCCGTGCGGGCACACCAACGAAAACCAAAGGAGATAGTTATGTCCCTGATCAATAAGGAAGTAAGCGAATTCAGCGTTCAGGCTTTTCAGGACAACGCCTTCAAGACCGTGACCAAGGCCGATATCCTCGGGAAGTGGTCCGTGTTTTTCTTCTATCCGGCGGACTTTACGTTCGTGTGCCCCACGGAGCTTGAGGATCTCGCTGAAAAATATGAAGATTTCAAATCCATCGGATGCGAGATCTATTCGGTTTCGTGCGACAGCCATTTCGTCCACAAGGCGTGGCACGATGCCTCGAAGACCATACAGAAAATCAAGTACCCCATGCTCGCCGATCCCACCGGCGCGCTGGCCCGGGATTTCGACGTGATGATCGAATCGGAAGGCATGGCCGAGCGGGGCAGTTTCATCGTCAACCCCGAAGGACGCATCGTGGCTTATGAAGTCATCGCCGGGAACGTGGGCCGCAACGCGGACGAACTGTTCCGCCGGGTGCAGGCTTCCCAGTTCGTGGCCTCGCACGACGATCAGGTGTGCCCTGCCAAGTGGCGTCCCGGCGCGGAAACCCTAAAGCCCAGCCTCGACCTCGTGGGCCTGCTGTAATGGACGCCGGTCGGGCCGCCGACCTGTACGACGCGGTGGTGGTGGGGGGCGGCCCGGCCGGTCTGGCCGCCGCCCTCTACCTTGCCCGCGCCCGGTACAGGGTGCTTGTCGTGGAAAAGGACACCTTCGGTGGGCAGATAACGATCACCGCCGAAGTGGTGAATTATCCCGGCGTGGAAAAGACCGAAGGCCATTCGCTCACCGAAACCATGCGCCGTCAGGCCCTGCATTTCGGCGCGGAGTTCCTGCTGGCCGAAGCGCAAGGGATCGACGTGGACGGGGATTTCCGCATCGTGCGCACGAGCCGGGGGGCTTTCCGGTGCTTCGCCGTACTGCTCGCCACCGGGGCCCATCCCCGCAAGGTGGGTTTTGAGGGCGAGGAAACGTTCCGGGGCCGGGGCGTGGCCTACTGCGCCACGTGCGACGGCGGGTTCTTCACGGACAGGGATGTCTTTGTGGTGGGCGGCGGTTCGCCGCCGCCGAGGAAGCCATGTTCCTCACCAGGTACGCCCGTTCCGTGACCATGCTCGTGCGCCGGAGCACGCTGTCCTGCGCCGAAAGCATCGCCGAGCAGGTGCTCGCCCACGAATCCGTCCGGGTGCGCTTCAATACCGTTCTGGAAGCGGTGGAAGGCGACACGGCCCTGCGCCGCGCCGTGTTCCGCGACACCGTGACCGGGCGGCTGGAAACGTATGCGCCGCCCGAGGGCGAGACCTTCGGGGTATTCGTCTTCGCGGGGTACGAGCCCGCGTCGCGGCTGGCCGAAGGCCTTGCGGAGCTGACCGGGCAGGGGAACATCGTTACCGATAGGGAACAACGGACGAGGACGGAAGGCGTCTACGCCGCCGGGGACGTGTGCGACAAGCGGCTGCGTCAGGTGGTCACCGCCGTTTCCGACGGGGCCGTTGCCGCTACCTCCATCGAGCGCTATGCGGCGGACATGCAGCGCAAGACGGGGTTGCGCCCGCAGCGCCCGGCAACCGCCCAGGCGTCTTCCGGAGCCTCGAAAGCCTCAGCCCCTTCCGGGAATGCCCGCGAGACAGAAGGCGGGTTCCTCACGGCGGAGCAGCGGGAACAGCTTACGGGAGTCTTCGCCCGCATGGAACGCCCGCTCATCCTGAAGGCGGAACCGGACAGCCGCCCGGTTTCGGAAGATCTGCGCCGGATGCTCATGGAGCTTGCGGCTTTGACGGATAAGCTGACCGTGGAGTGGACGCCGCCGTCTGACGGGCCGGAACGCCCCTGCGTGCGGGTTTTGCGGGCGGACGGGACCGATACCGGCATTGCCTTCCACGGCGTCCCCGGCGGGCATGAGTTCAATTCGTTCGTCGTGGGCCTGTACAACGCGGCGGGCCCCGGGCAGAGCATCGATCCCGCCCTTGCCGAGGCCATCGCCGCCATCGACAGGCCGCTGGATCTGCAAATCGTGGTTGCCCTGTCCTGCACCATGTGCCCGGAACTGGTCATAGCCGCGCAGAAGATCGCCGCCTCCAATCCGCTGGTGACCGCCAAGGTCTACGACGTGAACCACTTCCCGGAACTGCGGGAACGGTACAAGATCATGAGCGTGCCTTGCCTCATCATCAACAAGGCGAAAGTGGCGTTCGGCAAGAAGACGCTCGGCCAGTTGTTGGAATTGCTGGCAGAACCGGAGGACGGGCAGACTGGTTGATTTTCATGGACGGGCCTTGAAAGGGGAGGGGTAACGCTGGGGAAGGGGGCTTTTTCTGAAGAAGGTTTCCCTTTCCCCAAACCAGTCAGTACGGCCTTCCTTCCTTCCTTCCTTCCTTCCTTCCTTCTCTTTCCAAGGCTGCGCGTATTGCGAAGCCCTGTGCTTTCACGGCACGGGGATCGCCTTTGGAATGGATACCTTTCAGAGGGATTTCCTTAAAGCGTTTGTGCGGAGATTTTCCGGCAAGCCTTGGCCGCAGCGAATCGCTGCGGCCTTTTTGTGCATTGGAGAAGTGCGCTGGTGGGAGCGCGCATTATCCGCAGAAACATAGTAGCGCATAATATTTTTATTATGTCAATTTTATTATTCCGTTTTTTACAATAAGATAGGTACTGTAAAGTGTCTGTGGACATTCACAGTTTCCTGTCTTTATGGACGCATAAAATGGACACTCAGAATATCCGTTCTCATCTGCTTAGAAACAGACTTTCAAAATGGACGCTCACATTGTCCTTCTTAATCGGACGCTCATTTTGTATTTATATAATGGACATACAAAATGGACGCTCAATAAGGGAGGGTACGGTATGATTCCCTGTACAGCCGGGCCTGCCATTTCCTTCAAACGCCGGAGGAAGCGGATCGGGCTCCCTCCGGTATCTGGGATATCTCCCGTTCCCTTTCATGCCTGAGGATGCGGCACCGTAAAAAAAAAGACGCCGCATCCCCAAGGAAATGCGGCGTCCGGAGGCGTTTCGCGGCACCCTCGGATCAGAGGATGGCGCTGAACTTCGTCAGAAAGTCCCGGGTGAAGAAACCGTTCTGGATGCGCTCCCCGAACGAACCCTTTGCGCCGACCTTATGCCGGGCATACGTTTCCTTGATGCCCGGGGCGGCCCAGTCCTCCACGACGCGGTGCTCCCTTTCGAGCCGGGCGGCGTGGCGCTGAGCGTCCTTGAGCCGGGATACCGCGGCATCCACGGCTTCGTTGTCCATGCAGGGGGCGAGCATGGCCCGGTAGTCGTCTTCCCGGATGGCTGTGAGCTTGTCGAAGGTATCGCGGTCGATGAACACGGGCCGGAACAGCTGGTTGAAACCGAACTGCTGCCGCGTCTCGCTCAGCAGCCTGTCGGGGAGCTTCGAAAGGTCAATGCGCCCGTCCGGCGGTATCGTGTACCCCTCTCTGCGCAGCTTGCTCAGGAAATCCTGCTGGCGCGGAGTGGGGCGGCTCAGGTCAACGACGGTCATGCCCGCCTTGCGGGTCCCGAAGCTGGCGTCGTTGTCGATGCCCGTGATCTTCACGGCCCCGGTTTGCGGATTGATGTCGATGAGGTAGTTGTCGCCGTGGCGGTCCACCTGCCCGGAAAGGACATCGGCCCATTCCATTTTGGACAGTTCGCGCATCAGGTTGGCGCGCATGGCGTCGAGTTTCCCGTTGGAGCGCAGGACGCGGCAGGTTTCGGGGAAATTGAGTTCCTTGCCGTCAGGCATCCGGCAGACGGGCTTGCCTCTGGCGATATCGAAGAAGGTCTTGCCGGGGGCGGCCTCCATGAACAGGCCGAGCTGCCCGTCATGGCTGACCATGCTTGAGCGGGCGATGGTTCCGCCGCAGCCGATGGCGTCCGCCACGCGGGAGGCCGCCACGTTGAGCTGCATGACGCGCGCCCCGTTGCGGTAGCCGAGGCCGGACGCGCACAGATGGTCGAGGCCGCGCCGCGCGCCCACCTCGGGCTTGAACACAAGCTTCATGTCTTCGCCGTCTCTGCCCCGGTACGTGCACAGATGCACGGTATTGGCCGCGCCCTGCCCGAGCTTGCGGGTGTCGGTCAGGATGGCGTCGCCCGCCCGGAGTTCAAGCTGGTCGGCCATGATGCCGCGCAGGGAGGCTTCGAGGATGGTATTCATGTCCACATGGTGATCCAGCGCGGCCTGGATGTATTCGCCCCGCGCCTGCGGGTTGGCCCCGGTCGAGCGCAGCATCCCGGCGGCCTCCTGAAACTCGGAAACGAGGATCCCATCGCGCGTGAGCAGGGGCGTGTTTTCGATCTGGGCCGCGAGCCTTTTCATCTCGGACGGCACGAGCACGAAGCCGTTTTGCCCCACGCTCCGGCGCAACAGGTCCGCCATGCCGCGCGGGATGCGTTCGCCGCAGAAATGCTGATAGTAGCCGCCGATTTCCTTTGCGCCGATGGTAGGGTGCTCCGCGATTGCCATCATGGTCAGGAGCGTGCCGCAGGCCCGGCGAGTCTCCGGGGCCCGCAGGATGCGCACGGCGTCTTCCATTTCGTGGGCCAGCCGCTCGGGCGAGAGCGCCCCGGCATCGAGGCGGGTCATGATCTCGCTGACCTTGGCGTTGTAGCGGGCGAGCCCCGTGGCGAGCGGCGTGCCGAGGCCGCCGGGCAGGGCCGAGGCCGAGGGAAACAGGGACTGGTCCACGGGCGGCAGGATCGCGCGCACGGCGGATTTGACGCCCGCTCTGGGATCGGCGGAGGCAAGGGCGTCCAGCCGCTCGGCGGAACGGGCGAGCATGGCCTCGGCGGGGGCGAACAGGGTGCGGTCGGGGATGAGGACGGGGCCGCCCCCGGGATCGGCGTTGGGGTGTATCGCCCCGTCGATGCGGCCGCGCAGGGCTTCGAGATCGCCGCGCAACCGGGTGGCCGTATCCCGGAATTCGGCCAGCGGCATCTGCCCCTTGCGGCCTTCCAGCGCGTCGATGCTCCCGAAAAGCCGCGCCGCGTCGGCCCTGAATGCCCCGGCGACGTCACCGCTGCCGTGCATGAAGTGCGCCATGTCCTGCATGGCTTTCCCCGCCGTGGGCGCCTGCGGATCCGCGACGCCGGGGGCTATCTGCTGCCGTCGTTCGGCGGGCATCGCCGCGAGCTGCATGGTGGCGGCGAAATTCAGCGCCTCGGAAGCCCGGAACTGGGTGGCCTGCGCCAGCGAATCGAGCAGGGCGGCGCTGACGCCGCTGGCCTTCTGGAATGCGCCGATCTGGGTGTAGAGCTCGTTCTGCGCGCCGACGAACGCTTCCAGCGCCGCGAAGGCGGCATCGGGAAGCGGATTGGCGTGGAAGTCCGCGATGGGGATGCGGCGCAGGTTCGCCGCCGCCACGTCGCAGGCGTTGGCGGCCTTCAGCATGGCGGAGTGGATGCGGAAGCCGCCGTGGAAGACTTTGGGTCGGGGGATTTCGGTTTTGATGGCGTCGTACAGATCCCCGCCGATGCCCCGCAGCCCGCCGGAACGGTCAAGGGCGGTGTCCAGCATCTGGCGTAGCCGCGCCTCGGCCTGGACGAGATCCTCATTGGGCGGGTTTCCGGGGGCCGGCGCCCCGTTCTGGGCGTCGTGGGGAACTGCGGGGTTTTGCTGCCCGGCGCCTTCGACGTCCGCATGGGGATCGACGCTGATGGAAGTCCCGGACGTCGCGGTGAAAATCGTGGAGCTCATGGTGGCCTCCGTGCGCTAGACGCGCATCCAGTTGACGTTGGACATGCCGACAAGCCCGGAATCGAGCCCCTGCATCAGATCCAGCAGGGCATACAGGCCTTCGCCCTGTTGCTGCACGTCGCCTTCCGGGGTGTCCAGACGCCATGCGCAGCGCTCGGCGTCGAGGACGACGTTCAGCACGCCCGATTGGGGCAGGCAGGCTTGGCAGGCCTCGATAAAGCTGCAAGCCGCCTCAAGGGACAGGCGTTCCGTTTCGGGATCGTTCCATGCGCCCCCCCACGGAAGCGACAGCCCGAGGCGCAGGCGGCCCGCATCCAGCAGATAGCGGAACTGCCAACTCTGGAGCCCCCCGCCGAGGAGCCCGCAGCCAAGATAGCGGACGGGGCCTTCCCTGAGGCCTTGCGGCGCTTCGGGGCTGTCGAAGACGGCGTCCAGATCCTCAAGGTAAAGCCCGGCAAGCCCGGAGAGCGGCTCGCGCCCGTCCGTGGCGAAAAACCATTCGTCGGTCTGTTCCAGTTCGTTGATGGCCTCCAGAGGCAGGGGAGGCAACGGCAGGCCGTTGTCTTCAAGCATCCCCGCGAACCCTTCCGGCAGCCGCAATCCCTGTATGGTAGCGTCCATTGTCCGACTCCTTGTCATGCCGCAAAACGGCGGAACATGCCGCACGGGCCTGCCAACGACGTTGCCGGGATTTCCGTGCGGGCGCTTCATGCAAAAGGCTCAAGCAAAATCCGTGCTCAGAGAAGTCATAACCAGCCGAAGCTGTTCCCGCAACACCTTCTCCGGATGCGGAAAAGGCGGTTCCCCGGACGATGAGGGCCGTGCCTGCCGTTCCCGCTTTTCCGCGGGATGCGGGGAAGCATCCGGACGGGAGGCCGCGCGCTTCCGGGCGGGGATGGCCTGCGCCGGGCCATCCGGGGCGGGGCCGAGCATGGGCTGGAGATCGCCTCCATCGATAGAGGCGGTGCCAACGTTTTTCCCGTGTGCCCCGGGTACGCTCCGCCCAATGCCGCCGGGCTCGCGGCCTCTTCCACGGGAGCCCCGGCGTGTTGAGGCGGCTGGTAGCATAACGCGAGGGAATATGGGGCATTATGGGGCGTTTCCCGGCGCGTGGAAGCGGGGCGGTATCCGGGAAGCCGCCCGCGGGCGCGGCATGGGCCTCTTGATCGGATCGGCGGAGAGGCCGATGTCCGGGAATGCGGAAGGCGAGGTTCCGTCAGCCGGAAACCTCCGCGAGGATGGCCGGGAGCGCGGCTACGGCCTCTCCGACCTGCTCGAGGATGGCCTTTACCGTGCGGGCGGGCACGTCCACGACCGAGGCCGCGGCGATCATGTCCTTGTCCGTGATGTCCCGCCCCTTGCTGTTGACCATGCAGGTCTGTTCCCCCCCCACGCCCCGCGAGGGGGTGAGGTCATAGGCCGGGGCCAGCCGCCAGCGGCCTTTCGCATCGAGGAGGAAGGAAAAGTTCTTGGAATGGTCGTCCTGATTGCCGAGCCTGACGTTGAACGCCATGAGCCGGACCAGCTTTTCCACGTCCTCGAGATTGCGGGTGAGGGATTTTCCCAGCCGGAACAGGTTTTCGTAGTCGAGGGAGGCGTACCGGTGCGAGGCGTGCAGCAGCCCGCAGGCGGTATGCACATGCACCTTGCCGCCGTCCTCGCGGTCGAAGCGCCGGACGCCGAAGTAGGCGGCCCCGTCCCTGCCGGGGAAGAGGGCTGTCTCCGGCATCTCGATCCCCGCCCGCTTCGCGGCGAGGGAACAGGCGTATTCCATCCTGCCGATGGCGGGATCGTCATGGCGCGCCGGGAACTTGATCAGCCACGGATCGCAGCCGGGCTCGGCGACGGCGTCGGGCACGATGAGCCGCCTGTCGCCGGACACCCGGACCATGATCTTGGGCCGCGCCCCGCAGGAGGAGCCGTTCAGGGCCATGAGCGTGCGCAGCGTCTCCACGGGCAGCGGGTCCTCATTGAGGGTGCGCCACGCCTCTTCGGCCACGCCGTCCAGATCGATGCGTTCGGGCAGCGGGTCGGGGTCCGGGGTCACGGGCTCATATTCCAGCGCGCCCATGCCGCCGCTCCCCACCAGCGAGAGCCGGGACAGGGGCGTGATCCGTTCCAGCGGCAGGCCGCTGCGCCGCAGCAGGCGGTCCAGCAGGAGCAGCCCCCAGCCGTCGGGCAGGCTGTCGTTGAAGACGCCGAACAGCCCGTCGAACGTCCGTTTCGGATCGGACGCCACCCCGGGCCGCAGGGGAAGCAGGAAAGGCGAGAGTTCAATGCCCGAATCGAGGAAGCGCTTGTCGTACTCGAACAGGATGTCCCCGCCGCGCTCCTCCAATAAGCCCACGAACCGCCTTTCGCCCCGGGCATTCAGATATACTTCAAGACGCATCGGACCTCCTCGCGCGCTTGCGTTCGCGGGGCGCGGCTTCAAACAGGCTGTGCACCGGGGGTTCGGGGAACAGGGCGTCGAACCCGTCCATGCGGCGCAGGGCGAACGCGATTTCCACGAACGAGGCCAGCGCGATGTCCCCGGTCTTTTCAAAGCGCCGGAGCGTGGACAGGCTGATCCCGGCGGCATGGGCCAAGGCTTCCTGCGTGAGGTTCTGGCGCAGCCGTTCGGCCTTGGCCCGTCCCGCCAGCTCGAGCCGCACGTCGCGCGGGCTTTTCAGATAATCGTTCAACATAGAGCGGTAAACTCCGTTTATGGGAGAGTATCGTTCTTTTATGGATGGTTGTCAAAGCCTTTCGCGGATTCCGCAGCGCCGCAAACGGTGCGGAGACGGCGAGAAAGAGAAGGATCCGGGGGCCCGGCAGCGCGTCGGGCTGGACAAGCTTGCCCAGCCCCCGGAAAAACAGCCGAACGTGAGGAACAGGAGAAGCATCTTTCCCTCGCGTATGGTTCCCCGCCTCCGCGCCCGGTCAGAACGTGTAGGTCAGGCCAAGGGTGAGGCTTTGCGTGTGCGTTTCCCCGACCATGGGGCTGTCTTTGACCGCGCCGCTCAGGAACGTCACCTCCCCCCGGCAGAACAGTTCCCACTGCTCCGTGAGGCTGTAGTCGATGGCGAAGCTTACATACGGGGCAAAGCCCGAGCCCGGCGCATAGGCGCCGAGGCCGCTCTTGCGGGCTTCCTTCCGGGTCACGCCGTAGTAATAGCTGTTGTAGCGGGCGTCGCTCCAGTAGGCGCCGACGGCGGGGAGCAGTTCCAGCGGCCCGAATTCTATGGACTGGATGAAGCCGATGTCGCCGTTAAAGCCGTTGCTGTGGCTGAGTACGTCCCCGGCCCCGCTGACATGGAACATGCCGTAAGGCGAGAGCAGGCGCAGTTCCATCCCGGCCTGGGCGGACGGGGAACGGTCCTCAAGCCTGCGCAGCCTCCGGTTGGAGGATTCGGAAGCCTCGAAAGAGGTGCTGTCGTATCCGGCGAAGGCGGAAAGCTCCAAGTAGGGCAGGTTGATGATCTTGACGCCCGCCGTATACCCCCGGATGAAGAACCGTTCCCCCTCATAGGTGATCATGGGGAACGGCAGCCAGTCCGGGCCGTAGCCCTTGTAGGGGGAGCTGCTCACGCTGCCGCCCGCGCCGAGGGTGAGTTCCCCGTCGAAGGGGAGGGTTGGGCAGCGCCTGGAGGGGGTGGACGCTTCGCCTTTCCATTCCATGTCTCCGGAGGGTGGGGTGCCGGATTCCGTCCCGTACGCGGCGTGGAGAGGCGCGGCGAGCAGGAGCAGGCCCAGCAGGGCGGGCAGGGTGAAACGGCGGAAGGCCGCCCCGGAAAGGCATGGCCGCCCGTGTGCGCCGCCGATGGCGCTGGTGCCCCCGGTACCAGCGGCGGCATGGGGAGCGGGTGGGCCCGTGTCCGCGTTGACGGGACCGGTTCCGTTCGGAAAGGGCGTCATATCATTTCCTTTTTATTGATGATGTTGATGCCGAGCTTTTTGATGCGGTGCCACATGCTCCGCTCTGAAATGTTAAGCAGTTCCGCCGCCTTGACTTGCACGCCCCCGGTTTCTTCGAGCGCCCGCAGGATGAGGTCGCGTTCCGTTTCCGCGAGCTGCCGATCGAGATCGAGCGGGAAGGCGGAGCCGGGCGCGGAGGGGCGGCTTGCGTCCCCGCCGCCGGGCACGGCGCAGGAGGCCAGCCGTTCCGGGGTGATGGCGGTGCCGGAGGCGATGATCGTGAGCCGCTCGATGCAGTTCTCCAGTTCGCGGATGTTGCCCGGCCACGTATGGTTCTTGAGGATCTCAAGGGCCGCCTCCGTGAACGTCACCGGGACTTTGCCCATCTCCCCGGCGGCGCGGAGGGCGAAGTGCTCGGCGAGGAGGGGGATGTCTTCCTTGCGTTCCCTGAGCGACGGCATGATGATCGGGTAGACGTTGAGCCGGTAATACAGATCGCGGCGGAACTTCCCTTTTTCAATGGCTTCGAGGAGGTTTTGGTTGGTCGCGGCGATGATGCGCACGTCGACCTTTTGCGTGGTGTTGGAGCCGACGGGCTCAATGGCCTTCTCCTGGATGCAGCGCAGGATCTTCGCCTGGAGCGCCAGCGGCATGTCCCCGATTTCGTCGAGGAACAGCGTGCCGCCGTCGGCCTGTGCGAAGCGCCCCTTACGGTTGCTGGTGGCGCCCGTGAACGCGCCTCTGGCGTGGCCGAACAGCTCGCTTTCGAGGAGCTGTTCGGGGATGGCGGCGCAGTTGATGGTCACGAGGGGGGCTTTGGCCCTCGGGCCGCCGTAGTGGATGGCCTTGGCCACGACTTCCTTGCCGGTGCCGGATTCGCCGGTGATGAGCACGTTGGCGCTGCTCGCCGAGACTTCCCTGACGTTGCGCAGCAGGGCGAGGTAGGCCGGGCTTTGCCCGACGAATTGCCCGGCCGAGGCGGTCTGGAGCTGTTCGCGCAGATCCCGGTTGTCCCGCCCGAGCGCGTAATACCGCAGCGCGCTGGCGATGGTGGCTTCGAGGGCGTCAAGCTCGAACGGCTTCACCGTGTAGTCGAACGCCCCTTCCTTGATGATCTCCACAGCCTCCTTGAGCGAGGCGTAGGCGGTCATGATCACCACGGGCAGATCCGGGTTGGCGGCCTTGACCTTTTCCATCAGCTCGCGCCCGCTCAGCCCCGGAAGCCGGAGATCGCTCAGGACGAGGTGCACTTCCCGTTCTTCGAGTACGGCCAGCGCTTCCTCGGCCGTTTCCGCCGTGACCGTGCCGTAGCCCATGTTTTCGAGGGCTACGGCCAGCACTTCCAAAAGGTTCGCTTCGTCGTCGACGATGAGGATTGTATACATGATTCCGCCGTTTGCTGGGACAGCATTGCTTGTGAAATGATATTGGGGTGTTGGGGGGAAGCGCCTTTCCCGGAAAAGCTCCTCCCTCCTCAACCCCGCCGGAACGGAACCCCTCCCTTCCCCTGAAACCGTATGGCTTTCAAAAGGAAGCCGCCTTACCTGTTCAGGCACACGGTAAATACGGTCCCTTCCCCGACCGTGCTTGAGCAGGAGATGCTGCCGCCGTGTTCTTCAATAATGGCATAGGCTTTTGACAGGCCGAGGCCAAGCCCGTTCTTTTTGGTCGAGATGAAGGGCATATGGATTGTGGACAGCAGATTCGGGGGGATGCCGCAGCCCGTGTCCTTGAGTTCGATGCGGATCTGCCCGCCTTCCGCGTACAGGCGCACGGAGAGGGTGCCCCCTTGCGGCATGGCGTCCATCGCGTTCAGCCCGAGGTTGAGCAGGACCTGCCGGATCTGGCTCCGCTCGCCGAGGACCCGGTCGTCCTCCGCCTCGTTGGAGAAGCTGTACCGGATGCCGCGCTTGTCCATTTCGGCGGAGCTCAGTTCCGCGATTTCCTGTATCAGCGGGGACAGCGGGAAATATTCGAGTTTCAGCGGCGAGGGCTTGGCGAAGGCCAGGAACTCGGAAATCAGGTTGTTGATGCGGGCCACTTCTTCAACCACGAAGCCGAGCAGCCGGACTTCCCGCGACTTGACGGCGAGGGACGCGAGCACCACTTCGGCGGAGGTCTTGATGACCACGAGGGGGTTGCGGATCTCGTGGGCGAAGCCGAGGGCTATTTCGCCGAGCATACGCGAACGCTCCTGCCGGGCGGACTTGATGCTCTCGTGCCGCATGATTTCCAGCTGCCGCGCCATGACGTTGAAACCGGCGGTCAGCTCGGCGATCTCGTCGTTCCCCCGGACGGGAAGCTGGCAGTCGAGCTTTCCGGCGGCGATGTCGCGCGCGCCTTCGTTGAGCTGGCGGAGGGGGCTTATCAGCCTGCGGGCCAGCACGTACCCGATCCCCGCCGAGAGCAGGGTCCCGAAGATGAAAAAGCCCCAGAACAACACCGGGCTCGCCAGCCAGCCCCGGAAGGGGAGCAGGAGGGCGGAGGTGACGAACAGCGCCTGGACCTCGCCGTTTTCGCCGCGCGCCACGGCGATCAGGGAATGCGCGCCGGGGGTGTCGTCGGTCCAGTCGGGTTCGGGGATGAAGACGGTTGAGGCCCCTTTCCCGATCTCTTCCAAGGCGCTGCGCGGGATGTGGAAACGCTTGTCCGAGGCCGAAGAATAGACCTGCCGGAATGTGCCGCCCTCCGGCAGGAAGATACGCAGGATCACCGGGCCGCTGGCGCTGCTGTCCGAGTAGTCGATGCTGAACCAGCTGGCAAGCTGGAGGGTACGGACCTTGCCGTCGTCCGCCGTGAATGCCCGTTCGCTCGTGACGGCGACCCGCCGCGTACCGTCGGCCATGAGGACCCAGCTGAACAGGGCGCCGGGATACAGCGGCTCCGCGATCCGGCCTTCGGGCAGGGTGGCGTAGAGCAGCCCCCCCTCCGCGTCCCGGAGCCACAGCGCGTCGATATCCATAAAGGAAAGGGCCGCGGCTTCCCTTTTGTTGAGGGTCGTCTTGCCGTCGAAGCGGGTATCGAGGAGGCGGCTCACGGCCTTGAGGCGCTCGTGCGTTTCCTCGACGCTGTGGCGCATGTAGGTCGTGGCTTCCCCGAGCCAGCGCTCGATGTTCCTGTTCACCACATCGGCGATGAGCTCCGTGGTGATCTTGCTCGCCACCAGCATGGGTATGACCGCCACCAGGACGAAGGCCAGCACCAGCTTGGCGACGAGCGATATCTTCAATCCGCGAAAATACTTCATAACCCGCCCTGAACAGCGTATATTATTAAGGATAACCGGGGGACGGAGACTACCGCATGTTGTGTGGCCCAGCATAGCGCAGCCGCTGGGCGGGGTCTAACACCATTTCCTGTAGCAAGCTCCATTTTTTGTAGCTCGTTTCCTTCATTTTATGTTGCTTCCTCTCGATCCCCGCGGTTTTCGCCGCCTCGCGCCTTTTTTTGCAATCATAGGGGAAGCAATGGCATTCCCCGGATTTCCGGCGCCGTGGCACGCTGTTTGCTTATTTTGGGGAAACAGCCCGGAGTTTCCACATGCATACCGATCACCCCTTCACGGAGAAGCAAGACGTGTTCCAGTTGCCCGATTTCGCGGCGGGGCCGTATTCCGTCATCTGCGATTTCGACGGCACCGTCACGCCGTTCGACGTGACCGACGCGATCCTCGAACGGTTCGCCCGGCCAGCCTGGAAAACCATCGAGGACGAATGGGTGCGGGGTGCCATCTCGGCCCGCCAGTGCATGGAGCGGCAGATCCCGCTCATCGAGGCTCCGCTGGAGCGGCTGGACGCCTTTCTGGACACGGTCCCCGTCACCGGAGGGTTCGTGGAATTCGTGCGGTACGGCCGCTCGAAAGGCATCCCCCTCGGCATCGTGAGCGACGGCATGGACTACCCCATCAAGCGCATCTTGAACAGGCACGGCCTGCGCCATGTCCCCGTGGTCGCCAACCGCATGGTCTACAGGGAAGGGGCCTACCGCCTCGAATTCCCCTACGGACGCGAAGGCTGCGCTTCCGGGGTGTGCAAGTGCGGCGTTGCCGAGGCCGTCTCGGGGGACGGCAAGACCTTGCTCATCGGAGACGGGCTTTCCGACTGCTGTCTGGCGCGCTCGGCCTCGTTCACGCTGGCCCGGCAGGGCAAGGCCCTGCACCGCCGCTGTGCCGCCGAAGGGTATCCGTATTTCACCTATCTTGATTTCTTCGACATCCTTGAGGCGTTCGGCGCACCCCTGCCGAAGCCCATCGCCGCGCCCGCCGCGGCTCCGGCTGCCTAGGGCGGAGAGCTTTGCCTTTGGAACAAATCCCATTTCGAAGGGGATTGTTTGAACCTGCATCCCTCCCTTCCCCAAGATCTCCGGCCCCTTTCACATTTCACCCCCAACCTGTGGAGAATGTCTTGAAGACCACGAAAGCAGACGAAAAGGCGCTTCTCGAAGCCGAATCCCGGTATTGCTCCTACGGCGACACCGTGCACTATCTGGAACCGGCGAAGCTGTTCGCGGGCTGTAACGGCTCGTTCCTGTACGATTACGAGGACAAGCCCTATCTCGACCTCCAGATGTGGTATTCCGCCGTCAACTTCGGCTATGCCAACCCGCGCCTGAACGATGCCCTGAAGCGCCAGATCGACACGCTGCCGCAGGTCGCCTCCCAGTACCTGCACAAGGAAAAGATCGAACTCGCCGCCATGCTCTGCGAATCCATCAAGGACGCGTGGGGCGAAGAGGGCCGCGTGCACTTCAACGTGGGCGGCTCGCAGGCCATTGAGGACTCCCTCAAGCTCGTGCGCAACGCCTGCGGCGGCAAGAGCCTCATGATCGCCTTCGAGGGCGGCTACCACGGGCGCACGCTCGGCGCGTCGTCCATCACCTCCTCCTACCGCTACCGCCGCCGTTACGGGCACTTCGGGGAACGCGCGCTGTTCGTGCCCTTCCCGTACTGCTTCCGCTGCCCCTACGGCAAGCGCCGCGACGACTGCGGCATGTTCTGCGCCGACCAGTTCGAGCGCCTGTTCGAAACCGAATATTACGGCGTGTGGGACCCCAAGGCCGGGGAAGCCGAATACGCCGCGTTCTATGTGGAATGCATCCAGGGCACGGGCGGCTATGTGATCCCGCCGGACGGCTATTACCCGCGCCTCAAGAAGGTCCTCGACGAGCGCAAGATCATGCTCGTGGACGACGAAATCCAGATGGGCTTCTACCGTACCGGCAAGCTCTGGGGCCTCCAGAACTTCGGCATCACCCCGGACGTGGTGGTCTTCGGCAAGGCCATGACCAACGGCCTGAACCCCCTCGCGGGCATCTGGGCCAAGGAACGGTATATCAATCCGCAGGTGTTCCCCTGCGGCTCCACGCACTCGACCTTTGCCAGCAACCCCCTCGGCACGGCGGTGGCCCTCGAAACCATGCGGATGCTGGCGGAAGAGGACTACGAAGCCCGCGTGCGCGAGATGGGCGCCTACTTCCTTGAGGGCCTGCGCGAGCTGAAGTCCCGCTACGCCATCATCGGCGACGTGGACGGCCTCGGCCTTGCCCTGCGCGCCGAAATCTGCGCGGCGGACGGCTTCACCCCCGACAAGGCCATGATGGACCGCATCGTGGACGAGGGCATCAAGGGCGACCTCATGGTCGACGGCAAGCGGTACGGCCTTGTCCTTGACGTGGGCGGCTACTATAAGAACGTGATCACCCTTGCGCCGTCGTTGAACATCACGCGCGAAGAGGTCGATCTTGCCATGCGCCTGCTGGATGAAATCCTGCGCCGCGTGACGAAAAACTGACTTTTGCCGGGCCGGGGGAAACCCCGGCCCGACGACAAGGATTTTCCCTTCTATGCAGAGCCTTGAACGACTCGGCCCTTTCTTCCCGGGGGGGCGCATCGGCTTTTTGCTGGTGCACGGCCTTGCCGGGACGCCCGCCGAAATGAAGATCCTCGGCAAGCGCCTGAACAGGTACGGCTTCACCGTCCTGTGCCCGCAGCTTGCCGGGCATTGCGCCTCGGAAGAGGAGCTCATCACCACCTGCTGGTCGGACTGGTCGCGGAGCGTCGAGGACGCCTTCGACGCGCTCTCGCGGCACATGGACGCGGTGTTCGTGGGCGGGCTTTCCGCCGGGGCCGTGCTCTCGCTGCGCCACGCCCAGCGTTATCCGGGGCGGGCGCGGGGGCTGGCCCTCTATTCCACGACCCTGCGGTACGACGGCTGGACCATCCCCAAGCTGAGCTTCCTTCTGCCGCTCATCCTCAAGACGCCCTATTTCGGCAAGCGCTACCGTTTTGAGGAAGCCTTCCCCTACGGCATCATGGACGACAAGCTGCGCGGGCGCATCCTCGCGCAGATGCAGAGCGGGGACGCTGCGGCGGCGGGCTTTACGGCCACGCCCGGCGCGTCGTTGAAACAGCTCTGGGGGCTGGTGGCGGCGGTGAAACGCGATCTGCCGAGCATCAAGACGCCCACGCTCATCGTGCACGCCGGCAACGACGACATCGCCAGCGCGCGCAGCAACGCCCTGTATGTGCGCGACCACATCGGCGGGCCCACGGAACTGCTCCTGCTCGACAGAAGCTACCATATGGTCACCATCGATCAGGAGCGCAACGTGGTGGGCGACGCCACGGCGCGTTTCGCCTGGAATCTGCTTTCCGAAGCGGAGCGCGAACGCCTCGCCGCCGTGGCCCGCGAGCCTGTCCCCGCCGCGCCGGAGAACTCTGCGCAAACGCCGGACGCCGCCGCCGCGCCATCTCCCGCTTCCTCGGTTGCGGAAGGGATGGAAAAAGCGGCGGAGGGGGCGGGGCGATGACCGCGCTGATCGTCTTCCTGTGGATCGCCAACATGCTCGTGGACACGGGCGGGCAGCTTTTCTTCAAGGCGGCGGCCAGCGAGCATACCGCCGGGGCGGGCGGCCTCGCGCACTGGAAGCGCATGGCTTCCCGGCCTTGGCTGTGGTTCGGCATCTGCTGCTACGTGCTCGAGTTTTTCGTGTGGATGGCGTTCCTTTCGCAGGTTGAGCTTTCCGTGGGCGTCATGCTCGGCTCGTTCAACATCGTGGTGATCATGCTTGCGGGGCGGCTGTTCTTCAAGGAGAAGCTGACCCGCTGGCGCGTGACCGGCATTTCCCTGATTACGCTCGGGGTGGCCATTGTGGGGGTGGGCGGATGAAGCGTTTTTACATCATCGGCTTCCTCATCCTGATGTCGTTCGATACGTTGAGCCAGATCAGCTTCAAATACGCTTCCACGCAGGCCCTGCCGCTGGAGCTGAGCCCTGACTGGCTCATGCGCCTGTTCCTGAACCCGTGGCTGTACGGGGCCATCGCGGGCTACCTCGGCGCGTTCGTGACGTGGATGACGCTCCTGCGCTATGCCCCGGTGGGGCCGTCGTTCGCGGCTTCGCACCTTGAACTCATCAGCGTGACCCTGTTTTCCGTGTGGCTGTTCAACGAGCCTCTGAACGCCTATAAAATCCTCGGCGGCGTGCTCATCCTGCTCGGCGTCCTGTGCCTGGCGAAAGACGAAAAGGACGACGAGGCGGGCGAAGCGGAAGCCGCCCCCGTCCGGGCCGGAGAGTAGGACGTTCTCTTTGAAACGTATCCAGAAACACTGCGGACAAGGATTCGATAAACACAAACGTCTTTGGAAAAGGAGGGATGGGGTTTGGGGAAGGGAGGGAAAAGCCTTTCTTCAGAAAGGTTTTCCCTCCCTTCCCCAACGCCTCTCTGCCATGTTAAAAA
>ENA-ORVC01000637-ORVC01000637.1-human-gut-metagenome-genome-assembly--contig:-NODE-637-length-36669-cov-3.754493_pt1 | contig 36669 bp, 36 predicted proteins | sample MGYA00242092_ERZ509234 | MGnify/ENA primary metagenome ERZ509234 (study PRJEB26280, sample SAMEA2338800) | human gut metagenome | biome: human gut; feature: human-associated habitat; material: faeces... | reverse complement strand
GATTTTCTGGTCTGGGTGTTATGCTTGGTAAATTTATGTTTGAATCCGGTGGTATTGAATCCATTTCAAACAAAATTTTAAAGGCATTTGGAGAAAAACGTTCTCCTATTGCTGTTTCTCTTTCCGGATTTATTACAGGTATTCCTGTATTTGGAGATGTTGTTTACATTATGTTTGCGCCAATGCTTCGTGTGTTATCCAAGAAAACAGGAATTTCTATGGTAAACTTTGCCTGTGCCATTTCTGTTGCTACAACCTGTACGTTTGCACTGGTACTGCCTACTGCACCGTCTCTGGCTGTTGCAGGTGAACTTGGAATTGAAATTGGTATTTTCTTCTTCTATGCATTGATTTCTGCATTTGTAGGTATGATTTTTGGTGGTATTGTTTACGGAGCATTTTTGAATAAACAGGATCACAAGAGAAATCATTTTTATACTTTTGAAGACCTGGAAGTAGAAGAGGCTGCTTTAAATACTGCAGATAACCGTCAGAAGATGGGAGCAGGAAAGGCATTATCTATTTTGTTAGTACCGATTATCCTGATTCTTCTTGGAAGCTTTGTTCCTCTTGCAGTAGGAGAAGATGCAGCTATTACACCAATCGTAAAATTCCTTGGTGACAAAAACTTTGCCATGATGGCAGGTGTTATTTATGCAGCGCTGATTTCCAGAAAATATCTGCGTCAGTCTATTACAGACATTATGACAGAGGCAGCAGATCAGGTTGGTCTGATTCTTCTGATCACCGGTGCAGGCGGTGCGTTTGGTAAAATCCTTTAGGCAACTGGTATTGCAGATTATGTAGCTGGTTCTTTATCCCAGTTCAGCATTCCGATTCTGGTACTGTGTTTCCTGATTGCACAGATTATCCGCTGCGCTCAGGGTTCTACAACCGTAGCCCTTATGACAACTGCAGCGATTATGTCCAGCACCATTGCAACCAGCGGTGTGTCACCAATCCTGTGTGCTATTGCGATTTGTGCAGGCGGTATTGGTCTGTCTCTTCCTAATGACTCCGGATTCTGGGCAATCAGCAGATTCTTCAAGATTTCTGTTACAGATACCATCCGCGGATGGACCATTGGTGGATTTGTGGCAGGTATTGCTATCCTGATTTTTGTATCCATCCTGTCTCTGTTCCAGGGATTCCTTCCGGGACTTATGATGTAAGTGAATAAAGTAGTTTGAAAACAAAAAGGAACTATTCCATTAAAAGCAATGATTTTAATGTGAAAGTTCCTTTTGTTCATTGGTAAGATACTGGACTTTTTCCTGGGCTGCTGATATAATGAAAGATAGTTTTGCAGTGAAAAGAATGACGGGGATTACTATGGTGTTAAAATCAATTAAGAAAACAGAAAAACTTCTTCCGGAACAGGTTTCGGAACAGATTATTAATTTAATTACGCAAAAACAACTAAAAGCTGGAGAAAAGCTGCCAAATGAATTTGAACTGGCTGAGAAGCTGGCTGTGGGCAGAGGAACCATAAGAGAAGCTATTAAAATTCTGGTGTCCAAAAACGTGGTGGAAATCCGCAGGGGTTGTGGGACTTTTGTGTGCAGCCGTCCGGGAATGGTAGATGACCCACTGGGATTTGCCTTTATCCGGGATAAAAAGAAGCTGGCATTGGATCTTTGTGAGGTTCGTCTGATGATTGAACCGGAGATTGCAGCCCTGGCGGCCAGACGAGCAGAGGAGCATGAAATCAAAAAGCTTCAAAAGCTTGCAGATGAGGTGGCAGAGCTTTGCAAAAATCAGGAACAACATATGGAAAAAGATATTGAGTTTCATGAATGGATTGCAAAGCTGAGTAAAAATGCTGTGGTGTCCAATCTGGTGCCTGTTATCCAGCAGGGAATCGCTGTGTTTATTCAGGTGACAGACCGTGCCCTGGCAATGGAGACGGTCCGCACCCACCAGAAAATTGTAGATGCAATCAGGGTCGGAGACGAGACAAAAGCCAGAGAAGCCATGCTGGAACATTTAACCATAAACAGAGACTTAATCCATGAAATGGGATTGCCGCAGTAAATGCTGCAGCAGTCCTTTTTTCTTATAAGAAATAGTTGACGCAAGGTAACGAACGTGGTACTATAAAACTACAGATATGACGTATGATGTCTTGACGGAAAAACAAAGTACAAGGCACAAAAGTTTTATGAAAAAAACGTAGAAAAGGAGAATCCACATGAAGTTAAGAAGTCAGGAATTAAGAAAAATCGCACCGGAATTAGATCCTCTTCGTCTGGGTACAGGATGGAAAGTAGAGGATTTGTCAAAACCTCAGATTATGATTGAGAGTACCTTTGGTGACAGCCATCCGGGCAGCGGACATTTACTGGAATTAGTGGAAGAAGCAAGAGCAGGTGTGGCAGAAGCAGGTGGTCATGGCGCCAGATATTTCACTACAGATATCTGTGACGGAGAAGCGCAGGGACATGATGGTATTAACTATTCCCTGCCATCCAGAGATATGATTGCCAATATGATTGAAATTCATGCCAATGCAACGCCTTTTGACGGCGGTGTATTTGTTGCAAGCTGTGATAAGGGTATGCCTGCGCATTTAATGGGAATCGGACGTGTCAATATCCCATCTATTGTGATTACAGGTGGTGTTATGGATGCAGGTCCGGATCTTCTGACACTGGAACAGATTGGTATGTACAGCGCCATGTGTGAACGTGGGGAAATCACAGAAGAAAAACTGACTTATTACAAACAGCATGCCTGTCCTTCCTGTGGCGCCTGCTCCTTTATGGGAACCGCTTCCACCATGCAGATTATGGCAGAAGCCCTTGGCCTTATGCTTCCAGGAAGCGCCCTGATGCCGGCTACCAGCCCGGATTTACGTACTGTAGCAAGAAAAGCCGGAAAACAGGCAGTATGGCTTGCAGAGCATGACCTGACTCCGGATAAAATTGTAACCATGAAATCTTTTGAAAATGCCATTATGGTTCATGCTGCAATTTCAGGTTCCACAAACTCCCTTCTTCATTTACCGGCTATTGCCAGAGAGTTTGGCATTGAAATTGATGGAGATACCTTTGACAGACTGCACAGAGGGGCTCATTACCTGTTAAATATCCGTCCGGCAGGACAGTGGCCTGCACAGTTCTTCTATTATGCTGGCGGCGTACCCACTATTATGGAAGAAATTAAGGATATGCTCCATCTGGATGTGATGACTGTAACAGGTAAGACTCTGGGTGAGAACCTGGAAGACTTAAAGAAAAATGGATTTTATGATAAATGTGATGCATACCTGGCAAAAGTGGGCTTAAAGAGAGAAGATGTGATCCGTCCATTTGACAACCCATTTGGAACAGACGGAAGTATTGCAATTCTTAGAGGAAATCTCTGCCCGGACGGCGCTGTGGTAAAACACACCGTTGTGCCAAAAGAAATGTTTGAAGCTACTTTAAAGGCACGTCCTTTTGACTGTGAAGAAGATGCCATTCATGCAGTTCTGACTCATGAAATCAAACCAGGGGATGCAGTTATTATCCGCTATGAAGGACCAAAAGGCAGCGGTATGCCGGAAATGTTCTACACCACAGAGGCCATTGCTTCTGATGCAGAACTGGGCGCTTCCATTGCCCTTTTGACAGACGGAAGATTTTCCGGAGCTTCCAAGGGTCCTGCTATTGGACATATTTCTCCGGAAGCAGCAGAAGGCGGTCCAATCGCTCTGGTAGAAGAAGGCGATTTGATTGAAATCAATATCCCAAACCGTGTACTTCGTATTGTAGGAATCGCAGGAGAGAAGAAAACACAGGAAGAAATTGATGAAATTCTGAAAGAACGTAAGAAAAACTGGACACCAAAAGAGCCAAAATATACCAAAGGCGTGATGAAAATCTTTTCTGAAAAAGCAGTATCTCCAATGAAGGGCGGATACATGGAGTAAAGGCGGTAGACATATGAATTTATTTGACATTACAGGAAAAAAAGCCATTGTAACCGGTGGAACCAGAGGCCTTGGATATGGTATTGCAGAAGGGTATCTGGAAGCCGGATGTGAAGTCGCTATTGTAGGAACCTCAGATAAGGTTTACGAAGTGGCAGAAGAATTTTGCCAGAGAGGCTATAAATGCCATGGTGTAAAAGGAAATCTGGGAAAACGGGAAGAAGTATACCGGGTATTTCAGGAATGCGTGGAGAAATTAGGTGGGGATTTGGACATTCTTCTCACAGCCCATGGAATCCAGAGACGCCACAGCGCAGAGGAATTTCCGGTGGAAGAGTGGGATGAGGTTTTGAATGTAAATTTGACTTCTGTATTTCTTCTTTGCCAGGAAGCCGGAAAAATCATGCTGAAAAAAGGATATGGAAAGATTATTACTATTGCTTCTATGAACTCTTTTTTCGGAGGACAGACCATTCCGGCTTATGCAGCAGCAAAAGGCGGCGTGGCACAGCTTACCAAGGAGCTTACTAATGACTGGCTGGCAAGAGGCGTGAATGTCAATGCCATTGCCTCTGGCTATATGGCAACAGAAATGAACAAAGCGCTGTTAGACCCTGCCAATCCAAGGTTTGCTTCTATTTCTGAACGGATTCCCGCAGGACGCTGGGGTACCGGAGAAGATATGAAAGGGGCGGCAATCTTTCTGGCATCCCATGCCAGTGATTACGTCAGTGGGGCAGTGATTCCGGTGGATGGCGGTTATCTGGTGAAATAAAAAATGAAAAAGACCTCAGCTCAAAGTAAAAAAACTTTCTGGGCTGAGGTTTTTGTGCTATAATTTTACCATCAAAAAGTGGAGGACAGAAAAGCTATGACAATAAAACAAAAAAGCGCGCCTCAGCGTCTCCTGTGGGCGCAGTTTGATGCCCTGCAGATGGGCTCTGGATGGGACGAAGAGGATATTTTAAAACCCCAGATTTTATTAGAAGATGTGTTTGGGGACAGCCATCCGGGAAGCACCCATCTGGCAGGAATTATGGAGCAGGCAAAATACGGTGTGTTTGAAAAAGGCGGTTTTCCAGCTCAATATCACACTACAGATATTTGTGACGGCTGCGCCCAGGGGCATGACGGAATGAATTATATTTTAGCTTCCAGGGAGGCTATCTGCGATATGATTGAGGTTCATGGCTGTGTCTATCCCTGGGATGGAATGATTTTATCAGCTTCCTGTGACAAATCCATTCCAGCGCAGTTAAAGGCAGCGGCAAGATTGGATATTCCTACGATTTTTGTACCTGGAGGCAGCATGCGTCCGGGCCCCAATATGACCACTTCTTTGGTGGCAGGAGATATTTCTCTCAGACAGAAGCGAAAAGACGCTATTACGGACAGGGAAATTCTGGATTATAAGATGACAGGGTGTCCTTCCTGTGGAGCCTGCACCTTCCTGGGAACTGCAAGCACCATGCAATGTATGGCAGAAGCTCTTGGCCTGACTCTTCCGGGAGCGGCTCTTATGCCGGCCACCATGCGGGATATTTTTGCTTATGCCAGAAAAGCAGGGAGAAAGATTCTGGAGCTGGTAGAAAAGGGAATCAAAGTCAGTGATATTCTTATCAGAGAAGCTTTTGAAAATGCAGTGATGATTCACAGTGCCATTGGAGGCTCTACCAATGCTACGCTGCATCTTCCTTCCATTGCCAGGGAGCTGGGCATGACTCTGGAGCCGGAGTTGTTTGATGAGCTGAACCACAAGATACCCCATCTTGGAAACATTACCCCAAGCGGCGCTCATTTAACAGAGGCATTCTGGTTTGCAGGGGGCGTACCTATGGTGCAGAAAGAATTAAAGGATATGCTTCATCTGGATGTAATGACCGTTACAGGAAAGACCCTTGGCGAAAATCTGGAAGATTTGGAAAGAGACAACTTCTTTGAGCGGAATCTGGGATATTTACATAATTATGGACTGGAGCGGGAACAGGTGATTTTTCCTGTGGAAAAGGCAGAGGAAAAAGGTTCTGTGGCTATTTTGAAAGGAAATCTGGCGCCGGAGGGTGCGGTGATTAAATATTCTGCCTGCAGCCAGGACATGCGGGAGCGGAAAGGTCCTGCAAGAGTTTTTAACAGCGAAGAGGCTGCTTATCAGGCAGTGGTGGATGGAAAGGTTCATCCAGGAGATATGCTGATTATCCGTTATGAAGGCCCAAGAGGAAGCGGTATGCCGGAAATGCTTATGACTACAGAAGCCATTGTATGTGATGAGCGGTTAAACGGTTCCGTATCTCTGATTACAGACGGACGTTTTTCAGGAGCTACCAGGGGAGCTGCTATTGGACATGTGTCACCAGAAGCAGCAGCAGGAGGTCCCCTTGCTTTTGTGGAGGATGGGGACATTCTGGAATACAGTGTGAAAAACAGACGACTGGATATTGTAGGAATTGGCGGTGAAGAAAAATCAAAAGAAGAGATAGAAGCCATTCTTGCCAAAAGAGCCCAGGCGGGCATTGTGCCAAGACCAGAGAGAAAAGGTCTGTTTAAGCGTTATACAGAACATGCACTTTCCGCTATGGAAGGCGCAGGATATGAGGATTGAGGAGGAGAGAGAAATGAAAGCAAAATGGATTACGCCAGTGGTGACCGCGTTAGATAAAGATGGCCATGTGGATGTGGAAGGAAATAAGAGTATTTACGATTTTCTCATTGAAAATGGAATGGACGGGATTCTCCTGTTTGGAAGTATCGGTGAATTTTTTGCAGTACCCATAGAAGAAAAGAAAGCGCTGATTCGGGAGGCAATCCGCCATATTGACCACAGAGTAACCGTATATGTGGGAACCTGCCATATGGAATTTGAGACCTGTGTGGAATTGTCCAATTATGCTCTGGAACAGGGGGCAGATGGGGTGATGGTGATTTCACCATATTATTTCAGCCTGCCGGAAAGTGCAATTTTGAATTTTTACAGAACTTTGGCAGAACGTGTTCACGGACCGTTGCTTTTATACAATTTCCCGGACAGAACCGGTCATGATTTGACGCCGGATATGATTTATAAGCTGGTATCAGAGCATGAAAATATTGTGGGAATCAAGGATACGGTTGCCACCATGGGACATACCAGAGCCATTATTCAGAAAGTAAAGACAGAATATCCGGATTTTATGGTATATTCCGGTTTTGACGAATTCTTTGGACACAATGTGCTCTCAGGTGGAGATGGCTGTGTGGCAGGTTTATCAAACTTTGCTCCGGAAGTGGCATCCGGGTATGCCAAAGCAGCCAGACAGGATGATTTAAAAGCCATGACAGAATATCAGCAAAAGATTGACAGCCTTATGGCGATTTATGATGTGGCGCCTCAGTTTATTCCTACCATTAAAAAAGCCATGGTAGTCCGGGGTGTGAACATGGAACCAGTATGTGCTATGCCTCTTCTGCCATCAACAGAAGCAGAGACAGAGGAAATTCAGAAAATTTTACACAAGGCAGGACTTGTAGAAAAGTAAAGTGTCTGGAAAAACAAGAATCTCTCATAGAAAATCAGAGTTTTTATCCCTGATATGCTGTGAGAGATTTTTGATATAATTGGTTTTATATTAGCTGTTCAGCTCATCAATAGCCATGCGGAAACCGTTCTGGGCTGCTTTCACCCTCCAGAAATCGGCTTTTTCCTCATCCTTTTCTATGCCCTCTCCATAGCGGTAGAGTACAGAAAGGTTATACTGTGCGGAAGGAATCTGTGCATTTGCCGCTTTTTCAAAAAGTTGAAAGGCTTTTTTTGGTTCATAGGGAAGTACCTCCCCTGATAAAAACTGGGCGGCAAGACAGCACATGGCGCGGAAGTCTCCCTGGGCAGCCGCCTTTTTGTACCAGTCCATGGCTTTGGAAAGGTCTGGCTTTACGCCAATGCCTTCCTCATAGCAGCGTCCCATATTGTACAGGGCGTTCAGGTCATTTCCTTTTGCAGCCTGCTCCATATATTGAAAAGCCTTCTTGGGATTTGCCGCTACTCCTTTTCCCTGGGCATAAAGCAGAGCAAGGCGAAGGGCCGCTTCTGTGTGGCCTTTTTTGGCGGCTTTTTCATACCAGATGGCAGCTTGTGCATAATCCACAGAAGTGCGGATTCCGTTTTCGTAGTAATAGCCCACACCGAAAATCAGGTCTTTCTGGCCATTTTCAGCCAGAATCATTAACTCTTCTACTGTAAAAATACTATTTTTTTTAATATCCATAACCATCATTCTCCGTTTTTTCTCATTGTACCACGAACGCAATTTTTTGAAAACTCTAAAATTTAGTTTACAATCAGAAAAGACCTGTATATAATAAAAATCGGACAAAAAATATCCATGATATATTTTTATATAAACGGAGGAAGAAAACTATGCTTGAATTAAGAGACGTCTCCTTTCGTGTTTCCGAGGATTCCAAGGAGAAAGAAAAGGGAATTCTGGAACATGTAAGCTTTACTTTGGAGGACAATAAATTCGTAGCCATTACAGGACCAAACGGCGGCGGAAAATCCACACTGGCAAAAATTATTGCGGGAATCCAGAAGCCCACAGAAGGACGGATTTTCCTGGATGGAGAAGACATTACAGACTGGAACATTACAGAAAGAGCAAGACATGGTATCAGCTATGCATTTCAGCAGCCGGTTCGTTTCAAAGGTGTGACCGTGTTTGATCTCATTCACCTTGCAGCAGGAAAAGAAATTTCTCTGTCAGGAGCCTGTGAATATCTGTCTGCAGTGGGACTGTGCGCCAAGGATTATATTAACAGGGAAGTAAATGGCAGTCTGTCCGGCGGAGAGATGAAGAGAATTGAAATTGCTACGGTTATGGCAAGAGGAACCAGAATGTCCGTATTTGATGAACCGGAGGCGGGAATTGATTTGTGGAGTTTCCAGAACCTGATTCATGTATTTGAGAACATGAATAAGAAAAAGCAGGGCTCTATTCTCATTATTTCCCATCAGGAACGGATTTTGAATACAGCAGATGAAATTCTGGTGATTGCAGATGGAAAACTGGTGCGAAGAGGAAGTAAGGAAGAGGTGCTTCCGGCTTTATTAAATGCAGCAGAGACTGACACAGGATGTGCAATCTGGCAGAAAGGAGTACAGGACTAATGGATGCAATTCAAAAACAGCTTTTAGAGGCAGTTTCCGGTCTGCATGAGGTTCCGGCAGGCGCCTATAATATCAGAACCAACGGAAAAACAGAAGGAAGACAGACTACAGAAAATATCGATATCCAGCCAAGAGAAGAAGGAGATGGAATCGTCATTACCATCAAATCCGGCACGAAAAATGAGAGTATGCATATGCCGGTTATTTTAAGCAAGGCCGGATGGAAAGAAACCGTTTATAATGATTTTTATATTGGAGATGACTGTGATGTGACCATTGTAGCCGGCTGCGGTATTCACTGTGGAACAGATGATGGAAGCCAGCATGATGGTATCCACAGCTTTTTCATTGGAAAAAATTCAAAAGTAAAATACGTGGAAAAACACTATGGAAGTGGTGACGGAAACGGAAAAAGAGTGATGAATCCCCAGACCATTATAGAAGTGGGAGAAGGCAGTTATATGGAAATGGATACTGCGCAGATTAAAGGGGTGGATTCCACAGAACGGCTTACAAAGGTAAAACTTGGAAAAGGGGCATCCATAAAAGTTATGGAACGCCTTATGACACATGGGGAACAACGGGCAGAAAGCCGCTTTATTGTGGATTTAAACGGAGAGGATTCCGGAGCTAACATTATTTCCAGATCGGTTGCAAAAGATGACTCTTATCAGATGTTCCAGTCTGTATTAAACGGAAATGCAAAATGCAGCGGCCATACAGAGTGTGACGCCATTATTGTGGGAAATGCAAAAATCAGCTCCATTCCGGAAATTACAGCGAATAATTCGGACGCAGCTCTGATTCATGAGGCAGCTATTGGAAAAATTGCAGGGGAGCAGATTATCAAACTGATGACTTTGGGGCTTACAGAGGAAGAAGCAGAGGAACAGATTATCAGCGGGTTCCTGAAATAGACGCTTTCTTGTCTCTTCTTGTAGTAAAATAAAAACAACTATTAACTGGAATTGGGAATGAGGGTGTTTTTATGATTTATAACAATGTAAGACATGAGTGCAATCTTTATAATTTCTTTTTTGCACCAAGAGGAAACCTGAGAATGATGGAACTGGGAATGAAGATTACCCAGATGTATCTGAACCCCTTTGACAAAATCATTGGGATTATCGGAGCCAAGGATTCCGGCAAGAGTATGCTGATTCGCGGTATGTTTCCGGGGATTCAGACTGTAGAAGAGGATGATGAGTTTGAGGTGCTGAACATGCCTCTTTTAAATGCAGAGGATGTGGGATTTTACACTCCGAAAACTTTTCATGTGGATGTGCGTATGGCAAAAAAATACGTGCCATTAGAAGAGATTGCCAGGGCGGTTCTGGATGTGACAGCGCAGAATAAGCGGGTGATTGTAGAGCATTTTGAAATCCTATATCCTGCTTTAAAGCGCAATGCAGATTTGCTCATTGGACTGGGAGAAGAGGTGCTGGTAACCAGACCGTCCCTGTTTGGCCCTTTACCGGATAATATTGCAGATATTGTTTTTAAATCTTTGATTTACAGAAAAATGGCTCACAGCGCAGAGGATTTGTTCGGTTACTGTGTAAAAGATATTGAGCGGCCTTCTTACACGCGGTCCGGTCTGAAGCATGGCTTTATGATTAATTACCGGGAAAAGCCCAATTTTGATTTGTATGAAATTGAGGAGAAAATTCAGGATATTATTCGTCAGGATTTGCCTATTGTGCCAAGCGGAGAGGAAAGCATTAAAATCGGAGATTATGAAATGCATTGCACTGGTCCTCTGATGCATGTGGAGAGTACAGGAAAGATAGAGGGGTTTTCTCTGGTGAAGGAGTTCTATTATGAGCCGCGTTTTAATGAATATGTGGTAGCAGGTGTAGTAGGACAAAAAGACAAGCAAAAAGAGAAAGATGAAGAAATCAATGTGATTGAGGTTTAAAAGCTGCCTCCCATGCCATTTATTCTGTGACATGGGAGGCAGAAGTCTGCATAGCTTTTCGAAATTGCTTTGGAGACATGTTTTTGTATTGCTGAAACAATTTGATAAAATAGCTGGTGGAACCAAAGCCACAGGAAACAGCAAGGTCTGTAATGGAAGCTGTGGTAGAGACCAGAAGCTTTTCGGCTTCTGTAAGCCGGATGCGGGTCACGTATTCCCGGAAGTTCATGTGAAGAATCTGATGAAAGCTTCTGGAAAAATAGCTGTAGCTCATACCACACAGCCGGGCAGCTTTCAGGGCGGTGACAGGGGTGTCAAACTGTTCCCGTACATAGGAAAAGGCAGGAGCCAGTTGTCTTGCCAGCTCTTCATTTACAAAGGATTGGGAAGAAAGGGAAATTCCTTTTTCATGCCAGTAGCGGAGAATCCAGAGAAAAATACTTCCAATATGGTTGCGGATAGCCAGTTCGCAGCCATATTTTTTTTCACAGTCTTCCCGGAAAATTTCCTGAACCCAGAAAGAAATGCCAGTATCTTTTAGCGCCTGTTTTGGAATGACCTGCTCCTGGTGGGGATATTGGGAGAGGAAGGGCAGGAGGTACTGAGATTCCAGATAGCTGCAGGACATGTTGCTGTAAATCAGTTCCGGGAGAAAACGGATGACATAGTAACTGCCTCCCTCATTGGAAAGGCTGTTAATTAAGTGAACTTCTCCTGCGGGAATCAGCACCAAATCTTGGGGGCCAAATCGGTGATAAGAACTTCCCAGATAAAGTTCAAAAAAATTTTCTTTTCCGTAAAGGATTTCGATATAATCATGATAGTGGGCAGGATAGACCAGTCCTGCGCCTTCCATGTCCTGGAGATGGCAGACATAAGATAAAGGAATGCCATCCATGCAGGGCTTTTTTTCTTTCATAAATTCCATATTTTATACCTCAGCAGGACAAATTATTATTATTTTTAAGCACAAAAATTATAGCACAAAAAAGGGGTGAGGGCTATAATAAACCCAGAAAAATAAGAAAGGACTTGAGAAAATATGGAAGATAAAAAAATAGGAATTCCTCTGGAAGGATTTGGTGAAGCCGTAAGAAAGGCAGCAGCAGAAGGAATGGTTTTGCTGAAAAATGAGAACCAGATGTTGCCAATTACAGAAAAAGACCAGGTGGCTTTATTCGGAAGATGCCAGATGAATTATTATAAAAGCGGAACAGGTTCAGGAGGCGCTGTGAATACTGCTTATACCACCAATCTCATAGATGGATTTCGGCGGTACAAAAATATTGTATTAAATGAGGAATTGCTGAAGGTTTATGAAGCCTGGATTCAGGAACACCCTTTTGATGACGGGCAGGGAGCCTGGGCCAGTGAGCCATGGTTTCAAAAGGAAATGCCCGTTTCCCTGGAACTGGCAAAAAAAGCCAGAGAGACTTCCAATAAGGCTCTGGTAGTCATTGGAAGGACTGCAGGGGAGGACAAGGATTATGCGGCTGTGGAAGGCAGCTATTATCTTACAAAAGAAGAAAAGCAGCTTTTGGAAACCGTAGCGGAAGTGTTTGAGGACACGTGTGTGATTATGAATGTTTCCAATATTATTGACATGAGCTGGCTGGAAACTTTAAAGAATAAGGAACATATAAGAAGTGTTATTTATACCTGGCAGGGTGGCGTGGAAGCAGGCGGCGCCAGCGCAGATGTGCTGGTGGGAGCAGCAGTGCCAGGCGGAAAACTTCCGGACACCATTGCTTATGATATCAAAGACTATCCAAGCACTGCAAATTTCGGAAATGAAGAAAAGAATCTGTATCAGGAAGATATTTATGTGGGATACCGGTATTTTGAGACCTTTGCTCCGGAGCGTGTGCAGTTTCCTTTTGGCTTTGGATTGTCTTATACAGACTTTTCTATGGAAGTGAAACATGCAGAAATCCTGGGCTCTGGTGTGGATGTCAGTGTGGAATTTCAGGTAGAAGTAAAAAATGTGGGTTCCCAATATGCGGGAAAAGAAGTGGTGCAGGTGTATTATGAAGCCCCACAGGGAAAGCTTGGAAAACCGGCAAGAGAACTGGGAGCTTTTGCAAAAACAGAGGTATTACAGCCGGGAGAACCCCAGGTATTGACCTTGCAGCTTCCTGTTGCCACTATGGCATCCTATGATGACAGTGGCGTTACAGGATATAAATCCTGTTATGTGCTGGAGCCAGGACTGTACAAGTTTTATGTGGGCGGTGATGTGAGAGCTGCGCAGCAGGTTTCTCTTCAGGGACAAGAAGGCATGGAAATTTCAGAATGTATAGTAACAGAAGTCTTGGAGGAAGCACTGGCGCCTGCAGAGAAATTTCAGAGACTTTGCCCTGGAAACAAAAAAGAGGATGGAACCTATGAACCAAAGGCAGAGGATGTTCCGGTCCAGACCATTTCCCTGGAAGAAAGGATTCGGGAGCGGATGCCAGAGGCAATGGAAATCACAGGAAACCAGGGAATTTCCTTCCAGGATGTAAGAGACAAAAAAGCCAGTCTGGAAGCCTTTGTGGCGCAGTTATCAGAAAGAGAGCTGGCGATTCTGGTAAGAGGGGAAGGTATGTGCAATCCACTGGTAACACCTGGAACTGCATCTGCCTTTGGTGGAACAGCCCCAAGCCTTTATGCTTATGGAATCCCTCCGGTATGTACTGCAGACGGACCTTCCGGTATTCGTATGGACAGTGGATTAAAAGCTACACAAATGCCTATTGGAACCATGCTGGCTGCCAGTTGGAATCTGCCGCTTGTGGAGGAACTCTATGAATGGGAAGGACAGGAGCTTTTGAGAAATGAAATTGACACCTTGCTGGGGCCTGGAATTAACCTTCACAGAAATCCACTAAATGGAAGAAATTTTGAATATTTCTCTGAAGACCCTTATCTTACCGGAAAATTTGCAGCGGCAGTGGTAAAAGGAATTAAGAAAAGCGGCGCAGATGCCACAGTGAAGCATTTTGCCTGCAATAATCAGGAGCTTGCCAGAAATACAGCGGATTCCGTAGTGTCAGAACGTGCAGTCCGGGAGTTGTATTTAAAAGGATTTGAAATAGCAGTGAAAGAAGGCAAGGCATGCTCTATCATGACATCTTATAATCCATTAAACGGTCACTGGTCTGCATCAAATTATGATTTATGTACCACTATTTTAAGAGGAGAGTGGGGATACACTGGTATTGTAATGACAGACTGGTGGGCAAAAATGAACGACCCGATTTCAGGAGGGGAGGCAAAAATCACCCATACAGCAGCCATGGTAAGAGCTCAGAATGATTTATACATGGTAGTGACCAACGGTGGCTCTGAGGAAAATGAGTATGAGGATGATACACTGGAAGCTCTGAAAGAGGGCAGACTTACGGTTGGAGAACTGCAAAGATGTGCCATGAATATCTGTCATTTTATTCTTCACACACCTGCTGCAAAAAGAAAATTAAAAACCCTGGAAGAGATGGAAGTAGAGCAGGGAGACTTTTCTTTTACTCCTGTAAAACTCTGTCCCAAGAAGCCGGAAACAATGAAGTTGACTATTGAACAGGCCGGCAGATACAAATTCCTGGTAAAAGCGCGTTCTGCCCTGTCCTCTCTGGCGCAGTCTTCCAGCAATCTGTTATTAAATCAGAAGCCGGTACTGACCATTCAGAGTAACGGAACAGAAAATCAGTGGACTGTTTTAAAACTAAATAACATTCAGTTGGAAGCAGGAGAATATGAGGTTTCCATGGCTTCTGTAAAAGCGGGGCTGGAGATTGAATGGATTGATGTAACAAGATAGGAAAATCAAAAAAACAGAAAAATTTCTCTTCATATTGCAATTAAAACACAGGTAATATATACTGTTAATTAGTGTCATTTCCTAAGGGATAATGTCGATTACAGTAAAAATAATATGAGGGGATAGAAGAATGGTATTTTCCAGTTTATTGTTTGTATTTTTGTTTCTGACATTGAATTTAATCGTCTATTTCTTTGTCAGTGAAAAAAAGCGAAATTATGTATTGCTTATTTTTTCTTTGATTTTTTATGCCTGGGGCGGTCCAAAGTTTTTGATTTTGTTAGTGGGGGAGACTGCAGCTAGTTGGTTTTTTGCTTTGCAGATTGAAAAAGAAAAAAGTACTGCAAGACGCAGACTCTATATGGCTGGAGAGTGTGTGGTGCTTTTGGGACTTTTGGGATTTTTTAAGTATACCGTATTTTTCCTTGGAAATCTTCAGGCGCTGACCGGATTTCCAAAAGAAATCCCCCAGATTGTTCTTCCTATTGGGATTTCTTTTTACACCTTCCAGTTACTGTCTTATGTAATAGATGTGTATAGGGGAGAAGTTTCTGCGCAGCCTAAGTTCTGGAAGCTCTTATTGTATTCCAGCTTGTTTCATCAATGCATCGCCGGGCCTATTGTGCGCTATGAGACAGTGGCAAATGAAATTGATGAGAGGAAAATATCTTCAGGTGATGTTTTCGTAGGTGTACGGAGATTTTGTGTGGGGCTGGCGAAGAAATCGATTCTGGCCAATTCCTGCGCTTCTGCGGCAGATACTCTTCTGCCTGCAGGAGTGGAGGCTTTAGGCGCACAGTCAACCCTTGGTCTGTGGCTGGGAATGTTGTTTTATATGCTGCAGATTTATCTGGACTTTTCCGCTTATTCTGATATGGCAATCGGTATGGGAAGAATGGTGGGATTCCATTATCTGGAAAACTTTAATTATCCGTATATTGCAAAATCAGCCCAGGATTTCTGGAGAAGATGGCATATTTCCCTGAGCAGCTTTTTCAGGGATTATGTCTATATTCCTCTGGGAGGAAGCCGGTGTGAAACCTGGAAGATTGTACGAAATATGGCAGTGGTGTGGTTTTTGACGGGAATGTGGCATGGAGCCAGCTGGAACTACATACTCTGGGGTGTTTATTATCTGGCGTTCCTGTTATTGGAACGGTTTGTAATAAAAGACCGTATTCCAAAAGGTCTGAATCACGTGTATGCCCTTTTGGTCATCTTTTTCGGATGGGTCATTTTTAAATTTGAAAATATGAAGGAGCTTGGACTTGTTCTTTTAGGCCTGTTTGGCATTGGAAGTTCAGGATTTACAGGTTTGGAAGCCGGAACGGTATTTATGAATAATCTTTTTTTCCTGATCATTGCAGTTATTGCAGTGACACCTCTTGGAAAAAAACTGAGAAGGATTCTGTTTGAACTGGGAAAAACCAGTAAACCGATATTCTGGTTCTTTAATATTACAGAGATGCTGACGCCGGTCCTGCTGCTGTTATTGTCTGTACTGGCGCTGATTGGGGACAGCTATAATCCCTTCCTGTATTTTCAGTTTTAATCAAAGGATTACAAAGAAAGAGGTTGGCAAATGGCAAAAGAAAAATATACAAAGGAACAAAAAAAGATTATACGGAAGTTTCGCGGTCTTGCTGTAAAAGCCTTTGCAGCGGTTATGCTCATTGGATGTGTGATGGGGTTTTTGTTTTTCTTCCGGCCCAGTACATCCCAGGTGGAGAAAAGAAAACTGACGGAATTTCCCAAATTTACGGTGAGTTCCTTTTTGGACGGTTCCTTTTTCTCCCAGGTGTCTTTGTGGTATTCTGACACCTTTCCCATGAGAGACACCCTGATTGCTGCGGATAAAAAGGTCAAAGATTTATATGGAATAGAATCCTCCACCATGATGGTAGGGGGACACGAGCAGGGGGATGCAATTCCTGCTGCGGGAGCGAAAAAGGAAGAAAAGACAGCAGATAAAAAAGATAAAGAGACAGAGGACAGCACACAGAAAGAAGAGAACCAGGATCCTGTGACAGCGCCGGACAGTCAGGAGATGGAAGCCGAGATTCAGAATCAGATTCAGCAGGGGCTCTATGTAAAAGACGGGGCAGCCTACAGTGTTTACTATTTTAACCAGGGAGCGGCTGAAAGCTATACGGATGCCCTGAATCAGGCCGCAGAAGAACTGGACGGCATTGCAAATGTATATTCCCTTCTGGTACCTAATAACTCAGGGGCAATGCTGCCGGAGAAAGAGTTAAAGGGACTGGGTGGTTCTGACCAGGAACAGGCAATTTCTTATTATTACAGTCTTTATGACAAGGTAATTCCTGTTAAAACCATAGAAACACTGCGGGAACATAATGATGAATATCTGTATTTCCGCACAGACCATCACTGGACTCAGCTAGGCGCTTATTACGTGTATGAGAATTTTTGCAAGGAAAAGGGAGTTGAACCACATAAATTATCAGAGTTTGAAAAAATGTCCTTTGAGCCATTTCTGGGAACTTTCTATACGGAACTGCAGAATCAGGATATGGCAAAAAATCCGGACCGTGTAGATGCTTATGTACCCATGGGAACTAATGATATGACTTATTGGAATACAGATGGTTCCAAACAGGAGTGGCATGTTATAGAAGATGTAAGCACCTGGGATCAGAGTTCCGGATATTATTGTTATATTGGCGGGGACAAACCTATGAGCATGATAGAAAACCCTGAGATTCAGGACGGTTCTTCCTGTATTGTTTTAAAAGAATCCTACGGAAACTGTTTTGTACCATTTTTAGTAGATCATTATCAGACTGTATATGTGGTAGACTTCCGCTATGCAGATGTGAATCTGGTAGACTATGTCAAAGAAAAGAAAATCCAGGATGTGCTGATTATGAACAACATCACGATTATCGGAAGTGATACTGTAGCGAATAAAATCGCAGGGCTTCTGTAAGCTGCGTGAGAAATAACAGAAATGAATAAATAAAAGAGGAACGACTGTGTAAACGGTATTAAGCTTCAAAATGCTGCTACCAGGTGTTTCTCTTTTTGTGTTTACATATATATTCACAAATAAAAAAGGCTGTGATAAAATCTATTTAAAGAAAAATCAAAAGAAGGAAGTTTGCAATGAGTTCAAAAACAAAGAAAAATAAATATGAAATTGATATGTGCAGCGGTTCTATTATGGACAAGCTGATTGCCTTTTCCCTGCCCCTTATGCTTTCTGGTATTTTGCAGTTGATGTTTAATGCAGTGGATATTGTAGTGGTGGGAAAGTTTAGCGGAAGTGAAGCGCTGGCAGCAGTGGGCTCCACATCTGCTCTTATTAATGTGTTTACCAATTTATTTATCGGGGTATCGCTGGGAACCAATGTACTGGCTGCCCGCTTCTATGCCTCAGGAAGAGAAAAGGAGATGTCCGAAACCGTACATACATCTCTTACCTTTGCGCTTATCAGTGGTATTGTGATGTCTTTTGTGGGACTGTTCTGTTCAAGAGGCGCCCTGGAGCTTATGGCAACACCGGAAGATGTGATTGGACAGGCAGCCCTTTATATGAAAATTTACTTTTTGGGAATGCCATTTTTCATGTTGTATAATTACGGGGCAGCGGTTTTAAGAGCTGTGGGAGATACTAAGAGACCGCTGTATTTTCTGGTGGTTTCCGGCATTTTAAATGCAGGACTGAATATGTTTTTAGTCATTGTCTTTCATATGGGAGTGGAAGGCGTGGCTATTGCCACTGTGATTTCCCAGATGGTTTCCTGTATTTTGGTACTGCATTGTCTGTATCACTGTGAGGGAAGCTATCAACTGCGGTTTTCCAAGCTTACCATAAAAAAGCAGTATTTAAAGCCGATTTTCCAGGTGGGAATCCCCGCTGGGATTCAGAGTACCGTGATTAATTTTTCCAATGTACTGCTGCAGTCTTCCGTAAATTCCTTTGGCTCTATTGCCATGGCAGGCTATACAGCAGCAAATAATATTTTTGGATTTTTGTTTGTGGCAGTGAATTCTGTAACCCAGGCATGTATGAGCTTTACCAGCCAGAACTTTGGAGCCGGAAAGTGGAAGCGCATGGACAAGGTACTAGTGAACTGTATCTTTTTATCCGTTACAGTAGCAACGCTTTTGGGAGGCGGGGCATATGTATTTGGCCCGCAGCTTTTAAAGATTTATACCAATAATCCGGAGGTGATTCAGTGCGGAGTGGAGATTCTCCTGTATACAACTGTGACCTATTTCCTGTGCGGATTAATGGATTTATTTCCGGGAGCTTTGCGGGGAATGGGATATTCTGCAGTGCCCATGATTCTGTCTGTTATCGGAACTGTTGGAACCAGAATTATCTGGATTTTCTGGGTGTTTCCACAACACCGCTCCCTGGATCTGCTGTTTATCTCCTATCCCGCATCCTGGATTGCAACCATTGTGATGCAGGTGATTTGTTTCTGGTTTGTGAGAAAAAAAGTTCATAAAACTTTACAGAGGCGTTCCAATAGCTAAGTGCGAAAGGAGAAGGATGATGAAAAGAAAAGCAGGAGTTATGATAGCAGCAATTCTGATTTGTCTGATGTGCAGTATGCCTGTATGGGCCCGTGCCGGTGGTGGAGGAGGCGGTTCCGGTTCGGGAGGGAGTTCCGGTTCAGGTGGAGGGTCTTTCTCCGGTTCTTCGTCAGATGCTTCAGGCAGCGAGAGCGGCAATATTGTTGGCGTTTTTGTACAGGGAATGTTTCTTCTGGTGCTTGCCAGCGGAGGGAGCATTGTTCTCATCTGGAAAGGAAAAAAAGCCAAAAGAAGAAGCCGTCAGGCTATGAAAGTATTTGCACAGATGGAGGATAACTGGGATGCAAAGGAAATCCAGCGCCAGGTAGAAGAAGCCTATTTTCAGATTCAGGAGTGCTGGAGACGGATGGACATCAGTTATGGAGCGCCCTATTTAAGTGAAGAACTGCAAAAGGAGTTTGACAGTAAAATCCAATGGATGGTTCTCCGAAATGAGGAAGTGATTCAGAAGAACGTCAGGCTGCTTCGTGCCATGCCGGTAAGCGTGCAGGATGAACCCGGAGAGGAACAGGATGTTATCTGGTATCTGATTCATGGAAAGATGATTGGGTACTATGTGAATCGGGAGAGCCGGAGAGTGGTGCGTGGAAAGACCAGACCAGAAGCATTTTTTGAGTATTGGAAATTTGTGTACCGTAATAAACGGTGGGTGCTTCAGGAAATCAGGCAGCAAAATGAGATGGATATTGACGCTATGGAAAATACCCAAAGCACGGTTCACAAACTGGATAAAAAGAAAGGATTGTAAACCTATAATGCGAAAATAGTTGACAATCTGTGCTCCTTGTGTTAAAGTTACCTCACAACATGAAAAAGGAGCGCAGAATATGACAACAGCAATTCGTGAGAGACAAAGAAGTAAAACTTATGACATGGCATATATCAGCATGTTTACTGTGATTATTGCCATTTGTTCCTGGATTTCCATACCCATGACCGTACCCTTTACTCTACAGACCTTTGGGGTATTTGCAGCAGTGGGAATTTTAGGAGGCAGAAGGGGAACCATATCCGTTCTTCTCTATATTCTGCTGGGAGCAATCGGTGTGCCGGTGTTCGCCGGCTTTTCAGGAGGGCTTGGCGTACTGACAGGTAATACCGGAGGTTATATTGTAGGATTTTTGTTTTCTGCACTGGTTATGTGGGGAATGGAAAAAGCCTTTGGAAAAAGCCGGCTGGTGTTGGGGATTTCCATGGTTCTTGGACTTTTGGCATGCTATACAGTAGGAACAGTATGGTTTATGGTTGTGTATGCCCAGGGAGCCGGTTCGGTAGCACTGATGACCGTTTTGGGATGGTGTGTCATTCCTTTTGTTATTCCGGATATGATAAAAATCGCGGCAGCTTTATTCATCAGCAAAAGAATCGCAGGAGCAATTAAATTAAAATGAGCAAGAATAAGAGATTGAGGGCGCATCATGGTATGTGCCTTTCCTTCTTTGAAGGAAAAGGATATAGTGACACCTTTACCCGGCATATGGGACAGGTGCAAAAGATGCTGGAAGCAAATCCCGGCATTACGGTGGCAGCGCAAAGTGACATGATTTGTGAGAAATGCCCGAATTTAAAGGAAGGTCAATGTCTCAGCGCAGGAAAAGTCCGCTCATATGACAAAGAAGTATTAGCACGCTGCAATCTACAGGAAAATCAGGAGATTTCATGGAAAGAATTTCACAGACTGGTGGAGGAGAACATTCTTTCAAAGGGAAAAAGAAAGGAAATCTGCAGGGATTGCCAGTGGGAAGAAATTTGTTCCAGAAGAGAGAATCAAGGAAAAAAGTAGACACAATTTCCAAGATGTAGTAAAATAGAGATAAATTTTGAAAATCTAGGAGGTAGTGACGCATGCGTGCAGAATTTGATGAAACATTAGTAACAGGAAATGATATGATTGATGGACAGCATAAGGAATTAATCAGCAGAATTAATCAGCTTTTAGAAAGCTGTGAAGATGGACAGGGAAAAATCAAAGCAGTCAAAATGCTGGATTATTTAATGGAGTATACAGATTTCCATTTCAGTGCAGAAGAAAAACTTCAGGAAGAAATTTCTTATCCTGGAATTCAGGAACATAAGGCAAAACATGAAGAATTCAAACAGGCTGTAAAAGAGCTTCAGGAAATGCTGGAAGAGGAAGAAGGACCAACCGAAGCATTTGTAGCGCAGGTACAGAAAAATGTAGTAGACTGGTTATTTAACCATATCAAAGGCTTTGATCGTTCTGTGGCTGAGTACAAATACATGGCTTCTAATGCAGAGAGATTATAAGGAGAAGAAAACATGTTGTTTGTAGAATATCCTAAATGTTCTACCTGCCAGAAAGCAAAGAAATGGCTGGCAGAGCATCAGGTAACCTTTGAAGACCGACACATTGTAGAGCAGAATCCTACAAAGGAAGAATTAAAGAAGTGGCATGCCATGAGCGGTCTTCCCTTAAAACGTTTCTTTAACACCAGCGGCAATAAATATAAAGAATTGCAGTTAAAGGACAAACTGCCTTCCATGTCAGAGGAGGAACAGCTGGAACTTCTGGCAACAGATGGAATGTTGGTAAAACGTCCCATTTTAGTAGGGGAAGATTATGCTGTGCCTGGTTTTAAAGATGCTGTATGGATGGAAAAATTAGGGTTGACAGAATAGTATTCTATGGGATAGACTGATAACTGTCAGGGAAATCCTGCAATTTAGATGAGAAAAGAGGGATAGGATGATTATTTGTTTGTAATACATAGGGGAACTGAACATGGTTTTCAGAACATCTGTATCAAAGGGGATACAGGTGTATTCCAGTATGAATTGCAGGCAAAAGTCATCAAACAGTCACTTTTTTATAAAAATCTGTCAGAAAAACCTCCATATTAGGATGAATCATGCAGAAGGTTTTTTTGAGGGATTCTGTCGCGTAGAAAAGAAAAGCCTGTTTTTGGACTGGAAGGTCTGAAAACAGGCTTTTCTTTTTAAGTTAAAGGAGACAAGAATTTGCAGATTAAACATTTGACTGTAACCCATAAAAAAGATTTTCGTATGTTGCTGGAGGATTTGTCCTTTGTTTTACAGCCAGGAGATAAAATGGCGGTGATTGGAGAAGAGGGAAATGGGAAATCCACGCTTTTAAAACTAATTTATGAACAGGAACAGGCAGCAGGCTATGTGGAATATCAGGGAGAAATTTTAACCGGAAATGCCACCATCGGCTATCTGGCACAGGAGTTAGGGGAAGAAGAAAAAGAACAGAGTGTATGGGAATTTTTCTCTGAAAATCCTGGTTTCTATAATCAAAGTCCCAGGGAGCTGGCAGATATCGCCAGAAAACTAAGAATTTCTCCTGAACTTTTTTATGCAGAGGAAAAAATGGGGCAATTATCAGGAGGAGAAAAAGTAAAACTGCAGCTTGCAGGAATTCTGATGCAAAATCCGGAGATAATTCTGCTGGATGAGCCTTCCAATGACCTGGATTTGGAAACCCTGGAGTTTCTGGAGCAGTTTATTTTAGAGACCCCGGCAGGAATCCTCTATGTGTCCCATGATGAGACCCTGATTGAGCGGACAGCCAATAAAATTTTGCATTTGGAACAGATTCAAAGAAAATCAAAATGCAGATATACAGTAGCCAATATGGACTACAGAACCTATATGGAAAACCGAACCAGAACCTTCGCCAATCAGGAACGGATTGCCGGAAAACAAAGAGAAGAATTTGCAAAACAGCAGGAACGGTTTTTGCGGATTCAGCAAAAGGTAGAACAACAGCAAAACAACATTTCCCGTCAAAATCCCCATGGAGGTCAGCTTTTGAAGAAAAAAATGCATGCAGTGAAATCCATGGAGCAGCGGTTTGACAGACAGAAAGAAGAATTTCTGGACTATCCGGAGCAGGAAGACGCCATCTTTTTGCGATTTGCAAAAGAGTGCGCAGTACCAGGTGGGAAAAAGGTGCTGGAGTATTCAGAAGAAAGGCTGGAAGCGGGAAGGAAGGTTCTGGCAGAGAATCTTCTTTTAAGAATACAGGGACCACAGCACGTAGGAATTGTGGGAAGAAACGGATGTGGAAAAACCACTTTTCTAAGAAAGATTGCCCAAGTTCTTTTGGAAAGAAAAGATCTGAAAGCTGCATATATGCCTCAAAACTATGAAGAAAGTATGGATTTGGAGAAAACAGCAGTGGAATTTCTGACAAAAACAGGGGAGAGGGAAGAGGAAAAGCGGATACGCACATATTTAGGAAGTATGAAATATACAGCAGATGAAATGGTACATCCCATGAAAGAGCTTTCCGGAGGACAGAAGGCAAAGCTGTTTTTTCTGAAAATGAGTATGGAGGGAAGTCAGGTGCTGGTACTGGATGAACCTACCAGAAACTTTTCGCCACTGTCTAATCCGGTGATCCGTAACATGCTGAAGGAGTTTCCTGGAGCTATTATCAGCGTTTCTCATGATCGGAAATATTTAAAAGAAGTTTGCAACGTGATTTATGAATTTACAGAAGCAGGTCTGAAAAGGCAATAAAAAATCTTCCTGATAACCAGAAGCGGAAAATACTTTCGGGTTATCAGGAAGATACTTTTTATTTCAGCAGGTCTGCCAGTTGGCTTTTTTGTACCAGACCAACAGATTTTTCAACTACCTGACCGTTTTTAAATACCAGAACAGTAGGAATATTCATAATGCCAAACTGTGCAGCCAGTGCAGGCTCTGCATCCACGTTTACCTTTCCTACTTTATAGGCGCCATTGGCTTCTTCGGCCAGCTCTTCCAGTGTTGGCGCCAGCATTTTGCAGGGCATACACCAGGTTGCCCAGAAGTCTACCATAACCGGAATGGGGGAGTTTAATACTTCTTCTGTGAAATTTGCGCTTGTGAATTCCATTGCCATAATCATTTCTCCTTTTTATAATGGATTTTTTTATAGTATAACAGATAAAATTACGGTTTGGAAGCTTGTTTTAAATAGTTTACCGCTTCGGTGCCTGCCAGAGCGCCTTCGTACACAGCCTTTGCAACTTGCAGCATGCCTCCGGTACAGTCTCCGGCAGCATAGAGTCCCGGCAGGGCAGTACTGGTATTGGGTTCTATGGCAATGTGGTTATCCTCCAGTACCAGCCCCAGTTTGCGGGCAATATCCGTACTGTCTGCTGTTCCAAGAGCTACAAACAGGCCTGAGAGGTGGAAAAGACTGCCATCCTCCAGCTTCAGCCAGGAAAGTGCAGGCTCCCCGCCGGCAGAATGAATGGCTTTGGTATTAACCTGAATCGTGCCAAGCTGGGAAAGAGGAAAAGCAGGCTCTTTTCCATTGGTTAAAATGGTAACCCTGGAAGCAAGAGGTTCTAAGACTTTGGCTTCATGAAGAGCATAGAGCCCATGTCCCAGAACAGCTACTTCTTTTTGCCGGTAAAAGAATCCGTCACAAATAGCGCAGTAACTGATACCACTTCCTTCATATTTTTTTAATTCTTTTAGAGAAAGGGTATTTCGTTTTGTTCCGGTGGCAAGAATCAGAGCCTTGGTATGGAAATCCTCTGTGGCTGTGTGAACCAGATAACCTTCTTCATATTCAATGGAAAGAAGCTCTTCCTTTCTGGTGGGAACAGACAGGTCTTGAAGCTGTTTCAGTCCATTTTCGTATAAATCCTTTCCAGAGAGGGGAGCGGGCATACCGTAGTAATTTTCAATTTTTACAGCTTTTTCCAATGCTCCCCCGTCTTTATAGAGAACCAGAGGGGTAATGCCACAGCGGGCAGCGTAGATGGCAGCAGAAACTCCAGCAGGACCAGCGCCGGCAATAATAAGTTTTTGGGTATTCATAACAGGTATTCTCCTTTTGAAAATAATTCTTCCCTTTAAAATAGGTTAGAAAAATGATATGATAAGGATACCATAAAAATACAGGGGAAGGAAGTGCAGGAATGGGTATTACAGAAAAGAAGCTGGAAGTACTGCAGAGAATGCTGGATGAAAGCACTTATACCGTAGCGCTGTGCGGTTCAGGTGTAGTAAAAGAATGCGGGCAGCGCACCTTAAAAACGCCGCAAATGGCTTATGAGGTGGAGGAGCAGTATGGTGTGTCTCCGGAAGAAATCTTTACAACCGTATATTACAATAACCGGACAGCTCAGTTTTTTGAATTCTATAAGGAAGAAATCCTGAAAAAACCGGCAAAGGTGACAGAAACCGCCAGAGCCCTGAAAAAAATGGAGGAAGCAGGCAAGCTGCAGTGCATTATAGACAGTAATATTTACCAGCAGATGAAGTGTGGCGGATGTAAAAATGTCATTGCCCTTCATGGTTCTATTTATGAAAATACATGTCCTCATTGCGGAAAAATCTACTCTATGGAGTATATGAGGGACAGTGAAAAAATTCCACGCTGTGAAAGCTGTGGAACCGTAATACGCCCGGGGGTAAAACTTTTTGGGGAAATGATGAACAGCACCATTATGTCAGAAGCTTCCAGCCAGGTTGAACAGGCAGATGTTCTGCTTCTTCTTGGGACTTCTGTGGCATCGGAAGTTTATTCCAAGTATTTGAATCATTTTGAGGGAAGATATCTGATTCTCATTCATAAGGAAAGACAATTTCTGGATGAACGGGCAGATCTGCTGATTTTAGAAGAGCCAAGAAAGGTTCTTGAAAAGCTGAAATTTTAGAAAACAGGGCGGTTCGCCAGAATAGCCAAAGAAAAGATGGTTTATTAGATAATTAAATCATCTTTTCTTTTTTTGTTGCCCTGGACTATGGCAAAAAGTAACAAAATTTAAAAGAAAAATAAGGAAAAAAGAGTGAAAAATTAATGACAAAAAAATGACCTATACTAAACGGTATAGAAAAAGTGGAAAATTTCTCATAAAAAGAAAAGAAAACTTAAAAAAAATACAAGAAAAAATGACGAAATTTAGAGGTTTTTTGAAGAACAAGAGAAAAATTGACAAATCAATTAAAGAGCAGTAATGTGTTAAAGGAAATTAAAAGGAAAGGAGAAAACAAACATTCATTAACACAGAAAGGGAGGATGTCCTACGAACAGTTTAGCGGAACGTATTACGGAAGAACTTAACTGTGAGACCGTATTCACTATTCCCATCTTCGGCGGGATTCCGATAGGAGAATCTGTGGTTGTTACATGGATTATCATGGCGGCTCTCACACTACTGGCCATTGTGCTTGTCCGAAATCTGAAAGTAGAAAATCCGGGGAAAAAGCAGTTAATGCTGGAGTCATTTATTGGCTTTCTGGATGATTTTTTCACAGATATTTTGGGCAAAGAGGGCAGGAGATACATACCGTATCTGATTTCCACAGCTATTTACATCGGAGTGGCGAATCTTATTGGTTTGCTTGGCTTTAAGCCGCCTACTAAGGATTTGAACGTAACGGCAGCATTGTCCATTATGAGTCTTTTCCTTATTTATTATTCAGGATTCCACAAAAAAGGAACCAGGGGGTTTCTGAAAAGCTTTGCAGAACCTATCCCCTTAGTAACTCCTATTAATATCATGGAGATTGCAATCCGCCCCGTATCTTTATGTATGCGGTTGTTTGGTAACGTGATTGGATCTTTTGTTATTATGGAATTGCTGAAAACCATTATGCCGGCAATTTTGCCCATTCCATTTAGTTTATATTTTGATGTTTTTGATGGTCTGATTCAGACCTATGTATTTGTTTTTTTAACCTCTCTCTTTATTAAAGAGCAGATAGAAGACTAAAGTTTAAGAAGAAAAGGAGAAATGAATTATGACAGCAGCAATCGGAGCAGCTATTGCAGTATTAACAGGTATTGGAGCAGGTATTGGTATTGGTATGGCAACCTCAAAAGCAGTTGAGTCTATTGCAAGACAGCCGGAAGCAGAGAGCAAAATCAGCAAAAACCTTCTGCTTGGATGTGCTTTGGCAGAGGCAACTGCTATTTACGGTTTCGTTATCGCTTTGTTGATTATCCTGGTATTATAATTCATATTCAGAGAAAGGCAGGTGCAGGAAGGTGCTGAAATTAGGTTGGGACCTTGTCTGGACGATTATAAACCTGATTGTTCTTTATCTGTTGATGAAAAAATTCCTTATTGGACCGGTTATGGGGATTATGGAAAAAAGAAAAGCCTTAATCGCAGACCAGCTGGATCATGCAAAGGTTACCAATGAGCAGGCAGAAGCATTAAAAGGACAGTATGAGCAGGCATTATCTTCTGCAAGAGAAGAATCTGTTCAGATTATCCGGGATGCCAGAGCAGATGCAAAACAAATGAGCGAAGGTATTGTGAAAAATGCAAATCAGCAGGCAGCAAAAATCATAGAAACTGCAAAAGAAACAGCCCGTCAGGAAAAGGAAAGCGCTATGCAGGGTGCAAAAACAGAAATTGCAGGGCTTGCCATGGAAGCAGCGAAAAAGCTGCTGGTGAGTGGCAGCAGTGAAACGGGAAACCAGATGCTCTATGATGAATTTTTAGCAAAAGCAGGTGATGCAAATGACACAGACCGCCATTAATTATGCCAGAGTGCTCTATGAACTATCTGTTTCACCAGAGAGCGTCCGGGAGGCAGAAAAAATGATAAAAGAGACACCACAGCTTTTACACACCCTTGAAAGTCCTGTGGTGCCTCTTTCACAGAAAGAAAAGGCAATTCAACGAATCTTTGCAAAAGACCTGGAAAACTTTGTCTGTGTACTGTGCAGGTACGGACATGTAGAGCTTTTGCCGGAGATTTTCAGAGCATATCAGGAATATTATAACGAACAGAAACACATTTTAAATGCAGCGCTGTACTATGTAGTTCTTCCGTCTGAAACACAGTTGGAGGGAATCAAGGCGTTTCTTAGAAAACAATATGGTACAGAAGATGTAGAACTGAAATTTATTGAAGATAAAAGCCTGGTGGGAGGATTTGTACTCCGCATCAAAGACCAGGAATTTGATTACAGCTTAAAAGGCCGTATCAATGCATTACAACAAAAATTAATCTGGAGGTGAACGGTTTGAGTTCAATCAATTCAGAAGAAATTATTTCCATTCTGAAAGAAGAAATCCAAAATTTCGATACCACAGCAGGCGTAAAAGAAGTGGGAAATGTCATCTGGGTAGGCGATGGAATTGCAACTGTTTACGGGATTGACCATGCCATGTACGGCGAAATAGTCACCTTTGAAAATGGTGTCAAGGGAATGGTACAGGACATTAAGAGAAATGAAATCGGTGTTATCATTTTCGGAAAGGACACAGGAATCAAAGAGGGAACCAAGGTGGTTCGTACAAAGAAACGGGCAGGAATTCCTGTAGGCGAAGGCTTTGTGGGAAGAATTGTAGATGCTCTTGGGGCTCCTATTGACGGAAAAGGAGAAATTTTGGCAGAAGATTACCGCCCTATTGAGCAGGAGGCTCCCGGCATTATTGACCGTAAATCTGTGTCTGTTCCTATGGAAACAGGTATTCTGGCAATCGACTCCATGTTCCCCATTGGCCGGGGACAGCGTGAGCTGATTATCGGAGACCGTCAGACAGGAAAGACTTCCATTGCCATTGACACCATCCTGAATCAGAAGGGCAAGGATGTGATGTGTATCTATGTGGCAATCGGACAGAAGGCATCCACAGTAGCCAAACTGGTGGGAACACTGGAAAAATACGGGGCAATGGAATATACTACGGTATTTTCCGCAACAGCCAGTGACTGCGCGCCTTTGCAGTACATTGTTCCTTATTCCGGAACTGCTCTGGCAGAATACTTTATGTACAAAGGGAAAGATGTGCTGATTGTATATGACGATTTATCAAAACATGCAGTGGCATACCGCGCGCTTTCTCTTCTTCTGGAGCGTTCTCCCGGACGTGAGGCTTATCCTGGAGATGTATTTTACTTACATTCCAGACTTCTGGAACGTTCCAGCCGTTTAAGTGAAGAGGCAGGAGGCGGCTCTATTACAGCCCTTCCGATTATTGAAACCCAGGCAGGAGACGTATCTGCCTATATTCCTACAAACGTTATTTCTATTACCGACGGACAGATTTTCCTGGAAAGTGATTTGTTCAATGCAGGTGTCCGCCCGGCGGTGAATGTAGGACTTTCCGTATCCCGTGTCGGTGGTGCAGCCCAGACCAAGGCCATGAAAAAAGCATCCGGAAGTATGCGTATTGACCTGGCACAGTACAGGGAAATGGAAGTGTTCACCCAGTTTTCCTCAGATTTGGATGACTCTACCAAAGCATTGCTGGATTACGGAAAATGTCTTATGGAGCTGTTAAAGCAGCCTCTTTGCAGACCGCTGGCCTCTCATGAACAGGTGATTACCCTGTGGGTGGCAACCCATAAGGTAATGTGTGATGTGCCGGTAAAAGAAGTAAAGAAATTCCAGATGGATATGCTGGAATACTTTGATGCAAGACATCCGGAAATCAGGGAAGAAATCAATGAGAAAAAAGTTCTTTCTGAGGAATTAGGCGAGAAGATTCTGAAAGCAGCCGAGGAATTTAAGAACAGGAACAGGTGATAAGATGGCAAGTGCAAAAGAAATACAAAGTCGTATGAAAAGCATCCAGGACACCATGAAGATTACCAGTGCCATGTATATGATTTCATCTTCCAAGCTGAAAAAGGCAAAAAAGACCCTGGCAGATACGGAACCTTATTTCTATTCTCTTCAGTCTGCCATTGGGCGTGTTCTGCGTCATATGGATGATACAGAACACCGATATTTTGACGAGCGGCCGGAAATTGAGCCACAGGACAGAAAAATCGGATACATTGTAGTGTCTGCAGATAAAGGTCTGGCAGGCGCTTACAATCACAATGTCTTTCGGATTGCCGAGGAATGTATGGAAAAAAACAGCCGATGCCAGTTGTTTGTGCTGGGAGAGGTAGGAAGACAGTATTTCTATAAGAAAGGTGTAGATGTGGATACGAATTTCCGCTTTACGGTACAGAAGCCTACCATGCACAGGGCGCGGGTGATTTCAGAAAAGATGATTGCCATGTATCTGGAAGGCCAGTTAGACGAGGTGCATATTATTTACACGCGTATGGTAAATGCTGCCACCATGGTCGCAGAAAAAGAACAGTTACTTCCTTTGAAGAAGATGACCTTTGCTACCCAGGCCCAGCTTCTGGCAGATATGCACCAGGAAGAAATCGAAATGGTTCCTTCCGCAGATGAGGTATTAAACAGTATTGTTCCCAATTACCTCAGAGGTATGATTTACGGATGTCTGGTAGAATCTTATGCCAGTGAACACAATTCCAGAATGATGGCCATGGATGCGGCAACATCCAGTGCAAAAGATATGTTAAAAGATTTATCTATAAAATATAACCGTGTGCGCCAGGCTGCCATAACCCAGGAAATTACAGAGGTTATCAGCGGGGCGAAAGCACAGAAAAAGAAATTGTAGAAGGAAGGAGGTTTCCTTTTCATGACAAAAGGTAAAATTGTACAGGTCATGGGACCTGTTGTAGACGTAGAATTTACAGACCAGAACCTCCCAAGCATCAAAGACGCTCTGACTGTAGAGTTAAATGGAGAAAAACGTGTAATGGAAGTTGCGCAGCACATTGGAAATCATACCGTGCGCTGCATTATGCTGGCTTCCAGTGACGGACTTAGCAAGGACATGGAAGTGACAGCCACAGGAGCCGGAATTTCCGTGCCGGTAGGAAGAGAAACTCTGGGACGTCTTTTTAATGTTTTGGGTGAAACCATTGATAAGGGAGAACAACTGACCGAGGCGAAGCATTGGGTGATTCATAGAGACCCGCCTACCTTTGAAGAGCAGAGTCCGGTAGTGGAAATCCTGGAAACAGGAATCAAGGTCATTGACCTTTTGGCGCCTTATGCAAAAGGCGGTAAAATCGGTTTGTTCGGCGGCGCCGGAGTAGGTAAAACCGTATTGATTCAGGAGCTTATCAGCAACATTGCCACAGAACACGGCGGTTATTCTATTTTTACCGGTGTTGGTGAGCGTTCCCGTGAGGGAAATGACCTGTGGACAGAAATGAAGGAATCAGGAGTATTAGAAAAAACTGCTCTGGTATTCGGACAGATGAATGAGCCGCCTGGCGCCCGTATGCGTGTGGCAGAGACAGGACTTACCATGGCAGAATATTTCCGTGATGAAGAACACCAGAACGTGCTGTTGTTTATTGATAATATCTTCCGTTTTACCCAGGCAGGTTCTGAGGTTTCCGCCCTTTTGGGACGAATGCCTTCAGCAGTAGGATATCAGCCTACACTGGCAACGGAAATGGGTGAACTTCAGGAGCGTATTGCTTCTACAAAAAATGGTTCTGCAAAGGTTCCATTACTTCCGTACAGGCTGTTTACGTGCCTGCGGATGACTTGACAGACCCGGCTCCGGCAACCACGTTCTCTCATCTGGATGCGACTACAGTACTTTCCCGTGATATTGCCAGTCAGGGTATTTATCCGGCAGTAGATCCTCTGGAAAGTTCTTCACGTATTCTGGAAGCAGACGTTGTAGGGGAAGAACACTACGAAACTGCCAGAAAAGTACAGGAATACCTGCAGAAATATAAAGAACTTCAGGATATTATTGCGATCCTGGGTATGGAAGAACTTTCGGAAGAAGATAAGAAAATTGTTGCCCGTGCCAGAAAGGTACAGAAATTCTTATCCCAGCCATTCCATGTGGCAGAGGTTTTCACCGGTATTCCGGGAAGATATGTTCCTCTTAAGGAAACCATCAGGGGCTTTAAGATGATTGTAAACGGAGAAATGGATGAGTATCCGGAGAATGCGTTCTTTAATGTAGGAACCATTGATGAGGTGATAGAAAAGGCGAAACAGGAAGCCTGACAAAAACAGTAAGGAGTGAAGGCATATGAATACCTTTGGCTTAAATGTCATTGCCAGTGATAAAGACTTTTATCATGGCAGAGGAAAATCAATCTCACTTCCTGCAAAGGATGGCGCCATCACCATACTGGCTCATCATGCGGATATGATGGTTGCCATTGTTCCGGGAGAAATGCGTATTCAGACAGAGGACGATACCTGGTATACTGCTATTGTGGGCGGTGGTTTTGCACAGATTATTAACAATCGTGTTACCGTACTGGCAGACAGTATTGAAAAACCGGAGGATATTGACTTAAAGCGCGCGCAGGATGCCAAGGAACGTGCAGAGGAGCAGCTCCGTCAGAAACAGAGCCAGCAGGAATATTATGTCTCTAAGGCATCTCTGGCAAGAGCCATGGCCAGAATGAAAGCTGCCAGGGATAAGGGTATTTAAAAATAAAAAGCTGTTGTATGGAATTTTTCAATATTTCATACAGCAGCTTTTTTTGAAACTATTAATTGTGGTTATGGATTGCATACTAATTAGTTATAACGTCCGGATTGCATTGACAAAGCCTGAAATAGTTGATAAAATTACAAAAAAGTTAGCCAAAACAGGCATGGGAGAAGGTGTTGTATGAGTAGTACAAACAAGAGGATTCTATCCATTCTGGTTGAGAATACAGCCGGTGTGTTAAGCCGGGTTTCCGGGCTGTTCAGCCGCCGGGGATACAATATTGACAGTTTATCTGCAGGAATTACCACAGATCCCAACTATACCCGTATGACTGTGGTATGCAGAGGAGACGATTTGATTCTGGAGCAGATTACCAGACAGGTGGAGAAGCTGGAAGATGTGCTTTCTGTTAAGGTTTTAAGAGATGACCAGAGTGTTACCAGAGAACTGATGCTGGTGAAGGTAAAGGTGTTGCCGGAGCAAAGAGCAGGTGTTACGGCGATTGTAGATATTTTCAGAGCCAACATTATTGACGTTGGAAAAGAGTCCATGATTATTGAGCTTACCGGAAACAAGTCCAAGCTGGAGGCATTTATTGATTTGCTGGACGGCTATGAGATTCTGGAAATTGCCAGAACCGGTATTGCAGGACTTTCCAGAGGTTCCGATGATATTTTTTATCCTTCCCAAGAGGATGAAGAATTTTATTAAACATAGAATACAAAATTAGGAGGAAAAGGACATGGCAGTAAAAATTTATTATCAGGAAGATTGTAATATGGCTTTATTAGAGGGAAAAACAGTAGCAGTTATCGGCTACGGAAGCCAGGGTCATGCTCATGCATTGAATTTAAAGGAATCAGGAGTAAACGTAGTTGTTGGTCTGTATGAAGGAAGCAAATCCTGGGCAAAAGCAGAAGCGCAGGGACTGAAGGTTTATACAGCAGCAGAAGCAGCAAAAATGGCTGATATCATTATGATTCTGATTAATGATGAAAAGCAGGCAGCTATGTATAAAAAAGATGTAGAACCAAACCTGGAAGAAGGAAATATGCTGATGTTTGCTCATGGTTTTGCAATCCATTTTGGACAGATTACACCTCCGGCTAATGTAGATGTTACTATGATTGCACCAAAGGGACCAGGTCATACCGTAAGAAGTGAGTATCAGGCAGGAAAAGGTGTTCCGTGTCTGGTGGCAGTAGAGCAGGATTATACAGGAAAAGCAAAAGATAAAGCGCTGGCTTATGCAGCAGCCATTGGCGGTGCAAGAGCTGGTGTTCTGGAAACAACATTTAAAGTAGAAACAGAAACAGACTTATTCGGAGAGCAGGCTGTATTGTGCGGCGGTGTTACCGCTTTAATGAAAGCAGGATTTGAAACCTTAGTAGAAGCTGGATATGCACCGGAAAACGCTTATTTTGAATGTATCCATGAAATGAAATTGATTGTGGATTTGATTTATGAAAGTGGATTCCAGGGAATGAGATATTCCATTTCCAATACAGCTGAGTATGGTGATTACATCAAGATTGTGACAGATGAGACAAAGAAGGCCATGAAGAAGATCCTGTCCGATATCCAGGACGGTACTTTTGCAAAAGACTGGATTTCTGAAAATCAGACAAGCTGTATGCATTTTAGAGCCATGAGAAAGAGAGAAGCTTCTCATCAGTTAGAAGAGGTAGGAGCAGAACTTCGTAAACTCTATAGCTGGAATGATTCTGGAAAATTAATTGAAAACTAAAGATAAACAGAAAAATGAGACGGATACGATTCCGGCGAATTTGCCAGAATCATATCCGTCTTCCTCATATGGACGTTATGAGACAACTTATTTTTTTAAGAACGATTTTGATAGAATTCTATAAATTCTTTTATAGCAGAAGTCTGCTGAATATTTTCCTGATAAACAAATCCGATTTCCCGTTTATTCATGGGAGCCTCCAGGGGGATTTCCACCAGGCTTCCCTCTGCTAATTCCTTTTCTACAAACTGCCGGATGACACAGGCTACCCCCAGTCCCACCTTGGCAAATTCAATGAGCAAATCCATAGTAGATACTTCCAGTAAATTATTGGACTCTATATGATATAGAGTAAGGTAATCGTCAATAAACTGGCGGGTCATATTTTCCTTATCCAGAAGCATTAAGGTAGCAGATTTTAAAATCTCTTCAGAAGAAGAGAGAACAGGACTTTTTTTCTGGTGACTGGTACGCAGAGAAAGATTCTCTAAATAAGAAGCAGTGCTGACAAAAATGTCCTCAATTTCCCCAAGAGAATCAAAATGTGCATGGGGAAGCCGCTCCGGGCGTCCGATGAGTCCAAGATCAATTTTATTTTCTTTTAAAAGCTGCAGCGTGTGATTGGTGGACTGGCATTCAATGGTAATGCGTACATGAGGATGGGCTGCAATAAAATCCTTCAGATAGGGCAGAAGCATATATTTGCACAAAGTGGTGGAGACCCCGATATGCAGATGGCCAATGCCCAGGTCATTGATTTTCTTTAGCTGGGATTCTCCCATCTGGAGAGAATAGAAAGCGCTCTGTACATATCCATATAGCACCTCTCCTTCCTCCGTAAGCTGTACCCCTCTGGAATTTCTGGAGAACAGTGTGACATCCAGGCTTTGTTCCAGCTTGCGTATGGATTTGCTGATGGCAGGCTGGCTGATAAAGAGTTCAGAAGCTGCCCTGGAAATATTACCGGTATTAGCAACTGTATAAAAGACTTTATAAAGAGACAGATTTTGATCCATAAACCTTTCCTTTCCTGACAGTTCTTTGCTTTATAAATAAAAGTTATGTCTGTCATGTGTTATATGTATTTCTATTATAACAAAACCTGTGGTAAAATGGCAATAGTAGAAAACTTAGGAGGCGGAAGCTATGGGAATGACAATGACGCAGAAGATTCTTGCCGCACATGCGGGATTAGATAAAGTAGAAGCAGGACAGTTGATTGAGGCGGATTTAGATTTGGTACTTGGAAATGATATTACTTCCCCTGTCGCAATTCATGAGATGGATAAAATGACAGTAGATACTGTCTTTGATAAAGAAAAAGTGGCGTTGGTTATGGATCATTTTATTCCGAATAAGGACATTAAATCAGCAGAACATTGCAAATGTGTGCGGGAATTTGCCTGCCGCCATGAGATTAAAAATTATTTTGACGTAGGGGAAATGGGAATTGAGCATGCCCTGTTGCCGGAAAAAGGACTTACCGTAGCCGGAGATGTGATTATCGGCGCGGATTCTCATACCTGTACCTATGGGGCATTAGGCGCTTTTTCCACAGGTGTGGGAAGTACCGATATGGCAGCCGGAATGGCTACCGGCAAAGCCTGGTTTAAGGTTCCATCTGCCATTAAGTTTAATCTGGTGGGAAAACCGGCGAAGTGGGTCAGCGGAAAAGACGTGATTTTACATATTATCGGTATGATTGGCGTGGATGGGGCTTTGTATAAATCCATGGAATTTGTGGGAGAGGGCATTAAAAATCTCACCATGGATGACCGCTTTACCATTGCAAATATGGCCATTGAAGCAGGTGGAAAGAATGGTATTTTCCCTGTGGATGAAGCAGCCATTGCCTATATGGAGGAACATTCCAAACGCCCTTATAAAATTTATGAAGCGGATGAAGATGCTGTTTATGATGAAGAATATACCATTGATTTAAGTACCCTGAAATCCACAGTTTCTTTCCCGCATCTTCCATCCAATACAAGAACCATGGACCAGATTACAGAGGATGTAGTCATTGACCAGGCTGTGATTGGTTCCTGTACCAATGGGCGAATTGACGATCTGCGCTGTGCGGCAGAGATTTTAAAGGGGCGGAAAGTGAAAAAAGGAGTGCGCTGTATTGTGATTCCTGCTACTCAGAAGATTTATCTTCAGGCAATGGAAGAAGGGCTTTTGAAAATCTTTATTGAAGCAGGGGCAGTGGTAAGTACACCTACCTGTGGACCTTGTCTGGGGGGCTATATGGGTATTCTGGCAGAAGGCGAGCGGTGTATTTCTACCACTAACCGCAATTTTGTGGGACGTATGGGACATGTGAAATCAGAAGTTTATCTGGCAAGTCCTGC